>Ga0334889_1000465_pt1 | contig 63114 bp, 52 predicted proteins | sample GraSluR1_MG_2_FD_207222 | JGI IMG/M metagenome (GOLD analysis project Ga0334889, IMG submission 207222) | Sludge microbial communities from methane-producing bioreactor in Wageningen University, Netherlands - Granular Sludge_8_08-R1 | ecosystem: Engineered > Bioreactor > Anaerobic > Unclassified...
AGACTGTTTCATGACCTGCCTCCTTGGTTGTGGCTCTGTTTTGGTGGATTGTTTCGACTCCCAGAATAACCCATGTTTGCAAGGGGCAGGTCTTTTAATGTCTACTGTCAGCCATTATGGCTAAGGATGATCTGCAGCCCGTGTTGGAAAAGGTGCGCGACATCGATGCCCTCATCATTGCCACGCCTGTCTACTATGGCTGCGAAAGTGCGGCCTGCCGCGCCCTGATCGAGCGCCTCTGCTTTCCCTATCTCAACTATGCAGACTACACCAAAAGCCACTTCCCCCGGCGCATTCCCGTGGGCCTTATCTACACCATGAATGTGCCCAGTGAACTGTTTACCCGCATGGGCTACGACATCAGCTTTGGTCGCACGCGAGAGACCCTGGCGCGGGAATTTGGTTCCTGCAAGATGATTTTGGCGAACAACACCACCCAGTACAACGACTACAGCCTGTATGAGGCCAATGCCACGGGCGAGGAAAAGAAAGCGTACCAGGAGGCGCATTTCAGCAGCGATTGTGCAAATGCGCGGCAACTGGGCGAAGATCTGGCTACAGGCAACCCCTGCAACGATTGACCGCACTGCAGCCTGCTGCTTTATTGTTGCTCAAGCAAGCAAGACCAGTGCTCACTAGCCGCCACCTCTATTCAGACTGTGTTTCGGGCTATGTTATCTGCCCCGGACCGTGCCTGTCCTGGCGGCGGGTTAGTGGCCGAGACAAGTCGTGTTGCTGTTCAGGCATAACCGTAACCTGCTCCCGGATAGCGGGTGGCAGTACTCTACCCTTGACCGTGAGTATATCCTGCGCCAGATGATTGGCAATATCTGCAGGTGCATGGCCTTTCTCGTGCACCAGATACCTGTAGAGCAACTCTGCCAGCCTGGGCAGGGCTATCCTCCAGGTGGCCTGCGTTTGGGCAAACAGCCAGTTGGAAAAGGTAAAAAAACCGTGGAAAACATCGTTGTCTGGCCAGAGGAGCGGTACTGTACTACGGAAATTGCCGCTGTTGTACACCAGGTCCCAATAGCGGGCCATGCGCTTGAGTTCCTGCATGCGGGCAAAGGAAATAAGATTGTTTTGCAGTAGTTCGTAGGGCGGAATAGTACTGTAGAGCATGTCGTGCTGTTCGTCATGCCGGTTGATGGCCGTGCCAGAGAGTTTTTTAAGGATACCCAGCTGGATCTCGCCCTGGCACAGCTCCATGAGCTGATTCAGATTAGCGGCAAAGCTGGTAAGCGCTTCACCGGGCAGACCGATGATGAGATCGAGGTGTAAGTGTGCGCTGGTCTCTTCGGCAAGAAAGTGCAGATTGTCGCGAATCTTATCCAGGTGCAGGTTACGGCCAATGGCTGCGGCCACCTCTGGCTGCAAGGTTTGAATCCCAATTTCCAACTGCAGGGTGGCCGGAGGAAAGTGGCGCAGGCGCTCTTTGGTTGCCGGAGAAAAATGATCAGGCACCACCTCGAAATGGGCATGGAAGGGCGGCTCTTTGGACAGAAAAAAATCGAGAATGGCCAAGGTGCTGCGCTCAGAGAGATTAAAACTGCGGTCAACAAACTTGAAGGTGCGCGCCCCCCGTTGCCACAGCTCCTCCAGGGCAGCGAGAAATTTGTCTAGCGCAAAGCTGCGTACCCGTTTATCCAGGGATGAAAGACAAAACTCGCAGGTAAAGGGACAGCCCCTGGAAGCCTCCACATAGATAAGCCGATGGGCAATGTCAGTATCTGTGTAAAGGTGGTAGGGTAACACCAGGCTGTCGAGCTCCGGCGGAGGCGCAGCCAAAAGCCGCAGCTCGGGACGCCTGCCCTGGAGAATATCGCCGCAGAGTCGGGCAAAGCTCTGTTCTCCTTCACCTTGAATAAGATAATCTGCCTGGCTGAAGTCCACCCGCAGGGGCAGATGGCTTACCTCTGGTCCACCCAATACCACCACCAATCTGGGCTGGAGTTGTTTAAGCAGCACCAGCAGCCGCTGGATGTGCAGGGCATTCCAGATATACACCCCCAGCCCGACAATACGGGGCCTGTGCCGCAATATGGCCTCGGCCATGTCGGCAGCCTGATCATCCAGGGTAAATTCCAGCAGTTCTGTATCGGCTTGCAGCTCACCCAGATTGGCAGAGAGCCAGCGCAGACCAAGGCTGGCATGGATGTAACGCGCATTGATGGTGCACAACACAATGGTGGCCATGCTCAAAATTCCGCTTCAAGTGGAGGTGGAGTGGGTTTCGCTGCGGTGTTGGACAGAGCAGAACGAAGGTTTCAATTTTTCCGGAAGCCCTAGGCCGTATCCTAACAGGAGCATACACTGTGCAAGCTGGTATCCAGTGGCAGCTCCTGGCCTCTCTGGCCTCTCTGGTCTCTGCATAGCAGCTTGCTGTTTTGCCACGCCCGTTCTATAATAGCGACTTTTCGACATGAGTTTTCGTGGATGAGGATAATGAGCAAAACGTACCAGAGTATCAATGAAAAGATCGCGGCAGGCAAGGCTGTGGTGCTGACCGCCGAAGAAGTGATCGACTATGTCGAGCGCAAGGGAGTTGCCGCTGCCGCCCAAGAGGTGGATGTGGTCACCACTGCCACCTTTGGGCCCATGTGCTCCTCGGGCTGTTTTTTGAATTTCGGCCACAGCAAGCCCAAGATGCGCATCACCGAGGCCTGGATCAACGATGTGCAAGCCTACTGCGGTATTGCCGCAGTGGATGTGTACCTGGGAGCCACCCAGTTACGCCACAACGATCCGGCCAATATGTACCATCCAGGCGAATTCCGCTATGGTGGCGGCCATGTTATCGAAGATCTGGTGGCCGGAAAAAAGGTGCAGCTCTTTGCCCTTTCCTACGGCACCGACGACTATCCCCGCCGGGAAATCCGCACCATGGTCGGCCTTGACGACCTCAATCAGGCCATTATGGTCAATCCACGCAACTGCTACCAGAACTACAACGTGGCGGTTAATCTGTCGGATAAACGCATCTACACCTACATGGGCATTCTCAAGGCCCGCATGCGCAGCATGACCTACTGTTCGGCCGGGCAGCTTTCCCCCCTGCTAAACGATCCACTCTACCAAACCATTGGCCTGGGCACCAGTGTGTGGCTTGCCGGAGCGCAGGGCCTGGTCTATGCCCAGGGTACGCAGCACGCTTCCCTGGTGGAGCGCAGCGAAAACGGCGTGCCCATGGAGGGTGCCGGTACCCTGGCCCTGAGCGGTGATATGAAAAAAATGCTGCCAGACTTTGTACGCGGGGTGAGTTTCAAGGGCTACGGTGTTTCCCTGGCCCTGGGGGTGGGCATTCCCATTCCCATCCTCAACGCCGAAATCCTGAAGCGAACCGCGGTACGGGACAGCGAAATCTATGCCACAGTGGTCGATTATGCCGAAGATTATCCACAAAAAACTGGCAACACTCTGGGGCGCTTTACCTATGCCGAACTACGCAGTGGCGAGGTGGAACTTTTGGGGAAAAAGGTGCCAGTAACCTCCATGTCGTCCTACAACAAGGCGCTGACAATCTGTGAATTGCTTAAGGCAGAAATCCAGGCAGGCCGCTTCCTTCTCTCTGAACCAAGCCAGCCTCTGCCTGCAGCGCAGGGCATGCGCGGCTTGCAGTGTGTGGAGCCGCAGCGATGAGTGTCACCAAAAAGCTCTACCTCTACTTTCCCAAAAGTGAGACGGAAAAACCCATTGTCTACAAGCTGGTGAAGGACTTTGACCTGGTCATCAATATCTTCCGGGCCAAGGTCACGCCGGAAGAGGAAGGCTATCTCTCCTTGGATGTCACTGGCGAGGCAGCGGATATCGAACGGGCCCTTGCCTATCTCTCCACCTTGGAGGTGAGCATCTATGCCGGCAACAAGGGACTGCATTGGGATCAAGAACGCTGCGCCCATTGCGGTGCCTGCGTGGTGCACTGCCCCACCGGTGCGCTCGCCTTTGCCGACCAGGCACGTCGTCAGCTGGGCTTTACCGAGGATCTATGCGTGGAGTGCCACGCCTGTATTCCGGCCTGTCCCTTTGGGGCCTGTACCTCCTCGTTCTAGGGCTGATACCGCCCTGACACTGGCTGTGCACCATGTGCGCCGTATCGCGAAGCTACCGTTTTTTTTCCTGGAAGGAAACTACCCTGCGGGTGGCCTGCGAGGCCTTTGATCTGGTGACCGCTGCGGTTGTGGCCCAGCGACGCGAGCTGGAAAAGTATATCGCCCGCCATCCAGAATTTCAGCACAGCCTGACACCGGTCACCCTGTTGGACAACGCACCGGAGATCACCTGCCGCATGGCAGCTGCAGCCCGGCTCACAGGCCTTGGCCCCATGGCAGCGGTGGCTGGTGCCCTGGCACAGGCAGGCGTGGAGGCAGCCCTGGCTGCTGGCTGTCAGGAAGCCATTGTGGAAAATGGCGGCGATATCTTCCTTGCTTCAAACCAGGAGGTGCAAATCGGTCTGTACGCAGGAGACAACCCCCTTGCCGCCAGACTGGCCTTCCGTATTCCACCTGCGGCCATGCCCCTGGCGCTGTGCTCGTCTTCCAGTGTGTTGGGGCATTCGCTCAGTTTTGGCCACTGCGATCTGGCCACAGTGGTGGCAAAAGATGCGGCCCTGGCCGATGCTGCTGTCACCTTGGTGTGTAACCGTATCCGCCGGGAGGCGGATCTGGAGCCGGTGCTGGAGGGGGTGGGCAAAATAGCCGGAGTAGACGGCATTTTGGCAGTAAAAAACAAAAAGATCGCCCTGTGGGGCCAACTACCGGAGTTGGTACGTAACCAAGATACGACCAGCCTGCAGAAAATTACCCGGCACCACGAGGCGCAGGCCCAGATGCCGGGTCATGAAATCCTGCCATCCTTTCCCCAGGCCGCACCTGCAGGAAAAAGACGGAAGCTGTAGAGCAGAGTAGGGCTAGGGTCTGATTCCTGCAACCCTGCCCGGGAAAAAACGGCTCAAAGCATGCTGGCGAGCAGGCGCAGATGCCTGCGCTCCTCCTCGATGCATTCCTGCACATACTTTTTTTCACCTTCGGGCACGAATTCGCGCATTTCAGTGAAAAAGAGGATGGTATCCTTTTCAAAGCCCATGGCTGTTTCCAGCGCCTCTTCCCTGGTGCCGGCATAGGCCCTGATCTTGTCTACATCGCCCAGGCGGAACAGGGTGTGTGAATCGATCAGGAAGCTCAGGTAGCTGGCGTACTCGTCTTCCTCTGCCCAGGCAGGCAGTTCCACCTGGCCCAGTCGCTCGTACAACTTGCGGAAGAGTTCGCGGTGCTTGCGCTCCTCCCCGGCCAGAAAACGGTACGTGTCTTTCAGTTTTTCTTCTGTGGTGGTTTCCACCAATCGATTGTAAAAAACTTCTCCCCTGGTTTCCACTTCCTGGGCAGCTAACAGGATATCGGTTGCCTTAAAAATGCCAGCCATAATTACTCCTACAGTTCCGAGGGCAGCTCTTTGAGTTGGGCATAGGTAAACACAGGGCCATCCAAACAGACGTACTGGGTACCTATGTTGCAGCGGCCACAGATACCCACCCCGCACTTCATGCGCTTCTCCAGGGTGGTGATGATCTGTTCGTCTGCAAAGTCCAATTTCTTTAGTGCCTGCAAAGTGAATTTGATCATAATCGGCGGGCCGCAGGTGATGGCCACCGTATTTTCCGGCGAAGGATTCATCTCCAAAAGAATATTGGGAATCAGGCCCACCTTGTGTTCCCAGCCAGGATATTCATTATCCACACAGAGCACGGTCTTGACATCTTCGCGCGCCAACCAATCGGGCAATTCCGCCTGATAGGTCAAATCCACTGGACTGCGCGCTCCGTACAAAAGGGTGATGTCCTGGTAATCATCGCGCGTATCCAACATGTACGTAAACAGGGTGCGCAGGGGTGCCATGCCAATACCGCCACCGATAAACAGGATGTTTTTGCCCTGCATGTCCTCCACCGGAAAGGGCTTGCCCAGGGGTGCGCGCACTCCCACCTGGTCGCCTGCTTTTAGTTGGTGCAGACGGGTGGTGACTTCCCCCACCCGCATCACGCTGAACTGGAGATACTCCATGCGCGTTGGTGAGGAGTTGATGACAAAGGTGGATTCGCCTGCACCAAAGACCGACAGTTGGCCCACCTGGCCAGGTTTGAAGGAAAAGGAGCGCATCTTTTCCTCGTCGTTGAGAACCAGCCGAAACGATTTGATATTCGGCGTCTCCTCGATCACTTCAACGACCGTGGCCATATCTGGAAGATAAGGATTAGCGTTCATCAGGATACTCCTGTGCTGCCATCACGACCTGACGGATATCGACCCCGGCCGGACATTGTTTGATACAGCGGCCGCATCCACAGCAGGCGATTTGCCCGCCGTGCAGATCCGGATAGTAACTGAACTTGTGGCCCATTCTGTTTTTCAGACGATGCGCCTTGGTGGAGCGTGGGTTATGGCCACTACCCTCCAGGGTGAAGGTGTGCGACATGCAGTTGTCCCAGGTGCGCAAACGCCGACTCACCAAGCCTGCCTCGTCGTCGGTGATGTTGAAGCAGTAACAGGTGGGGCACATATAGGTACAGGCCCCGCAGGAAATGCATTTATCCGACTGGGTCTGCCAGAAATCCATGTCGTCAAAGCGTTTGAGCAGCTTTTCCGCTGCAGAGGAAAAATCATGAGCCTGACCCATCATCTCCCTGGCCTTGGTGTTGTTGCGCTCGGCCTCTTCTGCCCTGGCACCTGGCTCTTCAAAGAGCGCATCACCGAGCAGCTCTTCGCCCTTTGGGGTAACGGCTTTGGCAACAAACCCACCTTCCACCGCGGTGAGCAGAATGTCAGAACCGGTTGCATCGGCCGGCCCACTGCCCACACTGTGGCAGAAGCAGGTCGTTTCCGGCCGCGCACAGGCCAAGGTGATGAAGGTTGCCCCATCGCGCCGCCTGATATAGTAGGGATCCTTAATGGCCAGGGTTTCATAGACCGGGTCGAAAACGAGCTTGCCACGTGTACCGCAGGGCCGACAGCCAATCACCACCATCTCGCCCTCGGGCAGATGTTCCTGCAGTTCCATCCTCTTGCCAGATTCTTCCGGATAGCGCTGCACGGTGAGCAGGGTTTCGTTGCGGGGAAAGGTGGCGTCTTTGGGAGAAATAACAGCCATGCGGGAAAAATCAAGCTGCATACCAGGCCGCAACCGACGGAAGGTGGTGGTGCCGCCAGAGGCAACCGGTGCCAGCACGTTTTTTTTCTCCGCCAAGGCTGCGGTAAAGCGCTGTAGATTGTCTTGGGTGATGAATCGTTCCATTACCAGTCTCGCTCCTTGATGCGGGCTTCTTCCACCTGGAAGGTGAGAAGCGGCGGGGTCTTGTCCAGCCCGATTCCTGCCTGATGCCCAAATACTTCCCGCACCTGCTTGTTCATGTAGCGGCGCAACAGCATCAGCGGGATGTCCACCGGGCAGGCACGCTCACATTCACCACATTCGGTACAGCGGCCAGTCAGGTGAGAGACATGAATCATCTGGAACATGAAGTTTTCAACCGGGGTGTTTTCCTGGCTCATCCACAGAGGATCGCGGCTCGTAGCTATGCAGTGATCCTGGCAGACGCACATGGGACACACGTTGCGACAGGCATAGCAGCGGATGCAGCGACTCATGGTATCTTGCCAGAAGGCGAGTTTTTCTTCGTTGCCAAGCGCCTCAAAGGCATCCTGGCAGGCAGGACTCGTTGCCTGGCGAGGCGCATGTTTTTCGCCAATGAGCACGTCGGCCACCAAGGGATCCGGATAAGCGCAGTGCAGGCATTTGTCGGCCAGTACTTCCTGCAACTTGAGCGTGGCCTGCTCTCCGGCAACGGTGATGTGCAACTCATCATTGCCCAGTTCCACTGCCTCGACAAAGCCGGGATCCGCTGGCAGGGCGGCGCGGATTTTGCGCTGGCTGACCACCCCGTCACAACAAAGGCCAAAAAGGACCACCTCATCACGTTCGATGAGCTTTTCATTCAACAGCTCAATAACGCTGCGGCTGTGACAACCGCGCACTACCAAACCAATTTTTTCCCCCTTGAACCCGGTGGCATAGGTAGCAGGATTGTGCACTGCCAGCGGACTGATGGTCAATCGCTCCAAATCCGCTTCACTGCGGATGAAGAGCGGCGTGGCGTGCAGGGGATCATACCCCTGTTCCCAGCCGATCACGCAGTCCAGCGAGTCCAGCTGGCCGCGAATGGCGGCCTTCAACTCTTCCAGTTGGGATACTTCTCCGGACATTTCTCCTCCCTTTAGTAACAAAGGCTCCGTCTTCCTCTTTACAGGTCTGCCAAAGCAAGGTCTGCCTGGACACACATTGCATCTGTCATGCCCAAACCACCTTTATCCATGGCAGGCACAGGACGCTCCCCTGGCTGCCCCGTCCAGGGCCAACTTGGCCCACTCTTCTTCCGACACTGGATTGAAAAACGGTGCTGGACCGAGTTCATGGATACGGCGGGTAAACTCCGTGACTACGTGCTGCCAGCGCTGGCCTTCGGAGGCAGACACCCAGGTATACTCGAAGCGGCGCTCATCAATGCCAGTGATGGGTAAAAAACGCTTGAGCATCTCCAGGCGTCTGCGGGCATAAAAGTTGCCCTCTGCATAGTGGCAGTCGCGGGGATGGCAGCCGGATACCAGTACGCCATCCGCACCATTCAACAGGGCGCGCACAATAAAGAGCGGGTCGATCCTGCCGGAGCAGGGCACGCGAATAATGCGCAGGTCTGTGGGCTGGATGAAGCGCGCCACACCAGCCGTGTCTGCACCCCCATAGGAGCACCAGTTGCACAAAAAGCCAACTATTCGAAGCTCACGTTGTTCATCTTGGGCGGACATAAAGCGTTCACCTCGGCAAGGATTTGATTATCGGTAAAGTGTTCCAACTGAATTGCACCCTGCGGACAGGTAACCGTGCAGATACCACAGCCCTGGCACACGGTTTCGATCACCTCAGCCTTGAGCCTGCCCATGCGGTCGGTGACCGCCTTGATCGCCCCAAAGGGACAGGTGTCGATACATTTCTGGCAACCCACGCAACGGTTCACATTAACCTTAGAAACAGCCGGATCAGATTCCAACTGCTCTTTGGAAAGCAGACCCAGGGCCTTGGCAGCAGCGGCACTGCCCTGGCCAACAGAGGTGGGGATATCTTTGGGCCCCTGGCAGGCGCCAGCCAGGTACACGCCGGCGGTATTGGTTTCCACAGGCTTGAGCTTGGGGTGGCTTTCCACGAAAAAGCCAAACTGATCCGGCACCACCCGCAGGGTTTCCCCCAGCTTCACTGCTCCCTGGGAGGCTTCCACTCCAGTGGCCAGCACCACCAGGTCGGCGGGAACCTCGACCTGCGTGCCAGCTAGGGTGTCGGCACCGCGGACAATGAGTTGATCGCCATGGGGATAAATCATGGCCACCCGGCCACGCACATACTGCGCTCCGTACTCCTCCATGGCCCGCCGGGTGAATTCATCGTAGCCCTTGCCCGGCGCACGGATATCCATGTAGAAGACAAAAGACTGGGAATCGGGAATGTGGTCCTTGGTGAGAATGGCCTGCTTGGCCGTATACATACAGCAGAAACCAGAACAGTACGGCCGGTCGACCGAACGGTCACGCGAGCCCACACACTGGATAAAAACCACGTTTTTGGGCTCCTTACCGTCGGAAGGCCGCTTGATATGCCCACCAGTGGGTCCAGAGGCGGACAACAGTCGCTCGTACTGCAGCGAGGTGATCACATCCGGGTAACGGCCTTCACCATACTGCGGGTACTTGTGCCAATCAAAGAGATCATAGCCCGTGGCCACGACAATGGCACCCACCTCCACGGTTACCAGTTCATCCTGCTGCTCGTAGTCGATACAGCCCACAGGGCAGACCTTGGCACAGATGCCACACTTCCCCTTTTGCAACTTCATGCAGGTGTCTGGATTGATGGCAGCTTTTTTCGGGATGGCCTGGGGAAAGGGGATGTTGATGGCCGTGGTCGTGCCCAAAAACTCGTTGAACGGATCAGGGCTGCGTTTACTCGGACATTTTTCCGTGCACAGGCCGCAGCCCGTGCACGTTGTCCAGTCCACATAGGTGGCCTTGCGGCGGATGGTGACGGAAAAATTGCCCACATAGCCGCTTACAGATTCCACTTCGGAGCAGGCATACAGGGAAATTTTCTCGTGCTGGGCAATATCCACCATTTTCGGGCCAAGTACACAGGAAGAGCAATCAATGGTGGGAAAGGTCTTGTCGAGCTTGGCCATCTTGCCGCCAATACTCTGCTCGCGCTCCACCATGACCACATCCAGACCGCCATCTGCGCAGTCCAACGCCGCCTGAATGCCGGCCACGCCCCCACCAATCACCAGCACCTTCTTGACGGTGGTGAAGCTTTTGGCCACCAGTGGCCGGTTGCGGCGCAGCTTTTCCACGGCCATGAGCACCAGGTCAGCTGCCTTGTTGGTGTTGTGCGCCTTGTCTTTGCCGATCCAGGAGACATGCTCGCGGATATTGGCCATTTCAAACATGTAGCGGTTCAGGCCTGCCCGTTCCACTGCCCGGCGGAAGGTGGGTTCGTGCATACGCGGCGAGCACGAGGCCACCACCACCCCATCCAGGTTGTGTTCATGGATGGCAGTGATGATGCCTTCCTGCCCTGGCTCTGAGCAGGTGTACATGGAGTCGGTGGCGTAGACGACCTCGGGAAAACCCGCAGCAATCTCCACAACAGATTCGCAGTCAACCGTGCCGGCTATGTTGCTGCCGCAATGACAGATGAAAACGCCTATTCGCATTGCTTCCTCCTAGCTGGCCTGGGCCGTTTCCTTGAGCTTGTTGAAAACGGGCTTGGGGTTGACGCACAGTTTTTTCAAACCCAGTTCCTTTCGGTCTATGCCCAGGGCATAACCGAGCAGCTGGGTATAGTAAAAGACAGGAATACGGAATTTTTCCTGCAACGCCGAGTTGATTTGCCCCTGGCGCATATCCAGGTTCATTTGGCACAGGGGACAGGCAGTGACAAAGGCATCCACATCAAGTTCACGGCCCGCATCCAGCAGCTTGCCCGCCAGCTTGGTGACAATATCCACCCTGGGCACGCCAAAGGAAGCACCGCAACATTCCACCTTGAGGGGATAGGGAACAACTTCGGCGCCAAGCATGGTCATGAGGTTATCCATGACCATGGGGTGTTCATGGTTGTCGAACTGCATCAGCGCCGGTGGCCGGTTCATGATACAACCGTAGTAGCAGGCCAGCTTCAAACCGGTGAGCGGCTTGACCACCTTGGCGCGGATCAGCTCCGGATCAACCTGCTCCATGATCACCTGCAACACCGACTGGGCAGTAACCTGCTTGGTACAGGGCGTATCCAAAAGCGCATTGGCCTTGGCGCGGAAGTCTGCATCCTCCATCTTGTGGGCTGCAGTGCGCAGGTTGCTCAAACAGCTCGGGCACGGTGTGGTTACCAGGTCCATGCCCAACTGCTCTGTCAGGGCGAGGTTTCTTGCCGACAGGGCAGCAGAAAGCACATGGTTTACTGTGTGCGCCGGGGTGGAACCGCAACAGCTCCAGTCTTCCAGGTCAACCAGTTCCAGGCCCAGTTCCCGACAAACCGCTCGGGTGGACAGATCGTATTCCACAGAGGTGCTCTGCCCGGAACAACCTGGGTAATAGGCAATTTTTGCCATGCTATTCTCCTTTGCGGAAGCGTTCGAAAATGCGGGCAACCTGCTCCTTGCCCTGGATGGGGTGTGGCTTGAACGACAGCTTGTTGTGGAGCAAGGCTGTGGGCCCAAGGGCTATATTGTCGAAAAATCGCCCGGATTTAAGGGTGTACCGGGCCATTAAGCCCAGTTCATAGGCCCGGCCATGCGTTTCCACGGACTGCAAAAAGGCATCGGTGAACAGCTTGGTAGTCCGCTCGCTGACACAACCGCTTTCACGCGCCATGTGCCGACACACGTCCATCACCTTGGCCACATCAATTTCATTGGGACAGCGCGTAGTGCACGACTGGCAGGAAGCGCACAGCCACAGGGATTTGCTATTGAGCACCATCTCCCGTTGCCCGGCCTGGATCAGACGCATAACCTGGCTGACCGGAATGTCATAGGCAAAGGTGTAGGGGCATCCGGCTGTACAGTTGCCACACTGGTAGCAGGTCTTCAGATTTTGCCCGCTGCGGGATTCAACTTCCGCCAGGAAATCGCGGTCGCCAGCGGAAAGATCTAGTATCTTCATGGAACACCCTGTAGGAGGAAAAGAAAAACAAGCGGTTTCCGGATGGAAATTCCATACGATCGTACTGCTTCGAGCATGGATTTCCTGTGGGAATGCAATCGGTACAGCGCAGAATCTTTGCTGCCACAGAAGCAGATTTTTCGACCGAACAACTTTACAGAATATCACGGTCCGACAATTCTGTAAAGCATTTTAAGCAATTATGATCCATAACGATTCCCCACCCAGGTTACTTTTAGCATGCCAAAGGCTTCGCAGTACACCTGGGTCACATAAACTCGCCTCCCTGCAACAGGGCCAGGACCATTCCAAACACAGCATCCTGACAAACCACCTATCCATCCGAGGCTCGGCTATCCTGCCCGGTTTCAGCATGCACACCAGCAGAAAGTGTACGCTGGCGCAGGAGTAGCTCCAGGCCAGAGTGGCGGTTGAGCCGTCGGGACACGACGGTATTGAGCAACTCTTGTCCAGCAACAAGAATGAGCCGTTTTTTTGCCCTGGTGATGGCAGTGTAGAGCAACTCCCGGCTGAGCAGGGGATGGTCTTCCGCGGGAAACACCAGAAGCACAGTGGCAAACTCCGCGCCCTGGGCCTTGTGCACGGTCATGGCATAGGCTGGCTGCCAGGGTGGAAGGGTGGCTGGAGCGAGGGAGCGCAGCCCGTCTTCACCTGCAAACCAGGCTGTAAGCTGACCCTCCTTGTTGGGCCAGATAATGCCGGTATCGCCATTGTAGAGACCCTGGGTATAATCGTTTCTCAAAATAAGGATGGGCAGGCCTTGGTACACCTCATCCCGCGCTGGAATCTGCCCTTGACGTTGCAGCAGTTCCCTGCAGCGGGCATTGATACCTGCCACACCCCAGGGTCCTTCCCGCAGGGCGCAGAGCACGCGACTCTGCGCAAATTGAGCGATTGCCTCCTGCACAGACTTGGCCTGACGCAACGGGGCCAGCAGTTCCTGTAACAGCTCAAAAAGCAGCGCAGCCGCTTCTTTTGTTTCATACCGTTGGATATCTGGCCAGGGCAAGGCAAGCGCCGAGGAAAAGGCATCCGATCCTGCTGGCTTCTGCAGTGCCTGGGCCAGGGCAAGCATGCCACTTTTTTGGCTAAAACGGTGCACCTGATGCAGGGTGATGCAGCATTCTGTCAGAGAATGTGTGGGGTGTTCGGTCACAGTGCCTGCTTCCCTGTCAAGACACGATTTTCCCACAAGACGCTGCAAACATGTGACGAGTTCCTTGGAATAGGAGGTCTGTGGCAAGGCTTGCCAGGCATACAACAAGCTACCCGGCTCCACCGGTGGCAACTGACCAGGATCACCGCAGAGAATCAGGCGACTCGTTTTGGGCAGGGCCGCCAGGAGGGCCTCCAATAAAAGTACATCCACCATGGAGGCTTCGTCCACCACCAACAGATCCACATGCAGGGGATTGGCTGCATTGCGGAGGAATGTGCTGTTCTGGGGGTGAAAGCCCAAAAGGCGGTGCAAGGTCTGCGGCTGCGGCGCACTGCCCAGATCAAAGGGGGCAGGCAGACTGTCAGCGGCAGCGCGGATGGATTCGCCCAGACGCATGGCAGCGCGGCCAGTGGGCGCGGCCAGGGCAATGCGCAGCTTGGTGGTTGCATGGGCACTGTGCAGGGCCAGAATCCGCGCCAGGGTATAAGTTTTGCCGGTACCTGGGCCGCCGCACAAGAGGAGTAAGCGTTTGCAGAGCGAAAGTGCTGCGGCACACTGTTGCAAATTGGGCCCTGTGTCTGCTGCAGCAGAGCTGCCAGGAAAGAGCTGCTGCACGAGTGCCTGCGCCTTGACATAATCCACCTCGCACAGATCACCAGCGCGCTCGGCAAGATCTTGCGCTATGGCGCTTTCCGCCCGGTACCAACGGAGCAGGGCAAGTCTGTTGTCGCTGTCCAGCACCAGGGGCCTGGGATCAGTTGTCCTGTCCCCCGCCTCTGCCACGGCACCGCTTGCAAGGAGATCGTGGCGCAGTTCCGTCAAACTGGGCCAAGGCCTGTCTGATGCGCTTATCTGCTGCACCTGCGCCAGCGGCAGACAGGTGTGGCCATCTGCAAGCGCGTGGCTGGTGCAGGCGACTGCCAGCGCCGCTTCCGGACCCATGTCTGGATGCAGCCGCACCAGCAATCGGGCCAATTGCACATCGAGCTCGCCAAGCCCCCCCTGCTGCTGTACACGTTCAAGCCGCTGCATCGCCCGCCTCCACGCCTCTACACAGGGCATCGAGTCCCTGTATCAGCTCAAGCGCCGGCCTGGCCCGATAGATCCCCTGCCCCGCTTGTCCGGGTTCCATGCCCCGCAAAAAAAGATAATACACCCCGCCAAAATGACGTTCATAGTTGTAGCCCTGCAGGCGCGTCTGCAGGTAGCGGTGCAGGGCCAGGGTATAGAGTAGGTACTGCAGGTGGTAGTGATGTTGCGCCATGCTGGTGGCAAGCGCCTGGGGCGTATAGCTGCCAGGTTCATCACCCAGGTGGTTGGATTTGTAATCCACAATATAATAGCAGCCTTTGTGCCGGAAGATCAGGTCGACAAAACCTTTCATCAACCCCTTGAGCACTTCGCTGCGGCCAGGCAGGTTGGGCAGATCGAAACGTTTGAACAGCTGGTTGATTTTTACAATAGCCAGTTTTTGCACCGGAAAGAGGAAGGTCAGCTCGCGTAACTGGTTTTCTGGTGTAAGTCCAGCCAGGCTGCGGCTACCGGGCAAAGGTGTGGCCAGCACATTGGCCAGCCATACCTGCACAGCGGTTTGCCAGCGCAGATCAAAACCGTATTGTTCCAACTGCTTTTGTACATGTTCCTGCTGCACCGCCACAGGGAGGGTAAAGTCTAGCTCTTCCAGCAGGGCGTGCAGACATAAACCTGCGCGAGTGCCGCGCGGAAAGGTGGCGATGCGCTGAAAATCCTCTGGTCGAATGCGGCTGAACAGCGCAGGGTTGAGCAGGCTGTCCACGTTTTCCTCAATGACCGGGTTCAGCTCCTGTCCGGAGCTCAGGCTGGTATAGCTGCAGGTGATATAACCCTGGGGTACAGAACCCTGAAAACTGCGGGCAACAAGGGGAGGCGTTGTTACCGGGTCTGCCTTTCCCGTGGCTGTGCCAGTCCAGGGTAAGTCACCGGGAGGATAGCTGCGTACCAGTAACCCTGCTGCTGTTTCATTGAGCTGGTCAAGATCACGGCGCAACAGGTCTTCGTCGCCCTTGACATCCTGGATATGCAGGAGCCGGGCCATGGGCGTATCCATGAGGCCATTCACCCTGCCCCAACAGATGCAGGTGCAGTACCTGGCCCTGGTCAAGGCCACATACAAGAGCCGCATCTCTTCGGCCAGGGCCTCCTCTGCGCTCAACGCCCGATGCTCTTCGTTGTCAGTGTCAAAATCCCTGCAGGCATTTAACGTGTTGCGATCGTGAAAGGCGATGGCTGTATCTTGCCAGGGGACTGCGCTTTGCGCTCTCCATAAAAAGGGCAAAAAGACAACCGGATACTCCAGCCCCTTGGCGCTGTGCTGGGTGCTGATCTGGATGAGTTCCAGATCACTCTCCAGACGCATGAGACGGTTGTCTTCACTGTCGCCATCAGCCTGTTGCCGCTGCCGCAGCAGCCAGCGCAACAAACGTTCCATGCCGGGTCTTTGTCTCTCTTCTTCGTGCAACAGTTCGGCCAGATGCAAGAAGTTGGTGAGTTTACGTTCACCACCTGGCTGGGCAGTAAGGTGAGTGGTGATACGTTCTTTGTGGAAAATTCGGTGCAGCATGGCGGTAATACCCTGCCGCTGCCAATGACTGTGGTAGCTGCGCAATCGCTGTATCTGCTCACCCCAGAGGAGGGCATCCTGTTTGAGTTGATAGAGTGCCTGGGCATTCAGACCAAAAAGACCGGTGGCCAGGGCTGTGGTGCACAAGGCTCGGTTGGCCGGATTGAGTACCGCGCGCAGCACCAGTTCGAGCTCCGCTGCCTCTGGGCTGGAAAAAACAGACAATCTACTGGCATATACACTGTTGAGACCCAAGTTCAGCAAGCTGTTGCGCATCAGCTCGGCCTGGCTATGGGTGCGTACCAAAACAGCGATGTCTCTGCTGGCCAGAGGACGGTCGCCAATACGGGCTTCGCCCTGTGCCGCCAGTTGCAGCAACTGTTTAATGGCCGTAGCACTGGCAGTGGCTGCCAGCCCATCGGCATTTTCTTTGGCAAAGGCTTGGTCATCTTCGTTGCTGAACAGCAAAACGTGCAAGGGGGCAGGGGCTATACCTTGTAGCGTAAAATCCATGTTCTGCACCCTGCCACTGGCCTGGACCTGGTGAAAGGGGATATCGGCAAAGACAAAGGCATCCTGCCTGCGGCTGAACAGGGTATTGCTCGCTGTAATCATACCTGGGGCTGAGCGGTGGTTGGTGCCCATGGTGTAGCGCTGTTCTGGCGGGGTTGCTCCCTTGGCCTGCATGTAGGTGAAGATGTCACCGCCACGAAAGGAGTAGATGGCCTGTTTTGGATCGCCAATCATGTGAAAGGGATACTCGCTCTCCGCGCAGATGGCGGAAAAGATACGGTATTGCACTGGATCGGTATCTTGAAATTCATCCACCAGCACTGCCCGGTAGCGTTGACGAATGGCACGGGCAAGTTGGGGGCCACTGTCCGGATTTTGCAGGGCCAAATCGAGTTGGCTGAGCAAATCATCGTAGCCGAGCAGGCGCTGGGCCTGTTTGCGGCGCTGCAATTCTTCCTTAAGATACAGGCGCGCCGCATGCAGCCAGGTAATTTTCCACAGGCGCAACATCTCTTGGTAGTCCTGCCAGAATTGGGTAAAGACGTTGAAAAAGGGAGCTGGCTGCCAGTCTGTACAGGTCTTCTTTTTTAAAAGGCAGCTCAGCATGTACCCCGTGGACAGCCGTTCCAGCCGGGGCGGCAAGAGGCGTGGGAAGACAGGATTAAGCAACAGTTCGGCCAGGTCGATCAGCAGCTCCTCTACCTGATCCGCACGATAATTTTTTGCGGCACGGCTCAGGCAGGGGTCGTTTTCGAGCCACTCCTGCGCGTCTGTACCGTCTTTTTTCCAGGCCCGCTGTAGCTTGCCATGACTGGACCGCAACACTTCGAGCTGCCGGAGCAGGGCATCTGCGGTCAGTCGGGGTAGCATGCAGACATCTTCTATCAACAAAGTGTTGGCAATGGCTGCCAGCAGGTTTTCAGGCCCTGGCCAGTGCGCCTGCACCAGGGCGCTTTCCTCCGGCCCCAGGGGATAGAAGTGCGTGCGCCAGAAGTCGGCCATCACCTCTTTTCGCAGTGCTGCCTCGTCTGTGATGATGTCCTGGTCAAAGGAAAAACCCGCTTCAAAGGCATGTTCCTTGATTACCTTCTGACAAAAACCGTGGATAGTGGTGATGGCTGCTTCGTCCATGCGGGCCAGGGCCTGGTCCAGGCGCAGGCTGGCAATTTCGGGCGCGACCGTAGCCAGCACCTGCGTAAGGGCTGGATCATCCTCCTGGCCTTGTCCAGCCAACTGCTTTTGCGCCTCGCGCAAACGAAGGCGGATACGGCCACGCAGTTCGGCGGTGGCTGCCCTGGTGTAGGTGAGTACCAGAATCTGCTCGACACCCAGGCCCTGCTCCACAATCAGCCGCACAACCAGCAGGGTCAGGGTCCAGGTTTTGCCAGTGCCTGCACTCGCCTCAATCAGGCTGCGTCCGGCCAACGGCATGGTACATGGATCAAGCACGTGCATCTTTTGGCTCCTTGCGCGCCTTGAGCATGGGAAGAAAGAGTTTGGCCAGGTGGATAAAATGTTCGTCAAAGGGCTCGTTCTGCGGGAAGAGCTGCACAAAGGCTGCATCCTCTCTTTCTCCCCCTTGCTTGTATCCGCCTTGCCATGCCTTGCGGGCAGCCTCGTAGGCCCTGGTTGCATCGTTTTTTTTATGCATCTGCTCTGCCCAGGCCAAGGCGCTTTTAGGAAAAAAGGGCAGTGCCTCTTGCTGGCCCTGTAAAAAACCCTGCACATAGAGGGTGAGCTGCTCTTGTGCCGCAATGGCATCCATCTCATCAAATTGAAAAAGCTGGACACCAACCCTGCTGTCCCAGGCACAGATACAGCTCTTCACAGGAATGTGCCCAGGCGCCAGCGCAGCAAGCACCAGGTGGCCAAGCCAGGCATTCACAAACAGGCGAGCACTGGCCCGGCCACCAGACCAAACCACCCGGCCGCCGCTGTAGAGCTCGTCCAGCCAGCCGCAAAGCAGGATGTCTTTAAGTGGTAATTGCACTTCCTGTGGAGGAAAGGGCTTGGCCACATGCACATGCAGCGCATTTGCCAGTGCATCTGCTGCGGCCATGATCTCTTGTAGCGCAAGCCCGGCAAAGCTTCCCTGGGGCAACAGTCCTTGCCCGGCAAGCATCGCGGCAATGTGCGTCCTTGTTTGCCCAGCCAGCCTACGCAGGACAATCTCCTGCCGGAGGTCGTACTGATCAAGACCATCGAGTGCAAAAGGTTCCTCCTCCTCAACCAGTACCTCACCCTCCTGCAGATTCATCTCAAAATTTTGCCGTAAAAAATAACGTGCTGGATTTCGCCAAAAACGTAACAACTCTGCCAGATCCACCTGGTTTTCCAGACCTGGCGAATCTGGGAGTGGCAGCGGTGCATTTTGAAACAACAGATTTGCACCCACTTCTGCCGCTGGTACCCAGTATGGATTAAAACTGGCAAATCCTGTCGTGCCATTGTAATTGTCTGCACTGAAGGGCTGCAGAGGGTGTTCCCGTCGCAGATGTTCACTGATGCCCTTGCCCACATCCACTGCCTCTGCGGTCTCCGCTGCCACCTGCATACTACTGTCCAGATAATCACACAGTTCGCTGACAACGGCACTTGGCTGCATCTCGCCACCATCGCGCTGGTTGCGGCCTATCCAGGAAAGAAAGAGCTGTTTACGGGCAGACAGGATGGCCTCGAGAAAGAGGTAGCGGTCGTCGTCACGGCGTTTACGGTCGCCCAGGCGGGGGTGCTGCGCTACATAGTCAAAGGAAACAGGATACTGCTGGCGGGGAAAATCACCGTCGTTCATGCCCAAGAGGCAGATCACCTGAAAGGGTAGGGAACGCATGGGTACCATGTTACAGAAGGTGACTCGCCCAGACAGAAAGGCCTGGCCACTGTCCTGGCTGTGCAAACTTTCCTCCAGGTGCAGACGAATAACTTGCAGGGTGAGCAGCTGGTCAAAGGCTGCCAGGGTCAGCTCTTCAGCCAGGGCCTGAATATTTTGGCGCAAAAGGCCAAGGCCTTCCTCTTCAAAAGAGGGGTGCAGGCAATCTGCTAGCAGGGCCAGCAGAAGTGGTGACCATTCCTGTGCAGGAAGCGGCTGCTGCAAGCGACGACGCCACGTATCCAAGGTATCGTAGAAGTGCAGCAACGAGGCCAGAACCTGATCTGCCCCTTCTCCTGCAAGTGGACAAGGGAGAAGGCTCGCATGGAGCGCATCGAGACCGCCCATGGCATGGCCCAAAAGCAGGCGGTCAAGTCCGTGTCGCCAACTGTGTTCAGGCCCGCATGCAACCCCCAGGTTCAAACGATGTTCTGCATCCAGCCCCCAGCGGATACCAGCATTTTGTACCAGGTCATGAACCAGAGGGAGTTGCGAGGCATCCAGGTCAAAGCGCCGGTGCAGGGCTGGATGCTCCAGCAAACTGAGCACATCTATGCTGGTACAGCGGCTGCTGAAAAGATCGAGCAGGGCAAGGAAAAGGTGGCCAAGGGCACCGTGGGCTGCCAAAGGCTGATCAGCCAGCGCCCAAGGGATGAAGAGCTCCTGCGACGCTTCGCCAAAAACAGCTTGCACAGCAGCAGCGTAGAGACTGATATCCGGTGCGGTCACCAGAATATCGCCGGGCGTCAGATCTGGATTGTCTTGAAAACAGTCTAAAAGATAGTCGTGCAACACCTGCACCTCGCGCAGTGGCGAAAAACAGACATGTAACTCAAGTGAACGATCATCTGCCGCAATGGGGGTCCGCTCTTCCTGTTCTGGCATGGGGCTACAGTTGAGGAGCTGCCGCTGCAACTCGGCCAAAACACCCGTACCTTGGGGTTCTTCGTACAGTTCCTGCGGGCTATCCAAGCCGCTTTCCAGTAACTGTTGGGCAAAGTCGCGGCCTGCCTGCCCCAGCAGGGCGAGCAGGGTGTTTGTTTCTTCTACAACCGGTGTGGAAAAGGCCAGTAGGGTATCCTGCGCCTGCACCTGTGCCTGCTGCCGTGCCGGAACCAGATCATGCCAGTACTGGTTGCAGGGGCTGAGTTGGTAGCAATGGGTTTCAATGTAGCGGGAGATCTGCACAAAGAGATCCAGATAGACAGGTGCCAGACTGCTGATACCGAAAAGATGCAGACGCTGGGGCAGGACCTTATCAGAAGCCAGGAATGCCGAACCTTTCTGCCCAAGCAGGTGGCGGAATTCTTGATGCAGGCGGGCGCGATGCACCGGACTATCCTGGCACAGGCGGCGCCACAGCACTGCCTGCCAATTCGTCTTCTCAGTCGCCCTGTCTGGCGTGTTTTCCCATTGCCAGAGAAGTTCCGGTCGATAGACCAGATACTGATCAAACACAGCGGCAATACGGCCGGCCAGTTGAAAAAGGACTTCGCTGCCCACATCATTACGGAGATAGACGGCAAGCTGTGCAAAGGCCGGGTCTGCGCTATATTCGGGCAAGAGTTTTAGAATGCGCCAGCGCAGCACTGCACTTTGCCAGAGATTATCCGGCACTCCTGCTGTGCTGAATTGTTGCAGAAACTCTCCAAGTGCGCGCGCCGGCAACGGAAAAAAAAGCTGGCTGGCAATACCTGTGGCAAGCGCCCATTCACGGGATATCCACTGCGCCATGCCCGGATGCTGCACCACGATCACCTCGGGGGTGAACGGATCTGCCAGGGGAGCACTGATGCAGTTGGCAAGCAGCTGCGCAAACAAACTTTCCAAACGATTGGATTGGTAGTGGTGCATGATGTGCAAAAATTGTTACAGTAGCGAACATCTTGGGTTTCGCCCAATATCATACGGCTAGAAGCCTGTAGACAAGCAGGCAGGGGTGGTACACGAGAAGCAAAATGAGACGAGATTGTACCACAACACCAGCCACAAGCCTTTAACCTTCCGCTCCATCCCAGCCATGAAAGAAACGCTTCATCGAATTTGTCATACCAGTGGTTTTGTCGGCGCATTGACCCTTGTCCTTCTCACACAAGTGTCACTCCCCATGGCGCAGGCAGCTGAGACACTTGCTCCCCTTTCCGGTGCGTCGACGGCCACTTGCCCATCTCTTTGGTTGCTGGCAGCGGCTCAAGCCGGACTGCTTGTGGGTGTTGTGCTGACCTGGGCCGCGCTACGCTTTCGGACCCCAGGGAATGAACGCAAACAGGCCCTGTTGGCCCAGCAAAAGAGTATGTCTAAAAATGCGGCCAACTATATAAGCGCAGGAGGTATACACGAATTCAACAATATACTGTGCAGTATCCAGGGCTTTACCGATTTGGCACTCCTACGTGGCACAGCAGAAACACCCGGTCACCAAGAGCTGAAGCAAATCCGTATCGGAGCCGGGCGGGCAGCACGACTCTTGGAGTTGCTGGAGCGCTTCCACCTGGAAGACCACACACTGCAGCCTGTGCCCCTTGGTCTTCTGATGAAAGGGTATGGAAAATATGTACAAGTAGCAACAGCCAACGCAGAAGGTGAGCAGGGCCAGCCTCCCAGCCACATCAGGGTACAGGTGGAGGACATGGAAACCTTGCTGCTGGCCAAACCGGTGCAGATGCAAGAGCTGCTTACCCTGTTGCAGCAAACTGCCGCAGATACCCCCAAACCTGGGGAGGAAGAAAAGTGGCCAAACAAAAAACTGCAGCTGGTCGTGCAAAGGGGTGCAGCATATCCCCTGGACCAGGAAAGCACACCCCAGCCTCGCTTGGAGTTGGTGTTACACGGAGCGACCGACCTGTCACCGGATCTGGTGACCCAGTGGCAGCAGCTGGCTATGGCGCTGGACGGCGAATGGAGCCAGGGGCAGACCCAGGAAGAAGGCGGCCCATACTGCATGTCGTTGCCTGGCATATCTCCTGATACACCAGAGCAATAAACACGCGGCCCAACCGGGTTTTTCGCCCTGCTCAGTGGTCAACCTTTTTTTATTTTCTACTTCACATAACCCCAGCTTTTCAGGCGATTGTAGGCGTACTGCGCCTCCTTGCCTTTGTTTTGCTTGTTAAGGAAGTTGACATACTTCTGCGCCGCCTCCTCGCGCCGGCCCATACCTTCCAGGGCATAGCCCTGGTAGAAATTCACCTGCACCGTGCCGGGTAGCATACGGTCATAGTTGGTGAGTTCCTGGTAGGCTGCGTCATAGCGCTTGTTGTTGAGCATGCTCACCCCTGACACCAGGCGGGCCTGTGGTTCCTGTGGATAGGCCTGGATGGCCTGGCGGGCGTAGTTTTCTGCGGCACTGTTGTTGTCGGTGCCCATCTGGAACTTAGCCATCATCAACAGGGCTGTGTAGTCGCCCGGTGCCTGCTGTATCGCCTGATTGAACAATGATCCAGCCTCGTTCAGCTTCTTGGCGGCAGTGGCGGCACTGGCCTTCTGCAGGGTGTTGAGCATGGGCTTGAAGCGGCGCAGATTGGCGGTTTCATCCATGTAGCGTTCCCGGTTCGTGGCCTGACGCATTTGCCCACTGTACTGCGAATTCATGGCATTGCGCACATTGGCCAGGCGTTCGCTGCTCATGGGATGAGTGGAGAACATGGCCTGAAGCGCATTGGGTTCTCGCTGGTTGTTACGGATCAACAGTTCCATGAGTTGGGCCATGCCTTCCGGGCTGTAACCGGTTTTGACCATGTATTCCATGCCCAGGGCATCGGCCTGGCGTTCGTTGTCGCGGCTGTAATGGGCCAGGAGCGCACCTGCTCCGAGGCCACCCAGGCTCTGCAGGGCGCTGTTGGCCCCACCATAACCGGCGGCGCTGGTGGCCATGGAGAGCCCGGCCATGGCCATTTGGGCAAACACGGTTTTGCTGAGCTGCTGGGCTGTATGGCGCGCATTGACATGGCCGATTTCATGCCCAAGCAGGGCGGCCAGTTCGGCCTCGTTATTGAGCTCGGCCAAGATGCCCCTGGTAGTGGCAATGGTGCCGCCTGGGAAGGCATAGGCATTGATGTAGGCCGCGTTGACCGGGCTAAAGGAATAGGGCATGCGCGGCCGGTGCGAACGGGAGGCCACTTCCTGGCCGACCCGGTTCACATAGGCGTTGAGGCGGCTATCCTGGGTGATGCCGTAGTCGTTGGAGAATTGGAAGGGGCTCTGCTGCTTGTCTATGCTGACCTCCTGTTGCTCGGAAATCATCATGAACTGGTTTTCGCCGGTCACCGGATTGACCGCACAGCCAGCCAAGAGTTGCTGAGCAACCAGGGCAGATACGCCAAGCCCGGTGTATTGCAGCAATTGACGTCTGTTCAAAGAAAGATGGCTGGGAGACATAGGCTTTTCCTGATAAAAAAGGGAGTGGGTAAAGGAAGATATATACTGTATATTCTGGCATATTCAACCTGTCCCTGCAAGCGGCAACAGGACTCGTGGAAAGCTATACAATCAGCAACAAGCAGCCCTGGGGAGGAAAATCGTGCACGCAAGCGGTATGGATAACCCAGAATATTTTCATCGGGTCATTGATTGTCAATACGCCTGTCCGGCGCATACGCCGGTGCCAGAGTACATTCGTCTCATCAGCGAAAAACGCTACGATGAGGCGTATCTGCTCAACTGGCACTCCAATGTTTTTCCCGGCATTTTGGGCCGGGTCTGCGACCGGCCCTGCGAGCCAGCCTGCCGCCGCGGCCGGGTGGAAAAAGAACCGGTGGCGATCTGCCGTTTGAAGAGAGTGTGTGCAGACAACCGCGAGCCGGGCATCGAGGTGCGCTTCCCGGCCATCCCGGAAGAAAAAAACGGCAAGCGCATTGCCCTAATCGGCGCAGGCCCAGCCTCCCTGACCGTGGCCTGTGATCTGGCTCCCCTGGGCTACAGCCTTGATCTGTACGACGATCAAGATGCAGGCGGCGGCTTCATGCGCAGCCAGTTGCCCTCCTTCCGCCTGCCGGATGAGGTCTTGCAGGAGGAGGTGGACTACATCCTCAACATGGGCATCCATACCCACTTCAACCACTATGTGGACAGTATGGCTGCCATGCTGACCAAGGGCTATGATGCCATCTTTGTGGGTACCGGTGCTCCGCGCGGCCGCGACCTGGATCTGCCCGGCCGCAGGGAAGGCGAGGCAGCCATCCATGTGGGTATCGAGTGGCTGGCAGGAGTCATCTTCGGCCATGTGCACAGAATCGGCCGCAGGGTACTGGTGCTGGGCGGCGGTAATACGGCCATGGACTGCTGCCGCACTGCCCGCCGCCTGGGCGGTGAGGATGTGCGCATTGTGGTGCGCAGCCCACGCGCAGACATGAAGGCCTCACCCTGGGAAATCGAGGACGCCCTGCACGAGGACATCCCTATTTTCGATAACCATGTGCCCAAGGAATTTGTGCTGGAAAAGGGCAAGCTCATCGGCATGCGCTTTCAACAGGTGCGGGCTGAATATGATGAGAAGGGCAGGCGCCGGCTGGTGCCGCTTGAAAAGGAGCCGATCTTCATGCCCTGCGATGAGGTGCTTTTGGCAGTAGGCCAGCTCAATGCTTTTCCGTGGATAGAGGAAGGACTGGGTATTGACTTTAACGAACAGGGCTTGCCTGTGCTTGGGCCCGGCACCTATCAGTCCACCCTGCCCCAGGTCTTTTTTGGCGGCGATGCCGCATACGGGCCCAAAAACATTATCACTGCCGTGGCCCACGGCCATGAAGCGGCCATCTCCATTGATCTCTTCTGCCAGGGTCTGCCACTTGATCTGCGACCCAACTCCAGCTTCAGCCTGAGCAGCCAGCAAATGGGCCGGCAGGACTGGCTCTACAACAATCAGGTCAGCGATACCCAGCGTCAGGCCGTGCCCACCGCGCCCAAAGCCAAGACCCTGCGCGACCGGCTGGTGGAAGTGGAGCTTGGTTTTGACCGAGATCACGGCCGCAAGGAATCCTATCGCTGTCTTAACTGCGATGTGCAAACAATCTTCTACGCGCAGGAGTGCATTGAATGCGATGCCTGCGCCGATGCCTGCCCACTGACCTGCATCAGTTTTGTGCCCGACGGGCCTGAAGAGGAGTTACGCACACGCCTGCGCGCTCCGGCTGGCAACACAGCGCAGGCCCTGTACATTTCAGGGCCACTGGCCACGGGTAAGGTCATGGTCAAGGACGAGAACCTCTGCGTGCACTGTGGTATTTGCGCGGAACGCTGCCCCACCTCGGCCTGGCAGATGCAGAAATTTTTCTACCAGACGCCACGGGCAGGACAAAAAGCATGAACAAGATTGAAGGCACCAACGACTTTGTCATCCGTTTTGCCACGGTGAACGGCTCAGGCTCGGCCAGTGCCAACAACCTCTTTGCCCGCTCGCTCTTTCGTATGGGGCTTGCGGTGAGCGCCAAAAACATTTTTCCCTCCAACATCCAGGGCCTGCCCACCTGGTACGAGGTGCGGGTAAGCACAAGCGGCTCTCTAGCCCGCCGGGGTGGGGTGGACATGGTGGTGGCGGTGAATGGCCAGACCCTGCGCCAGGATTATGTCTCCCTTGAGCCGGGCGGATATTTCTTCTTTGATTCCTCCAAGCAGTTGCCCGAAGACTTTACCCGCAGTGACATCACCCTGATCGGCATCCCGCTCACCCTTTTGGTGAACGAGGCCTTTGCCGGCAGCAAACAGCGGCCGCTCTTGCAAAACATTGTGTATGTGGGCGCAGTGGCGGCCCTGCTCGACATGGATCTGAGCATGCTCAAGAACGGCATAGGCCGCCAGTTTGCCAAGAAACCAGCCCTGGCCGAAGCCAATCTCAAGGCGCTGGAACTGGGCCATAGCTATGCCCGCGAGCACCACGCCGATGCCTGCTTGCTGCGGGTGCGCGGCAACAGACGCACAGATAACGCCATCATGATGGACGGCAACACCGCTGCGGCCCTGGGCGCGCTCTATGCGGGCGCGACCGTGGTGGGCTGGTATCCGATCACACCCTCCACCTCGGTAATCGAGGCCTTTGCCCGCTATGCTGGCCGTTTCCGGCTGGATGAAGAAGGCCGCTTACGGGTAGCCATTGTCCAGGCCGAGGACGAACTGGCCGCCATCGGCATGGTGATCGGCGCAAGCTGGAACGGGGCCCGTTCCTTCACCGCCACCTCCGGGCCGGGCTTTTCCCTGATGAACGAATTTTTGGGCCTGGCCTATTTTGCCGAGATACCGGCAGTGCTCATCAATGTGCAGCGGGTCGGGCCTTCCACTGGCATGCCCACTCGCACCCAGCAGAGCGATGTGCTGAGCTGCGCCTATGCCTCCCATGGCGATACCAAGCATGTTCTCCTCTTCCCGTCTACCCCGGCAGAGTGCTTTGAGCTGACTGCCACTGCCTTTGATCTGGCTGAGGAACTGCAAACCCCGGTGATAGTGCTGAGCGATCTGGATTTGGGCATGAATGAGCATGTGAGCCCGCCGCTTGAGTGGAATGACGAACTCGCCTACCAGCGCGGCCGGGTGCTGGATGCAGTGGCCCTGGCCGTGCTTGCGGAAAAGGCGGAAAAATGGGGCCGCTATCTGGATCGGGACGGAGACGGCATCCCCTGGCGCACCCTGCCCGGCACCGACCCGGAGCGCGGCGTCTACTTCACCCGAGGCACCTCGCACAACGAATTTTCTGGCTATACCGAAGACAGCGCCGAGTATGTGAAGAATATGCAGCGTCTGAGCCTGAAGTGGGAGACCGCAAAGCTGAAGGTACCTGCAGCCCTGATTCAGGTGGGGGAGACTACACCAGGATTTGCAACCAGCCCTGGCCTGATCTACTATGGCACCAGTTATGCCGCAGTGGAGGAGGCAGCGGCCTTGCTTGCGCAGGATTATGGCCTTAAGCCCGCCATCCTGCGGCTGCGTGCCTTCCCCTTTGGCCCTGAGGTGGCAGACTTTCTCAAGCAGCACCGGCCCATCATCGTGGTGGAGCAGAACCGGGACGGCCAGATGCGCCAACTGCTCATCAATGAGTGCAGCAATGAATGTGGGGTCGCGCCGGTAGATGTACTGTCTTTGACCCTGTACGACGGCATGCCCCTTGCAAGCCGCGAAGTTTTGAGCGGCCTGCGCCAATTGCTCGATGAGCACGGCCTGCCTGAGGCAAGTTCCCAATCGCGGCAAGGAGAATCAGCATGAGTTTCACCAGGCCGAGTTTCCGTAACCCTGATATTCAGCCCAATGCGGCGGGATATAGCCGCCGCGACTATGAGGGCCTTATTTCCACCCTCTGCGCCGGTTGCGGCCACGATTCCATCACCAGTGCCATCATCCAAGCCTGCTTTGAGCTGTCCCTGCCGCCACACCGCATTGCCAAGCTCTCGGGCATTGGCTGTTCTTCAAAAACGCCTGCCTACTTTCTGGCCAAATCCCATGGTTTCAACTCGGTACACGGTCGCATGCCCGCCATTGCCACTGGCGCCAATATGGCCAATCGGGATCTGATCTATCTCGGGGTGTCCGGCGACGGCGACACCGCTTCCATCGGCATGGGCCAGTTTGTGCATGTGGTGCGCCGTAATTTGAACATGGTTTATATTGTCATGAATAACGGCTGCTACGGTCTGACCAAGGGCCAGTACTCGGCCACGGCCGACAAGGGCAGCAGGAGCCGCAAGGGTGCTGTCAACCTGTTGGAATCAATCGATCTCTGCGAGATGGCCATTCAACTGGGCGCAGGCTTTGTCGGCCGCAGCTTTTCGGGCGACAAGGAGCAATTGGTGCCGCTTTTGAAGGCAGCCCTTTCCCACCACGGTCTGTCCTTTCTGGATGTGATTTCGCCCTGCGTTACCTTCAACAACAACCCAGAATCCACCAAGAGCTACCACTGGGTGCGCGAGCACCGCGAGGAGAGCAGCGGGCTTGATTTCGTGCCCTTCCGCCAGACCATCAATACCAGCTACAGCGACGGCACGACCGAGGCCATCACCCTGCACGACGAATCGGTGATCTATCTGCACAAACCTAAGGCCGGCCCCAGCATCACAGACCGACGCATGGCCATTGATGCCCTGGAAGACCACAAAGCCAAAGGCCGCCTGCTCACCGGCGCGCTCTATATCAACCCGGAGAGCCAGGACACCCACGACCTGCTCAACACCTGCAGAGAACCCCTGAACAGCCTGGGCAAGGATGAACTCTGCCCAGGTGCGACCGTGCTGGCGCAAATCAACGAGGCCTATAGATAACAAAGTACAACAGGGTCCACCCTCCTGGGTTCAGGACAGGTGCCCTTGCTTTTTCCTGTACAGGCAAGGTCTGCTCAAAGAGATTTCTTGTATAATTCTTGTATACGTAAGAGGTAACCCATGCGTGTTGTTTCAACACATTGTCGCTCACAAAAGCATATTCCCAGCAGCCTGCACTGTGTACTTCTTTTCTGTCTAGTCATGCTCGTTGGTAATTGCGCCACTGGGCAGCAGATGACGCGCCATGCCACCGGCAACTGGGTCAGTAGTATGGAGGTGACCGAAGCCTTCGAGTCTGCGCAGGTCTTTCTGGATCATACGTACTACTATGTGGGCTCCATTGCCAAACCCGACGGGATTATTGCCATAGATAATCGCTTTAGGCTCAAGGACAACACGGTGTGGGCCAAAGTGGAGGTGAACGAGACCACCCTGAAAAACTGGCAGGGCTGGTGGCGGGCAGACACCTTCCATCATTGCCGCTACCTGGGTGGGTTTATCCTCACCCCTGATGGCCAACAGGCAGGCTATTGGTATTCTCCCTTCAGAGACAACCGGGTGGAGATGCCAGAACCGGATCTGCTGATCATTCATCGGCCACGCTCGATCACTGGGGCAAGTGACTGCGAAGATGGTGGCAGAGGCTTTAATTTTTTCTGGCTGGATTAGAAGTCCAAGCTTAACCGCCCAATTCCTTGAGCAGTTTGTCCAACTCTTCCTCCTTCATGCCAAAACTGTACTCTTCTGCTGGAAAGAGTCCCTGCTCCACTTCATTTTTATAGGCTGTCAGGGCTTCTAAGCTAATTTGACTGAGTTGGGCGTACTGTTTCACAAACTTGGGAGTAAAGCGGTCGTACAAACCTAAAAGATCGTGCATGACCAGAACCTGGCCATCGCAGTGCGGACCAGCACCAATACCAATGGTGGGGATGGACAGGCGCTTGGTGATATGGGCAGCCAATGGGGCTGGAATGGCCTCCAACACCACAGAAAAACAACCGGCATCTTCCATGGCCAGGGCATCGTCGTAGAGCTTTTTGGCGGCACGCGACTCCCGTCCCTGTACCCTGAAGCCGCCCAGACTGCCGGCGGTTTGCGGAGTCAGGCCCACATGCCCCTGCACAGGGACTCCTGCGGCAACAATGGCTGCCGCCACCTTGGCCATCTCTGTGCCTCCCTCCAGTTTGACCGCATCCGCTCCCCCCTCTTTCAACAGGCGGTTAGCATTGGCAATGGCTTCAGCATGGGAGCAGTTGTAGGAACCAAAGGGCATATCCGTCACAATAAGGGCCCGCTCCACTCCACGCGCCACAGCCTTGCTGTGATGCAGCATCTCTTCCATGGTAACAGACACTGTACCACTGTAGCCCAACACCACCATGCCTAAACTGTCGCCAACCAGGATGACATCAATGCCTGCCTGATCCATCAGACGCGCCCAGGGATAATCGTAGGCTGTGAGGGTGGATATGGGGGGACCGTGCAATTTGCGTTGTGTAATGTCCGGGATGGTGAGTTTTTTTACCTGCATTGTCTCTCCTTGTACAAAAGAGTCAAGCCACCCGTTCACTGGCAGTGGCTTCCAGGGCCTTGATGAGCTGGGTGAGCGTGCTGTTCACCGGGGTAGGGATAGAGTATTGTACCCCCAGTGCAGCAACCGCGCCATTGATCACCTCCACTTCGGTAGGGGCTTGGCGAAGAATATCTTGCAAGGTAGAGGCTCGATTGGCAGAGGTTTGTGCACACAACTCCAACACATGCTCAAAGGGCTTTTCATAGGGCAGCTCAATACCCGAGGCCTGGGCCACCTGTACCGCTTCCTCCACGGCCTGGGCCATAATGGTGCGGCACACAGGCTCATTTGCCAATACACCGTTGGGTACGCGCAGCAAGGCTGCCAGGGCGTTAATGGCCACATTAACCAGTAACTTCGACCAGATCAGGCCTTGGCCATCATCCGTTACCGTGGTACTGATACCAGCAGAGTTGAACAGCGCCACCAGGGGGAGGGCCTGCCGCCATTGCTGGCCGCCATCTGGAGCAAGTACCGTGTCTCCAGCACCGGCATGGCGTACCTGTCCTGGTTCCAGCAGGGTGGCTGCCTGGCTGGTAATACCGACCAAACTACGCTCCAGGCCCACATGCTCGGCCAGACGCTCCCGGTTGCCCAGACCATTTTGCAGGGTGAGCGCCAAGCCATCTGGGCGGAGAAGTGCCTGGGCTATGGCTGCCGCTGCACTGCCTGCATGCGCCTTGGTACAGATGATGGCATAATCGAAATTTTCACCTTCAACCATCTTGTCTGTGCTGATGGCCTGAACCGGCACCCGTTGTAAACCGCCCTCCAAACCGTGCAAAAGTATTCCCCTTGTACTCAAGGTATGTGCCAGTTGTTCGTGTCGGCAACAGAGCGTGATCTTGGCATGGGGGGCAAGCAGGGCGCCAAACAGACAACCCATGGCCCCTGCACCAATGACGACAACATCCATAACTTGTATCGTGTGTTTTGGTGAACAATTTACTGCCAGACGCACCGCGTGCTACAAGGTGCGGCAGGGCACCTGAAACTCGACTCTTTTAAGATAAGCACACTCAAGCGGAGGGAAGCAATGCAAATCTACATCTGGCGGCACAGCAAATATTTTTCCAGCTGGTCCATGTTGGATGAGCCACATATCCATAAAAATGGCTATATGGAGGCTGAAGTGGTTGTACTGGCTGCAAGCGTCGAGGAGGCTCTGGCCGTATTGGAACAGGATGGTGCCTGGCACGTCGACGAGTTACGACGCATCAACCCAGAGGTGGTGGAACTTGACAGTGCCCGGATTGTACTTGCGCATGTACGCTGAACACCAAAGGCGCGTGCAGGAAAAAAAGAGTTCTACAAGGAGAAATTTTCTTCCTTCAAATCCCTCTGGAACAGATCTGAAACCGCATCTTTGCACGGCTTGTTCTGGTAGAGCACAGCATGGGTCTGTTCGAGGATAGGCATCTCCACCCCGGTTGTTTGGGCAAGATGAAAACAGGACAGGGTAGTTTTCACCCCTTCGGCCACCATGGTCATTTCCGCCAACGCCTGCTCAAGACTCTTGCCTGCGCCCAACTTCAAGCCCACTGTACGATTGCGGCTCAGATTGCCGGTGCAGGTCAGCACCAGATCGCCCAAACCGGCCAAGCCGGCAAAGGTGCGGGGATCTGCGCCCAGGGCCATACCCAGCCGGGTGATTTCGGCAAGCCCCCGGGTAATAAGGGCGGCCCTGGCATTGAGACCATAACCAAGGCCATCGCAGATGCCCGAGGCAATGGCAATGACGTTTTTCATGGCTCCGCTTATTTCCAGGCCAATCACATCGCTTGACGAATACACCCGAAACAGACTGCTGGAAAAAAGTTGCTGCACAACACCTGCCACTGCAATATCCGCACAGGCTACGGTGACAGCCGTGGGATACCCCTGGGCCACTTCTTCGGCAAAACTGGGCCCACTCAGTACGCAGAAAAAATGTTTTTTAACTGTACTTTCTTCCTGCATAACCTGGGTCATGGTACGGGTGCTGCTGTTCTCAATACCCTTGACTGCGGAAACCACAGGTATTCCTTCCTTGAGAAGCGGCGCAAGCCGACGGTACACCTGTCTGAAACCGTGGGAAGGCACAACCATGAGCAGGCAATCTGCACCTGCAAGCGCTGTGTCCAGATCAGCAGTGGCCAGCAGACCAGAGGAAAAGCAGTGGCCAGGCAGATATTTTTCATTCTCCCGGCTGTTGTTCATGCGAGCCATGAGGGCTGCATCCCGCCCCCACAACACCACCTCCAAGTCCTTACGGGCAAGTAAAAGGGCCAGGGCTGTACCCCAGCTCCCCGCACCTATAACCGCAACTTTACGCATCACTATGCATCCGTATCTTCTGCGTCTTCCAGGTTGTTTTCATCTTGTTCATCGTCGTCCATTTCATCTTCTCGTGCCAGCATGGACAAATCCGCCACCAGTTCATGCTCCTCCAGATCGATCAGGCGTACTCCCTGGGTGTTGCGGCCAATGACGCGCAAATTGTCCATGGGCATGCGAATAATTTTACCCGAATCGGCAATGAGCATGACTTGGTCTTCATCTTGCACAGTCAAAACTCCTACAACGCTTCCGTTGCGCTCACTGGTCCTGATGGCCAAAACCCCCTTGCCACCTCGGTTTTGTACCGGATATTCCTCCACAGCTGTCCGCTTGCCATAGCCGTTTTCCGTAACCGTGAGGATGGAGTCGTTATTGGTAATAACGGCTGCACCGACCACTTCATCGTCATCTGTCAGATTGATACCCTTGACCCCTGCAGCCAACCGTCCCATGGTGCGTACATCGCCCTCGTGGAAGCGAATGGACAACCCGTTTTTGGTGACCAGCAGGATATCGTCATCACCGGAGGTAATGGCTGCAGTGAGGATTTCGTCCTCGTCGCGGATGGTCAGACCAAGTTTGCCCCTGCGTACCGGCCTTTTGTATTCGGTCACCGCCGTTTTTTTCACCTGGCCTTTCTTAGTGACCGTGAGAACCGTTAACGAGTCGTCCATATTGGCTAGATCTGAAACCGGCAAAATAGCCCGTACCTTTTCACCCTCGCCCAATTCCAATAAGTTGACAATGGCCCTGCCCCGTGCCGTTCGACTGGCCAGTGGCAATTCATAGACCCTGCGCCAAAAAACCCTGCCAAGGTTGGTGAAAAAAAGAAAGGTATCCAAAGAAGAGGCAGTATACACACTGCTGACAAAGTCATCTTTCAAGGTGACCATCCCCATGACCCCCTTGCCGCCGCGGCGCTGCGAACGGTACAGGGTTAAGGGATTACGCTTGATATAGCCGCCGTGTGAGACGGTTACCACCATTTCCTCGGGGTTGATCAGGTCTTCGGGCAGAATTTCATCGGGCTCATCAATGATTTCTGTGCGCCGCTCATCACCATAGTCGTCACGAATCTGTACAAACTCCTCCCGCACAATTTGCAAGAGCAGGGCCTCATCTGCCAACACCTGTTTGTACCAGGCAATTTTGGCAAGAATTTCCTCGTAATCCTTAACGATTTTTTCCCGTTCAAGTCCGGTGAGGCGTTGCAGACGCATATCGAGAATGGTCTGCGCCTGGATTTCGCTTAAGGAAAAACGGGCGATCAGGCCATTTTTGGCCTCTTCCGGATTTGCAGAGGCGCGAATTAAGGCCACCACTTCATCCAGATTGTTGATGGCTATTTTCAAGCCTTCCAGTATATGGGCCCGTTCTTCGGCCTTGCGCAGCTCATAAACCGTGCGACGGTAGACCACGGTACGGCGATGCACCAGGAAATACTGGAGTATCTGTTTGAGATTTAGTGTCTCCGGCTTGTTACTGACAATGCACAAAAGGATGATGCCAAAACTTCTCTGTAGAGGCGTCATCTTGTAGAGCTGGTTGATAACGATCTCGGGCAACTCGTCTTTTTTCAGATCCAGCACCACCCGCACTCCGTGCCGGTCAGACTCGTCACGAATTTCAGCAATCGAATCAATGCGCTTATCCTTAATAAGTTGTGCTATCCTTTCAACCAGAACCGCCTTGTTCTGCTGGTAGGGTATTTCTGTAATGACTATGGATTCACCCTGATTGCCGCGCTGCTCCACATGGGTGCGGGAACGAATCACTACCACACCCCGTCCGGTTTCATAGGCTTCGCGGATACCGGCCCGACCGCAGATAAACCCGCCAGTGGGAAAATCCGGCCCAGTGATGTGTCCCATGAGTTCATGTACGGTGATATCCGGATTGTCTACCAAAGCTATCAGCCCGTTTATCACCTCGGTGAGATTGTGGGGTGGTATTTTGGTGGCCATGCCCACAGCAATACCTTCTGAGCCATTGACCAGAATATTGGGCACCCGGGAGGGCAGAACCGCCGGTTCTTGCAGAGAATTATCGTAGTTGGGGGTAAAATCCACTGTCTCCTTGTCCAGGTCGCTCACCAGTTCCTGAACAAGCTTGGTCATGCGGGCTTCGGTATAACGCATGGCTGCGGCAGGATCGCCGTCCATGGAACCAAAGTTACCTTGGCCATCCACCAGGGGATAGCGCATGGAAAAGTCCTGGGCCATACGCACCAGGGTGTCGTAGGCTGCGGTATCGCCATGGGGATGGTATTTACCGATAACATCACCGACAATACGCGCTGATTTGATATAGGGCCGGTTATAGATGTTGCCCAGTTCGCGCATGGCAAACAAGGTACGACGATGCACTGGTTTGAGGCCGTCGCGCACATCGGGCAGGGCCCGGCCGATGATCACCGACATGGCGTAGTCGAGGTAGGAGCGTTGCAGCTCCTTATCAATGGCAATGCTTATATACTGCTCTGGTTGTGATATGTCTTCACTCATAATGTTCTACTTTGAAAAAGACACCCAAAAGAGCGTGTCTTGGGAGATGGCGGAACAGAGATGGTTGGTTGATAACCGCGAAAAGTACAAATAACCGTTACACGTCCAGATCAACCGCTTCCAGCGCATGGTTTTGGATAAACTCACGCCGGGGTTCCACCTTATCGCCCATGAGGGTGGTGAACATGTCGTCGCTCAGGGCAAAATCATCAATACGTACCTGGACAAGGGTTCTGTTGTCCGGATTCATGGTGGTTTCCCACAGCTGTTCCGGGTTCATTTCACCCAGGCCCTTGTAGCGTTGCAGATGGCTGCCTTTAAAGGTTTCATCCCGCACCAGGGTCAGCATGGCCCGCCAATTTTCCGCATGTAAAACAGTCTCTTTCTCGCCAGTTCCTGGTTTGGTTACAGTAAAGGCTCCGTGCAGATATGGCTGGATATTTTTGTACAAACCAAGTGCCTGCCGGTATTCATTGATCAGGGGAATACTGGGTCCCAACACCGCGGCCAGGCGGGATTGACCGGGAAAGGTGACATCGCACTCAAAACAGAGACTGCGCCAGGTACAGGTGCGGATGGGACTTACCTGCACCTTTTTTTCCCGCAAAAGGGTAGCCAAATTTTCGACAAAGGCTTGGTCTTCAAACTGTTTGGCCGACTGCACCCCCTGTGCCAACAGGAAGAGTACCAGATCTTCCGGAATATTGGCCCGTTGTAAATAGGCCAACAGGTTGGCAAAGGTGGAAAGGTTCTGCAACAGTTCCATCATGGCCTCGGGACTAAAGGTTATATCGTTTGCCCCGCTAAGGATAAGATTTGTGCTGGCCTGGCTGTAGAGAAAGGTATTGAGCTCCTCCTCATTGAGAAAGTACTGTTCTTTTCTGCCCCGTCCCAGTCTGTACAGGGGAGGCTGGCCAATATAGATGTGGCCGTTTTCAATAAGTGGCAGCATCTGTCGATAGAAAAAAGTGAGCAACAAGGTGCGGATATGGGCACCATCCACATCCGCATCAGTCATGATGATCACCTTGTGGTAACGCAGTTTTTCCAGGTCGAATTCTTCTTCGCCAATCCCTGTTCCCAGGGAGGCCACCAGCTGCTTGATCTCTTCTGAAGCAAGCACCCGGTCAAAGCGGGCCTTCTCCACATTCAAGATTTTGCCGCGCAGGGGCAGGATGGCCTGCACGCTGCGATCACGGCCCTGTTTAGCCGAACCACCGGCAGAATCACCCTCAACAATGAACAATTCGCGTTCCCTGGGATCCTTACTTTGGCATTCTGCCAACTTACCGGCCATCATTACCGAAAGGGTGCCCTTTTTCCTGGACAGCTCGCGCGCCCTACGCGCTGCTTCCCTGGCCCTGGCCGCCTCCACCACCTTGTTGAGAATATCCTTGGCTACTGCTGGATTTTGTTCCAAATACACCGACAACCTGTCGGTGCAAATGGTTTCCACAATGGATCTCACTTCGGAATTACCGAGCTTTGTCTTGGTTTGGCCTTCGAATTGAGGGTTGGGTACGCGTACCGAAATAATACAGGTCAACCCTTCGCGCACATCGTCGCCTTCCATTCGCTCTTTTAAATTTTTCGGTACCGAATCGTCATTGGCATAACGGTTGATGCACTTGGTGAGAGCAGCGCGAAACCCGGCAACATGGGTGCCACCTTCCTTAGTATTGATATTGTTGACAAAGGAAAAAAGACGCTCAGTATATCCATCAATATACTGAAAGCAGACCTCCACCTGTACTGAATCCCTTTCCCCGGCAAGAAACACTGGTTGGGGGTGGATGGATGTACGGTTGCGGTTGAGGAAATCCACATAGGAAATAATTCCACCATCGTAGTAAAAATTATCTTCTGCACCATCACGCTCGTCTTTCAAGATGATGCGGATATTCTTGTTAAGAAAGGCCAGCTCCCGTAACCTGGTCCTTATTGTTTCATATTGAAATACCGTAGTCTCTGTAAATATCTGCGGATCCGGTGCAAAATAGATGGTAGTACCCTGCCCATCACTGGTTCCAAGGTTTTCCAGTTCACTGATGCGCTGACCATAACTGTAGTTCTGTCGGTAGATGAAACCGTCCCGCTGCACCGTGGCCACAGTCTGGCTGCTGAGTGCATTGACCACGGAAACACCCACACCGTGTAAACCGCCGGAAACCTTGTAGGTGGAGTGATCGAATTTGCCACCAGCATGGAGCGTAGTCATGACCAGCTCAAGTGCAGATACATTTTCAGTGGGATGCTGATCCACAGGAATGCCACGGCCATTATCCTCCACGGTTATGGCATTGTCTTCATGGATGGTGACACTTATTTCCGTACAGTAGCCGGCAAGGGCTTCATCAATGGAGTTATCCACCACCTCGTAGATGAGGTGGTGCAATCCTTCTTCAGCTGTATTGCCAATATACATGGCCGGCCGTTTACGTACAGCTTCCAGTCCATCAAGTACTTTTATTTGTTCTGCACGGTAATTATTCGTTTCTTCTTGCATAGATGTAAATATATTAAATGATTTAATTTATAATTTCATGGGCATAATAACACTTAAAAAACCGTCATCCTCTTCAGAAGTTATCATGCATGGATTTTTTTCATCCTTAATGGCTGCACAAATAGTGTCTCCTTCCATCACCTGCAGGGAATCTATGAAAAAACGACAGTTAAATGCCAGTTCAATATTTTCTCCTGCATATTGTACGGTAAATGAGTCAGTAGCTGAGCCAAATTCCGCATGTTGCGAATTCAAGGTGATGCGGTTTTCTGCTATGGTTATTTTTATGGCATGAAAAAGATCTTCTGTGAAAAGATTCATCCTTTTCAAACCTTCAAGGAACCTAACCCTATTGATATGGATCACATTTTCCTGGGATATATTTTTGATGAGTGCTGCAAAATCAGGAAAATCTCCCTGCATCAAGCGTACGATCAATAATGATCCACTGTCCTGCAAAATAATCTGCTTTTCTTCCACTCCAAAAAGAAAGGAATCTCTGTTTTCGCAGAATTTACGAATTTCCACTATGGCCCGGCGCGGAATAAGGGTGTTTGGCCCTATCTGCAGTTTTTGTAAATCTTCGCCGACTTCCCTTTGCATGGTGGTGAGGCGATGACCATCACTGGTTATCATTTTTAAAAAAGGTCTATCCTGCTCAAGAGTCAGTTGTAGCAGTGCAGATGTTAGGGAAAAGACGCTTTCCCTGTCAAGGGCTATGGAAAAGGATGTTTTATCTATCAATTCCGCCAAAACTTCGCTGTCTATGGAAAGCAGGGTTTCTGCATTGAACAAAGGAAACTGGGGAAAATCTTCAGAAGGCATGCCGGCAAGACGATAATGGCTTGGTCCAGCTTCTATTTCCACCCAGGCATTGTCCTTTTCTTTAAAAACTATCTCATTGCCACCTGATTCGCGGGCCAACTCAAAGAGTTTTTTGGCGGGCAAGGTAATTGAGCCTGCTTCGACAACTTCAGCGGGAATAGTTTGCTTCAAACCTATCTCCAAGTCTGTCCCGATGCAGGTCATAGAGTTGTCGGCCACTTCGAGGAGAAGGTTACTGAGAATGGCCATATTTCCTTTTTTGCCGGTTATATTCAATTGCGCACCAACTGCTTTGAGCAGGTCATCGCGATGCACTATGCAATGTAGAGCCATAACATGATCCTTTTTATTATATTTTGTTGCTCTTTGTTGACCTTGTTTATTGGTGGATTATATTAATAAAATATTAATATAATTAAATAATTTATTAAGATCATTCCTGTGCCAACCACGCTGATAATATGTTTGAAAAGAGCTTCATTTCATTATCCACAAGATGTTGGCAAATGTATTCGTCTTTTTTCGCAAGACTTGTTAGAATAATCTAAAACACTCGAAAAATCAAATAAATAATAAAAAAAAAGGCCCTGAATAAGCATGCAAAAACAAAGAGATGTTTTTCTCTCTTCCCTATGCTGGCAGGGTGTGGAAGAAGGTGTGTACCCAGGCGCTGTTGCTATAGTGGCTTTCAGGAATAAAACCACGTGGGAAAAGGTAGTTGCTTCTTGTGGTTACACCCGTACAGATGGAAAAGGCATACGGGTAGACAACACAACATTTTTCGATCTCGCCTCCCTTACCAAGCCCTTGTGTACGGCCTTGGGTTATTTACATATGGCTGGCATAAAAAAGGTGGATTTAACAACACCTGTTATGGATATCCCCTGTTGCCAGGATTTTCCATCCTGGTGGAGACAGATACGGTTGGTGGACTTGCTGAGCCATAGTTCGGGTCTGCCTGCCTACCGGGAGTATTACAAAGATTTTTTCCCTACGCAAAACAGGGCAAATAAACACAAACTACTCTCGTTGATTAAAAAAGAAGGTCTGGAGTATTCAACAGGTTCCAAGTGCCTGTACAGTGATTTGGGCTATATTCTACTGGGTTTTATTCTTGAAGAGCTGAGTGGTCTTTCTCTGGATGTCTTTTTTCGCACTGTGATTAGTGCTCCTCTGCATCTGGACAAAGATCTTGTCTTTATGCCTGTGGCCACTGCTTATCCAGATACAGAAACTGTATCGGCTACAGAATATTGTCCCTGGCGTCAGCGTCTTTTGGTCGGCGAAGTGCATGATGAGCATGCCTGGCTCATGGGCGGAGTGGCCGGACATGCCGGACTTTTCGGGAGGGTGGAGGCTCTTGGTGCACTGTGTATGCTGTTGGTGGATATATGGCACCAGCGGGTTGAACATCCCAAACTGGATGGCAACATCGTGCGTGCCGCACTTGCCTACACCACGGATGCCGGTGTATGGGCCTTAGGCTTTGACCGACCAAGCCCGGGTCATTCGAGCAGTGGCTATTATTTTTCCGCTACAAGCGTTGGACATCTGGGTTATACAGGCACTTCGTTTTGGCTGGATCTGGAGCAAGAGAAAGTGGTTATTCTTTTGAGTAACCGTGTACATCCTAGTCGAGAGAACAAGAAAATACAGCAGTTCCGTCCGTATTTTCACAACCGGATCATGCAGGAATTACTGTAACCCAGTTTAAATGGAGTTAAGAAAAAATATTTTTTTTAACAAAGTTCAGGCATGTTTGTTGATAAATACTTTGTAAAAATACGGGAATACACGGCGTCTAGCCTTGCTGCCACTGTTTTTCTTTCTTCACTAACAGGGCTTGTTACAAGGAGATTATAATTATGCACATAAACAGACAAAACCTGTACTACGCCATATTTGCCATTTTTGGCATCCTCATTGTCCACGAATTCTGGCAGCAGAGCCAGACCGTGGAGGCTGTACCCTACAGCAGGCTGGAGGCCATGCTGAAAGAAGGGCAAATTACTGAGTTGAACATTTATGACAACTATATAACCGGCACCCTGAAGCAAGGGGTGGAAGGCAATAAACAGGTGGTGGTGGCTAACCGGGTGGATCCGCGCCTAGCGGAACAGCTTTCTCAATACAATGTGCCGTTCACCCAGGTGTATGAAAGTAAATTTTTTTCCACTCTGCTCTCCTGGATTGTGCCAGCTTTGGTGTTTTTTGGCATTTGGATACTTATTTTTCGTAAATTCGTTGGCAAACAGGGTATGGGCGGCGGCTTTATGAATATAGGTAAGTCCAAGGCAAAGGTTTATGTTGAACAAGAAACCGGCGTACGCTTTGAGGATGTGGCTGGTGTGGATGAAAGCAAGGCCGAGTTGCAGGAAATAATAGACTTTCTTAAGGCACCAGAGGAGTATGGTAAGTTGGGAGCGCGCATGCCCAAAGGCATACTGCTGGTGGGCCCGCCAGGCACGGGTAAAACCTTGCTGGCCCGCGCAGTTGCCGGTGAGGCGAGTGTGCCCTTTTTCTCCATCAGTGGCTCTGAGTTTGTGGAAATGTTTGTTGGTGTTGGTGCAGCCCGGGTGCGTGATCTTTTTGATCAGGCTCGTAAATCAGCCCCGGCCATTATTTTTATCGATGAACTCGATGCCCTGGGACGGGCCCGCACAGCCGCGGGTTTTGGGGGAAATGACGAGCGTGAGCAAACCTTGAACCAGCTGCTGGTTGAGTTAGATGGTTTTGATCCCAGCGCCGGTTTGGTACTTTTGGCTGCCACCAACCGGCCCGAGGTGCTCGACCCGGCTTTACTGCGGGCCGGCCGTTTTGACCGTCAGGTTCTGGTGGACAGGCCGGACAAAGCCGGCCGCGTAGCCATTCTCAAGGTGCACATGAAGAAGGTGCATTTGGCTGCAGATGTCAATCCAGAACATGTGGCTGACTTAACTACAGGCTTTTCCGGGGCGGATTTGGCCAACCTGGTGAATGAGGCCGCTCTGTTGGCCACTCGCCGTAAAGCGGACAGGGTGACCATGGAGGATTTTAGCCAGGCAATCGAGCGTATTGTTGCCGGACTTGAAAAGAAAAACCGTCTGCTCAATCCCAGGGAGCGGCGCATTGTCGCCTACCACGAAATGGGTCATGCCCTGACAGCACTGGCTTTGCCTGGTAGCGATCCGGTTTACAAGATTTCCATCATCCCCCGCGGCATTGGTGCGCTGGGTTATACCATGCAGCGACCCACAGAAGACCGTTTTCTTATGACCAAAGAGGAGCTGGAATATAAAATCGCTGTCCTTTTGGGTGGACGGGCCGCGGAAAAACTCGTTTTCAACCATCTGTCCACTGGCGCGGCCGACGATATTGCCCGGGCCACAGACATTGCCCGTAACATGGTTACCCGCTATGGCATGGACGATGATATTGGTTTTGTCGTGTACGAGGAAACACAGCAAAATTTCCTAACTCAGCAACAACATACCCACCATGGCCCGTATGGTTGCAATGCCAGCGACAACACTGCCCGTCGTATCGATACCTCGGTGCGGCGCATTATCGATGAAAGCTTTGCCTTGAGCTATAGAATAGTGGAGCGCAACCGTGAGATAATGGAAAACTGTGTACAACTGCTCTTGGAGAAAGAAACCCTGTTGGAATCTGAGTTGGCTGAACTCACCAAAGATATGCATCGCATCGACGATATGGCATTACCTGAAACGCAGCATATGCCTAGCTAGTGTAGGATAAGGTATGCATCAAGAATTCAACCCCACTACCGTTTGAGGTAGGTAATACTCAAAGGTTTCAGTTACCCGGTAGACGCGTTTATGGTTCCAGTGAAAACCGTGCCTGCGTAACACCGCAAACAGCCTGCCAAAATCATAACGAGGATACCTGTCGGCCAGTCCCAGAAGCGCTTTGATGATCGGTGAGTCATCTCCTGGTTTGGGCTCATAACGGTACACAGACCGGCTAAGGCCAAGGGCAGCGCATGCCTACCGCTGGCTGAGACCATGCTCACCGTGTATGAAACCCGTTAACTCGCGCTTCTCAGCCGGCCTTAGAGCCTTTTTGCAATGACGTCCTGTCAAATTCTGTTCATTTTTGTGGGTGATGTCGCGGTTGGTCAAACCTATTGGAAAACACCTTGTTGACAAAAGGGTAGCCCACTTGAATGATTTGTTATAAAAAATAATCTCAACTATTTGATTAAGTTAAGTATTTCTTTAAACTCCGGAAATCGACAATCTTGGACCAACTCGTACAGACACATTTCCAAACCAGTGATTGACACCCCATGATGGACCAGTTTGTTTACCGCAAGCTCTATGTTTTCCTGTTTACGGGAAGAAATGCAGTCACACACCAGGTGAACGTCGTAGTTCAAGTTTTTTAAGTGAAAAACGGTTTGATACACACATATGTGCGCTTCAATCCCGCAGACAAGCCATGTTTTCCTGTTTGTTTTTTGGATGGCCTGTAGGAAACATGGCTCTTTGCAGGCATCAAAAGTGAACTTGATCACTGGTTCCTCTTCGGCCAACACAGAATGAAGTTCTTCAACCGTGGCGCCCAGTCCTTCGGGATTTTGTTCAAGCCACACGATGGGCAAACCAAGAATTTTAGCCCCTTGTATGAGCTTTTGGCAACATGCAATGAAAGAGTCGCTGTTATGGACCAGGCGTGCCAATTTGCCCTGGATATCAACGACAATAAGACCTGTGTTCTCTCTGCTTAGCATACATATTCCTTGGTGTTTATATTCTTAAAGCCGGATATTATGCCCAGCTCCGCACAAGAGCACATGGATTTTGTCGCCCAAGCTGTCCAAAAGGTGGTTGCGACCAAGCTTGCCGTCTGCCTTCATGTGGCCAATCACCGGCTCGATCGCGTTTCGGCGGTTTCAACTCCTTATTCATCTGCGGCGTCTTTCCTGACAAGACGAACCAATCGTTGCCGACTGTGGTTGAACAGGCGCGTATCTGTGGGACAGGCAACCGCCTTTTCCTGCACCGTGTTGTCGATGGTGACCCGTTCAAGACTGCTGGCCTTGACTGCGCCGCTGCTTAAGCCTACCCTACCTGCACCGTCACTTGCAGAATCAACTTAGAACCTTTTTCATTGATGCGTTTGCGAAAGCGACAAAGCGAAGACGGATCAATGGGCAACTCATGACAAAAGTACTCTTGCCCACAGAAATACTGGTGATACGGGTTTTCCAGCCAACACCGCACGGTTGCTTCATTCGAGGTTTTAAAGGCGTGACTGGGGTAGCAAAGGCCTGCCATCAGGCGAATAGGAATGCCAGGCCGGCCGTTTTCGGAATAGAGTGTGCCGAGCTCCTGCTCAAGCCTTCTGTTTGTGTTGCTTATGATTAATCCACCTTTGGGTCTTTTTGCCGTAGTTCGCTTCCGTTGACAGCGACGTGTGTTGAGAGCTAGGCAATTACCCGGTAGTAGCGCTGGCCGTTGCAGGCGCGGCAGAGGATGTCTGCTCCTTTGTGTACCTCGCGGCAATCTTGCACCCAGTCGCCGCAACTGGTGCATTGCACCCGGCGCAAAGGCCGCCCAGGCATATCACAGTCTGGCACCTTCACCTCCACCTCCTGGAAAACAAAAAGTTCTTCCAAGGGCATGAGGCGGTAAGCCTCCAGTTGTCGTTGGTATTTGTCGTCAATTTCCGGACAGTAGCGCATTGCCAAATCCCGTGCTTCTTCGCGGGCAGTAATCCGTACTGCCCGGCCACTTTCCAGGTTGACGAAAGTTGCTGCCATTACACCAAAATCCTGCCAACGCATGGAACGTTTACCCAAGCTGCAACCGGTAACCGATTGGATAGCATCGGTGGCGCAGCGGTCGATCTCCACCACCACATACAGTTTTTTTCGATCTGCCCCTCTGGGGTCCTTAATATCGATCCGCTCCAGGCCTGCCATGGCCATGCGCACGCCAAGAACTTGGCCTGCGCAGATATGACCGTGGATACGGGTGGATTCTGCCAGCAAGTCTTCAAATGATTGCATATCAAACCTGTTGTTCTTTTTAAACAGACCAGCCAACCTGAGATATTCTGCATGCCTGCGATCATGCGAGGTATGCTAGCCAGTCAGTTTTTTACGAAGCAGGCTGTGGGGACTGAGTGCCGCAACCTCTGGATTAAGTTGGACACGCAGCAGCCGGCCGGCATGGGCCCGCTCCAGTGCCTGGCCTTTCTCATCTTCCATGGTAGCAACCCGCGCACTCAAAGGCTGGGACCTGCCCGGCACCAGACATTCAACCTCATCGCCCACTGCCAGCGTGTGTCTGGTTTCAATGAACAGGGGCTCTGCCTGGCGGACAAGGCCCACCGGCACATACGATTGGGCAAGGCGACTTGCCTGGTGGAGCGTATCGTCTGCGTTGGGGTTGTTCTGGAAAAAGTTTTCCGTATAGCCACGGGTGCCGATCGCCTCCAGCTCTGCAAAAAATTCCTGCGGCAGAACCAGGCTATGCAAGTTGGCACCGGCGCCAACTTGCATAGCCTGGATCCAAAGCAGGGCCTGTCGGTACAAGTGCACCACTGCGCCGACATAGCCCACCGACTTCATTCTGCCCTCGATTTTCAACGAATCCACCCCGGCCTGGACAAGTACCGGCAAGTGCCGCAGCAGGCAAAGATCGCGGGAGTTGAAGATATATGTGCCGCGCTCGTCCTCAACCACGGGAAAGTACTGACCCGGCCGTTTTTCCTCCACCAGGGCATAGGAGTAGCGGCAGGGTTGGGCACAGTCGCCCTGGTTAGCATCTCGGCCGGTGAAATAACTGCTCAATAGGCAGCGGCCCGAGTAGGAGATGCACAGTGCACCATGGACAAAAACCTCCAACTCGCAGTCCACCGCAGCCCGAATCGCCTCGACTTCCTGCAAGCTCAGCTCCCTGGCCAAGTTCAGTCTACGCAGTCCCTGCTCCTCCCAGAAACGGGCATGTTCTAGGTTGGTTACATTGGCTTGGGTGGAGAGATGCAAGGGCATGGCAGGAACATGCTGTTTTGCCAGGCGGATTACGCCGGGGTCGGCAACGATGCAGGCATCCACCCCGGCGTCGGCAAGAAAGGCAAGCGAGTTGGCCAATTCATCCAGATCGTTATTATGGGCAAAGATATTGAGCGCCGCATACACCTTTACCCCGTGAGTGTGGGCATAATCTACCCCTTGACGCAGCTCGTGTTCGCTGAAATTGGCGGCTCTGGCGCGCAGGCTATGCTGCTTGCCAGCCAGGTAAACGGCATCTGCACCGTAATGCACGGCCACCCGCAGTTTTTCCAGGCTACCTGCCGGGGCCAACAGCTCGGGCAAGGTAAGGGATGGCTGCGGGAAAGATTGCACCATGGCTGCAAAAACTCCGTCAGGTTGCCAGAACTTCCTGGCCAGTACGCACAACCGTGGCCAGGAACTCGTCGATATCAGCCTTGCCCACCTGGGTGTTGGTGATGAGCAGGCGCAGCGCCAGCTGACCATTGACAAAACCGGTACCAACCAGGTAGCGACCTTGCTGCTGCATCTTCTCTCGGATGCGCGTGTTCAGGAGGGCAGGATCTATATTCTGCGGCGCGCGATGGCGAAAGCAGACGTTAAAGGATTCCCTGGGTGCGACCATCTCCAGCTCTACCTGCTGTTTGATTTGGGCTTCGGCATACTCGCACAGGGCCAGGTAGCCTTCCACCCGGCGTGCCAGGCCTTCCTGACCGTAAAACTTCCAATCCAGGAACCATTTCAAACTGTCCACCCGGCGGCCACACTGCAAAGAAAGGGTACCCAGGTCGCGTATCTCACCCTCGCTCCCCTCACGGAAAATATAGCTCTCATCTCCGGCGCTCAGCGCCCTGCGTAATACCGAACTGTTCCCCCGCATGAGCAGGACATTGCACATTAAAGCCGTTCCCGGCATCTTGTGGAAATCCATGGTAAAGGAGTCGGCCTGTTCCAGCAGGGGGAGATAGCGCGTCCGCAAGGTTTCACTGAAGATCACCGGCCCACCCCAGGCACCATCCACATGCAGCCAGAAGGGGAAACGCGTGCGCAGCTGGAGCAGGGGTTGCAGGCGGTCAAAGCCGCCTCGTACCGTGCTGCCGGCTGTAGCGGTTACAAAAAAAGGCTGCCCACCCGCTTGGACGATGCGCTGGAGTGTATCCTCCAGTGCCTGTGTATCCATGCAGCCGTGGCCATCAGCAGGGACCTTGATGAGATGATCACTGCCCAGGCCGAGGATGTTGGCCGCCCTATCCAAGGAATAGTGCGCCTCTTCATTGACAAAGGCAAACAGCTCTTTTTGTCCAAACAAACCCTGCTGTTTCACTGTCTGGGCATGGTGATTGCGCGCTGCCAGCATGGCAATCATGTTGGCGTTGCTGGAACCGGTGGTCATCTGGCCAACACCCTGTGCAAAACCCACCAGATTGAGCATGGTTTTGATCATATATTTCTCCATCAGGGTGGAGACCGGCGCAGTTTCAAAGGTACAGGCCGAGGTGTTGGTAAGGGCGCTCACCATTTCCCCGATGATGGAGGGTAAATTTGCCCCAGCCCACATGCGGTTCAGATAGCCGGGATGCCCGGTCTTGACCGCATAGCGCAGGTAGGTCTCCACCCAATGAAACAGCTCTTCCCAATCGCCAGGGGCTTGTTTCCTTGTCAGGTCGAGCCGCTGTTGCAGTTCGCCAGGCTCCAGATAGGCAACATAGGCGCCCTGGCTTTGTTCATGCCGGTATTGACTGGCCAGTTGCGCCAGGCGCGAAAATATCTGTTCCGGCTCCATGGGTTGTATCTACTCCTGTATGTTGTTCCCGGCTTTCTGGTTTTCAGAGAGGCACGGGCAGAAGAGGCATAAAAGGTATAGTCGGCGGGGTCGCTGGGTGGCACAGGGTGCGAGAAGAATCTCACACCATCCGTTCCTGTGACCAGTCGTTGTGCTCAAATTCCGTGTGATCCGGCTTGGGCGGCTTGATTTCTTCCATACGCTGGCGCAGCCAGACAGCCACCTTATCGAATTCGGCAGCAAATTCCCGCAGAGCCTTACCCCGATGGCTCACGCTGCTCTTCTGCGCCAGGGATACCTCTGCAAAGGTCTTGCCGAAATCAGGATAATAGAAGACCGGATCATAGCCAAAGCCTGATTCGCCTCTCTTTTCCTCAAGGATTTCGCCAGCGCAGCTGGCCTCCCAGGTCAGGGCCGGACCGCTGGGAACCGCCAGGGAGAGTACGCAGGTAAAATGGGCTGCCCGGTTTGTCTGGCCAGTCATTTCCTTTAACAACTTGGCGCAGTTGTCTGCATCGCTGGCCTGTTCCCCGGCATAACGGGCCGAGTGTACCCCGGGGCGGCCATCCAGCACATCCACGCACAGACCGGAATCATCGGCCAAACAGGGTAGGCCTAGGACCTTGGCATAGTGCAGGGCCTTTTTATAGGCGTTTTCATCAAAGGTGGCACCATCTTCCACAGCCTCGGGCATGGGGCCAAAATCGGCCAGTGATTTGACCTGAACAGTATATTCCTGCAACAGTTCACGGATTTCCCGAATTTTGTTGGCGTTTTGCGTGGCCAGCACAATAACGGTTTGCATAGCCTGTTCCTCTTGGTGTGTTTTGTGTGGTGTGGGATGCACGTGGGTGTGCAATACGACTATCACTTGTGGGCTGTGACTTTTTCCATCGGTTTTTTGCGCGACTTGCGCAGGGATTTGTCATAGCGTTCCTGCTCGCTGTAGATGCAACCGCAATACGCTTGGCGGTATAATCCCATGCCAATTGAAGCGTCAATACCCTCCTGCCAGCCCAGGCGGAAATCTTCATAGTACCAGCCCACCTGGTATTGGGCTGCCCACCAGGTGGCCCGCTCGCAGATAAGCTCGTGACTCTGGTATTTGGAATAAAGCAGGGTGGTTGTAAAGGCGTCAAAACCTTTGGCCTTGGCCTGTGCCGCAATGTGCTGCAGGCGCATGTCGTAGCAGTGGCGGCAACGGTTATCCGTTGCAAAAACCACCTGGTGTAGGTATTCACGCAGGCCGTAGCGTTCATCCACCTGCAAGGGCCAGCCAGCCTGCCTGCTCAAGCTGACAGCTGTTTCCAGGCGGCGGCGGAACTCTTGATAGGGATGGATGTTGGGATTATGGAAAAAGCCCGTTACTTCATGCCCGGCTGTAAGCAGGCGCTGCATGGGGTATATTGCACAGGGTCCGCAGCAGACATGCACGAGAATCCGCATTATTTTACCTTGAAACTCCTGGGGTTGATGCCATAGTTGTGGATCTTGTAGTTGATGATGCGCAGACTGGTTGCCAAGGTTTTGGCAGCCTTGGTCTGGTTGCCGTTGTTTTTCTTCAGTGCCTCCACAATAAGTTCCCGCTCAAAATTTTCCACTGCCACTGCCAGAGAAAGCGGCCGGCTTGAAGGAATACTGTCCCGACTCTGCAGGGTAGGCGGCAAGTGGGTGGAATTAACTGTTTGCCCATCGCAGATCAGCACCGCCCGTTCCATGCAGTTCTGCAGCTCACGTACGTTGCCCGGCCAATGGTACTGCACCAACAGATCAATGGCTGGGGTGGAAATACGGCGGATATCTTTGTGGTTTTCCCGGGTATATTTTTCCAGAAAGTATTCGGCTAACAGCAAAATATCGGTGCGCCGTTCCCTAAGCGGCGGCAAGTAGACCGGAAAGACATTGAGACGGTAGTAGAGATCCTCACGGAACTTTTCCTGCTCCACTGCCTGCTCCAGATTGCGGTTGGTGGCAGCCACCAGGCGCAGGTCGGTCTGGATGGTTTTTGTCGAGCCCAGGCGCTGAAAGGTGCGCTCCTGAATGACATTTAAAAGTTTCACCTGCACAGCCGGGCTGATTTCACCGATCTCGTCCAAAAAGAGGGTGCCACCCTGGGCCAGTTCGAAACGTCCCTTTTTGGTTTCCACTGCTCCGGTAAAGGCTCCTTTTTCGTGACCGAACAGTTCGCTCTCCAAAAGGGTTTCCGGCAGGGCCGAACAGTTGACCACCACAAAAGGCCCGCTGGCCCGACTGGAGTTGTGGTGCAGAATCTTGGCCACCATGGTCTTACCGGTGCCGGATTCGCCCCGGAGCAGCACGGTAGCATTGGCATCGGCAACCCGATGCACCATATCAAAAACCTCCTGCATGCGCGAGGAGTTCCCGATAATTTTTTCTATGCGGTTTTTGGCGCTCAACTCCCGCCGCAGTTGGGTATTCTCCAGGCGTAGGGCCTCTTTCTCCTCATTCACTCGTAAAATGCGCTGCACGCTCTCACTGAGCAGCCCGCTGACCACGGTGAGAAAGCGCAAGTCTTGCTCCGAGGCAGGGCCGAATTCTCCAGGATACACTCGGTCTATGGATAGGGCACCAATGGCCTGCTGCCCGGCCACAATGGGTACACAGAGAAAGGAGCTGCGTTTTTTGTGTTCATCACCGCGGGTGCGGGTGCGGTTCAAAAACAGAGGCTCATCACCGATTTGCGGTACCACCACAGGTTTTCCCGTGGCCACCACCCTGCCGGTGATACCTTCTCCCAGACTGTAGCGACCGCGCCGTTTGGCCTCGGCACTAATCCCATAGGCCACCTCGATCTCCAGCATGCCTGTGGATGGGTTGACAATGGACACTGTACCATTTTCCATGTTTTTGCGCTCAGCCAGGGTACGCACGACTTTTTCCAAGCATTCCCGCAGGCTTGCGGCTGAAGCCAAATGCCTCGTTATTTCGTACAGGCAGGTCAGATTACGGAACTCCTGCTCCTGCATGCAGGCGGTGGGACCTGTTATTTTATTCATAACTCACCTTAACTTCTCTCAGAACAACCCTCTTTATTGACACTGTTTTCATGAAATGGTAAGAACATCCCAGCATGGAGGGATGGCCGAGTGGTTGAAGGCGGCGGTCTTGAAAACCGTTGTGCGCAAGTACCGTGGGTTCGAATCCTACTCCCTCCGCCATGCAAACAGACAACGTTTCGGAGAGATGACCGAGTTGGCCGATGGTGCTCGCCTGCTAAGCGAGTGTGGGGGTTATACTCCACCGAGGGTTCGAATCCCTCTCTCTCCGCCATTTTTTTCCAGCTGATGATTCTGGAAAGCAGAGCCTGCCGCCTGTTAGGGCGGGCAGGCTCTTTGCTTTTCTGGCAGGAGAACAGGTAAGGTGTGGCTATTGCCATTGTTGTCCCCAAATCGAAACAGCGGAACAAGTGCATGTTGCGCTATCCCACATTAGGATAGCGTATGCCTGTGCTTGGTCGGCTACCATACTCGGAAAGCGGAAAAAATCTACAAAAATGTTAGAAACAAAAGGTGCACACGATACGGACGCAGGGCATTGCGCACTGCACGGGTTGGATTGCCCGTGCAGTCGGTTGCTGACTTGTTTTTTCACCGTTCTTTCAGTACAGTAAGAGAGTTTGTTCGCCAGGCTCTAGTTGCACCCTCGGAGGCATGAAGTGCTATGCGTTCCTACCTGATCGATGAAATTTCTTTTCTTGAACGCGATAATCTGGACAGCTACCTGAAGCGGAATTTGCAGGCAGGCGCCTTGGAAGGTGTTTTTTTTCTGACCATTCCTCCGGAGTTACACGGTCCTGATCAAGAAACACACCGCGACTGCGCACCCTTTTACTGCGCCTTTGTTTTGGGCAAGGATTCCCTGCGCTGTGAGCTGCTCATCCGCAGTAGTCACAACCTGCATTGCAGCTGCATTGCTCCGGCCACCCACGAGCAGCGCCAGTTTATCTTCGACTTTGTTGACCACATGTTGCACGAGGAAATGATTCGTGCATGAGTATCACAAACCAGCCTGCAGGCAAGCGGACGCGTGGTTGTGCCCGGGTGTGGTCAATACTGCGGCCAATACCTGTGTACTCGCCTCCTGCCAGCAACCTGATTTCTGATCCATTTCACCATGGAGAACATACATGCTCATTGATCTTTTGCGTGCCCGTCGCAGCATCCGCCGCTTCACACCGCAGGCAGTGGAGGATGAAAAAATAGATACCTTGCTCCGGGCCGCCCTGCTCTCGCCCTCTTCCAAGGCGACCTCGCCTTGGTATTTTGTGGTGGTGCGCGATGCCCAGTGCATAGCGCAGTTGGCCAAAGCCAAGCCGCATGGGGCCACTTTCTTGCAAAACGCACCACTTGCCATCGCTGTTTGTGCTGATCCCGACAAAAGCGATGTGTGGGTGGAAGACTGTTCCATTGCCACCTTGCTGCTGCACCTGCAGGCAGTGGAATTAGGACTGGGTAGCTGCTGGGTGCAACTGCGCCTGCGTCCACACAGCGAGGGACAAAACGCTTCCGAGTACGTGGCGCAACTGTTGGCCTTGCCCGAAAACATGCAGGTACTGGCCCTGGTGGGTATCGGCTACCCGGCTGAAAGTAAGAAGGGTCATGAGGATGCCGATCTCCTGTTCTCGCAGGTGAGCCAGGAACGTTTTGGCCAGCCGTGGCATTCGTAATATGTCGCAACAAGGTGCAATAAGAAGCAGCCAGAGGAGCCGGGCAGCATGGAGCAGGAAAAAAGAACAGGTAACTGGTATCCTGAAAATCTTGCCCGCATCCAGGAGGCACTCACGCGGTTGCCTGCTGCGGGCAATCATTCTGGGTCTACGCCACCGCCTTTTGCTGTATTTGATTTTGATAATACCTGCATATTCCGCGACATTGGCCAGGCCGTGTTTCGCATGCAGCTCCTGGAGCTGTACTATCGCATCAATCCGCAGACCCTGGCAACCTTGATTCCGGAAAAGGCGCAGGACCTCGCGGGCAGGCCATGGAAGCTACTGCGCAGTACCATCTTGCAGCACTACCAGGAGCTGTGGCCGCTCATCCAGGCGGAGAAAAAAGAAGAGGCACAAGCACATCCCGCTTATCCGGGTTTTGTTACCCTGTTTTACTGGTATGTAGTCAACGCCCGCAGCGCTCCTGAATTGGGGCCACGCTATGTGTTGACACTGCTGGCCAAGATTCAGGCAGGTTTCACCCTGACCGAGTTGCAAGCCTTTTGCACCAGGGTACTTGATGCGGCCCAGCAGGAGCCTTTGGCAGTGTTCACCCTGCAGGCTGAGTTTCCAGCCCCCTTGGGCAGCATAAGCGCCAGATATCCAACCGGTTTGCAACCTTTTGCGGAAATGCAGGAACTGATGAAGCTTTTTCTGCACCACGGCCTGCGTTGCTATGTGGTTTCGGCCAGCAGCGAGTGGTTGGTGCAAACCGTGGCACCACGACTTGGCTTTCCACTTGCACAAGACAACATCTTTGGCGTACGCACGACCATGGCGGATGGTGGGTTGGTGCTGCCCCAGGAAGAAACGAACTATCCTCTCACGTATCGGGAGGGGAAAAATGCGATCATCGATCGCTTTATCGGTGGCACCCCCTGGTTTGTGGCTGGAGATGCGGATACAGATTACGATATGCTTACCCGGCCGGGGGTTTGCCTGCGCCTGCTCATCAACCGCAATCTCTCCGGATTGATCGGCAAACTCTACCAGCGCCCGGATATCCTTTTGCAGGGTATTGATCAGCGCAACGGCTGCTTCCGCCCATCCCGAGAAAGCGTCGCATAACACGGACTGTATCTATTTTTAATAGACCTGTTCTTCCGGGTGGCGCGGTGAGCTACACGAAGATGTATCAGGGTGATATATTTGGGTGTATCACGGCAAGTGTCAATAAATCAGTAGCTTGGGTCACTCCTTCTTATCGGTTTGCTCTTTTTTCTTCATCTCCCTGGCAAAATCGAGCATGCGTTGAATGGGCACGCGTGCCTTGGCTGCCAGCTGCGAAGGCACCAGAATTTCGTTGGTGCCGCTCTCCAGCACTTCCGCCACTTTCTCCAAGCTATTCATGGCCATCCAGGCACAGCGGGCGCAGCTTTCGCAGGTGGCACCCTCACCTGCAGTGGGAGCTACAAAAAGTGTTTTTTCCGGAGCCACCTGCTTCATCTTGTTAAAAATACCCGGTTCCGTGGCCACAATAAATTCTGGATTGGGCAAATCGCGCACTGCCTGAATCAGGGCCGTGGTCGAGCCGACCACATCCGCCAAATCCACGACGGTCTGCGGCGATTCCGGGTGTACCAGCACCGCTGCCCGGGGGTGCCGCTGCATCATCTGTTCCAGGGCCTCGGCTCTAAACTCTTCATGCACTACGCAGGATCCAGGCCAAAGCAGCATCTCCACTCCAGTCATGCGTTGCACATAACGGCCCAGATGCTGGTCTGGTCCCCAGAGAATCTTTTCACCGCGTTCAGCCAGGTGGCGGATAATGGGCAGGGCGATGCCCGAGGTGACCACCCAGTCGGAACGCGCCTTCACCTCGGCGCTGGTGTTGGCGTATACCACCACGGTGTGGTCTGGATGCTCGTCGCAAAAACGGGAGAACAGATCGATCGGACAACCCTCGTCCAAGGAACAGGTTGCAGCAAGATCTGGCATTAGGACCCGTTTCTCATTGTTCAGAATTTTTGAGGTCTCCCCCATGAAACGTACGCCCGCCACCACTAAAGTGGAGGCTGGATGTTCGGTGCCGAAACGGGCCATCTCCAGGGAGTCGGCCACGCAACCGCCTGTTTCTTCGGCCAGGTCTTGCAGATCGCCATCAGTGTAGTAATGGGCGACAAGAACTGCGTTCTGCTCCTGCAACAAGCGGCGGATACGTTCCTTTAAGCGGTTTGTTTCCTGGGGGCTTCGGGTGTGGCTAGGTGGCAGGGGGGGCACAGTAAAAGTCGGGAGACGAATGGAGGCAAGCTGTCCGGAAAAGGTCGTTGTCATGGTGCTGTTTCTTCCTTCAAGATGTATCAAAAATATATTCCAGCTCATTCCTGCACGCAGTTGGCTGGGGACATGCAAGCCGATCGCTGATTAGCGGAAAAAAGCGGGAAAAGCATACAGGGTATGGTATGTATATATACTTGTGTGCGCAATGCCAGCAAGACAGAAATTTGCCTGCAGGTTTTGCAGTCCGAGCAAATCAGCGGCAGAATCTCTCCTGCTGCCACGTTATTTTCCATCAACCTCTACTTTTACATCATCATACAGGGAGTATCTCCATGGCAAATTATTTTAATACCCTGCCACTGCGACTACAGTTGGAAGAGTTGGGCAAATGCCGTTTCATGCACGCCTCGGAATTCGAGGGAGTGGGCAGACTCAAGGGGAAAAAAATCGTGATTATCGGCTGCGGTGCCCAAGGCCTGCACCAGGGCTTGAACCTGCGCGACTCTGGCCTGGATGTCGCCTATACCCTCAGGGACGAGGCCATCAGCAGCAAGCGCCAGTCCTGGAAAAATGCCACAGACAACGGTTTTAAGGTGGGTAATTACCAGGAGATGATCCCCACAGCCGACCTGGTCATCAACCTGACACCAGATAAGCAACACTCCAAGGTGGTGGCTGCGGTCATGCCCCTGATGAAAAAAGGTTCCTGCCTGTCCTACTCCCACGGTTTCAACATCGTGGAGGAGGGTATGGAAATCCGCAAAGACATTACGGTCATCATGGTGGCACCCAAGTCTCCTGGCACTGAGGTGCGGGAGGAGTACAAGCGCGGTTTTGGCGTACCCACTTTGATCGCGGTGCATCGGGAAAACGATCCGCAGGGGGACGGTCTGGACATTGCCAAAGCCTATGCCTGTGGCCTGGGTTCAGACAAGGCTGGCGTGCTGGAATCTTCTTTCATCGCCGAGGTGAAGAGTGATCTCATGGGCGAACAAACCATCCTTTGCGGTATGCTCCAGGCCGGATCGCTCCTCTGCTTTGACAAGATGGTGGAAGAGGGGGTTGATGAGGGCTATGCTTCCCAGCTCATTCAGTATGGTTGGGAAATTATCACCGAGGCCCTGAAGCACGGTGGCATCACCAACATGATGGACAGGTTGTCCAACCCGGCCAAAATCATCGCCTTTGACTTGGCCGAGGAGCTCAAGGAAATCCTGACCCCGCTCTTTGAAAAACACATGGATGACATTATGTCCGGCGCTTTTTCCAGCACCATGATGGAAGACTGGAAAAACAACGACAAAAAGCTGCTCGCCTGGCGGGCCGAGACCGCAAAAACCGCCTTTGAAAAGACCGAGTCTAACGATGAAGCTCTCCCTGAGCAGGAATTTTTCGACAACGGCATCCTCATGGTGGCCATGGTCAAGGCTGGGGTGGAGCTGGCCTTTGACATTATGGTTTCAGCGGGTATCAAGGAGGAGTCGGCCTACTACGAAAGCCTGCACGAAGTGCCGCTCATTGCCAACACCATTGCCCGTAAGAAACTCTATGAGATGAATGTGGTGATTTCAGATACAGCGGAGTATGGCTGCTACCTCTTTGCTCACCAGGCCGTACCCCTGCTGCAGGATTTCATGGCTGAACTGGATAGTCAGGTGATCGGCGAGGGCTTGGACGAAGACGACAACGGGGTCGACAACTTGGATCTCATTGCCGTCAATGGCGCTATCCGCACCTCGCTGGTCGAGTATATCGGGGCTGAGCTGCGTATGCACATGGGTGCCATGAAGCCCATCCTCTAAATATAGTTTTAATATACCTTTTCCCTGGGGCCTTGTCGTATAGCATGCAACAAAGCCCCAGGGCCTCTCCTCTTCTGCCCAGGTTCATGGGGGCAGATATCTTTTTTTCAGTGCCCATTCCTTTCGGCCTATTCCAGAAACAGGTTTCCCAAGCGGGCAACTCTAGGGCAATCGTTGCTGTTATTTATCCAGCAGTTCCATGGTGATCAATACTTCCGCCTCCTGGCCGACCACTGCCAGGGTGGTCTCATCACCAATACCATGTACCAGCCGGTCAATGGGCAGCGCGGCGTTTAAACCCATGACCTGTACGCCTTCCATCATTGGGTGCGCTTTGGGTGCAGAGTAGGAGAAGGGGATGGTCAAGGGGAATTTTTTCCCTTTCACCAGTGCCTCTCCCTCTGCCAGATAGAGATCATCCTGCTGACGAATGTTCTGGCTGGTGAATTCCATGGTGGGATGGGTGGTGGCATCGAAAAAATCAGGGCTGCGTAGATGCGTATCACGCTGCTCAATGCCTGTGTCGATACTTGCTGTCTGCACCACGAAGTGCAGTTTGCTGGCGGCAAGATCAGCAGGGTCAAAGACCACCTCACCGGAATACTCCGTAAAGGAACCGCGCACCTTTGAAAAGATGTGGTCGATGGTGAAATAAAAATTGGAGTGATCCTGATCGATCTTCCACACCTGTGGCGGGGCAGCCGCTACAGCAGGTGCTGCCAAAAACAATGCGGACAGGCTTGTGACAAGGGTTGCAAAAAAAGACATTATCCTACCTCCTTGGGATTGGTGCATGTGCTGCAGGTCGCCTTGTGCAACCTGGCAGGGTTGAATCACAAAGTACTCATACAATATGGCACGCTTAGCTTTGTGCAAGGTTCAATACCACCAGCCCGGAGGATCTCACTTCTTTTTCGGCAGGAGCAAGCCTGCTGCAATCTTCTGTTTTTTGACGTATAATAGATGTTGGTTTTGAGTGCAAAAATAACGGCTGCTTGTAGTGGATGCTGTGAGTAAAGCAACCGTATTCCTAAAAATCAAGAAGGAGTGTATCCATGAAAGTTATCGCTTTTAATGGCAGCCCGCGACCAAAAGGCAATACTTGGCATGCCTTAAGTATGGTAGTAGCCGAACTGGAACAGGCTGGTATCAGCACGGAAATCGTGCAGGTTGGTAACAAGCTGGTGAATGGCTGTTTGGCTTGTGGCAAGTGCTATAAGATGAAAAATGAGCAGTGCGTGCAGACCAATGACGAGGTCAATCAATGGATTCAGCAGGCCAAAGAAGCCGATGGTCTTCTTTTGGGTTCACCAACCCACTACGCAGCCCTGGGCGGTGCCTTGAAATGTTTTTTGGACAGACTGTTTTACGTGGCTGGTGCCAATGGTGGCCTACTGCGTCACAAGGTGGGTGCAGGTGTGGCTGCAGTGCGTCGCAGTGGCGGTATTCCCGTGGTCATGCAGCTCAACATCTATTTCATGTATGCAGAAATGCTCATCCCTGGTTCCAACTATTGGAATGTGATCCACGGCACGCAGCCCGGTGAGGTAAAGCAGGATGCAGAAGGCGTGCAGATCATGCGTATGCTGGGTAAAAACATGGCCTGGCTCATGCAGTTAAAGGAGCATGGCAAGAATGCGGTGACAGAGCCCGCGCCAGAGGGCAAGGTGGCCATGAACTTTATCCGCTGAACAAGTGGTAACCCGGTGGCGCTTCTTGATCCCTATCAGCCATATCTTTTGGTGCAGTAGCATGTATGCAACACACTGACGAATAACTCTAAACTCGCCGCCTGCTGGCTACCCGGGCAAACATTTCTCCACAGACAGGACTGTCTGACCAATTCGCTTCAGAGTCGAATGTATTATCCACAGGCAGCCTGCATATCAGCCTGCCTGTGGTTTGGTTTGTATCAAGGAGGCGCGCGACATTCGTCTTGACGCGAGTTAATCACCATGCTATCTGTTATTCCATTTTGGAATAACGAGGATAAGTTGGTTAAAGTGACGGCAAAAATACAGGAAGGGACTGCCCTGGCCCAACCCACCGTTGCTGATGGTGTGCAGATCTTGCAGGCTTGGCTGGGTGGCAGGGGAGAACGGTATCAGCTGCTGGAATTGCTGCAGGCTATTCACCAATATGGTTCCATCAATAAGGCGGCCGGGGCTGTGGGCCTTAGTTACAAGGCAGCCTGGGAGCGGGTGGAGAGTTTGAACAACTTGTCGTCGCAGGACTTGGTCAGCCGCAAAACCGGCGGTACTGGTGGTGGTGGCACGGCGCTTACCGAAGCGGGCCTGATATTTATGAGACGCGCCAACCAACTGCAAAGGGAACTGGGCCAGTTTCTCTCCATCCTCTGTGCCAACCCTGAACATGCCTTGCAAACCATGAATACATTAAGGAGATTGCAAATGAAAATCAGCGCACGCAATGTGTGGCTTGGCACAATTGCCAAGATTGAAACCGGAGCGGTCAACACGGTAGTGACGGTGGGCTTGCGCGGCGGGGATACCGTGGTGTCGGTGATCACTGAAAACTCGGTACAGCGCCTGGGTTTGCAGGTTGGTGGCGAGGTTATGGCCGTTGTCAAGGCAAGTTCCGTTATGCTGGCCCTGGATATTGATCCCCAGAAAATCTCAGCTCGTAACATTCTGCCCGGTACTGTCAACCGCATCGAGTCCGGCGCGGTCAACGACGTGGTCACCCTGGATTTGGCAGGTGGCAACACCCTGGCTTCGGTCATCACTTCAAACAGCGTCAAACGTCTGGGTCTTGCTCCGGGCATGCGTATTGTTGCGGTAATCAAGGCCTCGGAAGTTATGCTGGCCACAGAATAAGATTCTCAACAGGTTTTATTGTCCGATCAGGGCCTTCCTGTTGGAAGGCAGCAGACCTTCACCTGTCTGTCCTATTTTTTGTATGTACCCATTCCTATTCATCGCACTATAAGGAGTTTGCCATGTATCGTGTATTTGCCCTGTGTGTGGCCCTGTTGGGCCTCTTGCTCTTGCCGGCCGTGCAGTCAGTCTCTGCCCAAACCCTCAATATCTCCGTGGCTGCCAGCTTGACCGATGCCACCAACGAACTGATCGCCCAGTTCAAGGCCGATGGGCACGACATCCAGGTGCTGCCCAATTATGGCCCCTCTGGCGCACTGGCCAAACAGATCAACGAGGGTGCACCTGTGCACCTGTTCATCTCGGCCAACCAAAAATGGATGGATTTCCTCCGCGACGAAAAAAACATCGACCCGACCAGCGAACGCATACTGGTGCGGAATACCTTGGTGTTCAGTGGCAAAAAAAATCCGGCCATCACCAAGATCGAAGACATCACCCAGCTTGCACAAATCGCCATTGGCAGTCCTAAAAGCGTGCCCGCCGGAGAGTATGCCCAGGAAGCCATGGAGAAGGTCGGTATTTATAAGGAGCTGGCCGATGCCAAAAAACTGATTTTGGCGAAAGATGTGCGACATGCGCTCACCTATGCCGATCGTGGCGAGGTGGATGGCGCTTTTGTTTATAAAACCGATGCCCTGCTGGCGAAGAATGCAGTCATTCTTTTTGAGACCCCGCAGGAACTGTACCAGCCAGTGACCTATCCCATTGCCTTAACCGTAAGTGGTGTGACCAATGCCGAGGCCAAGGCCTTTTATGAGCTGCTTCTTGGCGATAAAGGTAAGGCAGTATTCGAGAAGTATGGCTTCACTGTTGGCCAATAACCACGAGCAACCTCTGCACAAACCTGTCAAGAGTTGAACATGGCCTTTCTCCAGCCCGGAGATATGGATGCCATCCTGCTTTCGCTCAAGGTGGCCACGGCAGCAACAGCCGTGGCCACTCCCATTGGCATTGCAGTGTCTTGGCTGCTGGTATATGGTCGTTTTCCTGGTAAGACTGTGCTGGAAGGCATGGTTCACCTCCCACTGGTCTTGCCGCCAGTGGTGGTGGGATACCTGTTGTTGCTGCTCTTTGGTAAGAACGGCTGGATAGGTTCTTTTTTGCTCAAGTTCAACATCCAAATTATTTTTACTCTCACTGGCGCCATCATTGCTTCGGCAGTGGTTGGTTTTCCGCTCTTGGTACGCTCCATTCGCTTGGGCATGGAGGCGGTGGACAACAACTACAACCATGCGGCCCGCAGCTTAGGCGCTGGTGCATGGGATGCCTTTTTCACTATCACCTTACCGCTTTCCCTGCGGGCGATTTTTGCCGGTATGACGTTGATGTTTGCCCGCAGCCTAGGCGAGTTTGGGGCCACCATTATTTTGGCAGGCAATATTCCCGGCCGCACCCAAACCATTCCGCTGGCCATCTATGACTATACCAGTATGCCCGGCGGTGACCGCATGGCTCTTTCTTTGTGCCTGGTTTCCATCTGTTTTTCTTTTGCTGTGCTGCTGCTCAGCAATGCAGCCGGCAAATCCATGGAGCGCCGTTAAACGTGAATCTGAGCTGCCAGGTACGAAAGCGGCTTGGGTCTTTTTCCTTCCAGGCCGATTTCCAGATCAGTGGCGCCAAGGTGGGCGTTTTTGGTCCTTCGGGCAGCGGTAAGTCTACCCTGATGCTGCTTTTGGCTGGCCTGCTCAAGCCCGATGATGGCCGTATCAGCCTTGGAGACGAGATACTGTACGACCGCGCAGCTGGTATCAACTACCCACCGGAGCAGCGCCGCATTGGGGTCGTTTTTCAGCATGCCCGCCTTTTTCCCCATTTGAGTGTGCGCAAAAACTTGCTTTACGGCTATAAACGCACGCCCAAAGAACAGCGCCGTATCCAGCCAGAAGATATCATCCGGGTGCTGCGTCTAGAACATTTGCTGGAGCGCGGGGTAAACCTGCTGTCCGGTGGAGAGCGGCAACGCGTGGCCCTGGGTCGCACCGTGCTCACCTGTCCGCGGCTTATTCTCATGGACGAGCCACTTTCCGGGTTGGATGAAAATCTGAAGTTGCAGATTATCCCTTATTTGAACGGGGTGAGCACCGAGTTTGCCCTGCCAATGCTCTTTATCAGCCATTCATTGGTGGAGATGCGTTTGATGACTGATCAGGTGCTGATGGTGGAGGGAGGCAAGGTGGTGGATCTGACCAGCACAGAGATGCTGGCGAAAAAACTTTGGGGTTCTGGCCGCCAGGGGTATACTAATTTGCTTCACTTGGGTCGACCCAGAGAACGGGATGACGGCCTGTATGTATACGACTGGGGCGGGGTGCCCCTGGTGCTCACCGAAGGAGCCGAAGAGGAGGAGAATGTCTTTATCCTGGACGCCCGTGATGTCCTGCTCTTCAAAAAACATCCGGAAGCAACCAGCGCCCGCAATCTGCTACCCTGTCGTGTTACCCAGCTGACGCCTTTGGGCAACCGTGTGCTGGTGGAACTGCGGTGCAGCGGGCAGCAGCTCACTGTGCAGATCGTGCCCGAGTCGGTACGCGAGTTGGAGCTTACACCAGGCCGGGAGGTGGTGGCAGCCATCAAGGCTTCTTCATTCCGGCTGGCAGACTCTTGACATTGCTCTCTATTGGCGATAAAAAGGGTGGCAGCCATCAAGGCTTCTTCATTCCGGCTGGCAGAGTGAACAGATACTCGCGTTAGCAGTACTGTTGCAGTCTGTTACCAGATTGTAACAAGAGGCCTATTCCCACAACCTGTCACAGAATCCCATGCAGATTGTCCATTCCCCCATTGGCTGTATTCATTCGCCCTTTACCACACTCAAAGGTATGCCCATTCAACCCAGGGGAGCGCAGGATATTGAGGGACGGATCGAAATCTATCCCCAATACAGGGAAGGCTTGCGCGACCTGGGAGGTTTTTCTCACATCTATGTGCTAAGCCATTTGCACGCCCACAGCGGCTACTCCTTGGTGGTGACCCCTTTTCTCGATACAGAACAGCGCGGACTCTTTGCCACGCGTGCACCCAAACGACCCAATCCCATTGGTCTTTCTGTGCTGCGCCTCAAGGCGGTGGACAGAGAAGGGCTGGTGGTGCTGGGCGTGGATCTGCTCGATGGTACGCCGGTATTGGATATCAAACCCTATGTGGGTGAGTTTGACCGCAACGAGGTGGAGCGCATCGGCTGGCTTGAGGGCAAGGCAGACAGGGCTTTGGCGCACAGAAGCGATGGGCGTTTTACTGCAACGGATGAAGAATAAGCGGAAGGGCTATCCTGCTGATTCCTGCAGCAGGTGGGATGCTTATCAATAGCTCAACAAGTTCCCAACAAAAAAGGTGACGAATATTTCGTCACCTTTTTTGTTGTATGCAAGCTTATGTGCAGGTTTCTGCACTATTTCTTAAGCAGTTTGTACGGCTGGGCGCGCATGGCCCATGGGCTTTGCGGATAGTCTGCAACTAACCGGTCGTAGAGGGCAATCAGGTGTTTGACCTCACGACTCTCGATATAGCGGGCAACGCCCTGCATATAAATTGCTTCTGGAGTGAAACTGCTTTGGGGATAGGTACTGATCAACTCTGCAAAGAGTTTGTCTGCTGCCGGGCGGTCTGGCCGGTTGAACTCTGTTTTGCCCATGCCCAAAAGGATGAAGGCGATCAGCTCTTGCGGTTCAAGAAAACCGAGGGTGCGGGCATGTTCTTTGCCTTTTTCGTCCAGCACCAACAGACAAGGTGTCCATTTGACGATGAACTGAGGTGCGAGTTGAGGATGGTCTGCGGGAATACGAAGGGGAACGACCTGGCTATTTAAAAACGAGAGGACTTCCTGGTTGGGGTACGCGACCGCGTCCATCTGTTTGCAGCCAATTCACTCCGGATTGAAAAAGTCCAAGAAAATAAGTTTGTTTTGTTCTTGTGCCTGCTTGAGCCCCTGTTCAAACGATTCGATCCATTTAATTGCGGACATGTTTTCCTCCTTGGTTGCGTGTGGATCTGTTCGGATAATGAATAACAGTATATCGTTGTTTCCGTTCTGTCCAATGTGCGCACTAAATTACAGTCTAAAAAGGAGTTGTCCACCACTGGAAGCAAGGGCTTTTTCCACATAAATGACGCGGAGACCATAACTGCACTCACCGCTTGAAATTGCGGAGATGTTCGGCCACCTCTTCTTCGATTTCGGCTTCCAGAAGTGGTCCCCATTTTCCGACAGTTTGGCGGCAGATTTAAGGTGGGTTTGTGTCATGGTTATGCCGCCAGGGCAAGATCCCGGTCTCTGGTATAGCCAGGCAGAGGGAGTTGCCAATATGCCTC
>Ga0334889_1000479_pt1 | contig 61932 bp, 55 predicted proteins | sample GraSluR1_MG_2_FD_207222 | JGI IMG/M metagenome (GOLD analysis project Ga0334889, IMG submission 207222) | Sludge microbial communities from methane-producing bioreactor in Wageningen University, Netherlands - Granular Sludge_8_08-R1 | ecosystem: Engineered > Bioreactor > Anaerobic > Unclassified...
GTTTTAACGCTTCTTGCCGGATTTCTTTGCTGAATTTTTCGTTCATCTTCTTTCGCTCCTTATACTGATACTTTTAGTATAGCATAATCTCGCGGTTCAGACTCTACTTTTATCGTAGCACTCCAGTGAACCGTTATCGAGTTCGGTCATCAAAGAGCGGACCTCTATCTACCCCACGCATGTGGGGGTGAACCGGTTGCGCTTATCTTTCCATACGTCAGGCTTTCATCTACCCCACGCATGTGGGGGTGAACCGCTGACCGACACCGACAAGCTGACGACCTTTCAATCTACCCCACGCATGTGGGGGTGAACCGGTTTTCATCTCACCTGACAGATCACCATCGGTCATCTACCCCACGCATGTGGGGGTGAATCGAACCACTGACGATTGTCTTGCTTGACCAGTGACATCTACCCCACGCATGTGGGGGTGAACCGTCTGCGTTGATGTCCGTTCCAGCTTCCACATAAATCTACCCCACGCATGTGGGGGTGAACCGAACCACTGACGATTGTCTTGCTTGACCAGTGACATCTACCCCACGCATGTGGGGGTGAACCGTCTGCGTTGATGTCCGTTCCAGCTTCCACATAAATCTACCCCACGCATGTGGGGGTGAACCGCAACGGATCCACAGAGAACGTAAGAAGTTGATCATCTACCCCACGCATGTGGGGGTGAACCGGACATACCCGAATAGGCTTATGATTGCTGCCAATCTACCCCACGCATGTGGGGGTGAACCGCACAACAGCATAACAAAATAGCCCGCACCGGAAATCTACCCCACGCATGTGGGGGTGAACCGATTGTGCTGGTTGGCACAACCTTTCGAGCAGTAATCTACCCCACGCATGTGGGGGTGAACCGTTCGAGGAATGCAAATTTCAAATGCTAAACGCATCTACCCCACGCATGTGGGGGTGAACCGAATTCGTTTTTAAGAATCGTCCCTGCCAAACGCATCTACCCCACGCATGTGGGGGTGAACCGGCCTGCGCCAATATTATGACTAACGCCGCTGCCATCTACCCCACGCATGTGGGGGTGAACCGTCACTTCTTTGTAGATGATTTCGCAAACAAGCATCTACCCCACGCATGTGGGGGTGAACCGCTTGGTGATGAACATTATACTGGACTTCACAGCATCTACCCCACGCATGTGGGGGTGAACCGAAAACCATCAATGTTTGTCACATAATAACCCTTCATCTACCCCATGTGTGTTGTTAAACGGAGTGTTACCGATTGAGTAATGAGGTTACAAATCTAATTCACAAATTTAGAAAAAAGCGTCAATCCCCCCGGTTTCTTGACAATCTTTCTGGTTGTGGTATAATTAAGTCGAAAAGAGTATGATATTATTATAAGTACACTTGAAAGGAGAGATTCTAATGCCAATCCCTATGAGAGTTGAAAACTGCTTGTGTGGTAGTGAAGCAATCGAAGCTTTTTTACGCGAATGCCGCAGAGTAGAGCAGGACAAGTATTTGAAAACCGCTGAAACACTATTGGAAATTGAAAGTGGCTTTAGTGAAGCCATTGAAACGGACATGGTCAAAAGTGATGCCATCTACCAGGAGTATTGTCGCAGCCATGTTCCCGATGAGTTCGTTATGGAACTCTTACGCACAACCAGACCTGAGATTCCTGCAAAAATCGAAATGCATCTTGACAAACATTATCATCAGTGCCGCCGCGAACTGATGCAGAAAATTGAAGCGGCAGTCGGTTCCATTATCGATATTCACGGGTTGCAGCTTGGTAAAGATGGTCTGCTCACCGGTATGGTCGATGGAGAAGATGGAAGAGCCTTTGTGACCACTACCTACATTAAAAACGAGTTTCAACCCTTCCGGATTGAAGTTCGAAAAATGTAGGATATAATTTCTGACCGATAATGAAAGGATGAGGCCTCGTGATTCGTCAAATTTTGGGAAAAACCGGACTCGAAGTGAGTGCGGTTGCTTATGGAGGTATCGTTTCTACTTCCGAAGAGCAGCACGATTCCAACCGGTATGTCGCCTGGGCGATTGAACAAGGCATTAATTATTTTGATGTCGCCCCCAGTTATGGGGATGCCGAACTGAAGTTGGGCGAATCGCTCAAACCGTATCGTTCCAAGGTTTATCTGGCCTGTAAGACCACCCAACGTAATGCTGTAGATGCCCAAAGAGAATTTGAGCAATCCTTGAAAAATCTGCACACGGAGTACTTCGATGTATACCAACTGCACTCGTTGTCTACGATGGAAGATTTGGAGACCGCATTCTCCCCGAGTGGGGTGATGCAATTCGTGTTAGAAGCCAAAGAAAAAGGCTTGATCCGCAATCTTGGCTTCTCATCGCATAGCGAAGAGGTTGCCTTGCAGTTGCTGGAACGATTTGATTTCGATACCGTTATGTTTCCTTTCAACTGGCATTTACATTTGAGCGAACGTATTGGGGAGCGCTTAGCTCTAAAAGCGCGCGAGCGTAAAATGGGAATCATCGGCATTAAGTCATTGGTTCAACGTGCTTGGACTTCAAAAGAGGAACGCAAACAGTCGCCGTATCCTAAGTCTTGGTGCAAACCCATTGAAGAAACGCAGATCGAGTTCGGTCAGGCAGCCATGCGTTATGCGTTATCATTAGGTCCTCAGATGCTGATCCCACCTGGAAACTTTGCCAGTTTCCAATTTGAGGTCGAAAATATTGAAGCCTGTATACAGAATCCTTTGGGACCGGAAGATATGGCGATATTGAAAACCGAACTGGAAAAGGTGAAAGGTCAAACCTTCTTCTCGAAAGATGGAAAAATGTTATAAGAGTTCGTGCCACCCCTTGATTGAGGTCAAGAGGTGGCTTTTTTTGACCGATCAAGAGGGATTCGGCGTAGCAATAGAGAACAATTTCACTACAGAAATAAAGCAAGGCAGGTGATTCGGATGTTGGACCATGACCAGTTAAAAGCGATGATGCCGCAACTGCTTCGAGAAAATGTTTTGGGAATTGCCATTGTAGGGAGTTATGCTCGTGGTGACGCTACCCCATATAGTGATATTGACGTCATTGCGTTGTTATCTCCTACCAGTCAACCACCGGAAGAACCCACCATTGATTTGTATCAGGGCATTTATCGTGTGGTTCAATATCGAACAGAAGCCCAAATGCGAAAAAGCTTAACCGACCCTGCCAGAGCTATTTATGATGTCGTGGGCTTACAGCAAATGTTGATTTTGTATGATCCCATGGGAATTTTGAGAGAGTTACAGCTGGAGGCAGAGCAATTTGTTTGGGATGACGCCATGACTGCCAAAGCAGATGAGCTGTTGAATCGTGAAATGTTGGGCTGGCAAGAAGAATGCTACAAAGCGATGTCTGGATTGCGGCATAAACAAGAAGGTCATATGCTATTGGGGCTTTACGGGTTGACCTATGGATTGGTGCGGCTGATGCTCATTGCGAAAGGCGTTCTTTTGGAAAGCGAAAATGCGTTCTTTGATGAACTCACCTTTGCCTATGAAACCGAACCCCAAGGAGCCGAGTTGGTAGAAATGATGGGTTTGGCTTTTGGCGTCGATGAGGGTTTCCCCTTATTGCAACGCGTGGAAACCGGTCTATTGTTGTACTTGCAGTTTGCAGAATATTTAGGGGAGCGCTTGACTCCAAAAGTGCGAAAACACTGCCAGCAGGTGCAGAGGAAACTTGAAGATTTATTGGGCCGTATAATCGAGGTTCAATGTGACCCGGAAACGGGCAACGATAAAAAATAGAAATTTTAGGAGGCAGATCGATGAAAATTTATTACAACGGCAAGATTATTACACTCAATGACCAGCGTGAAGTTGTCGAGGGCATGGTAATCCACCAAGACAAGGTCATGAAAATGGGTAGCAGCGAAGAAGTCTTGCGCTACGCCGGAACCTATGGGGAGAAAATCGATTTACAGGGTCGTACCGTGATTCCCGGGATCGTCGATTCCCACAACCATATTATTGAAGCTGGAATTACCATGGATGGAGTGCTGCTGTTTGATTGCACTTGTATTGATGATGTCTTAGAATTGATTGCCGAAAAGGCAAAAACCTTACCCGAAGGTGCTTGGATTGAGGGAGCTGGCTGGATTGAATCTCAATTCAAAGAATATCGTCCCCCCACACGCTGGGAATTGGACAAAGCAGCTCCTAAGAATCCGGTGTATTTAGGCCGCTTATTCGCAGGTGCCGTGGTCAATAGCTTAGCATTGGAAGCCGCTGGTATTGTTAAAGGCGGTCCTCAACCGGAAACCGGGACCATCTGTTTACGGGAAGACGGGGAGCCCAATGGCTATTTGATCAACAATGCGCAGCGTTTGGTGCGTGCGGTGGTGCCGCGCAATATTGGCAAGAGTGATAAGCAAGCGGAACTCATGGCAGCTATTGAGCGTGCGACCGGTGAATATTTAAAATATGGCATCACCACAATTCTAGACCCGGGCGTTGGTCCGGAGGAGATGAAAGCGTATCAAAAGATGCGAAATGCCAAAGCCGTGAAACAGCGGATTGCCATGATGCCGGCCTGGTACGGCTTGTATGCGACTCAAGGCAAAGATTTGGAGAGTTTGGTTCCAAATTTAGGCGTCTTTGAGGGGTTTGGCGACGAAAAATTACGGTTTGCTGCGTTGAAAATGGCAATCGATGGCGGTGTCGGCTCCAAGACTGCGATGATGAATGAACCATGGATTGACGGCACTGAGACCAAGATCCCTTTACGTCTGGATATTAACCGCTTGGAAGAATACTTCCGCATTGGGCATGGTGCAGGCTGGTCGATTGGGATTCATTGCTGCGGAGATTTGGCACAGGATATCGCTTGCCGAACCTTCGATACCGTTTTGTCGGAGGATAAAATTGCTCAACCGCGTAAGCATCATATTATTCATGGCTATTTACCCACAGAAGAATCCCTGCAGATTATGAAAAAATGGGATATCGGCGTTTCGGTTCAACCGGGCTTTATCTGGGTGGAAGGTGATATCTATTTTGATAATCTCGAAGTGGAACGGGTCAACCGCTTCAAACCCTTACGTACGTATTTGGACCGGGGAATTCGCGTTTTTGCCAACTCCGACATGACCTCGGCTCATTATAATCCGTTCCTCGGCATGGCAGCAGCGGTGACTCGTCGCACCTCTCGTGGTGTGCAGTTGGGCTCTGAAGAGTGCATATCGGTCATGGAGATGTTGGAAATCTTTATCAAGAACGGTGCCTACTATTGTGGTCTGGAAGATCAAGTGGGGAGCCTAGAAGTGGGTAAGAAAGCCGACTTTGCCGTGTTGAGTGACGACATTCTCAATATTCCCGAAGAAGAGATCCGAAATTTAAAGGTAGTGGCCACCTATATTGATGGTGAACGAGTTTATTAAGTTGGAGGGTACTAGTTTGGAATCATTGATTCGAACCATGGATGACAGCTTAGCCGAAGTGTTGCGGGATGAATCTCGCAACAGCGGCCGGGCTGAGAGTGTATCGTTTCCGAAGAACGAAGAAGAGGTCCTTGCGGTTTTGGCTTTTTGCCGAAGCCAAGGGATCTCTATTACTGTGCAAGGGGCACGCACCGGTTTAGCGGCTGCGGCAGTGCCCTATGGTGGACATGTACTCAATTGTAGTAAGATGAACCAGGTGATGGGTTGTAGGCAAGACGAGCAAGGACGCTTTATTCTGACTTGCCAACCAGGGGTGATTTTATCGGAGTTTAAGAAAGCGATAGATCAAAAGAACTTCCGAACCACGCACTGGAGTGAAGCATCTCAAGGGAGCTTCGAAAAGTTTCGCAAAGCAGAACGCCAGTTCTTTCCTCCCGATCCTACCGAGGCATCGGCTACCATTGGGGGAATGGCCGCTTGTAATGCGTCCGGAGCGCGTACCTTTGCCTACCAATCGATGCGAGCTCACGTAGATCGGGTGCGAATGGTCTTAACTACGGGGAAGATTGTCGATGTTCGCAGAGGACAGGCTAAGGCGAACGGCCGCAGCTTGGAGCTATCCTTGTTGCCGGAAGGTCGGTTGATGCTGGATTTACCGACGTATCAAATGCCGAAAACCAAAAATGCAGCCGGATATTATGTTGAAGATGATATGGATGCAGTGGATTTGTTAGTAGGTTCCGATGGCACTTTGGGGGTCATGACCGAAATCGATTGTATTCTCATACCTCATCCGGCGTTTATTTGGGGAGTTAGTTGCTTTTTCCCTGGTGAGCAGGAGGCGGTGGATTTTGTCATTGCAGCGCGTCGTCAGGTGGCGGGTTTGGTGGCGTTGGAATCCTTCGATGGCAATGCTTTACAATTGCTGCGAGAACAACGGCTACGAAGCAGTGCCTTTTCGCGGTTGCCGCACGTGCCTGAGGATTATGGCTATTGTATTTATGCGGAATTGCATGGGTCTGAAGAAGGTCGTATGCTGGAGGCGCTGAAGAGATTGGGTGAACTTGCCGAAGGTGCTGGTGGAAACCCTGAATCGACCTGGGTGGCACGAAACGAAGCCGATTTGGCCTTGTTGCAATTTTTCCGGCATGCGGTTCCGGAGAGCACAAATTTGTTGATTGACCGACGCAAACAAGTTTGCCCTGTGATCACAAAATTGAGTACCGATATGTCGGTGCCGGATGACAAATTACGAGATGTGATTGCTTTGTATCGGCGTGGATTGGCTGAAGTGGGTCTGGAGTCGGCTGCCTGGGGTCACATTGGCAATAACCATATCCATGTCAATTTACTGCCGCGCGATGAAGACGAATTTGGGCGCGGTAAGGCTTTATACCAGCGTTGGGCAGAAGCAGTGGTGGCCATGGGGGGAGCAGTAGCGGCGGAACATGGAATTGGCAAAACTAAAGTGGCCATGTTGAGGAGTATGTATGGCGAGAAGCATATTCAGGAGATGCGCGCCGTGAAAAAAGCGTTTGATCCTTTGCAATTGTTGGGGCAGGGAAACCTGTTTCCGGTGGAAGGGGGCGCGCAACAATGAGAATTGCGGTTTGTGTAAAACAAGTTCCCTCATCGAATGAGGTGCGGATGGATCCTGTCACCAATACGATTATCCGTGACGGAAAACAATCGGTCATCAACCCATATGATCGATTTGCCTTGGAACTGGCGTTGCAAATCAAAGAACGATTAGGTGGCAGTGTTGTTGTGGTGAGCATGGGCATTCCGGCAACGGCTCGGATACTAAAAGAGGCCTTAAGTTGTGGTGCAGATGAGGCCGTGTTGCTCAGTGATCGTGCGTTTGCTGGGGCGGATACCCTGGCGACTTCCTACACCTTGCAGTTAGGAATTCGCAAAATGGAGCAACGACTGGGCAAGTTTGATTTGGTGCTGTGTGGGCGAATGGCAATCGATGGTGATACAGCACAGATTGGACCGGAACTGGCCGAGCAGTTAGGGATCCCTCATATCACCGATGTGGAAGAGCTTTTGGAAGTTTCCCAAGAACGGTTGGTCTGTTGTCGCTTGGCCGATGGTGAACGTCAGAAGGTGTCGGCACCCTTCCCCGTGCTATTGACGGTGAATAAAGATATCAATCAACCCAGACTGCCCAACATTAAGGGTGTGCTCTGGGCCGAGACGGCTCCCTTGCACCTATGGAATGCGGCAGAGGTTGGTGCCGATCTGAAGCGCTGTGGACTGACGGGTTCACCCACCCAAGTGGTTAGAACCCATGTGCCCCTTAGAGAGCAAGAGTGCAAGGTGCTCCAGGGGAGTGTGGTTGAGCAGCTGAAGGTGCTACAACGGTTGTTGAAAGGGGAGGATTAGAATGGCTGGTCTACGAATAAATCCTTCGCTTTGTATTGGTTGTGGTCTTTGTGTGAGTGCTTGTCCGCAAGGGGTTTTGGTGTTGGAGCATGGAATTGCAGTGGAACAAGAAGGCTGCATCTTATGTGGAATTTGTGTGCAAACTTGCCCGGTGCAAGCAATTTCAATTGAAAAAGAAGAAATTTTGCATGAAAATCAGCAACATTCCGGAATTTGGATCATGGCGCAATTGGTTGGGGACGGTTCTCTCCTCCCGGTCAGCCTCGAATTACTGGGTCAAGGCTTGCGTTTGGCCAAAGAGCGCGGCTGTGAGCTATCGGTTTTGCTCGCTGGGGCTATAGACCTGCAAGTCCAATGCGAACAATTGATTCAAGCCGGTGCCGACAAAGTGTACGCTTGCCAAGATGCAAGCTTCGATACTGGGTTAGAGGAGCCGTATTATACGTGGCTTACGACCATGGCAAAAACGCACAAACCGGAAGTGATTTTAGTGGGTGCAACCGACTGGGGACGCTCCCTTGCACCGCGAGTGGCTGCGCGATTACGCACCGGGCTCACAGCAGACTGTACGGTCTTGAACATCGATCCGGAAACAAAACTGCTTCATCAAACACGGCCGGCTTTTGGGGGAAACCTCATGGCGACCATCATCTCACCAAATCATCGTCCGCAAATGGCTACGGTTCGACCCGGCATCTTCCCGCTGCCGGCACCGGTGCCAGAGCCCAAAGGTGTGATCATTCCTTGTGAACTGAAAACCAGAATTGTGCCTTTATTAGAGTTATTGCAATGTGAAACAGAGCGAAGCGGGCGAACACTGGCCGATGCAGAAATTCTGTTGATTGCCGGACGAGGCATTGGCAGTCCGAAGAACTTAAAACTGCTGCAAATTCTGGCGGAAGCGATTGGAGCTGATTGGGGGGTATCGCGCCCTCTGGTCGATGCGGGCTGGGCGGAGTATCAGCACCAGGTGGGGCAGACCGGTTCCACGGTGGCACCGAGGGTATTACTCAGCTTTGGGGTATCGGGAGCAATCCAGCATTTGGCAGGGATTGGACGCAGTGAATGCATTGTGGCAATCAACACGGATCCGACCGCTCCCATTTTCTCGGCTGCCCAAATGGGAATTGTTGGAGATTGTGTGGAGATTATCAAGGAGTGGCTTAAACAAATTGAGGGCGATTCCAGAGTTGAATCGTGATTTATATTACAAACGCATTAAGGGCAGGTTACAGTACGGTAAAATCTGGCAATAGCCTCTATTCAAATGAATCGTTCAATGTTAGAATAATCGGCATTAGGGTATCCCCCTATGCCGATTTTTTCAAGGTGGGGACTGTCCCTACCTTGAAATTTCGCACCGGGGTCAGACCCCTCTGCGAAATATTTCCCATTTGGGGTCTGACCCCGGTGCGAAATGGGTAACAAACAATTGAGGTGAGAGTTATGAAACACAAATTAATCATGGTCGAGGGCATCCCCGGTTCTGGGAAAACCACCTTTGCCAAAAAGATCGCCGCTCGTTTGCGCGACCTGGGGTACAACGCAACTTGTTATAATGAAAGCGATATTCACCCAGCAGACCTAAGCTGGATTGCTGTCCTAACCGCTGCCCAATATGAGCACCTCTTACAAAAATGGCCTTCTTATGCAGATCAGATTCGTGCACAAGCCTGGCAGGAGAGCAACCGAGTCTTGGTCGCATACAGCAACGTTGAAGTTACTCGTAAAGAAGATGAAGCACTTTACGACGACTTTGCACCCTACGAGGTTTACGACAGCAAATGGTCGCTGGCCGACTTCACCGCCGTCCATTTGGAGCGCTGGCAACGATTTGCGAATCAAGCTCAACAAATAGAGCACATCGCAGTCTTTGAATGTGCCTGGCTACAAAATCATGTCAACGAACTGATGATGTTCCACAATAAAACCCAAGCAGAAATGTTGCAGCACTTGCAGCAGTTATGGGACATTGTTGCCCCCCTTAATCCACTGGTGATTTATCTTCAACCGGAAGATGTCACCGACAGTATTGCCAAAGTCTCGGCTGCCCGAGTCAATAAACAAGGAGAACCGGTCTGGCGCGACCGCGTCATTGAGGTGGTCTGCCAAAGTCCGTTTGGAAAAGCACATCAGTTGCAGGGGATGGCCGGCATGACCGAATACTTCCGCATCCGCAATCAAGTGGAACTGCAGATGCTTAAGCAACTGCCCGCCGGAGCCCATATCTTTACACGCAGCGGCGACGACTGGCAAACCCTCTGGCAGCAAGTCGATACGCTGCTCGCGGGAAAATTTCAACCTGGGGCCGTGCACGCATTCGCAACAAATGCGTTTACCCCACTTTGAAATATTACCCTGAAAATAGGAAACAAAATCAGAAGCCGTTACGTCAAAGCTTGAGGTAACACAAGTACAACACAGAAAGAAGGGAGAACATGGAATTAGAACGCAACAACGCCTACGTGGAATGGCTGCAACAGCAGGCCCACCGCTACGCCGGGCAAGTCAGCCTAGTGCTGCTCTACGGTTCCTACGTGAACCAAACTACAACATCGGTTTCCGATGTGGACTGCTACTTTATCCCCAAAACCCCGGAAGGGCGCACACTGTCTCAAACTGCCATCATCGAAGGCATTGGCTATGACCTGTTCCCCTTGTCTTGGGACCGCGTCAAAGGCATCGCCGACTTTCGCTCCCCACTCACCCCCTTGTTGGGCAATGTGAAAGTGCTTTATGCCGATACGGTTGAAGACCTGACACGCTTTCAACAATTGCAAAAAGAACTGCAAAATCACCTTGCTGACTACGATTATATGCATCGGGTCGCTCTCGCATCACTCTCGGAGGCCGCCTCCATGGTTTCACGCCTGATGCAAATCGATACCATTGGGCTGCAGCGACGATGGGCTGGCAATGCGATGATGGCGCTTGCCAATGCGGTTGCCTACGAAAACCAAACCTACTTCTCTCGCGGCTTGAAAAAGCAGCGTGAAGACCTTGAACAACTGAGCAAACGGCCCGCCCGCTTCTTACAACGCTACGATGCCATGCTGCGAGCCACTGATCCAGAAGCCATGAAAAAGGATGTCTTGCTGCTGCTCTGGGAAACAGCGGAGTTCTTGCAATATCCCGACGAGCCCACGCTTCCCTATATTCCCACAAGGATGCGACCTTGCCCGAAACCCTTTATGGGCTGTGAATTAGCCAGTTGGTATGAAGAAGGCGTATCGGCTTTCCGTAAAATTTACTATGCAACAGAAGCGGGCGACCACTTTTTATCCTTCATCTCTGCAGTTTGTTTAGAAGCAACCCTCGCCGAAGATCTTTGCCAAGAATTCGGCTGGCCCGAATTCGATCTCATGAGTGCTTACGACCCGAACGATCTCAAAAAATTAGCCGATCGAGCTTCTAAGCTACAAACACATCTCTTACAGCTCTTGGAAGAAGATCAAACCCCCTTGCACAATTATGCCAGTATGCAGGAGTTCATCAAGGCACAAAATATAACATTGCCCAGCAACATTGAATTCCACGATACAACGAACTTAACCGATGGAGAAATTCGCCTCAGATTGGAATCGCAAAGCGCGTATGACCCCTCACGAGGGTATGTGCCGACCTACTATTTTCATATCACACGCGAGTCGGACGCTCAGATCATCGGTCGCTGTGACCTGCGTATTGGATACAACGCAAACATTGAAATTGGCGGTAATATGGGCTACACCGTCTTCGAGCCGTATCGCGGGCATCATTATGCAGCCAAAGCGTGCCGCCTCATGCTCCCTTTAGCCAAATCTCATGGCTTAAACCGCTTGCTGATTACGCTGCGCCCCAACAACGAACCCTCGCGGCGCACCTGTTTAGCCTTGGGAGCCACTTTGCAACGCGAAATCGTCTTACCGCCGGATCATGAGCTCGCCAAAACCAGCCGCACCGTCTTGCAGTTTGAACTTACCCTTTAGAAGACGAAACACAAACAAGAAACCAAACAACACCAAACATTAAAAAAATCGGAGGATGATACGCATGGAACACGAAAAACAGTTTCAGCAAAATGTAGATCGTCCTATCGCCCGTGACCATAGAATGCCCTTGTTCATATGCTTGATCATTTCATTTCTGGTCAGTCTCTTAATTTCATCGAATACCGGCGGATTCCATTTGATCCGGTTCACGATAAACTGGGTTCTCATACTGGCGATGACCCTCTACTTAGCTCAACCCGCCTTTGAATAGGCAAACTGGAGTGATTACTATGGAAGAAAAAATACAACAAGTCCGTGATTATTATAATGAAAATGTCGCCAAAGAATGGGAACGTTTACAGCGGCACCCTTATGAGTTTGCAATCACGGTGAGAATGATGGATCGTCACATTCAATCAGGCGACTCGATTCTGGATATTGGCGGAGGGCCGGGGCGCTATTCCCTGTACTATGCCGAGAAGGGTTGCGATGTAACGCTCTTCGATTTATCGGAAGAGAACGTCAATTTCGGGTTGCACCAAGCCCAAACCCTAAATATACCGTTAAAAGGGATAGCCGGCGACGCTCGTTTTGCCGATACGCTCGTTAAACACCGGCAGTACGACCATGTCTTTCTGATGGGTCCGTTATATCACATCTCGGAGGAGCAAGACCGCAAACGAGCCATTCAAGCGGCTCTCAACTGCTTGAAACCGGGTGGCAAACTCTATGTCTCCTTTATCATGCTACTTTCCGGGATTCATTATGCCTTGACTTACCTGCCTGAGTGCATTTTAGACCCCAATGAAGAGGGATATCTGAAGAGTGTGCGCCAAGATCATCGCTTTTACGGCGATACCTTTACTTACGCTTATTTCACCCCACAACACGAAATCGAGCCGCTCATGGCACAATTCCCTATGAAAAAATTGCATTTGTTTGCGCAAGAAGGGATTTTGACCGGCAGGGAACCGGTTCTAACTCAACACACGCCCGAGGTTCAGGAAGCCTGGATCAAGTTGGCAGTGGATTTGTGCGAACGTGAAGCACTCTTGAGTTTGTCGGAACACCTAATGTATGTTGGGCAAAAGCAAGGGTAGGGGGTTGACAAAAATCCCAATAAATGTTAATCTACAAGTAATAAAAGAGCGATTTTGCGAATGATAATGTTTGTTTGCAAGGCGCTCTTTTTTTGTGAGATAAGGGGGATTGAAATGAAGCAAAAATTTAAAAAAGTGAGCACCGATATTGCAATCGAGATCCTGGGAAGTATCTTAATTGCAGTGGGGATTTATAACTTTGCCGTTACAGCGAAATTTCCCATGACGGGAATTTCCGGAATCGCAATCATCTTGTTCCGCTTGACCGGAGCGCCGATTGGCACGACCACCTTGTTATTGAACATCCCCATCATTTTATTGACCTTTCGCCGCTTAGGCAAAGGTTTTTTTCTGCGCTCTTTGCGCTGCATGGTGATTTCATCCGTATTCATCGATTACCTGGCACCGCTTTTCCCGGTGTATCAGGGAGATCGTTTCTTGGCGGCAATCTCCACCGGTGTTTTGGCGGGGTTCGGTTACGCTATGATTTACTTGCGGCATTCCTCGACCGGAGGCACGGATTTCTTGACCATGTATGTCAAAGCAATCAAGCCGCATTTGCCTTTGGGGAAAATCATATTGGCTTTTGATGCAACCGTTGTGCTGGCTGGCGGCATCATTTTCAAGGATATCGATGGCGTTATCTACGGCATGATGATTGCCTATCTCTTCTCTCAGGTGGTCGATCAGCTGATGTATGGCATCAACGCTGGGAAGATGGCCTTGATTGTGACCGACCATGGGCAGGTGGTTTCGGATACTATCGATCAGATGAGTGGTCGTGGGTCCACCATTTTGCATGGCAGGGGAGGATACAGCGAAACCGATAAACAAGTGGTCATGGTAGCTTGTAGTAATAAAGAAATGTTCATCATAGAGAAAGCGGTCAAAATGGTGGATCCTAAAGCGTTCACGATTATTGTTGAATCCAACGAAGTCCTGGGCGAAGGCTTCCACCCCTTGCGCCTCGCCTCCGGGAACTAATTCTTGGGTTAATTCTTGGGGACGGTTCTCTCCCTCTCTTTTTTTCCTGAATTATGGAAATTTTTGAGGGGAGAGAACCGTCCCCAACTCCCCAACTCCGATGAGGAGAACCGTCCCCAACTTATGAAAATACAATATCCTGTCAAATAATCGATTGACAGGATATTTTTTTGTGCTATAATATGGTCATATGGCGATATGCGAATATGTGAACTTGACAAGCAAAGGAGAAAACCATGGATCAGCTGATGAATACCTTTAAACTGCTTTCCGATGAAACGCGTTTGAGAATGTTGGTGCTTTTATTTCAAGAAGAGTTATGCGTTTGTGAACTGAGCGGTATCTTAGAGGCTCCCCAGCCACGGATTTCCCGCAACTTAGCCAAACTCAAAGATTTGAACATCGTCAATGATCAACGCAAAGAGCGCTTTATCTTTTACTCTTATGTTTCTCAAGACCCGCTGATGAGCGAGATCCTTAAGAGTATCTTGGGCAATCTCGATGCTTATCCACAGCTCAAAACCGACTGTACCAAATTTGCCGATAAAGAGCGCTACTTGCCGCAAAACTGCAACACCTGCACAACAAAGGAGTAAATCGGAATGTTTATCTTTGAATGGCTCAATAATCAGTTATTGAAAATGGAATGGTTATATGTCTTGGTACAAAAGCTAGTCGAAGGCGTTTTTGGCTTATCGATCCAAGATCGCCTAGGCGGCAGTATCCACTTCTTCATCTATGACGTCATCAAAATCTTTATTCTGTTGTCGTTCTTGATTTTCTCCGTATCATACATCCAAAGTTTCTTCCCACCGGAACGAACGCGTAAGATTTTAGGCCGATTCAACGGAATCTCTGCCAATATCCTGGGAGCATTATTAGGAACGATCACACCCTTTTGCTCGTGTTCATCTATTCCGTTGTTCATTGGCTTCACCAGCGCTGGCTTACCGATTGGGGTTTCCTTCTCCTTTCTGATCTCGTCTCCCTTAGTCGATTTGGCGTCGGTACTCTTATTGGCCAGCATTTTCAACTGGCGCATCGCGATTGCCTATGTAATCGTAGGTCTGGTCTTAGCCGTGATTGGCGGAACCCTAATCAGCAAGTTAAAGATGGAAAAATATGTTGAAGCCTTCGTTTACAGCAATAAAGTGATGGACCTCGAGCCCGAAGAATTGACGGTTCGTGACCGCCTGCAATTTGGCAAAGAACAAGTTTTAGATATCATTCATAAAGTTTGGTTATATGTGCTGATTGGAGTCGGTATTGGTGCAGCGATTCATAATTACATCCCCGAGGAAATGATTAGCGCCGTTCTTGGACAAGACAAATGGTATTCGGTCATTTTGGCAACCTTCGTTGGAGTGCCCATGTATGCCGACATCTTCGGAACCTTACCGATTGCCGAAGCGTTAGTAGGAAAAGGTGTAGGCTTGGGCACAGCCCTTTCATTCATGATGGCCGTCACCGCTCTTTCATTACCGTCGATGATCATGTTGAAGAAAGTAGTAAAAACAAAGCTTTTAGCGACCTTCTTCGTTATTGTAACGGCCGGAATTCTGATCATCGGTTATACCTTTAACGCCTTTGGTCACATCTTTCTTTAGGTTTTACAGCAGTTCAATCTGCGTAAACAATAGAATTGTAGGAGGAGTTTAGAAAATGATTATTAAAATTTTAGGAACCGGTTGTGCAAAATGCAAAAGCTTAGAAGCGAATGCTCGTCAAGCTGTATCTGAAATGGGAATCACCGCAGAAGTGGTCAAGGTTCAAGAAATGCAAGATATTATGGCGTTTGGTGTTATGCGCACTCCCGCCCTCGTCGTTGACGAAAAAGTAGTTGTTTATGGCAAGGTACCCAGCGTGGAAGAGATCAAAGGCTTTTTGAAATAAGGATAGCCTTCACGCTTCACAAAAATGAAAAGCAGCATAAAAAAGCAGCTGGTTCGTATGAAACCGGCTGTTTTCGTTTTCTTTAGGCAGTGTTAAAAGGTATTTGTAAAACCCTCATCGAAATTTGTGTAGTATTGGAAAGGGGTGAACAAATGAGTCCAATTGGGATCATCATCAAGGAATTAAGACATATCAAAAACATGTCTCGAACCGAATTAGCGGAAGGGATTTGCACCGAAAAGTATATCTATCTGATTGAAAAAGGGGAGCGCACGCCTTCTTCGGAGCTTCTAATCCTGCTTGGTAGGCGATTGGGAGAAGATTTGTTAGCGCAGTTTAAGTTTTCGAACTGCGACGATCCCGTCACCATTTCCAAAATGCAATATGAGTTGAGTCAGTGTATTCTTAGCCAGGATTACATCCAAGGGCTAGAGATTACAAAAGAAGCAGAACAGTACCCGGATAATGCCAAAGTGCCTTGGAAGCATATGCTGAAAGCCAACCGCATCCTTTGCCAAATGCAAAAGGATAAGGACTATGAGAAAGCGATCTTGGAGGTCCAGCAAGCCTTCCTAACTATGGAGAAACGCTTTGTCGTTGGGTTTTGTGGGCTGTTTTATCGCCTAATCCAGTTGTATGCCTATCATCAGCTGGGACGAACCGAAGAGTTCGAAGAAACACTTCGGACCATGTTCGCACTCATCAACTTACGCTATAGTTTTCATGATACCACTCCCTCCCATCCATAATTCTATACAACAGGTAGGGTAGAGAACCTAAAGGCAAGGGGGCAATGAACCTTGCCTATTGTATGTACAAATCACACATAGGAACAATAGTTCTATATACATCGTTTCTCAAACATGGTAATGTTTTTATGGATCATGTCATTGGAGCAATCTCCAAAGTATATTCTTACAGAGAGATAAAAGAGAGACGGAAATCGAGAACGAGAAAAAGCAGCTGGATCAAATCGATCAAGCTGCTTTTCGTTTCCTCTTCTCTTTTTAATCTATGCTCCTTGGCTCACGTAATACTGTGACTGAGCCTGCCACATTTCGGCATAAAGCCCGTTACCTTTTTCGAGTTCTTCCCAGGTTCCGTATTCCACCAAGCGTCCTTCGTTGAAAACAGCAATATGATCACAGAAGCGGCAGCTGGACAAGCGGTGAGAAATGTAAATAGCGGTGCGATCTTCCACCAAATCGTTGAATTTGCTGTAAATCTCATATTCAGCGTAAGGGTCCAAGGCCGCGGTGGGCTCATCTAAGACCACGATCGGACAATCCTTGTAGACGGCCCGGGCAATGGTCAGCTTTTGCATTTCACCACCGGAGAGCTCAATTCCATCTTCTTCAAAGTTTTTGTAAAGCGGGGTATCGATCCCCTTGGGCAAACGAGCAATGCGTTCGGATAAGCCTGCTTTTTGCAAGGCTTCTTCCACATCTTGGGGGTCACAGGGTTGATTCATGCAAATATTCTCGCGAATGCTGAAAGAGAATAACTTGAAATCCTGAAAGACCACAGCCAGCAATTTGTAGTATTCTTCTTCACTGAATTCCTGTATGTTACGCCCATTGAGTAGGATCTCTCCTTTTTCCGGGGCATACAAGCGACACAGCAACTTAATGAAGGTAGTTTTACCGGCTCCATTGGGTCCCACCACCGAGAGCTTTTCACCGGAGCGCAGCGTAAGGGAGACATCTTTCAAGGTGTAATCTTCACTACGCGGATATTTAAACCAAACGTTTTTGAATTCAAGTGTCAATGGTGCTTCCCGGACTTCGGGTTTTGCCGTTCCTTCTGCTATTTTCTTTGGCAAGGCTTCAAAATCAAGATATCGTCCAATGTAAATGCAGTATTGCCGATACTCCACATAACTATTGAGGAGCAAGGAGATATGGTTGGCAAAGGAAACCGAAGCGGAGACATAAAGGCTGAAATCACCAATGCCGATGCGTTTCAGAAAAACTTGCCAGACCATGTAGCTATAGATGACGGCCATTTGCATTTGCAGGATCACTTGAGACATGCCTTCGTATTTACCGAACATATCGAACATCTTGACAAACAAGCCGCAATCCTTCTCGTGAAAATCGCTGAGTTTATCATGAATATAGGGTTTCATGTGAAAAAGCCGGATATCCTTAGCTGCGCTGAAATCAGTCGTCAGCTCCAAGTAGTAGCCGTAACGTCGGTTCAAAGGCACCATTTCTTGGAAGATTTCATATTGCTTGGCTTGCTGCTTTTTGAAGATGCGACTGTTGAGAAAAACGATTCCCAATATAAAGACGATCAACAACGGGTTCAGGCGAGAGATGATTGCCATTAAGCCAATCAGGGTCAAGCTGTATTGAATCAACTGCATCGTATACATCGTCATATTGCGAATCACACCTTGATTGCGCAGAGGGAAGATGGCCTGATCTTTCTGATTCAAAATGGCGGGGTCTTCTAACATTTCGAAATCCAGATTCATGATGTGATTACCCATGTTCAATTCGATGCGCTGCATCAAATCATAATAAGCTTCGTCCATGCGGTAGGTCATATAACGGTTGATCACGTTCAAAATACCATTCCCCAAAGCAACAAAGAGGACCAGCTGTAAGAGTAGAGACGCCCGTTGTGCACCGAGTAGTTCATCGATGATCAGCTTGGGTAAAATGACGTTAATGAAGGGAACCAGTGCTTGCAGGAATGCAGCCAAAAACGCTTTCGGTAAATATGCAGGATACAACCGATACACGAGTTTGTAAAAACGCAACCCGATTTGTAAATCTTTTTTCATCGCCCTGCCACCTCCGGATTCTCTTTGTAATAACGAGCTTGGGTATCGAACATATCGGCATATTTGCCATTTTGTTGCATGAGCTGATCATGACTTCCGTATTCCACGATTTCACCTTGTTCAAACATTGCGATCACATCACAGAAGTAAGTAGAAGCTAAGCGGTGCGAAATATAGATGGCGGTTCGTCCGTGAACGGCTTTGTCAAAACCCTGGTAGATTCGCGCTTCTGCTAATGCGTCGAGAGCAGCGGTGGGCTCATCCATGATCAGGATATCGCCTTGCTTATACAAGGCTCGGGCAATCGCCACTTTTTGAGCTTCTCCACCGGAGAATTCTACACCCTCCGGATCTAAAATCTTCAACATCGGGGTTTTTTCTTGCAAAGGTAACTTGCGCACCTTCTCGGCAATATCGGCGGCTTCCATTGCTTTCCAGAGACGCTCTTCATCATATCCGTTTTCGCTGAGCGTTATGTTTTCAGCAACCGGGAAGGCCAAGGGTTTAATGTCCTGGAAGACCACTGAGAATTTATGGAAGTAGGCTTCGCGGTCAAACTTGCGAACCGGAATACCATTGAGGAGGATTTCGCCTTCTTCGACTTCATATAAACGGCAGAGCAGCTTGACGAAGGTGGTTTTCCCGGCTCCGTTATGTCCAACGATGGCAAGCTTTTGTCCCGGCTCAATGGTCAGGTTCAAGTTGCGGAAGACATAATTTTCGGTGCGGGGATATTTAAAGGAGACATTGCGAAATTCAATGGAGTAAGGAGCTTCCGGCAAGGGGAGTTTTTCTTGATCGTCCTCATTGTTTCGTTGTTCCTGAAAATGACGAATGTCATCGATGTAATGATTTTGTGCCCGAATGTGAGCGTAATGTTCGACCATTTCTTTGAACCATTGAGCAAAGGCTGCCACCGTTGCAAAATACATGGTGAAATCGGGGATGGATAAACTGCCCTGCATGACGAGACGAATCAGGTAAATATATACTAAGCCTTCCCGCAACAGTAACAGAAGAGCATCGGCTGCCTGAGAAGTAAAATTCTTTTTGTAAATCTGCCGACGAATGTTCAACATTTCTTGTTGCGAAGTGTGGGTCTTCTGGGCTAAGGTTGCTCGGTAATTTTGCAATCGCAGTTCTTTTCCGTATGCAAAGTCATACATCGTGTGGAATAAATACATAAAGCGGCGGTTGCGATCGGCAAAGGGGAGACGAAGAGATGATTCGTATTCTTTGGCAGCAATGGTAAAATAGTAGCTTAAAACTGCATTGAAGAGCAGATAGGCCAAGACCCAAGGGCTTAATCGGGTCAATAAGGCTAAATAACCAAGAAACGCTAACAGGTTACCAGAGATAAGGAAGCTACGTTCTACTACACCTCCCAGTCCTAAGCCGTTGCCGTCGAGCCCATCCATGGCCACTTGGGAAGCGGTCAGGAATTTGGGATCTTCGGTATTGGGGAAATCGGTTTCTAAGCATTGATCTTGATGCTTACGCAAAACAGAAATTCGAAAAAGGATAGACTTGGCTAAGTTTGCACGTTGCAAGCGAGCATAAGCATAAAAGAGGCCCGCACCGGAAAGGAAGAAGCCGATTAGCATAAGAACGAGGGTTTGGGCTCTGGCACTGCCCATGAGTTCTTGAAGCAAGAACCGAGGAAACAAAATTCCTACAAAAGGCTTTAATGCACAGACAACGGTAAAAGCTGCAAAATTGAGATACATTGTCTTGTCGAGTTCCCATATTTGTTGCATTAGCCAACGATAATTTTCTCGTAAGGAATGGGTTTTCTTTTCACTGGATTCTGCCATTGTTATCCCTCGCTTCGCTCTGAATTGATTTCGAGAAAAGTATAACATTTATATTTTATAATGTCAAGGTGTACAGTAATATAACAAACCCTGTATGTTAATTATAACAAGTTTAAACAAAGACTTGTTAATTGTTGATAAGAAAATGAATAGGGTTCAAGCACTTGTTTACAAAGGTTAATGAAAAAACTGGAAACCGGAGTATCGTAGGATTATAAAATAAAATGTAATATTCGGTAATGTGGTTCTGGGCTCTAAAACTCAGCAGGAGCAAGAGTGAGAACAGTCAAATCAAACCCTATAATGAGAGTAAACAGGAGGAATCCATATGAAAAACCTAGTCAAGGAAAAATTACTCCACAACAAAACGGTACTGGGAACTTTTGTTTGGTCCGCGGCAGATGCCTTAGTAGAAAGCTTGGGTTATACCGGCTTGGATTTTGTGGTGATCGATTCCGAGCACAGCCCGGTGGATACGGAACAAGCCGTGAACTTGATTCGAATTGCTCAGTCCAAATCACTAACCGCGTTTGTACGAGTCAAAGATGTGTCGAGAGCGGCGATTTTGAAAATGCTCGATGCCGGGGCAGATGGTTTAGTGATTCCCTGTCTAAGAACGGTGGCAGAAGTGCGGGAAATCATTGAACACGGTAAATATGCTCCGTTAGGGAAACGCGGTTTTGCTTTGGGACGCAGATCCGGCTATGGCTTTGAACCTTTTGCAGCAAACCTGGAACAATACTTTACGGTCAGCAATGCTGAAACGATGCTAATCCCCATGTGTGAGACGCGGGAATTCCTAGAGCAAATCGAAGAAATCGTGCGTTTAGAAGGGGTCGATGGTATCTTTGTCGGACCCTTTGATTTGTCGGTCGCCCTTGGCAACCCCGGACAATTCACTACCCCGGAGTTTCAAGCTGCTTTACAAAAGATTGCGCAAACCTGTACTGCGGTTCAAAAACCTGCCTTCATCTTTGCAGCGACCCCTGCCATGGCCGTGGAACAAGTTAAACTCGGCTACCAAGGGATTGCCTTGAGCACCGATTTACAGACGTTGATTCATGCGTATCGTCAGAATATCACCACCCTAAAAGAAGCAGGAATTTAACTACGTTTGTCGAAAGAAATCCTAACAAGATAGAAAGAAGGGAACCTATGAAAATCATTGACATGCATTGCGATACCCTAGGGGGCGCATATCGCGATCCGGAAAATTTCAGCCTGTTCTCCAACGAAGCCAGTATCGACTTTCAGAAAATGAAAAAGGGCGATTATATGGCCCAATTCTTTGCTATGTTTTTACCTCCGCGTCATATGGCTGAAAAAGCCGGTCGTGTCTTACCGGCAGATGACGAAATGATCAACACCATGGCTTCCACCTTAATGCGTGAAATCAAAAAACATTCCGATCTGATCGCATTTGCCCGCAATGCTGAAGAGCTCTTAGCCAACGATAAAGCCGGCAAAATGTCTGCTTTCCTCACCATTGAAGACGGTCGCTCCGTGGAAGGTAGCTTTGATAAACTGCAACAGTATTATGATTTAGGTGTACGCCTGATTTCCTTCACCTGGAACTATGCCAACTGCTTTGGTTCACCGAACTCTTTAGATAAAGATGTGATGAACACCGGCTTGACCCCATTCGGCAAAGAAGCAGTGGAATGGATGAACCATAAGGGTATGCTGATTGACGTTTCTCATCTTTCCGATGCCGGCTTCTTTGATGTTGCACGTTTGAGCAAGAAACCTTTTGTGGCTTCTCACTCCAATTGCCGCGCTTTGAGTGGTCACCAACGCAACCTAACCGATGAAATGATTCCCTTACTCGCCAAAGCCGGCGGTGTTTCGGGCATCAATTTCTGCGCACCGTTCCTCTCAGAAGATCTTACCAGCAAATTCAGTCTGATCAGCGATATGGTTCGCCATGTCAAACACTTTGTCAAATTAGGTGGTATTGAGTGTGTTGGCTTAGGATCCGACTTTGATGGCATTACCGGCACTTTAGAAGTCAACGACGCCTCCATGATGCCCAATCTCTTGCATGCTTTGAGTAAAGAAGGCTTTTCCGACGATCAAATCGAGAAAATCGCTTACACCAATGTCTTGCGGGTTATCAAAGAAAGCCTTAAATAACCGCCAGAGGGTCTTTAAAACCGGGGCGTGATCCTGTCGCGCCTCGGTGTTTTATATCATTAGTGTTTTATATAAGAGGAGAGGAAATCCTATGCAATACAATATCGAAGCGAATCTCTTGCACAACTTAAAGCAAGCAAACCCACTCTTTTGGATCAACCCGGCTCAAAGAGAAGAAGAGTCTGAATTGGCATCTTTGGAAGGAATCGAAGACGCACGACACCGCTTACAACGCTTTGCTGCCTACTTTGCTGCAGTTTATCCGGAAACGCGGGCACACGGTGGATTGATCGAATCTCCCTTGGTTGAAATCCCACATTTCAAAGACGCTTTACAAAGTGAAAGTTCGAAGAACTTAGTGGGACGGTTGTTCCTCAAAGGAGACCATGCTCTGCCGATTTCCGGTTCAATCAAAGCCCGTGGCGGAATCTATGAGGTCCTAGTCCTAGCGGAGAAGATTGCCTTGCAAAGCGGTTTACTTAAAATCGATGATAATTACAGCATCTTGGCCGAAGCGAAGTTCCGAGAGTTGTTTCATCAGTATGCAGTAGCCGTTGGTTCTACTGGTAATTTAGGCCTCTCCATTGGCATCATCAGTGCAAAATTAGGCTTTCGAGTCACCGTTCATATGTCGGCTGATGCCCGTCAGTGGAAGAAGGATATGCTACGCGCCAAAGGTGCTCGGGTTGTTGAACACCTGGGAGACTTTCAAATGGCAGTGGAAGAAGGTCGCAAGCAAGCCGCGTTGGACCCGAAATGCCATTTTGTCGATGATGAGAACTCCTTCGATTTGTTTTATGGTTATAGCGTTGCAGGCAAACGCACCGCGGAGCAGTTGAAGGCAGCCGGTGTCACTGTCGACGAAAGCCATCCTCTTTTTGTTTATTTGCCCTGCGGAGTTGGTGGAGGCCCCGGTGGGGTAACCTATGGCTTAAAGCAAGAATTTGGTGCCAACGTGCATTGCATTTTTGTGGAACCGGCACAGTCACCGTGTATGTTGTTAGGGTTGGCAAGTGGCTTACACGACGGCATTTCGGTGCAAGATATAGGTTTAAGCGGAAAAACCGGCATGGACGGCTTGGCGGTAGGAAGACCTTCGAAACTAATCGGTCGCATTATTGGCCACCGGTTAGACGGGATTTACACCTTGGCCGAGGAAACTCCGTACCGATATTTACGTCAACTCTGGGAAACCGAAGCGATTGCCGTGGAACCTTCCGCTGCAGCCTCTTTACCGGGATTTCGTATGATTCAAGAGGATAGCAGCTACGTTCAGCGCTTTACACCGGAACAGTGGAAAAATTCTACTCATGTAGCTTGGTCAACCGGGGGTAGTATGGTGCCGGCAGAGGAAATGGAAGTGTATCGGAGCAAGGGCCAAGTGCAGTAGCAAAGTGGATGATTCGACAAGAAAACAGCGAAGAACGTTGAGTTCGTTCTCCGCTGTTGTTTTTTTATGTGTAGACTGGTAAAGATTAAATCTTCATCTTGGGGTCTAATGCATCGCGCAAGCCGTCACCCATGAGGTTAAACGATAATACCGTCAGCATAATCGCTAAGCCGGGGTAGGTGGAAATGTGTGGTGCTTTTAAGATGTAGGTGCGTCCTTCGTTGAGAATGGAACCCCAAGTGGATTGCGGCGGTTGCGCGCCGAATCCTAAGAAGGTTAAACTGGATTCCAAGATAATAACACTGGCAATGTTTAAAGTAGCCATGACGATGATCGGCACAACAGCATTGGGCAGAATGTGGTGGAAGATGATGCGGCGATCTGTGCAACCAAGTGCCAAGGCGGCTTCGGTATAATCCAGCTGCTTGATTTGCATGACCTTTGCCCGCACCTGACGGGCATAGCCGTTCCAAGAAGTCAAGCCAATGACAATCATCAGGTTATTAAGGCTTGGCCCTAAGGCCGCTACAACAGCAATGACTAATAAGAATTGGGGTATGGTCACAAAAATCTCGGCGACACGCATAATCACATTATCGACCCAGCCGCCGTAAAAGCCAGCAAGAGCGCCTAAGACAACGCCCACGACCAGTGAGAGGGAGCCGGCAATAAAACCGACACTGAGCGACACTCGTGACCCCCAGATGACACGACTCAAGATATCTCTGCCTAAATGATCTTGGCCAAACGGATGAGCGGCCGTAGGACCGGTCAATCGCTCCAACGGATGCACTTCATCCGGATCGTAGGGGGAGAGCAGGGGAGCAAACAAAGCAATCGAGAGTAAAATTAAGACCATGGCCATGCTGATGACGGCTAATTTATGCTTGCGAAAGCGAGACCAAATCCCTTTAAAGCCGGTGCCGGCATCGGAATCGGTGATCAGTTCCATTTGTAAATCGTTGCCCTGCGAATCAGTGGGCATCGTTGTTTTCTTATTCCACATGCTGCTTCCTCCTTTAGTCGTAACGGATCCGTGGGTCGATGACGACATAAAGTACGTCGACGGCCAGGTTGGCAATCAGCACAGCGCTGGAAGTTAATAGGATAACCGCTTGCACTACGAAGTAGTCACGGTTAGATAACGAACTGATCATTAGTCGCCCAATCCCGGGTAAGGCAAAGATGACTTCCACTATAACCGAACCTGTCACCAAGTAGGCGATCCAATAGGCAAGGGAAGTAGCAATCGGCACCATGGCATTGCGCAAGGCATGCCGATACACAACTACACTTTCTCGTAAACCTTTGGCTCGGGCGGTTCTTACATAATCTTCCGTCAAAACTTCCATCATGGAGCTTCGAATCATTCTGGTTAATCCTGCTGCCCAAGTCGTGCCTAATATTACAGCTGGCATAATGTAATGCTTCCAGGTTTCGCTTCCCGATGAGGGGAACCATCCCAATTTTGCTGAGAATATAGAAATCATCATCAATGAGAGCCAAAACGATGGCATACTCTGGCTGAGCAAGGCAAAAAAGGTGGATACATAGTCAAAAATCGAGTATTTGCGCACAGCCGACAAAATTCCGACCGGAAAGGCAATGCATAAGCCAATGACAGAGGCAATGAGGTTCAGTTTAATCGTATACGGCAAACGGGAGGCGATGAGATCAACGACGTTCATTCGGTTGACAAAAGACATGCCAAAGTCACCGACAACGGCTTTTTTTAACCATGTAAAGTATTGAATATAGATGGGTTGATTGAATCCCCATTCTTCTCGTATGGCTGCGACAATTTTGGGATCGGTTTCCCGACCGGCAATCACAGAAACCGGATCTCCGGGTGCCAAGTGCATCAGCGAAAACACGATGACGGTGATGCCAAACAATGTTAGGAAAGCCAGCAGAATCCGCTGCAGTATAAATTTTTTCATGAATCCAAGCCTCGTTTCTTACCATGTTTGTATTGTAGAGTCTGTTGCATAATATACTATCATTGGCATAAATATGCAAGCCTTTTCGCTGTGTCATTCTAAAGAATCCGGTCTGATTTCCTGTATCTCTCTAAAGAATTCATTTCTGCATAAGCCAACAGAATCCTTCAAATTTTATTAAGAAAAAAGAAACAGGGCCGTTCATGAACGACCCCGCTCCAAGAGAACTAAGGACTATTTCGCAGGTGTAACCAAGTTCAGGGCGCTCAATTGACCATAAGGAGAGGCGTTCATACCGGTGAAATCAGCACTCAATGCGTTGTTCGCCACTGTGAAGTAGAGGAACAGCATGGGTAGATCTTCGGCAATGTATTCTTGCAACTCGTTATAGATTTCTGCACGTTTGACGGGATCCGATTCTTTGACTCCAGCTTCTAAAAGGGCATCTACGGTATCGTTCATGTAACGATAATCGTTTAAACCACCTTCAGAGTGGAGGTAACGGGTTTGATCCGGATCAGAGGTTGGACCCATGGAACCGACCATGGATTGGTAGGTAGAATTGTCGGCACCATCTAAGATGACTTTATCCATAATGTCATACATGGCGGATTTTTCCATAGTCTTAATGTTCATTTCCACGCCAACAGCTTTGAACCATTGTTGTAAAAGCAGGGCAATTTGAGTAAAGGTTTCATCTGAAGCGTTGACTAAGGTTTCAAAAGAAGCCTTTAACCCGGTTGGGCTTACGTAGAAGCCATCGGCTCCTTTAACATAGCCGGCATCCTCTAAGGTTTTCACTGCTTTTGCAGGATCATACGGATACAGTTCTTCTACTTCATGATGATAGCCATGATTGGGAGCATAGGTGGTGTTGGATTTTACAGCAAAGCCATTGAGGACCGATTCAATTAAGGTGTCTTTGTCGGTGGCATAGGCTAAAGCCTGGCGTAACGCCTTATCTTGGAAGACTTCGTATTGGTTGTTCCAGGCTAAGTAGGCATAACGCAATTGTGGGAAAGTGAATACGGAATACTTATCGCTTTCGGCAGCTAAACGTTCAACATCGTCGGGAGAGATGGCAGAAACATAATCGACTTCGCCATTTTCAAAAGCAATCAAACGAACCGAAGCTTCGGGAATAGGTTTGAAGATGACCTTTTCCAAGGTGGGGACGGTTCCCCAATACTCTGCATACGCCGATAAGGTGAGGGAAGTTTCCGGAACCCATTCGGTCAATTGCCAAGGGCCGGTTCCAACGGGAGCTAAGTTGTAGCCATTGTAGTTGTTAGAGCTAAAGCCCTCAGCTTCTACATAGGTTTTGGAGATAATTCCCATGGTCATACGATCCAGGAAAGGAGCAAAGGGGCTGGTCAAGTGGAAAACAATGGTTTTGTCATCGGGTGTATCCATGCTTTCAATGATCACATAGTTTTTGTAGTTATTGGATTTTACATCCGGATTCAAAATCTGTTCATAGGTAAACTTGACATCGGCAGAGGTGAAGGGAGAACCGTCGTGGAACTTAACGCCTTCACGTAAGTGGAAAGTCCAGGTTAAGCCGTCTTCCGAAGTTTCCCATGTTTCAGCTAATTTAGGAACCATGACATAATTGTCTTCGTAACCCACTAAACCTTCATGGATCAGACTGTGAACGTCACCGGAAGGGGAATCGGTAGAGAGGAAAGGAACCAAATTGATAATGTCATAGGCAGAACCAATGGTTAAAGTGGTTTTGGCAGGAACTGGATCTGGGGTGGGGGTTGGTGCCGGGGTTTGATTACAGCCAAATAAAATGGCAGAAACCAACAGCAATACTACTAAGGTAGATAACCGTTTTTTCATAAGAAAGCCTCCTCTTTATTTTTGGGTCCGCTCTTCGGTACACTCTATATACGAATGCGGAGAACTTGTGCAATAATATACTACAATTAGCATAAATATGCAATCCCCAATTGTTGATTCTATTCAGTATGATTAAGTAGTAAAACGTAGTATAATATAACAAGCGCACAAATAGCAGGATTTTGCGAAGAGAATGCCAAATCAAACAAGACCAAAAGAACCGAAAGGTTGAATCAGCAACAAAAACACCCATTTGGAAGTGTAAAGGAGAGAGCATATGAGGAATACAGTCGCTTTGCGTAGAAAAGACAGAGAGCTGAATTCTATACTGGCCATGCGTATTTTGGAAAATGCCGAGGTCGGTTATTTGAGTTTAGCTTGTGAGAATCAACCCTATACGATTCCAGTCAATTATGTGTTGTGGGACGGTCGTATCTATATTCATACAGCAAAGGAAGGTAAGAAAATCACCTGGTTGCAGAAAAACCCCCAGATTTGTTTTACGGTTAGTACGATGATCGACGTCAAAAAAGCCGATACCTACTGTGGATATGGTGCGTATTTTGAGAGTGTAGTCGTGGAAGGTCATGGACGAGTGTTGCAGCAGCATCCACATAAAAGAGAAATTCTAACAGCACTGGTCAAAAAATATGATCCTCAAGCACAATTGCCTCCCATTGACGAAGCGGGAGAGAATTCGGTGTGGCTGATAGAAGTCACCCTGGATTCACTCTGCGGGAAAGGCCGTTATCCGGTGCAATCTTGAAAAACCTTGTATTAGTCATGCGGCATGATTTAGGAGAGCCACAACTGGAGCTGGAAGAAGTACATGCGAAGGCGAAGGTTTCGGATTTGTTAACAGCAATTCAAGAAGCGACCGATGACGCCGATGTCTATAAGCCCCAATTGAAGGGCTTATACGGTATATGCGCGGGATGTAAGACCAATTGTTGCCGTCAGCACGATATCACTCCCGATTATCTTGCGGTCAAACGGATCGCTCAGATCCAAAACTTGACGTTCAAGGAATTTGCAGAGCGATGGCTGGATGTTTCGGCAGATTCTGCTTTTCCGCAGTTCAAAAAGCGTCCATGCCCTTTTTTACAAGACAACCTTTGTTCCGTCTATGAACAAAGAGCTCTGATTTGCCGGTTGTATTTATGTACTCCCATGGGTGATAGCTTGGAAAAACTGCGGGCCGCTGTCTCCTATATGGGAGAAGGTGCTCTGCGTATCAAGCTTTTGGAAGAGGGCATTGGGCCAAAATCCTGGTCCTACCGTGCGCAGGCAGATGAGCTGAAAGAACGATTGCGCAACGAGAGTTTGAGTCGTGAGCAATACGAAGATCGCATGGAACAGCTTCATTTGATGACCGAGCATAACCCATTTTTGACTGCAGAATCTTACGAAGAGGTCTACCTAGCTGATTGTTGTACCGATGATTTGTGGCAAAAACTTCCGATTGTGCGTGAAAAATAGCGTAATTTTCTGCTTCAATACGGTTGAAATCACGTGAAAACCCTCCATTCAAAGGACTTTCGTTGTTTTCTGTAGCATGAAAGGGATTTCTCGAGAAATAGAGAATGATTAGTATTAGAATAGTGTGGGGTAAAAGAATCCACACTCATGAAATGGAGGAAATGTCATGAAGCCTATTTCCCAACGCGCTCAAAAAATCAGTCCTTCACCAACCTTAGCGCTCGATGCAAAAGCGAAAGGCATGCAGGCACAAGGTATTGACGTTATCAGCTTCGCCGTAGGGGAACCGGATTTCAATACACCGGAACACATCGGTCAAGCCGGTATTGAAGCCATTCAACAACACTTTACCCGTTACACACCTGCCGCCGGCTTACCGGATCTCAAGAAGGCGGTCTGTGCTCGTTTGAAAGCTAATTTTGGGCAAGAGTATGAACCCAATCAAATTGTTGTGTCCAATGGTGCAAAGCATTCCTTATTCAATGTCTTCACCGCTTTATTAGATGAAGGCGACGAAGTGGTTTTACCAACTCCTTGCTGGGTTAGTTATACGGAGCAAATCAAATTGGTCGGTGGCGTACCAGTTTTCTGTGAAACCAAAGAGGAAAACGACTTTGTAATGATGGCCAGCGAATTTGAGGCCGTGATTACCCCCAAGACCAAAGCGCTTATGCTCAACTCTCCGTCGAACCCCACCGGTGGTGTATATACCGCTGAAAACCTAAAAGCCATTGCCGAGCTGTGTGTGAAGCATGATATCTATGTCATTGCTGACGAAATTTATGCGCAATTGCTCTACGATGGACAAACCTATGTTTCGATCACTGCATTTGGTCAAGAGATCAAAGATCGAACCATTGTCATCAATGGCGTTTCCAAAAGCTATGCCATGACCGGATGGCGTGTAGGGTACACCGCTTCTTCTACGGCACTGGCAAAAGTCATGGGCGATATTCAAAGCCATATGACCTCCAACGCCGGTAATATTTCTCAAAAGGCTGCTGTCATGGCCTTAAACGGACCTCAAGAATCCATTGAAGCCATGCGCGTTGAATTCGAAAAACGCCGCAACTATATGGTAGAGCGTGTGAATGCGATTCCCGGTATGTCTTGCAGAACACCGGGTGGTGCCTTCTATGTATTCCCCAACATTACCGGCTTCTTCGGTAAGACCATTCGCGGTAAAAAGATTAACAATTCAGCCGATCTTTGCGATGTTATCTTAGATGAAGCGAAAGTTGCCATTGTGCCGGGTATTGCATTTGAAGCCGAAGGCTTTATGCGTTTCTCTTATGCCACTAGCATGAAGAATATTACTGAAGGCCTAAATCGCGTTGAAGCGTTGCTTAAAGAAGCAATCTAGATAAACTATAGAAAAATCCCTTTAGGGTGAAAACCCTAAAGGGATTTTTCTATAGTTGTTTCGCTTCTTTTGCCAGCTCTCGCACTTGCCGTAAGACGATAATTGCTAAGGGAAGACCTAAAATCAGCGATAAGAGATCTGCTGTGGCTTGTGCTGCAGCTAGCCCCATTACACCGTAGGTCATGGAGAGAATGGCGACGGAAGGTATAAAGAAAATCCCTTGTCGCGATAACCCCAATAAGGCGGCACCTAATGCTTTTCCTAAACCGGCATAGGTCATATTAACGACAATGACCCAAGCATGGATTGGCATCACAATACATTGCAATCTCAAAGAAAAGGCACCGATCCGAATCGTTTCCGGGTTTGTCGTAAAGACGCCCATGATTTGCGGAGCAAAGATTCCGGCAAAGAGTGCTAAAATCGAAACCCCGGTAACACCGGCAATGGAAGCAAAGCGGAACGCTTGCAACACACGATCATAGCGTTTAGCGCCCCAGTTGAAACCGGCAACCGGTTGATATCCTTGGCCAAAGCCTAAAATGGCAGAGGTAATGAACATCATGATTCGGTTGACCACAGAAATGGCTGCCAACGCTGCTGCTGAAAAACCGCTGGCTAGATTGTTGGTAATGATCTGAGCCAAGGTCATTAAGCCAGATCGCAAGAAGGTGGGGGCACCCATTTTGGAAATTTCCATGGCAATGTCTTTGGTAAAGCCAAACTTTTTCCAACTGATATGCAACAGGGTGTGTTTTCGCAAATAGGGGGAAAGTAAAATCAGAAAACTGACGACTTTTGAAATCGCTGTTGCAAAAGCGGCACCGGCGACACCCCAACCAAATACGAAAATAAACAAGGGGTCCAAAGCTAAGTTCAAAATAGCACCGGAAACCATACCCCACATAGAAAAAGTGGCGCTACCTTCGGCACGCAAGCATTGGTTCATGACAAAGGCAGAGGTCATAAATGGTGCGGCGTAGAGCATAAAACCGGCATAGTCTTTGGCGTAACGAATGACTAAGGGGTCTTTCGCACCGAGAAAAGCTACCAAGGGATCCATAAAGATCAATCCAAAGACCATCATCAGGGATCCGGTCAAAATGGCGGTAAAGAAGGCTGTAGACAAAACACGCGTGGCTTGTTCATCGCGTTTTGCCCCTAAAAGCCGAGCAATATAACTGTTAGCACCAATGGCAAGGAAAGACCCGGCCATTTGGATAAAACTTTGAAGAGAAGCGTTAACACCCACAGCACCGGTTGCTTCAATGCCCAATGAACTGACAAAATAGGTATCTGCCATATTGTAAAAGGACATAATCAGCATGCTGATTATCGTAGGAACCGCCATTTTGGGAATGAGTTTATGAATCGGATCTTGAAGCATCATCGTGCGACGAGCTTCTTGACGATTACTTTTGCTGGGTTGCATAACCTAGAATCCTTTTTGCCAAGGTTCAAGCCAAGTTGCGCGGTCCCAGGCTTTTTCGCCATTGACCCATGTTTGCAGAACATTGCTGCGTAATGAAAGCGGATGTCCGTCGTAGATTGCAAAATCGGCATCTTTTCCTACTGCCAAAGAACCAACGCGGTCTTCAATACCGGTCACGATTGCACCGTTGATGGTCAAGGCGCGTAAGGTTGCTTCTTCCGATAAACCTTCTCTGTGTGCCAAAGATCCAGCGAGGCGAATCAACTCAATGGCAAGCACCGAGGCATCGGTGGTGAGAGAGAAGCAAACACCGGCTTCTTCTAATGCGAGGGCAGTCAAAAAGCCTTTCGCATGAACTTCTTGCTTGCTTCGCGAGCCCATGGTCGGGCCTAAGGTGCAGCGAATGCCACGTTTGGCAATCTCTTGAGCAACCAGATGACCACTGGTCGTATGCTCCAAGGTGATGATGATGTTGAATTCATCGGCAATACGCATGGCCGTGATCATATCATCGGCACGATGTGCGTGGATGCGCCCCGGGATTTCTCTGCGCAGTAAGGGGAGCAAAGGCTCTAATTGTAGATTAAGGGTGAAGTCTTTGCCTTCAGCTTCGGCTTTGCTCTTATTTTTCATGTACTCTTGGGCTTTGTAGAGTGCATCTCTCAAAACAGCGGCCGAACCCATACGAGTGGTGGGAATCGCTCCGGTCGAGCCAACAGCGCGTTTAGGGTTTTCGCCCAAGGCGATTTTTACGCCGGTATTGCGCTTGATCACTAATTCTTCACGGGTCTTGCCATACATCTTGGCTGCAAAACCGGTGCCGGTAATGATTTTACCGCTGCCTGGCAGAATATTGGCGCTTGTGACACCGCCGGCTAAAGCATCGTTCAAATGACGATGACGTGGGTCAAAGTGATAATAATAGTCGACATCGGGAGAACAGGCTTTGCCTAAGCTTCCGCCGGAACCGTTGCTCTCATAGGCATCTTCGTCATAATTCCAGTCGTGAGCGATTAAGTGACTGTGGGCTTCAACCATGCCGGGCATAAGGCTGACGCGACCGAAATCGATCAGTTCAACATCGGAAGGCAAGGTCATTTGAGGAGCCACTGCCGTTATTTTGTCGTTTTCGATCAGGATGATCCCGTTTTTCAACACACCTGCTTTGTCTACGGTATAGATGGTTTCCGCAGTGATTGCAAATCGTTTCATGTTAGCTCCTCCTTTCATATACGCTGACACCGTCAATCAACACGGTCTCAACCTTGGTCAAAGTTTCAAAGGGATGTCCGGACCAGAGGACTAAATCCGCACGTTTGCCCACTTCTAAGCTGCCGATCTGATCGTCCAAACCCAGAATTTGAGCCGGATACAATGTGATCGCCTTCAGCGCTTCTTCTTCCGACATTCCTTCGCGGTTGGCAATGGCAGCGGTGGTCACTAAGTGGTCGATTCCGGTATTGGGGTGTTCGGTCGATAACGCAAACTGTAAGCCCGCTTTCGATAACACACCGGGAGTTTTATGCGAGGTTGTTTGGAATAAACCGCGACGGTTCATTAAAATCGGTCCTACCATGAGGGGAACTTTGGCTTTGACCAAGTTTTCCACACAGAAGTAGCCTTCACTGACCCGTTGCAGAATCAGGCGGAAGCCCCATTCTTCGGCTAACTCTAAGGCATTTTGAATGTCGTGTAGGTAAACCACTTGCATAATCAGCGGTAATTTGCCTTCGATCACATCGACCATGGGGGCTAAGCGATAGCCCGCTTCCGGAGCGTCTTTGCCTTCTTTGAGGGCTTTTTCGCGTTTAGCAATGAAATCTTTGGCTTTTTGCAACTCATTGACGAGTTTAGCCACCATATCGCTACGGTCACGGAAGCCTTGGCGAGGATTACCACCACCAACTAAGTTTACAAATAAACCAAAGGGTTCTTTAAGAACCATGCGGTCGATGATGTTGCTGCCAGCCGTATGGATGACCGCACTTTGACCGGCGATAATTGCCGAAGTGCCTGGGCAAACGTTGACCGTGGTGACTCCGCCTTCTAAAGCGTCTTGGAACGATACATCGTTCGGTAGAATGCCGTCGAGTGCTTTTAAGTAGGCTCCGATTTTTTCAGTGGTTTCATCTTCGTCGGCGCCAATCGCTCCAACGGTTTCTTCGTGTAAACCGGGGCGACCGCAGGCTTCAATCAAGCCGGGTGTTACGGTTTTCCCCTCTGCATCCAATACGGTGCAGCCTTTGGGGGTTTTGATCTTTTCGCCGATCGCGGTGATTTTGCCATCTTCAATAAGCAGGGAAGCTTTTTCCAAAATCCCTTGTGTCATGGTGAAGAGGCGAGCATTTTTGATCAACAACATTTTATACGCCCTCCTTTTCCCAGGGTTCTTTGTCGCGTTCAATGTCAAAGGCCAAAACTCCGCTGACATAAACTTTTTCTACTTGAGAGAGCAATTCCAGGGGGTGGCCGTCTAAAATCAGCACATCGGCATCTTTACCAACATCCAGGGAACCGACTCGGTTTTCTACACCGATGATTTCGGCAGAAGTTAAGGTCATGGCGCGAATCGCTCCATCTTCACTCATACCGGCACGGTGACTCAGGGCAACGCAGGTGCGTAGGTATTCTTGGGGAACGACTCCGGCATCGGTAGTGATACAGACTTTGATGCCCGCTTTTTCTAAGATCCCAGCTGCTGCAAAATCTTTACGGGTGGTTTCTACTTTAGTACGAGTCATCGAGGGACCTAAAACGCAAGGGATATTGCGTTTGCGAACTTCTTCGGCAATGATGTGAGCTTCAGAAGCGTGTTCGATTGACATTTGGAAGCCAAACTCATCGGCAGCACGCAAAGCCATCATAATATCATCGGCTCGGTGCGCATGGATTCGGGCTTTCAATTCACCCTTCAAAACCTTAACCAACGGTTCCATTTGATAATTGATCGGTGTTTCCGGATCTTTTTCGCGTTTGGCCATATAGGATTTTGCCTTTAGGAAAGCGTCTCGCAAAATAGCACCACTGCCCATACGGGTGGAAGGAGACTGTTTTTTAGAGCCAAAGTTGCGCTTCGGGTTTTCGCCTAACGCCATTTTAACTTCGGCTGGATTCATCATGACCATGTCTTTGCGGCTTTTGCCATAGGTTTTGGTGATGATTCCCATACCAGAGATGATTTTACCGGAACCGGGTCGAGTTAATATCGTGGTGACTCCGGCGGCTAGGGCTTGTTTCAATTGAATATGACGAGGATTAAACGCATAATAACTCATCAGTTCTGGGGTAACGGCGGGACCAAAACTTCCGGCGCCGGCGAGGGCTCCATCGGCATCCATATGATTGTCTTCTTCGCCGACTCCAAAATCCATGACGCCCAAATGGCAGTGAGCTTCCACAATGCCGGGCATGACAAATTTACCGGTTGCGTCGACGACTTCAGCTTTTGCCGGTATGGGCAGGTTTTTACCCACAGCCACGATTTTGCCCTGGTCTACGATCACAGTTCCATTGGGAATAATGGGGCCGGAAACGGTGACCAGTGTTCCGTTGATAATGGCTAACATTGGCATTCACCCTCCTCTTCAGCTTGCCAGATCAGCGTACCGTTGACCATGGTGGCCAAACATTGACTGGCGGTTTTAAAGATCGGTTCGCTGAAAATCGCGAGATCGGCATCTTTTCCTACTTCAAGAGAGCCAATACGGTCGGCAACTCCTAAAATCTCGGCGGCGGTCAAAGTAATGGCACGCAATGCCAATTCTTCCGGTAAGCCGTCGCGGCAAGCTAAGGCTGCCTGAGTGCTTAAGTTTTCACTGGGCAAAGTGGGATGATCGCTGCAAAGCGCCACCGCTACACCGGCTTTTGCCAAAACACCGGGCATTTTTAACGATAAATTCTTGGCTGCACCATAACGGTTGACAAATGTGGGACCGGCAATGACTTTACAGCCGGAAGCGACGATATCGTCGACGACCAGATGGCCTTCATAACAGCGTTCCAGAACCAAGGGGAAGCCCCAGGTTTTGGCCAATTCCAAGGCGTTGAGAATGTCGTGGTTTGCATAAACCGTGATTCGGGCAAAGTTTTCGCCTTTTAAGAGAGCGACCAGCGGATCCAGCTTCGGATTTTCTTCTGGTGTTTCGCCTTTTTCGATCAACTTTGCATTCTTTGCCATGAGTTCTTTTGCTTTCTGCAGTTGACCTTGCAAAAGGGCGATATCGATGGTGCGATCACCTTGGTTGCCGCGGGTGCCGCAGATGTTGATCTTTAAGCCAGCGAAAGCACGAATCACCTGATGATCCAATACCCCGGGAGCAGTTTTGGTAACAAAGCTTTGACCGTTGATGACATTATTACTGCCGGGACCAATCGATAAAGCAGTGATACCGGCGCGGCGACAATCTTCAAAGGCAACATCTTCCCACCAAGTGGCGTCGAAAGCGCGCAATTCGCTGCCAATCGAGCCGGATTCATTGGTGTCGTCACCGATTGGGCCTTGACCTTCTTCGAAGATACCCACTTTGCAGTCGGCATCGATCAGGCCGGGGTAGATATGTGCCCCCTCGGCAAAAATAATTTCCGCTTCTTCGGGAATGGGTAGATTGGCTCCAAGGGCAACGATTTTTCCGTCTTGAATCAAGATGGTTCCGTTTTCAATGATACCTTGGGCCACGGTGTAAAGGGTTCCATTTACAATGGCTTTCACAAAACAACCTCCTTTGACTAACATGGCTTCGACGATGCGAAGCATAACCTTACAATATTTCAAGAAAGAGAGGCGAAAATCCTTCGCCTCTCTAAAGATATAGTAAAAAATATAGTGTTTTCAAATAGGAAACTTGGAGGATACATGAGTATTGGTTTTCGGAATGCGGTGAAAGAAATGAGCACACGAATGTTTTGTCGGCCGACAGATTGCTAGCGGATATACAAGAAAGTAACGTAGAGACTAAATTAAATCCGGGAATCATAGAGGGACTAAATAAATACAGAAGTAGCACATTAGAGATGATTCAAAAGGGGATTAATGAAGGTGTACTCATAGAAGAGGGAGAGTTAGAGGTTTTAGGGGTAAATTTCTATAATGCAAGATATGCTGAGGGGAACATTATTTCCACCTACTTTGTTTGGTATAGAAAAGATGGTCAAGAAAATTTGCGATACGGAGATTTTTTGATTCAACTAGACAAGCAAAATATAGGATCAAAGATTTTTCAGATCAATATTTGAAATACCAGAGTGTTGTAGGCTTTTCTTCTAGATTAAGGAGTGGAATTTGAGAAACATAAGGAGATGTCATTTCCGACTGTGTCACCAGTTATGATCTGAAAAAGATGGACGAAATGCTCAGCTATTATGCGGACAAGGGCTGTGAAGTCAAAGCGCTCTCTGCATTTTTTTAACAAAAGAAACCAGGCACCCTACGATTTTCATTTTCGTAGAGTGCCTTGCGTTTCGCATTTTTTCTTAGCGTTCGAGATTGACAAACTTGAAGAACAAAAGCAGTGGCAATGCCAAATTTCAACTTTTACAGAGGGCGTAGATTAAGTTCGTGCTTTAAAGATTTTACAATGAAATCAGGGTTGCGGAGAAACTTTTAATGTGATCAGCGCAATTTCACTAATACTGCCCAGACGGAAATCGGGACCCCAGGTACCAATTCCGGAGGTGACGATCACATGGGTGTTGTCGACCTTCTTATAGCCGTAGTTGACTTCATAAATACGATCGGTAGCCCAGGTTACTGGCCAGAATTGACCGGCGTGGGTGTGCCCGGAAAGCAATAGATCTGCTAAGCCGGTTTGGCTGGTTTCAGAGAGCCGAGTGGGTTGATGATCCATGACTACAGTTGGCAAGTTTTCGGGAAGGTCTTTCAGCAAGTCCGCTAAATCAGCACGTTGAATCGGATTCCCGGAGCGCATGCCACCTTTATCTTGACGTCCTACCAGTATAAATTGATCGTCTATTAAGAAGCTTTGATCTTGAGCCACGGTGATCCCGGCTACGGTCAATTGGTCGAGCATCAGAGAAGATTTTCCTGAATACGCATCGTGATTGCCTAAGACAACATAAACACCAAGGGGAGCTTGCAAGCGAGCCCATTCTATAGCCATGTTTTGCTCTTGAAAGGGTTCATAATCACGATGCAACAGGTCGCCGACCACCAATACCAGATCCGGCTGTGTGGCGAGGACGGCATCCACCATCCTTTTCAAATGTTCTTTGTCTTGGATATACCCCAAATGTAGATCTGAAATTACTGCCAGTTTATAGGTTTTCTCTTGAGAAACCTCACCGAAAAGTTGGATCTCGTAGGGGGTGGGTTGAATATCGAGTGCGATGGAGTGCCCCCAGGCTAGGGTAGAGAAACTCGCAACTAGCACGGCAACCAGGGCGACCAGGGACCATATCGGTTGAGTGAGGAACTGCCAGCCGAAGAAACGGATGGTGATGAAGGAAAGCAAATGAACCGCGGCCGTGAAGAAGACCAGACAGGCTAAGGCGATGATTTGCCAGAATTGGAGTTTGGTGCCCCAGGCGTAGAGGGTGGGAGAGAACCGTCCCCCTAAGAATTGCAGCAGGGTAGGCAGAAGATTGAGTATGGCAAAGAGCGCCACAAACAGCATTTGCCCTCTGGGAGAGAGCCAGGGTTTGGTGCTGCGCCAACCCTGCCAACCCACGTAAAAGAAGATGCCAAACAGGAAGATTAAGGGGTAAATAAACCACATACCGCGTCGTTTCCTTTTCTTCATAATTATAGTGTAATCACGCGGCGAGCGGCTAAGATTTCGTAGATGTCATACATGTTGGAGATTCGGCCGACTCGGAGCTGATCTTTGACACCGTAGAAGTCTAAACAAGTGCCACAGGCGACGATTTCTACTCCGTTTTTGGAGAGGTTAATCAAATCTTCTATAACCGGTGAATTCTCCAAGGCCAGTAATACGGCAGAGTTCATCAAGACGACGACGGCCGGCAGTGCTTCCGGGGCTTGATTGACGGCATAAAAGAAGGATCGCATCAGAAGGGCGCCTAATTCGTCGCTGCCGAGGCCTAAGAGGTTGCTGCGCAAAAAGAGGGCGTGCTGACCTAAGGGAAGTTCGGTAGCTTTGGTAGGAGGATCTTGTAATTTGGGAGCTCCCTGTGTAGTGTTCGTCAGCGTTAGATAAAACAGTCCGTCACGCTCTTCAATTTGAACCTGACAACCCGATTTTGAAGCAAATCGGACCACGTTTTCTTTGGCAACTTCATTATCGACGATACTGACTAAGGATTGACCTTGGGTCAATTCCTGTAAGGCTTTTTTGGTGTGGATCACTGGTTGCGGACATGGCAGACCGCGGTTATCGATGACAAGGGTGTCCATGATTGATACCACCTTTCAAGTGATGTATTGTATGGTTAAGCTTTCACAATCGGGTCAGAAAATCCTTCTTGCAGTGAAAAAAAGACGAGATATTGCTTCTGATACGGAAGGAATAGAAGGAGAATGAATCGAATTTAAAAAAGGTACGCTTAAAATGAATCGTGTACTAAGACATTGATCCCTGAACAAGCAAGGAGGAACATCTGTGAAAAACTATTCAGTAGACAAAATTCGGAATATTGGACTGTTTTCCCATGGGGGTGCTGGGAAGACAACGTTAGCAGAAGCTATGCTCTTTACGTCCGGTGTAACGGACCGTATGGGCAAAACCACCGACGGGACCAGCTTTATGGATTATGATGCCGAAGAAATCAAGCGGCAGATGAGTATCAGTACTTCCATGGCGCCGATTGAATGGAAGGGACATAAGATCAACTTGCTGGATACCCCGGGATATTTGGATTTTGTGGGCGAAGTCGTAGCTACCATGAGAGTTATCGATGCCGCCGTGATTTTAGTCGATGCGGTTTCCGGTGTGGAAGTCGGAACCGAACTGGTTTGGGAACATGCGGAGAACCGCCAAGTCCCACGCATGGTCGTTGTCAACCGCATGGATCGTGAAAATGCCAACTTTGACAAAGCGCTCCAAAGCGTGAAGACTCAATTTGGCACACGCATTGCTCCGGTGATCATCCCCATTGGATCACAGGCGGATTTTTCCGGTGTGGTCGACATCGTACACAAAAAAGCTTATAAGTATGCCGATGCCAGTGGCAAGAAAATTACCGAGACCGCGATTCCTGCCAATTTGGAAAGTGTGGTTGCCGGATATCGAGACCAGCTCATCGAAGCAGCTGCAGAAGCCGACGATGAATTGATGATGATGTATTTAGAAGGCGAAGAGATTAGTGATGAATTACTGATCAATGCCATGAAAGTGGGCATTCGCACCGCCAAATTGATTCCGGTCGCATGTACCGCTGGCGTGAAGAATATTGGAACCGTCCAATTGCTCGATTTCATTGTAGAGAACTTCCCATCTCCGGCCGATATGCCTGCCGTTCAAGCGAAAAAAGGCGAAAGCGACGAAGTTGTTGAGTTGGCTGCGGACCCCAACGGCCCCTTAGCTGCATTGGTGTTCAAAACCATGGCTGACCCCTTCGTGGGCAAGTTGACTATCTTTAAAGTGTTCTCCGGTACCATGAAAGCCGACGCTACCCTCTGGAATGTCAACAAAGGCCGTGCAGAGCGAGTTTCTACCTTGTTCACCCCCAAAGGCAAAAAGCAAGAAAACGTCACCGAATTGGTTGCTGGTGATATTGGCTCCGTGGCAAAATTACAAGATACCACCACCAATGAAACCTTGGGCGACAAAGAACATCCCCTGATTTTGAATCCAATCGTGTTCCCGCAACCTGCGTTGAGTTCTGCTGTTGAACCCAAATCCAAAGGCGACGAAGACAAAATCGGTTCCGGATTCACCCGTTTAGCGGAAGAAGATCCAACCTTTAGTATGTATAAAGATCCTGAAACCAAACAAACCGTCATTTCCGGTCTGGGCGAATTGCACTTAGATGTTATGATGAGCCGCCTGGCCAAGAAATTCGGTGCAGAAGTTCAAACCGTTGAAATGAAATTACCGTATCGCGAGACCATTCGTGGTAAAGTGCGCGTGGAAGGCCGCCATAAAAAGCAATCCGGTGGTAAAGGTCAGTTTGGTCACGTTTGGTTGGAAATGGAGTCCAAAGAAGATGGCTATGAATTCGTCGACAAGATTTTTGGCGGTTCGGTACCACGTCAGTTCATTCCGGCCGTTGAAAAAGGCTTGACCGAGATTTTAGCTAAAGGCGTTATTGCCGGTTATCCGGTTGTCAATATTCGAGTCTCTTTAGTCGATGGTTCGTACCATGCGGTAGACTCCTCTGAAATGGCGTTCAAACTTGCTACTCATTTGGCCTTCAAAAAAGGTTTTGTTCAAGCAAAAGCAGTTTTATTGGAACCAATCATGAACATTGAAGTCACCATTCCCGATGAATACATGGGCGACATCATTGGCGATCTCAACAAAAAACGAGGTCGTGTAATGGGTATGGAAGCGATTGGCAAAGGACGCCAGATTGTTCGTGCTCAAGCACCGCAATCGGAATTGTTCCGCTATGCCACTGATTTGCGCTCGATGACCCAAGGCCGAGGATTCTTTACCGTGGCGTTTGACCATTACGAGGAAGTCCCGAGCTTGATCGCAGAAGGCATCATCGCAGCTTACAAGCACGAAGACGAAGAAGGCTAAAAAGCAATACCTACAAAGGGAGTGTCACCCTCGGGCGACATTCCTTTTTCATTTTGGGGACGGTTCTCTCGATTCGTCAAAGCGCAGTTGTCGCTCAAAAATCCTTCCGGGCTCAAGTCGACCTTCGGTCAAAAGTCGCCCTTCAGGAAACTTTTCGCTTTGTGCTTGGGTAGCTTTTCAAGGAGGGGACTGTCTCACGCTTTCTCTACGAAAGTGTTTACTCAGCTTGGGATATGAGGTCGCGAGAAGTAAAGACCGATAGCAGCAACAACGCCGCTCAAAAAGGAGGACATTATGAACAATGGACAAGAAGAATTGAAGCAAATGGGTGTCAAGGGGCAGCTCAAAGAAGTTCTCAGTGACAAAGATGGAATCCGTGTCTTGCGGGTGCAAACTGAACTGGGATCTGCAATTTTGAAGATTTTCGACACCCCAGAACATCGGCGCGAAATCACGAATTATCATCTGTTGCAGACCCTGGGCATCCCTCATTTGCAGGTGTTGAAGCAAACTGAAACCGCCTTGCTACTCGAGGATGTTTTGGAATCTCCACTTTGGCGTCTGGGCCAAAGAGAAGATTTGGCAGATCAACAGATAGCTCAAAGCTTGGCTGTTTGGTACAGACAACTGCACAAAAAAGGTAGTGACTATATAAAAGAGCACGGCAAGGAGATGTATGAAGAAACTTCGTTGATCAATCATGAGAATATGATTTGGCTGCGTGAGGTTTCTCAAACGCAAAGCCTTGATTTCTGGAAGGTGTGGCAAGAAAAGGGAGCGCAGTTTCAATCGGTTTTAGCTCAATTACCCCGCACGTTGACCTATAACGATTTCTTTTGGACCAATCTGGTGGTAGCGCATGACAGGCAGCAAGCGATGATGTTTGATTACAACCTGTTGGGTAAGGGCTTTGTGTATAGTGATCTCAGCAATGTGCTTTCTTCTTTGAGTGAAGAGGCAGGGAATGCGTTTCTGGAAGCTTACGGCCCGTTTGACAACCGCGAAGAAGAGCTGAACCGCATCACTTCGCCTTTGGTTGGGCTTATCTTGGCCTTCCGTCGCGAAAAATTCCCTTCCTGGGGTAATGAACCCCTTGAACAACTGAAGTCCGGCGAACTTGCTACTCTTTTACAGCATCTACAACTCTAAATTTTCAAGGTGGGACAGTTCGCGTTTTCGCAACAAAAACGCTTACCCCACCTTGAAAAAACAAATGACTTATGCTTCAAGCATAGGTCATTTGCTTTTTATTTCGGCATTGTGTTCTTGTGTGAGAGATTCCATGAGATGTTGCGTAAACAGTTTATGAGAAAAGGCAATCATACTGCAGCGCACCAACCGGCTTTGCGGGGCATTGGTCACCGAGGTGTCTTCCGGCAATCCTTCTTGTAAAAACGTGCCTCGTAAAATATTCTCCAATTCGGTGCAAAAGTAATCGTAGGCTTGCCCAATCGGGAAGCTGCTCACCTGTATTTGCAGTAGCTGATGAATCTCCTGAATGGAGAACAGGTTCTTAAAGACCGAAATCACGATCAAATACGCGATATGCTCACGACTGTAGCGCTTTTTAACCGGAGGAGAAATCAATTTTTGCTTGACATAGTTGTTGACCATTGCGGTAGTTAAGACTTTTTCCCGTGATCCGCTCTCCAAGGGTTGAAAGACCCGCTCAATATAGAACAGCAATTGATCCATGTACAAATCAATATCGGGGATTTCAGCAAAACGGGGCAAATGAAAGGTTTGTATCCCTTCAATATAAGCATTCATGGGCACAATCATCACCTCCCTTTCACTATAAGACATAATCATTACGACGTCAAGACGAAACTGAACTTGACATAGTATTTAATATGCTATAAAATGATTATCAAAACCAGATTACATCGTGAAGGAGAACATAACAATGAAATGGAGTATCGTTACCGACAGCAGTAGTGATATGCTGGCTGAACATGGAGCCTTATTAGGGGTGCAGTTCAGCACCGCACCTTTGCGAATCGTAATTGGTGACAAGGAATATGTGGATCGTGAAGGGGTCAACTTAATAGCTATGGTAGCCGACATGAAAGCGGAGAAAAAAGCGTCCTCCAGTGCCTGTCCAGCGCCGGAAGATTTTGCACGCGCCTTTCGTGACGCCGATTATACCCTTTGTATCACCATGACCGGAGCCTTAAGTGCAACGTATCAGAGTGCAATGTTGGCTCGTGGCCAAGTCATGGAGGAGTTTCCGGAAAAGCGCATTCATGTAGTGGATTCCAAAGCGACCGCGGGCGTCATGGTGCTCCTTGCTCGAAAAGCAGCCGACTTAGCCAAAGCCGGAATCTCCTTTGAACAAGCAGCAGAAAAACTGGATGAATACAACAAGACGCTTCGCCTGGTATTTACCATGGCAAGTTATGATAACCTCGTCAAATCCGGACGGATGAATGCCTTTGCCGGGATGCTGGCCGGACATTTAGGAATCCGGGTGGTCGCCATTAACACTCCGCAGGGCGAAATCAGTATCATTAAAAAAATCCGTGGCGTCGAAAAAACAATCCAGGCCATGGTGGATTATATGAAAGAAACAACCGATATTGCCAAACGCCCCGTGGTCATCTCACATTCCAATAATGAAGAGATGGCCCTGCAAGCCAAGACCATGATCGAATCTCAATGTGGAGTAAAAGACATCACGATTATGAGTTGCCAAGCACTCACCACCTTTTACACCATGGGCAATGGCGTTCTCGTCGCTTATTAAGCTGCTAAGAGCTTAACTGAATATAAAAAGAGCCTGTCCTTCAACGATCAGCGTAAAGGGACAGGCTTTATCTATTTTCTCTTATAAATCCTTTGTATTCATCACACGCATTGCATTGAGGATGGCGATTACGGCAACGCCAACATCGGCAAACACGGCTTCCCACATGGTGGCGTGACCCGATGCTCCCAAGAGAAGGAATAAACCCTTGACTCCCAAGGCAAAAAGAATATTCTGCATGACAATGCTGCGGGTTTTCTTGGCAATTTTGATCGCTGTGGCAATTTTCGAGGGTTCATCGGTCATAATCACAATGTCGGCCGCTTCAATAGCCGCGTCAGAACCAAGGCCACCCATGGCAATGCCGATGTCGGCTCTGGCTAAAACGGGAGCATCGTTAATGCCGTCGCCCACGAAAACCAGTTTGCCCTTTTTGCCCTTTTGCAAGTCCAATGCCTCCAATTTGGCAACTTTATCGGCCGGCAACAGCTCAGAGTAGACCTCGTCCATGCCCAATTGTTGACCAATACGCTCGCCAACCTGTTTTAAATCCCCGGTCAACATGGCAATTTTGCGCACACCGGCGGCACGTAAGGCAGCAATCGCTGCGGCAGCATCGGGTTTTACTTCATCGGAAATCACCAAATACCCGGCATATTGGGAATCAATGGCCATGTGCACGACCGAACCTACCGAATCGACCGCAGCAAAGGGGATAGCATTGCGCTCCATGAGCCTGCTATTTCCCGCAAGCACAGGCGTTCCATCGACATTCGCCGAAATTCCTTGACCGGCGATTTCTTGAACATCGGTTACCCGGCTCTGATCAATGGCTTTGCCGTAGGCCTGGGCAATCGACGTAGCAATGGGATGGGTGGAGTAGCTTTCGGTCAAAGCTGCCACTTCCAGCAAGTTTTCAGGGAGTAGCGTCGTGGGTTCAATCGCTGTGACTTTGAAGACGCCCTTGGTTAGGGTGCCGGTTTTGTCAAAAACTACAGTGTCGACATCGTTCAACGCTTCTAAATAATTGCTGCCCTTGATTAAAATACCGCGTTTGGAAGCGCCACCAATGCCACCGAAGAACCCTAGGGGAATTGAAATCACCAGGGCGCAGGGGCAGGAGATGACGAGGAAGATTAGGGCTCGGTAAATCCATTGGGAGAATGTAGCTCCTTGAATCAGCAGGGGAGGGATCACGGCGACTGCCAAGGCCCCGAATACCACCGCCGGGGTGTAATAGCGAGCAAACTTGGAGATAAAGTTCTCGGTAGGGGCTTTGCGGCTTCCGGCATTTTGCACTAAATCTAAAATTTTGGATACGGTCGATTCGCCAAAGCTTTTGTTTACTTCAACGGTTAAAACCCCGTTTTGGTTGACGAAGCCGCTTAAAGCATCGCTTCCCGGTACTAACTCGCGCGGTACTGATTCTCCGGTGAGAGCTGAGGTGTCGACCATGGAAGTCCCGGTCAAAACTTTGCCGTCCAGCGGTACTTTTTCACCGGGTTTGACCACAATGATATCCCCAATGCGCACATCTTCGGGAGAAACGCGTTGCGTGCCGTCGCCGATTTTCAAGTTGGCATAATCCGGGCGAATATCCATGAGGGCGCGAATCGAGCGTCGTGAACGGTTGACCGCTACATCTTGGAATAACTCTCCTACCAAATAAAAGAGCATGACCGCGACACCTTCCGGATATTCTCCGACAAAGAAAGCGCCAATGGTTGCAATGGACATTAAGAAATGCTCGCTGAACACTTGACCGCGAATGATTCCTTTGAAGGCCCGAATCACGACGGTATGACCGACGATGATGTAGCTTAAGAGGAAAATTGCGAGTTCAACGCTGTTGGAAAATTCCATGAAGAAACCAACCAGGAAAATCAGGCCGCCTACAATTAGTTTGGCGATTTCAATTTTCTGTTTGCGGTCCATGCCGGTTTCAAGGTCTGTTTTGTCTGCGGTTTGGGTAGATTCCTTGCTGTCTTGCACCAGGACCTGCACGTCGGGCTCCATCATTTTGACAATTTGCTCAACCCTGGGAAACAAGGTGCGCACGTCTTCGCTCGTCTGCATGGTTAGCTTTTTGGTTAGAAAATCGAGGGTAGCGCTCTGCATTTGAGGAATGGCAGCTACCATGCCTTCAATTAGAGAGGCACAGTGGGCGCAATCGAGGCCCTCTAATAGGAAGACCTTTTTGGTTGGAGACAGGACGAGAGCGGGTTTTTCTTCCTGAATTTCAACATCCGGTTCCAATTTATGAACAATGGCTTTGATGTCATCCATGATTCGAGGCAAATCTTCCAAATTGGCCACACGAAACTTGAGCTTCTTTGCCATAAAATCTAAGGACGCATCACTGATGCCTTCCAAATCCTTGGTCTGTTTTTCAATTTTTGCCGCACAATTGGCACAATGGAGCCCTTCCAAAATCAAGATGCTTTCCATCTTGTACCCCCTTCTTCCACTCATTCGATGCTTGTAAACCTATTATAGTTGAGCAACTGCTCAACTGTCAAGTGGAATTTTGTGAATTTCTTCGAGATTTCACTTTCCCATTTCTGAAAAGTAAGGTATACTGAATCTATCTACATACAAAGAAAAGGGGTGAACCAAGTGGCAAAAGTCTATTTAAAGCGTGACCGGAGAAAACGGCTGGAACAAGGACACCCTTGGGTCTATAATAATGAGATTATTAAGACAGAAGGGGAGCTTTTCCCCGGTTGTGATGTTGAAATTGTCAATCACAACGGCGTCTTTTTGGCCATGGGGTATTACAATAACAACAGTGTGATTACGGTTCGAGTGACCGGATACGAACAAGGGGCGACCTTGGACCGAGCCTTGATGCTTAAGCGTATGCAAGCCGCCAAAGCTTGGCGCGAATCCAGGCTTCCGGGGGAGCAGAATTGCCGATTAATTTTTGGGGAGGCCGATTTCCTTCCGGGGTTGGTGGTGGATCGGTTCGATACCACCTTAGTCATTCAAATTTTGACCATGGGCATGGAAGTGCGCTTGGACGATATTTTGGCGAACCTGCAAGAAGTCTACGCCCCTCGCTATCTGTTTTTGCGCAATGACGCCACGGTTCGTAAGCTGGAAGGTTGCAGTTTGTATACCAAATGGGTGGGAGAAGATGGCCCGGCGCAGGTGCAAATTGTGGAAAATGGGCTGAAATTCATGGTGGATATCGTCGAAGGGCAGAAGACCGGCTATTTTTATGATCAAAAAACCAATCGAGCCGCCTTGAGGTCTTTGGTTCAGGGAGCCAGCGTGCTCGACTGCTTCTGTCACACCGGTTCCTTTGCGATTCACGCTGCTCATTATGGGGCAAGCCAAGTGGAAGCGACCGACATCTCCGCTTTGGCCTTGGAACAGGCGGTTGTCAATGCCAAGCTTAACGGCTACGAAGAGCGCATCACCTTCTCGGAAGCCAATGCGTTTGACCTGCTCAAACAATATACCCAAGAAAATCGCAGCTACGATGTGGTGATTTTGGACCCGCCTGCTTTTGCTAAAAACAAATCCAGTGTGCAAGGGGCGTTCCGGGGGTACAAGGAAATTAATTTACGCGGGATGAAACTACTCAACCCCGGCGGTTTCCTGATGACCAATTCATGCTCTTTTCATATGAGTGAGGAACTGTTCCGCGAAATGCTCACCGAAGCAGCAACCGATGCCAAGCTTCGCTTCCGATTAGTGGAGTGGCGCAGTCAGGCACCAGATCATCCGGAAATCATCGGTTACCCAGAGAGTCATTATCTGAAGAACGTTATTTTACAACGAGTAGAATAAACACAGTACAAGAAAGGGGGCAGACCCAATGATTCCCATCCGCGACAGCATCCGGGCCCGTCGTTGGCCGGTCGTGACACTCGTGCTCATGATCCTCAACGTGCTGGTGTTTCTCTGGACCTTGGGTTTCAACAACCGAGATCTGATGTTGTGGAACCGGACATTTGGTATGACTCCCATCTTTTTTCAAGAAGCTTCTCCCTGGAAATGGCATGGGCTTTTCCCCGCCTGGGTGACTTTTTTCAGCTCGCAGTTTCTGCACGGAAGCTGGAGCCATCTGTTGGGGAATATGTTGTATCTTTGGATTTTTGGGGACAATGTTGAAGACCGCTTGGGGAGAGGGCGTTTTTTACTGCTTTATCTGGCGAGTGGAATGGTGGGCAATCTGGTTGAACTTTGGAGTGAACCGTATTCCACTATTACCGTCATCGGGGCGAGCGGTGCCATTGCTGGAGTCTTGGGTGCCTACTTTTTCATGTTTCCGCATGCAAAAGTGCGCTCGATTATCCCGGTTTTTTTCCTTTTCTTTTTCCCGATCAGTGTGCCGGCCGTCATCTATTTGGGCGTCTGGTTCCTGATGCAAGTGCTTTACAGCCGCTCGCTCTTGGCCGGAGACAGCCAAAGTGTGGCGTATTTGGCGCACATTGGAGGATTTGTCGTGGGGTCGGCTGCGGGATATTGGTATAATCGCACTCACCCGCCCGAGGCTGAGATTCTCGACATCATCCAAGATCCCTTTGAATAATGAAAGATCGCTTCTGACAACAGGAGCGATTTTTTTTGCGATTTTGAGGATGGGGACAGATTTCGCAGTGGGGTCAGACCCCTTGTGCGAAATTACCAAATAAAAGGAAATTATAGAGGGGAGAGAACCGTCCCCAACATATTGACAAAATCGGTGTTACACACTATAATAATGTTGAAGGTCAAAGAAAGTCAAAGTCAGAAGGAGGAGATCCAATGACCCTAGCAGATATCATTGAACAATACCTACGGACGCTGGTGGAAGAATCGGACTCCACCACCGTGGAGATCGTGCGCAGCAACTTGGCCGAACATTTTTCCTGCGTTCCTTCCCAAATCAACTACGTCTTAACCACCCGCTTTACCCCTGAACGCGGCTTTTTAGTAGAGAGCCGACGCGGTGGTGGCGGTCATGTGCGCATTACGCGCTTACAGTTTGCCGACAGCAAAAGCCACTGGTCCCGTCAAATCTTGCAATTATTACCCAACAAAATCGATGTCGAAAGCGCCTTTCACATTTGTGACCGCTTAGCCGACGAAGAAATCATCACCCCACGCGAACGCACCATTATGCAAGGCGTACTCGGAAGAGCCACCCAGGAATTACCGGCTGCCGTGCGTGATGAAGTGCGTGCCGTACTACTCCGTAACATGATCATCTCCCTTTTAGGGACAGAACAAGAAAATTAGCAAAGGAGGAGATCAACGATGCTTTGCCAGGAATGCCAAAAGAATCAAGCAACCATTCACTTAACCAAAATGGTCAATGGTCAAAAAACCGAAACCCATCTATGCGAAGTTTGCGCTGCCAAACACGGCCCCTTTAGCCTCAGTATCGGCTTACCTCTCCCATTTTCCATTCATAATCTGTTATCCGGTTTGATGCAAGAAGAAGACTCAGCCGCCGCCGAAGTCAACCCCGAGCAGGCTCCTTTGACGTGTCCAACCTGTGGCATGACCTACCCTCAATTCAGACGTCAAGGCCGTTTTGGCTGCCCCACCTGTTATGAAACCTTTGAAAGCAAATTAGAACCCTTAATGAACCGCATCCACGGCAGTCATCATCACGAGGGCAAAATTCCTTTGCGTGGTGGAAAAGGGATAGACCAGCGCCGCCGCCTTGATGAATTGAAAGGCAAGCTCCTACAAGCCGTTGCCAAAGAAGCCTTTGAAGAAGCGGCGGTTTTACGCGACGAAATCAAGCGTCTCAGTTTGGAACAGGAGGAGAGTAAGGAATGTTAAAAACCATGCCCTGGCAATCTCCGGCAGCCTACTGGATGCAAGAAGGCCCCGACCAAGATGTCATATTATCGACTCGAATTCGCCTGGCCCGTAATGTCTCCGGCTTGCCGTACCCGAATTTTCAGACCGAAGAAAACGCCCAAGCGCTCTTGCAGCAAATCGAAGAAATCATTCCGCTTTTGGAAGAGAGCACCGAAAACCGCTGGCAACTGTTCCGCTTAAAAGATTTAAACGAATCGCAACGCAGCATTTTGGTCGATAAACACCTGATGAGCCCCAACCTCGGCGAACGCGAAACTCAAGCCGCACTTTTACTGCGTGAAGATGAAGCCGTTAGCATTATGATCAACGAAGAAGATCACTTGCGTATCCAGGTCTTATTCAGCGGTTTACAACTGGAGCCCGCCTGGAACTTAGCCAATACCTTAGACGACTTGCTGGAAAGCCGCATCGATTTCGCCTTCAGCGACCGCTACGGTTACAAAACGGCTTGCCCCACCAACGCCGGCACCGGCTTACGAGCCTCGGTCATGGTGCATTTGCCTGCCTTGGTGATGAGCCAGAAAATTGGCCCTTTGCTCACCGGCATCAACCAATTGGGCATGGTCGCCCGTGGGATTTACGGAGAAGGCACTGAGGCCATTGGCCACGTTTTCCAAATTTCGAATCAAATCTCCATGGGCAAACCCGAAAAGGAGATTTTGGCCGGCTTACAAGCTATTGTCAAACAGATGGTAGCCGAAGAACGTCAGGCTCGCCGCATGCTTGCCGAACGCACCCCGTTACAGCTACGCGATAAAGTCGGCCGTAGCCTTGGCATGGTGCAAAATGCGTATTTAATGCAGAGCCAAGAAGCCGTCAAACGCTGGAGCGATTTACGCTTAGGCGTCGAGCTCAACCTGATTGAATATGTTGGCTATGATCAACTGAATCGCCTCATGGTTCAACTGCAAAGTGGCTGGCTGAATCAAGAAGCGCCTGCCGATGAAACCCTCACCCCTGAACAACGCGATGTCTTACGCGCTAAACTCTTACGACAAGAGTTGCGGGAAGCCGTTATCAGCCCCATGAAATAGGAGGAATTTTATATGAGCAAACTTCGTTTTACTGAAAAAGCGAATCAAGCTTTATTTGAAGCTCAAAAAATAGCCGAACGCATGAATCATACCATCATCGGCACAGAACACTTGCTGTTTGGCCTGGCAACCGTCCACGAAACCGTGGCATCGAATGCTTTAGACCATTTTCAAATCAGCACCGATTTAATCCAAAAAGCCATTGCTGAAGTCAGCCCTGCCGGGGAAGAAAAGCCCAAGCACAGCTTACAACCCTCCCCACGCACCAAGCGCTTAGTGGAATTAGCCTTTCAAGAGGCAATCCAACTTCAGGCCAGTTATGTTGGGCCCGAGCATTTACTCTTAGCCTTAACCGAAGAGCCCGACAGCATCGGCGCACGTATTTTAATGTCCAAAGGGGTCAGCATGAGTGACATGCGCGATGTGATTTTATCATTATTAGAGGAAGGTCATATCCCCGAAGAAGAAAACGCCGCTTCCGGAAGCAACACTTCCAAAAGCAAAACCGATACCCCCATGTTGGACAAGATGGGCCGCGACCTGACCAAGTTGGCACAAGAAAACCAATTGGATCCGGTGATTGGCCGTGATAAAGAGATCGAACGCGTCATTCAAATCCTCTCCCGTCGCACCAAAAACAACCCCGTGCTGATTGGGGAACCCGGTGTTGGCAAAACGGCCATTGCCGAAGGCTTAGCCCGTAAAATCGTGGCCGGACAAGTGCCGGAAACGCTAAAGGGCAAACGCGTGATTACCTTGGAAATGGGTAACATCGTCTCCGGAACCAAATACCGCGGAGAGTTCGAAGAGCGTATGAAACAGCTACTCGACGAAGTGCGCAATACCCACCAAGTTATCTTGTTCATCGATGAACTCCATACTTTGGTCGGTGCCGGTGGTGCAGAAGGGGCTGTAGATGCAGCCAATATCTTGAAACCCGCCTTAGCCAGAGGTGAAGTGCAGACCATTGGTGCCACGACCCTCAAGGAATACCGCAAATACATTGAAAAAGATTCCGCCTTAGAGCGACGTTTTCAGCCGGTCATGGTGGAACCGCCCACCCCGGAAGAGTCGATCTTGATTCTCAAAGGCTTACGTGACCGTTACGAAGCACATCACAGAGTGACAATCAGCGACGAAGCCGTGGAAGCGGCAGTGCGTCTTTCTGACCGCTACATCAACGACCGTTTCTTGCCCGACAAAGCCATTGACTTAATCGATGAAGCCGGATCCCGGGTACGTTTGCGTTCACACACAGCACCGCCCGATTTGAAAGAGCGCGAAGATGAATTGGCTGCTTTGAAAATTGAAAAAGAAGAAGCGGTCAAGAACCAAGCCTTTGAACAAGCGGCCGCCCTGCGCGACAAAGAAGCTCAGAAGCGCGAGGAACTGGAAAGCTTACGCAATCAGTGGAAGAACCAGCAGAGCAACGAGCGCTTAGTGGTAACCGAAGAAGATATTGCTCATATTGTCTCATCTTGGACCAATGTTCCTGTGGAGCGATTAACCCAAGAAGACAGCCTGCGCTTGCTCAACTTGGAACAAGAGCTGCACAACCGCGTCATCGGCCAAGACGAAGCGGTTAATGCGGTTGCCAGAGCCATCCGTCGTGCCAGAGCCGGGTTGAAAGATCCCAAACGCCCCATTGGTTCCTTTATCTTTTTGGGACCCACCGGTGTGGGTAAAACCGAATTAGCCAAAGCCTTAGCTGAAACCATGTTCGGCAGTGAAGATGCCCTGATCCGAATCGATATGTCTGAGTATATGGAACGTCACAATGTCTCGCGTTTGGTAGGAGCACCTCCAGGATACGTGGGCTACGATGAAGGCGGACAACTCACCGAAAAAGTGCGTCGCCACCCCTACAGCGTGATTCTCTTTGATGAAATCGAAAAGGCGCATCCGGAAGTCTTCAATATGCTCCTGCAACTCATGGATGATGGCATCTTAACCGATTCGTTCGGTCGCACCGTCAACTTCCGCAATACCGTTGTGATCATGACCTCCAATGCCGGAGCAGAAACGATTCGCAAACAAAACACCTTAGGGTTTGCGACCGGAGAATCGGCGGTGAGTGGCGATTACGAAGTCATGAAAGAACGCTTAAATACCGAGTTGAAGCGCATGTTCCGCCCCGAATTCTTGAACCGGTTAGATGAAATTATCGTCTTCCGTGCTCTTGATGAGGCTGAAATCGAAGCCATTGTGGAAGTCATGCTCAAAGATGTTTCCAAACGTTTGAAAGAGTTCAACATGGAAATCGTGGTCAACGAATCGGTGAAAAAGCATTTAGCCAAAGCCGGCTTCGACCCCATGTTTGGAGCACGCCCCTTGCGCCGTACCATCCAGCGCCAAATTGAAGATGCCTTAAGCGAAGAATTGCTGCAAGGTACCATCCACCATGGCGACCAGATTGAGATCACCGTGGAAGAGGATAAGCTCAAGTTTAAGGGATGTAAGCTTTCCCTGACAGGACAAGAATAATAATCTCTGGCAGCAGAACATATTCGCAGCCCCGCACCGAATGATTTCGGTGCGGGGCTGTTTACTCGTTCATTTCCGGGTGATGCCCAGGGCACATTCTGCTTTTTCTATAGCACGTTCATAAGAAGTTTCATTCGCTACAATACAAACTGCGTTTGTAGCCGAATATCCTCCACCGGTTGAAGATTCTGATTCTTTATTAAATACTATAATTACAACATCATTCAGAAGTTTTTTCGATGAGATGTTGCCAAACTTATCTAGAGGGTACGGTGTGTATTTATCGGCATTTTTTACCTTGTAGGTGATAGTGTAACCATTAACGGCGTTTGTGATTTCCAAATTGAGCATAGTGTGCGTTTCTTCTGAATATTTATATCCAGCAACGACGAGCATTCCTGAAAATTCGTCTTTCTTAAATAGATTAATATGATAATTCCCTTCAAAAGTCAATGTTACCGATTCGTAAAAGGATTTGTCATCCATCTTAACTTTTAATCCTTCCATGGTTATAGAGATGGGGATTGGTGTGTTGAATACTATAACCAACAGCAGGATTAATAAACTTGTAATGATCAAAGTCCATGTGGTATACTTAGTTTTCATTAATTTGCTATTATTGAAGATGTGAGAGAGGAAATATCTAGGATTTCATTATGTGTGAAATACCCCATATAATTGTTATAAAGACTAATAACACTTGCATAAAATGAAGCCCCACCATAAAAACCAGAGCTACTTTTTGTTTTAACAGAACTCGAATCGGATTCATACTCGTAATTATAAGTGGTTGGAGTACGTCGGCTGACGGGAGCAAAGGAAGCTACCGATTGTTGAAGTCTAGTCTGTTCGGTTGTTGCCCAAGAGTAATACGCATAGCCAGGAACTCGGTCATCATCATCTCTTATTAAGACTGTACGCATGTAAAGTTGGCCAACTACCCTTGTCTTGATATAACCCCCCGATGCAGCACCATAGGTAACACTTAAAGGAGTTGTGATTGATCCAAGAATATTAGATATTGTTTCTTTGGCCACAGACACAAAAGTAGAAACAGTTCCAATATACATATTTACAAAGCTTTGAGCGGATTTACTAAGGAATGTACCCCAATTGAATGATGAAGTAATATTACCGGGCACAACCTCTGGAGTCTCTATCGAAATTGAGGATTCTAAATATAGGAATTTATGTCCGTTATATAAACCGCCATAAGATTCAAGAGGATTGCAAATTCCTTCCCAGTAAGAAGGATCATCAATGCCACCAGATCTTACTCCGGAAATCTCGGGTTCGGGGATTCCATTTATATAAAAATTAATATTCTTTACTCTCACATCACTTTCTATCAGTTGGCTAGCCCGAGAAAAAGTACTGAAGAATACAGGATTATTAAACAGGGCTGTTCTTTCGATAACTGTAACTTCTGCTAATCTGAATTTCTCTCCATTGATTCGAATGTAATCCTCAGCCGACTCTTTTGAGGTTTTCTTATTCAGTTTCGATTGGCCAGTGACATCATAATTGCTTTCGATTTTCTGCTTAAGTTCGTTACTTATTTCTGTTTGTAAGGCTTGTCTTTCATTGAAGTCACTAACATCGAGAACTGTAACATAAATGGGTATGTTCTCAAGTTGGGCTAATGCAGTGGCAGAGGAACCATTGGGTGAAATTATTACTTCCGGATCAAAAATACCATTTACTTCAGAATTTGTAGAAGCTGCAGCAAAGATAGTACAAATAGGTGAGACACTTAAGGCAAAAATCAACGCTATGCTAATAATTATTCTTTTCATGGCGACTCCTTTCCAATTATCATCGATCTCAACACAACGACTAAACCTTAATCGTGATTTACATAATGGCCCCCCCTTTCTCTAAAAATTAAATAGAAGAAATTCGCTATATTTTATTTCTCCGCAAATAATTATATACCTTTATTAAATAAAAAAACAGAATTAATAACTTTGCTAATATTTCGATAGCAAAGTAACAAATTACTACATGTTTAATGGAAATTGCAACTCCAAAACTCTCAACTTTGATTTATCAGAACTGATTAAAGACGTTAATAAACTATATTTGCTACACAATAGGATTGATATAACTAACATTAAAACAATCTGTCGGATTAAGATCGTGATTTAGTTTAACTAACTAACATGATGAATAGCCGTACATTAACAAACCGGTATCGCTCATCAGCGGTGCCGGCTTTTTATATGAGGCGAAATGAGTTCAGCAGATTACCCTCAAGAAGGGTTCGATTACAGAGAATGCGAATATGGAAAACAATAGAAGAAAGGTGGAATGATCTATGAAGCAACACAATGCTCTCCTGCAAGACCTCCTTCAATTCGATTGGTCGGTCAATCCTTGTTCGGCAACTGCGAAAGGAATCCACCACTATGATCACCAATTACCTCCGGTAAGCTTTGACGAACGGCAAAACAATCTGCTTCGTGCCAAAGAGTTGTTGGCAGAGGTGAATGCCCATCTCGCTATGGACTTGCCACTCGAGCAAGAAGTCGACTTGCAGATTGGCAAACAATTCTTGATTCGCTTTCTTTGTGATGAAGAATTGCTGGCTGCTTGGCGGAACTCCCCTGCTTATTATGGTAGCCAACTGGCACAAGGCATCAACACCCTGATGACTCCACCCTTGGATCTGAAAAAACAAGAGAACCTGCTTTCTCGCTTACAAGCCGCTCCCGGTTACCTGATGCAAGCCATGCAGCTACTGGAACCGACCGCAATTCCGCAAATCTGGATCCAACCTGCCCTCAATAGCATTAAAGGCTTAACGCGGTTAATAGAAGAAACTCTCGTTTCCATACTAAAAGCAGAGCAGTGTCTGGAACACTTTGAATCTGCTCTTGCAGCGGTGCTGAAGGCTCTAGAAACCTATGCGGCCTTCATTAAAAAATCAGGTGAGGTTGCGCATGGAGACTTTGCTGTTGGGGAAGCATATTTTGACACTATGCTTCAGGAGTACTATGTAGTGCCTATGAACACCGCCCAGTTATTGCAATTTGGCAAAGAAAAAGTGGCGTTCTACGAAGAACAACTCCACAGTTTGGCCCACAAATTGAACCCTGATCAGACATGGCTGCAACAATTAGAAGCGCTGCGCGAGGACCATCCTGTTCCCGAAACTCTGATTCAAGCCTATGAAAATGAAAAAGAAGCGGTCAAACGGTTTGTAGTCGAAAAAGATTTGGTCAGTATTCCCGAAAGTGAGAACTGTGTCATGGCCGAAACGCCTTGGTATGCCCGTTCCACAACCCCTATGGGCTCCATGAATACCTCGCGGGCCTATACACCGGGGTTGACCAGCATTTTCAACATTACACCGATCAACAGCCAAGCACCGGCGGCTTCTCAAGAACAGCACCTGCGCGAGAACAATTACAGTTTTATTCGCAGTATCGCCTTCCACGAAGTGATACCGGGGCATCATCTGCAAGCCTGTATGCATAAGCTGCAAACCAACGAATTCCGCAAAAACTTTTATAATACAGTGCTGATCGAGGGTTGGGGGCTTTACACCGAAGACCTCATGGTAGAAGAAGGATACCTTCAAGGGGTGCTGCACCTAATGCAACTCAAAAATGCCCTATGGCGAGCAGTGCGGGTGGTGGTGGATGTAGGCTTGCACAGCAAGAGCATGACCTTCGAGGAAGCTGTGTGCATGCTGGAAGAAAAAGTGGGGCAGCAACATCATTTGGCTTACGGCGAGGTGTTGCGTTACACCCAAGGACCCACTTACCCATCGAGCTATATGCTGGGACGAGAGCAACTTTTGCAACTCAGACAAGACTGTGAGCAAGCATGGGGGAGCGAATACAGCAAAAAACGCTTCCACAACGAGCTGCTGCAATACGGTTCCATGCCGGTAGCGTTGATCCGGAAGCTGATGTTGGAAAATAAGTAGACTATAAAGAGAAGAAGAGAAGAGAGAGGAATCATTATGAATAAACAGACAAGCGAAAATCAAGATAAAATCAAGAAACACCGAGGTCTTCTGATACATCATAGTGTAACATGCTTAGTGGTAGCAAATGGGTTGCTTTTTATACAAAAATCGGCTTTATCACATGCAGTAACTGGTGAAATTTGGAGGAATCCCTTATATCTTTTTGGGTGGTTGCTTCTACTTGCCAACTTATTAGTGGCAATAAAAAGCGCTCTTGCGCTTCGAAAAGCTCAATCGGAAAAGGAGGGTACGATATGAGAAAAAGGATGGTTGTTCTGCTGCTGTTTGCCCTTTTACTTACTGCCTTTGGCTGCAATAAACCGGAACCTGAAGAGCCGGAGCCGATTACAACGGAGGAGTTATTGCAACAAATTCATGTGGTTCGGGCAACTGAGGAGCTCACTGCTCCTTACAAAGCAGTGCACGAGTATGTACAAGATGAAGAAGGTGAATGGCTACTGATCTACACCGATATCATCCTTGAAGACTTCTCGTTTATTGGACTTGAAAACGATACCAAGAATGATGTGATCTTCTTCACAGCCGGAGAGAAATACTTTGCGACCGAGCAATTAGTTCCCGGTAAACCCTTACTACTACAATTCAGACCGATTGGCACGATTCCATGGCACGGGATCTCCTTCGAAGACGCTAACGGAACCATGCGCTATTTCATCTTGGTTCAAAGCACGCGCGGCGAAGAGGAAGGACCTCCCTATTATTTCATCGAATTCGAAAACGGAAAATAATCGCATAGGGTATAAAAAAAATAAGAGGATGGGTCGCCAAGACCTGTCCTTTTTTGCAAGGAATTTTCCAATTGTCCGACGAAATGCTACAAAAGAAAACAGACAAAGAAGGGTAAGGTGATGAGCTTGTCACGTTTTAAGATTGGCGTCATGGTCGACTCGTTTCGACTCGATATGCAAGCAGCGGTAAAAAAAGCCAAAGAGATTGGGGCCGACGGCATTCAGGTCTACACGACCCGCGGACCCATGTCTCCTGAAAAGCTTAGTAGCAGGCACCGGAAAGAATTTCTCGATTTTGTCACCTCCAACGGCTTGGTCATCTCCGCCTTGTGCGGTGATTTGGGTGAGGGATTTTCCGACCGAGCCAACAACCCCCGACGTGTTGAAAAATCCAAACGCATTATGGACTTAGCCAAAGATTTAAACACCAAGGTCGTCACCACCCATATTGGTGTCATCCCGGAAGACCCCAACCATGAACGCTGGCAGGTTTTGCAAGAGGCTTGCGAGCAACTGGGTGAATATGCCGATATCGTTGGTGCCTATTTTGCCATTGAAACCGGCCCGGAAACCTCAGCGGTGCTGAAAAACTTCCTCGATTCTTTGAACTCAAGCGGAGTGCGGGTCAATATGGATCCGGCCAATTTGGTTATGGTCACCGGCGATGACCCAGTGCAAGCCGTCTATCGGTTAAAGGACTATATTGTGCATACCCATGCCAAAGACGGCGTGATGTTGCATAAAGGCAACCCGGAAGTGATCTATGGACTAATCGAAGAAGAAATCAAACGTGGAGCAGCCTTTAAAGAAGTTCCTTTAGGCGAAGGCGATGTACCATTTCCTGCTTACCTAAAAGCCTTACAAGAGATTGGCTACCAGGGCTTTCTCACTGTAGAGCGCGAGGTAGGCGAGAACCCCGAAAAAGATATTCGTCGAGCTGTGGATTTTTTAAATCAACACATCAGCAAAATGTAACGGAGGAAGATCATGAAGAAGTTAAAAGTAGGTGTGATCGGCACCGGCAGTATTTGCGGAGTGCATATCAACGGCTATAAATCTCTGGACCAGGTGGAACTCTATGCACTGTGTGATATCAACCAAGAACGGGTCGAAAAAGTTGCCGCCAAACACAAGGTGCAACATACCTTTACCGATTATCATGAAATGCTAAAACTGGATGAACTCGACGCCGTCAGTGTCTGCACCTGGAACAGTGAACATGCAGCGGCAACCATTGCAGCGCTAAAAGCCGGTAAACATGTCTTATGCGAAAAGCCCATGGCGCTCAACACACAGGAAGCCTTGGCCATGGAGCAAGCTGCCAAAGAATCCGGCAAGCTGTTGATGATCGGTTTAGTGCGCCGCTACGGGAATGACTGCGAAGTGGTCAAAGACTTTATCGATGCCGATGCCTTGGGCGAACTGTATTATGCCAAAGCTACCTATTTGCGCAGAGCAGGCTACCCGGGTGGCTGGTTTGGGGACCGCAAACGATCCGGCGGAGGGCCGGTAATCGATTTAGGCGTGCATGTGATTGATTTAGTGCGGTATCTCATGGGTTCTCCCAACCCTGTGGCGGTGACCGCCGTGACCTACAATAAACTAGGGCCACGCACCCATATTAAAAAACGCGGAGGCTATTCTTCGGCAGAACAGAATCAACAGCCCGTTTTCGATGTTGAAGACCTAGCAGTGGGATTGATCAAGTTCGATAACGGAGCCACTTTAATGTTGGAGACCAGCTTCAGTTTGAACATAAAAGCAGATGTGGCTAATATTGAACTCTTTGGCAGCAAAGGTGGGGCTAAACTCGACCCCAAATTAGAGCTGTATTCGGAACAGCAGGGGTATTTGGTCGATATCACCCCGGCGCATAATACGGCACTCAGCTTTGACGGTTTGTTTGAACGCGAAATCAGTCACTTTGTGGACTGCATTACCAAAGGAATTCCTTGTGTCAGCCCCGCTCACGACGGTGTGATGCTGATGCGGATCATTGACGGGATCTATGAATCGGCTCGAACCGGAAGAGAGGTTCTGTTATGAGAATCGGGGTCAGTTCTTACAGCTTTCATGCCATGGTGCGCAGCGGGAAACTCACTCAGCTGAGCATGATTCAAACTGCTGCCGAACTGGGCTTCGATGAAATCGAATTTACCGATCTGCAAGTGCCTGTGGGAGAAACACCGGAGTCGTTTGCTAAACAATTACGAGATGAATGTGAGCGTTGTGGCATTGCTATGGGCAATTACACCGTAACGGCAGATTTATTGAATGGTAGTAACGGAGATTTGCAGGCGGAAGTGCAGCGGCTGAAGGGGCAAGTGGTCCTGGCGCAGATTTTTGGTGCCAAAGGCATGCGACACGATGCAACCTTTGGGTTTAAGAAAGATGCTGTAGGCCCTAAAAGCTTTGAAGCTACACTGCCGCGCTTGATTCAAGGGTCTCGTGCAGTCACGGAATACGCCGAAACCCTGGGCATTCGCACCATGGTAGAAAACCACGGCTTTTTTGCCCAAGACAGCGAACGAGTTGAAAAGTTGGTCTGTGGCGTTCATCACCCAAACTTCGGTTTGCTGATCGACATCGGCAATTTTCTATGTGTGGATGAAGACCCCTGCGAAGCGGTGGGGAGGGTAGCAGCGTATGCTTTTCATGTGCATGTCAAAGATTTTCATGTGAAGCCGGGGAATCAACCGGACCCGGGAAAAGGATGGTTCAGCAGTCGCGGCGGCAATTACCTGCGCGGGGCAATCATCGGTCATGGTGAAGTGCCGGTCGGGCAATGTTTGCGAATTCTTAAAAAATCAGGATATCAAGGCAGTGTATCGGTTGAATTTGAAGGAATCGAAGACTCCATAACAGGCATTTCCATTGGGCTCGAAAACCTGAGGAGGTATTTACGATGATTCAACGATTTGGTGGAATGAATTTATCTTCAAAAAATCCCGAGGGTAACTTGTTGCTGTTATTGGAGCAGTAAATCCGACCGAACTTGTTTAGAAAAGTCGAGTGAAAGGGCGCAACCTATGCTATCTTTATTGTAGTGAAAGGAGGGGAGCACAATGCTGAATGAACTCAACCAGGTCATGGATTACATTGAGGAACACTTAACCGAAGAATTATCGCTGGAACATATTGCGAATTTTGCTGGGGTATCGGATTACCATTTTCGCAAGGTTTTCTTTTATTTAGCGGGTATGAATTTAAGCGAGTATATCAAGAATCGGCGGTTGTCGGAAGCTTCAAAGGACTTAATGCAAGGAATAGGTGTGACCGAAGTAGCGTATCATTACGGTTACCAGTCTCTCGATGGTTTTACTCGAGCATTTAAGAAATGGAGTGGTATCTTGCCATCGGAAGTAAAACCAGATGGCTTTGGCAAGGTGTTTCCTAAACTTTCATTTATTATTACAGTAAAAGTCCAGCTAAGAATTGTCAAGATGAATCTTCGGAAATGATCTAAAAGCAAAGAGAGAAAAAGAGCACAGCAAACAAGCCTTTTGCAGAACAAAAAGCTAAACAGGTATAAAACATCCTTAAGCAA
>Ga0334889_1000486_pt1 | contig 61494 bp, 64 predicted proteins | sample GraSluR1_MG_2_FD_207222 | JGI IMG/M metagenome (GOLD analysis project Ga0334889, IMG submission 207222) | Sludge microbial communities from methane-producing bioreactor in Wageningen University, Netherlands - Granular Sludge_8_08-R1 | ecosystem: Engineered > Bioreactor > Anaerobic > Unclassified...
CACCCTTCGGGCTCTTCGGGTGATCCGGAATGATGTCCGCAAGCCAATCCAATTGTTCATCCGTGAATGTCAACATGCCACATTGTACAAACGCCACAAGTGTCCCGGTTTTGAGATAGCCTCATGATGTGCTCGAAAATACCCACAGTTCTACTGCAGGCGATGTTGGATTATACCGTCCCAGCCCGCAGGCGCAAACCCCCACCTACGCGATGTAGACCTTGAAGGAACCGACTTCGCATGTCCACAAGTCGAGGCCATCCGCCGGAAGGTCTTCAAGATTGCAGCCCGCGTTCGGGCGGCGTGGAGCTATTGTCAAAAGTCGTTGATGACGTTGTGATCAGGCGGCGGCTTTCTCGGGCTTTTCTCCATCGATGAAGCGGATGCCGGCGATGACGTCGGGTAGCAGCTTCGCCCCATTGAGCGTCCGCCACTTGCGGGAAGCGCTCTCGCACAGCTTGAACACCATCGCCAGGCACGCCACGCGGCTGCCGTTGCCCTTCGTCCGCCGATGCCGCAGCCGCACCGTCGCGAACGTACTCTCGATCGGGTTCGTCGTCCGCAGATGCACCCAGTGCTCAGCCGGGAAGTCGTAGAACGTCAGCAGCACTTCGCGATCCTTCTTCAGGCACTCCACCGCGCCTGGGTACTTCGCACCAAACATCTCGACGAACGCCTCGAACGCTTCTTCGGCCGCAGCCCGCGTCAGGGCCATCCAGATCGCGTGCAACATTTCCTTCGCCTTGGCCTGCACACGTTTGTGCAGCTTGGCCGCTCATCGAGACGATCACGTGCCCCCAGGTCTTGTCCATGATGTGGAAGTGGTAGTGCTTGACCCACGGCCGCGGGTTTTTGTACTCGAGGTGAAAGCCGGCCGGGCTCTTGTCGGAGCGCAGTACCCGCCAGACGGGGGAGGGCCGCCGCGTCGTGAAGATGGCAAAGACGCCGACGAAGTTCGGGTCTGCGGGCAGGTATTCCTTGATGAGTTGGTCCTTGCGAACGCCCTTCCGGCAGTCGACGACGGGAATCTTGTGCTTGTTCGCCCAACCCTGAACGCGCCGCCCATACCGACCGGCCAGCCGCATGAGAAAGGTGTCGTTGAGATTGTCGAACGTCCCGAAGCGGTCGAACCACCAGCATCGAAAGCCACCGGGCGTGCACGCGAAATGATAGCGGGCGTTGATGGTGATGCGGTCGACGACGTCATACATGTCGTCCAGCAACGGCGCGTAGTAGCGCGTGAATTCGTCGTCGCCGATCATGAGCCCTTCTCCAGTTCCCGAGATGTGAAGCCACTCATGCTACCGTCGCGGGCCGGGAGACGCACTCATCTGTCGCGCAGCGACCCCTCCTGCTGGGCGCAGTCCCAGCCGGAGCCCGGTTCCTTCCCGGCCGAAACGGCCCGGAGGGGCCGCGGGAACAGCCGCGGATGGCAAATGACTTTCTTTCGGGTGTCCGATTTGCATGAGCACGCATGAACATGAACTTGGATCACGGCAGTTGGGTCCGGGCAGCCAAGCGACTTTTTGGCCGTCTGACTCAGGACACTCGACTCGCCGTCCGGAAGCGCGACGCGTGGACGAACGCAGCGATTGGGATGGTCACAGGACTGCGAAACCGAAAGTGTCAGGCGCTGACGTCCCGCAGACGACGACCAGTGGCGCTGCCGACATCGTGGATGGAGTTTGCCCGGCAGGCCATGCACAGGGGCGTCGGCGCTGCGCTACGTTCGCAGGACAGCGTCTGGACGCGGTGAGCCAAGGCCCGGTCCGTGTTGCGCAACCGCTATCGGGCCCATGGAACATCGAAGGACTCGGAGCGATGAGGCCGGTCGATGTGGTCGCGCTGCTCAACTCGACACCCCTGGACATTGACGTCGCCACGCCCGAACGACGCCGCGGTTACCCCGCAAGCGACACGGAGCTCGGTTTGTGCGCGGACCTAGCGGTGCGCATGAGCAAGGCGGAGGGATTCGCGGGCACGGCTGCGCTGCGACGTGTTGGGGCTTTGGTGCTTTCGGCGGAGATTAATATGTGAGCTTCGGGCTGGGTGACGCCAGTGGCCCGTGGCCCGCAGCCGAGGGAGTGCTTGAATATGCACGCAGTTGTGTGGCCGGGACGACATAGAGACACTGAAGTCTCTTATCGTGAAACGCCGGCGTGCGGGGCCTGGTATGGGGGAAAGGAGTCCGGGTTCCTTGATATGCGTCCGCGCAATCTTGGCGACGCAGGTGCGGTGGGTTTCGACCCGTATAGGCCTGGCTGGCTTGTTCTGACTAAGCCTTGGGGGCCGCTGCGCGATGCTCGGCCGGCGGACGGTGCCGAGGAGCACAAAGCGGACATAGTTGTTGGGTTACTGCTACTGGGCTGCGCCAAATGAGGTGTGACGGTCAGGGCCTGACAATCCGGATGGACTGACTTGACAGGGGCCGGCGTCGTGCTAGTCTTAAGCCGAGACGGCTGCGGGGTAGAGCAGTTGGTAGCTCGTCGGGCTCATAACCCGGAGGTCGCAGGTTCGAGTCCTGCCCCCGCTAATGACGTAACTAACGCAGGATCAGGCGGTTGCGGCCCGGTCCTGCGTTTCTCTTTGCGCGGACTATGACCAAACTATGTCCGTCGCAGGGCACGCAGGGCCGGGAGAGACCGGAGGCCCTGCGATGGCCAGCATCTACAAGCAGCCCGGCTCCGCCGCCTGGTGGGTCAGCTACTACCGTGGCGGCAGGCGGGTCCGGGAGTCCCTGAAGACCTGTGACGAGCGGATCGCGAGAAGGAAGGCCCGGCGGATCGAGGCCGAGCTCGTCACGGGCGATCTCGAGGAGCGAACGACCACCCCCCTGGTACCCGTCTTGGAGGCGTTCTGCGAGCATCTGACCACGACCCGCACCCGTAAGTCGTACAAGAACGACATCTCCTGTCTGCGAACAGTTTTCGGTCCGCTGTGCGACGCGCTCAAGCCGAGCAGCACAGTCAATCACCGCCATGAGTCAAAACGACCGATCGCGGTTCTGGATCAGCTGGCTGGTCGGCACGTATCCGTGACGACACTCGAGGAGCTCACCCCTGGCGTGATCGAGGCCCACCTCACGCAGCGGGTGAAACGTGACGGGATTAGCGCGAAGACCGTCAACCGCGTGCGCGAGGTGCTGCACGTGATGTTCAACTACGCAATCCGCCAGCACGGCTTTCGCGCCTCAGACCGCCGGTATCCAAACCCGGTGGCCGCTGTGCGACCCCGCAAGCTGGATGAGCGGCAGATCCGCTTCCTGTCACTGGCCCAAATCGATGAACAGCTCGAGGTGCTGGCTGACGAACCGGTCCTGCAAACGATGGTGGCCGTTCTCATCTACGCGGGCCTGCGTCGCGAAGAGGTGATCTGGTTGACCCGCGAAGACGTCGACCTCGAAGCCGGCATGATCCGCGTCTGGAAGAAGACGGTGAACGGCGAGACCTGGCGGCCAAAGACCCGGCGTAACCGCCGGATACCGATCTCGTCCGCGCTGCTACGGTACCTCAACGCCTACGTTCCGCCAGGGGAGAGCCCCTGGTACTTCCCGTCGAAACGCGGGCTGCGTTGGGACCCCGACAACTTCTCGCACGACCTGCGGGCCATCAACCGCGCGCATAACCTCGTGTGGTCCTGCTTGGATTTCCGGCACACGTTCGGAAGCCAGCTCGCCCAGAAGGGCGAATCGCTGTTCAAGATCGCGGAGCTGATGGGGAACTCGCCCGAGATCTGCCGGCGGCACTACGCGGCCCTGATTCCGGAGCAGATGCGGGATACTGTCGAGTTCGATCCGCGACCGCGACTGGTCGTCTCGAGTGGCGATGGGGCGAGTGGGGCGTTCGACGTGGCGTGACGCGGGTTGTCGGCGCCGGGCCCGCGCGCGGCAACATGCACAGCTATCGTCCCGGCTGGCGCGGTCGGCCTGTGTGAACGTTCCGGGGAAACATTCTGCACCTGAAACTTATGTGCGGGCGGTGTTCGCGCGCGGCGTGGCATATGGGCAGGTGCAGACCATGATCCTATTCCAGCTCCTTATCGCGTCGATCGTCCACTTGGCACTGGTCGGATTGGACGTGCTCAGCTTCTTCGTCGTCGTGCGGATTCTCGCGCAGCGGTGGTCCCGGCGTCCGCTCCTGGCCTTTGACCAGGTAGGCAAACCGATCACGGATCCGCTGCTGGCGGCGGTCGGCCGTGCCATTCCCTGCAACTGGACCGGCCATCCCGAGCGCCGTAAACACTACGTAGCGGCGGCAACGTTGCTTGTCCTCGCCCTGTGTCGGCTGGGGCTGACGGGGTTACTGGCGGCCTGACACCCTGAGGGGGCATGCCGTCAAATCCCCGCGCGTTGCCCCGGCACGATTGCCCGCCTTGGGGCGGGAAGGGTCACGTCGTACGCCGTTTCTCCCCACTCGAGCGCACTGGAAGACTGCGATTCGTGCTACCGCAAGGCGCTGCAATTGAGCGCTTTCGCGGGCCAATGCCGGGCAGAGCTGGTGCGCGAAGGGGGTAGATGCGGGCGGCTGAATTGCGGCGGTCGCCGATGCGGATTGGGGGCGGAAGCGCGTCGGACAGGTTGGACGCCGGGGACATATGCGCCTGCATGCCGGGCCTCCGTCAGTGCCGAAACCGATCCCGTAACGCCGGGTGACTTCCGATGGCCGGACAGCGGACATGCTGCACGGGATCAATCGCCGCGGGGGCCCGAACGCCTCGGATGGCCGCTCAGGTTCTGATTTCTGATTCAGATTGGCGTTCTGATATTCCTCTTCCTCTCCCACCCAGAACCAGACCCCCGTCTCGCGCCAGCACACCCTTCCTCGCTCAGCCCCCTCAACCACCCCCCACCGCCCCTCGAATCACCTCATTCGGCTTACCCATAGCCGCCGTGCTTTGCACGCACCCCAACTACCTGATCCCTGCGATCCGCCTCGACCGCAGCTCACTCACTTCGCTCCACTACCTCCCCAAGCTTCACCCAATCCTCCCGCAACCTACCAATGCCTCCACGCCCCCCATTCCTTGTCACTCGCACTGCTCCTGCCAGCACCGTTCTCACCCACCGTCACCATGCACCCCCATCCAGAGCCCGCCTCACACCGCGTCCAGCCTCACCTGGAGCCAACTCCCTTGCCACTTCGCTCCCCCAACGCCGCCCACCGGGCCGACAGCCGCCCTCAACGGGAGGCCCGGCGATCGCCGCATCCCGAACAAACGTCCATCGTTTAGACCTCGTCACGAACTCCTACCATACCGCCACAACCAGCCCCTGCCCTCATGTGAACGCCAGTCACGCTCCCCCTCTTCATCGCACGCTAACCCCCGCGTCCGCCCTTTCTTTCTCTACCACGTCCCTTCCTCTCCCACCGTTCCCCAGCCACGCTTCCGTCAGGAATCCCTGCTCCCGCAGCCTTCACCCCGCCACCCGAGCCCATCCCGATGGTCCGCTCGCCCACCAAGCCCCTGCCTGAGCTATCGTCATCCACGCAGTGCGCCCCGTCATTCAACACCGCCGGCCTTCCCCCCAAGACCCCCACCATCTCGCCCACGGCCCGGTCCGCAGAGACCAGCCAGCCACGCTGCTCGCCAGTAGGCCCTCCGGTTTCACATTCCGGCCATGCCGCCCCCCCATGTTCCGCTCCGCCGTCAACCGACATGTTGTCGGCCACGCTCGTGTCCGTCTCCCGCCCAGAACCTCGCAGTCCCCGCAACCCGCCCGTGGTACTCAGCTCCGCCACACTCGCGCCCCCAAGCCTTTCACTACCCTCCTGAGGCACTCGCCGCTCAACCCCGCCACCTGCACTGCTCCCCAGCAACCCCTGCGCCGAACACTCCCACCACCTGACCTGTCTCGCCCCGCCCTCGACCGAGTCCGTCGCCCACGTCCCACGTTCCAAAACGGCTCGCTACCGCTCGTGTTCACTCCCGCTCGAGCCACCCGAACCTCACCCGTCCTCGCTGCCACGATTGCGTCCCACTTCCACGCACCTTGCCCGTGCTCCACCCCGGCCCAGCATTCACCCCGCCCACCACCAATCACGCTTCCTCCGTCGATTTTCGCCGGCAACGCCCCCTCGCGCTCTCTCGATACCTCGTCACCGTTCCACAATCCGACTCCCGCTCCGCCGTCACTCGTGGATCACAGCCACCTCTTTCACCCGCCAGATCCGCCTCTTGCACAGTCCTGTCACGAAGCCCTCCCCGCCAACCATCGTCACTCTGCAATGCGCTTCACCCCCTTACTTGCGGATTACCGCGGCGAGCACCATTGCGTTTTGCCGCGACATCCCCCGCTTGGTCCCCGCTGAAAAGCACACCGGGGACTGACTGCGTATCGGCACTTGGAGCCTGGCCACTTCCTGCAGCCCCCTCGGCGTCCTTCAACCGTTTGCCGCCGTGCTTTCCGATCGCCGCGGTCACCGTTCCATCGTCCAGCCGTACCAGTGTCTCGGAGAGCCGCTGCTTGGCGCGCCCGAGCATCCAATCGGAGAGCAATTCCCACACAACCTCCCTCGGAGTTCCGGTTGCCGCACTGATTTCCGAGACCGTCGCCCGATCTCCCAGGCCGCTGCGTCTTAGGAGCCGCAGAAAGCGTCGTCGTGTCCTCTCTTGGTTCAATGGGTCTTTCTTGTAGCCCTCGTCCGTCCATTCCTTGAGCAATCGCCTCAACGGATCGGCCGCGTAGTTCACCAAGTTCTCCACTGACGTCCACCGGCCTTTTTGGATAAACGCGATCAACAACGCTTTCGCCATCTCCGTTCTCTGATCGTAGGTTGGTCCGGTACCGGGATTTCGCGCGCCGCAGGCGCAAGCGGCGGCGGCGACCCTCGCCATCAGTGGCTCGTGTTGCCACAGTGTGGCGGCATCCTCTGACTGGACGGCCGCGTTCCACTTTTTCATCCTAGAAATCCTGCGCATCGCCTCCATGAGTTCGTGGTCGGTCGGCAGCACGTTTAGTCTCCGTGAAGGAACGCCCGCGCCTTCTCAAACAGGTCGCGGTAGAGCTCGAGCTGGTCTTCAAACCGGCGGATGAAATCGTCAGCAAACGCCCACCGCCGCGGAGACCGGTTGACCTCTCGCCGGCAAAAAATCCTCAATTCGTCGCACGCAAGTCTGAGGTTCTCCTCGTGACGCAACACGCATTTCGCGGTTTCGAACGCGCTTTTGTCGTCAACCGCCTGTTGGAAACAGAAGCGGCAAGTGCCGATCAGCAGGCGAGCTTGGTGTGACTCTCCGCAGTGACCGAGGGCCTCGATGGCACTGCACGTCGCGGTCGCGTAGTCGCGCCGAGCCAGGGCTTTGGACGCCGCGCGAAAGTGCGTGATTGCCCCGTTCGCCTTGATCACGGCGTGATTGGTAGCGCCGTCGTTTGGCCTCATCGCCCAGCACATGCGGCCGACTTCGTCGACCCGCCAGCCGTATGGGCGTAGTGCCTTGCTGATCGTCCAGCGGGCCGGACTGAACATGCGCCGAATGTCCTGAAAGTACGTCGCGCGCCTGAACCACTCGGGCCACAACACCGCCATTTCAAACAAGCCGAGCCCCCCGGCGTTCAGACGCGTCGCCAGGAACATCTCCGTCCCGATGACGCGTTCTCGGTGTTTCCAGGGCGAGAGATATGCGACGACTTTTCCACTCGCGCGGTCAAGGACTTCGCCGGTCCAGAGATCCACTTCTTTGCCGCCGGCTTCGACGGGGCTTTCACAATCCGACATGGCCGTTCTCTCAATTGTCTTCGTCCGAGCTATCACCATAAGTTACGAACGCATCGCGCGTCTCGGACCCACCGTGCTGGAGTTGGGTTGAACGCTCCAACGGTCCTCGGGGCTGTGTCAGCCATCGCCAGAACGAGATGATCAACAGCAGCAACGGAAGCATGAGGATCGTCACGGCCAGCGTTTCGTATCCGATTAGAAACCCTCCGCTACCGGGACTCGTCGCGGGCGCTACTGGGTTATTCGCGGTGGATGTTGGCTTTCGGGAGAGAACCGCGCTGAGGACCAAAGTTGTGACTGCTATGGCGCACGCAGCCATGACCAGGCGACCGCGTTGTCCGGTGCGCCCACTCCGTCCACCGGCAACCAACCTGCCATTCGCGCGCTCGCGCATCTCGCACGTCCATAGGTTGAGTTCTACATCGCCTTTCGCCTCAAGCCGATTTTCGCCGTGCGACATGTGCGACATGGTCGTACTCCTGCTTGCCCGGGCGATACTCCTCGGCCGCGTTGCCCGCGCATCGCACTGGTGCAGTTGGGTTCTCGCGATCATCGGCAGCGACACCGCCTCGTCAGTGTCGCCGCGCGCGGGACTCAATGAACGGGCCTCAGCCTACTGGTTGGCATGGGCGGTTTTCCATCGTCTCGCGCTCAAAAGCGCTGAGCGCCTTCTCACTCGCATATCTGCTCGTTCTGGGATCAGTCGACACTCCGAACCGCACCGTAACTTCCGGAATTGTTGGGAGTTACGACGGCCTAGCCGCCAGCTCTTCGAAAAACATCTGTGTTTAACCCCTCGTTTCGAACAATGTGCCTGCCGACTCTGAGGGCACTCAGAAAGCGCGGCCAGTGCACCAAAGGGTCATTTCTGCTCGGTACCCCCGCGGCCCGACGCTGCCCACGCTGCCCCCTTGCACTCCATTCGCTACGGAAAGCGTGCTGTGGCGTGCACCGTCAAAGAACTCTTTCGCCTCCCACGCGGAAGTGCGCCTGTCAGCCTCGTCTCTCAAGCGGATTGTATGCTAACCCGTCGAACAAACTGCTCTGCCGCTCCTGCCTGCGAATCCAGAGAAACGACCATCCCGCGCCGGCCACCCTGAGCGCACGCCTCGGCATAATCCGATCAGCGAGCTTCCCGACAATCTGCCTGAGTTCATACCGGAGTTGGTAAAAACTCGTGTTCAGGTCATCCCTCTCCATGCCAAAGAGGCTACTGACAGTGCCTGGCGTAACGGGTTGTCCCATGAACACCATTAACACACCGAGCATTCCCCTCCTGCGCGTACCATTTGGGATTTTCTTGATGCCCCGTCCCTTGATCTGTATGGTCTCCCTGACCTCGTCCACGATTACGTCGTACCGCCTACCATCCGCCTGTCGCCGTGCCTCCGCAAGCGTCGCTCTCGACGCTGCAAAATACTCACCGCTCCTCAGGGCACGCTCGACAAAAACGGTCTCAAAGACTCCCTTTTCGCTTCTCACACTTTCGCCGTCGACTTGACACTGTGCTCGAAGTGCTGAACGCAAATCGGGATCTTTGCCGTCTGCTGGCAACTCCGTCACCCGCCTCAGTTCGTCGGCCGTCAACGGCAAAGGACCGCGCTCCGCCAAGAAGCACTCTGGCTGCCCATAATTCCGCGCCAACAACAGGTCCGGACGAAATGGTGCTGCATCAGACCACACATCCATCACAGGGGCCTGCAGCCCGAACGCCAGCATCTCGCGCAGGGCACCACGCAGAATGTTCGCGGCTCTATCGTGATCGCCCCGATTCTCAAGTAGAAAGCCTGTCACTGAGCGTGTTACCACCTGTGTCCACTTCGTGGCCTTCTGCAGGTCTTCCTCATTGGCTTCTGCGAACGCCAAGGCCGCTGCATGCTCACTGTGGTGCACATACAGAGCCAGCTGCGAAAACAGCGTCACTCCCAGTCCCACCGGCGTCTTCAGTGCCTTGGCCCGCTCTACCATTTCGCCAAGGCCTGACAAACCCCTGTCGAGATTATCGAGTCCCTCAATGTGGTAAATACGTCGCAGGTTCGAAGCCTCGTTGATGGCCGCCTCTCGCTCGCCTAGTGACGCTGCCAGTTCATCGTGATGCGTGCTGTACAAGGAAGCTGCACGACGACACAAATGTCGCGCGGCATCTCCGTGCCCATAGTCGAAGCATATAATTCCAAGCTCCGTCAGGAATGGTGCCCGGAACCTGCCCAACTGGGCACCGGTGGCAATGAAGTGACTATGCAGGTCAAACACCGTTTCCCGAATCATGCGGCTCTCTGCAACTGGCCGGAGATTGGCGAGGCAATAGAGCAGATGCTGCGTCGCGCTCTCGTTGTCACCAAGATGCCGGTAGAGAGTAGCGGCGTTCCGATTTGCGCAATACGCCGTTTTATGATTACCGATATGATGGCCAGCAAACCCCTCGTAACTCAGGGCTCTGGCGTAAGGCTCCACATCTTCGTCCCGGATAGTCGACAAGATATGCGGACCACACTCGCCATCGAGGAATCTCTCGACTGAACACGCAAGCGCCCTTCTCCCGGCTGGGACGGCCAGGGCTCGTCTGTCCTCGTTGGCCTGTGGCACGCACATCTCAGCTCCACCAAGCCTACGCCGGTCTGCCAGAACTTTGGTTGCCAACTCGTGAGCCTTGGCTCCATAACGACCAACATCCTGCCCTTGTGCCTCCGTTGTCAGCTAGACGGCGTCCAAGCGCCTGCTTAGTAGTCGATGGCCCTCGGTGTGCCGCGCTCAGCGCTATGATGTCGACCTGAACAGGGGTGTTCAGTCACAAGATGCGCTAGTTGTGTATCCGGGCGAGCGCGGTGCACTCACTCCGGATGTCTGTCACTTCGCGACTCTCCAGCGCCCGCGAGAAGAGCGTTAACCAAAACATCCATGTGTTGCTGCACGTCCGCAATCGTGAACGAGTAACGACCTTCGTGTTTTGCCTCGTAGTACCGATTCAGCAGGTGCTCCAGCGCGCCGCGGAGGGAATGATAGATCATCTCTGCCGTTTTCCGAGCGATGCGAGTCGTGCGTTGTCGCGTTGCCTGTTCGATGGCGCGAAGAGCAACGGAATGGAACTCACGCATGTACGCACACTCTGGCGACAGCCCACCAGATGCTGACGGGTAGCGGTGGCTAGCTACGACACGAAAAACATCTTCGTTGTCGCGATAGACCTCGATGGCGGCGCGGGTGATACGGCGAATGCGCTGAACCGGATCTGGCTCCGTCTTTTCGAGGGTGTGCACCCGCTCGTGGATCTGCGCCCAGTAGTCGTCGAAGATGCTGCGCAGCACACCGTCCTTACTGCCGAAATATATAAAGTACCGACCCTCAGAAAACTCCGATGCACGCCCAAGCTCCGAGGTTAGCGTATTGGCGTAACCCTTGGCGGCGAACAGACCGGCCGCGTGTGCGAGCATCCGCTTCCGTAGCGCTGAATCGTTAATCTGAGACCGACGGGGCATTGGCGTGACCCTCAATACTTGAGCCCATACTCAAGTATGGCCGCGCAATCCACCGCCGTCAAGCCGAAACGACGCCAAATGCGCCCGACCCGGCGCGCAAACAGGAGCAATGGGCCATTACACACTTACAGCATCTGTCTCGGCCAATGGGATGGCCAAGGCGGTATGGGCCGGTGCCGCTGGCGGTTCGGTGCACACGTACCGGTTACACTCAGTCCGGGGAAGCGGTCTGACAGCCATGCCTGACCGGGGCGGCCTTCATGGACTGTGCCGAGGCGGCGGGTTCGTGGCTTTGCGGGTTCAAACGCCACTCGGCGCAAGTCACGTGCGGCAAAGCACTGCGGTGCAGTCGTGTGAGGTTGATCTCGCACGTGGGATGCCTGGCGCGCACGAAGTGGGAACCTCGCCAGATGCTCGTCGCGCAGAGGGTGTGGCGTCGCCTAGCCCCGCCAAATAAAGCCGAGCGACCGGCGCGCCCGGTGGTAGCTCGTCAAGCACCAGCAGGACGCCGCCGGCCGACGGCCGCCCGGCGGCGGCTGACCTGCGGCGAAGGTTCGCTGTCCACCCGAACGGATGCCCCCCCCTCGGCTACTCGCCACATGGGGCTCTTAAACCGCCTTCCGCCTGGCCTGAGCCTCGTCGATCGCCCGGGACGCCTCCTCCGACGTCACGTCGGCTCTCGGCTCAACACCGAGGTCCCTGAGGAACTCGAGCTGCTTTTTCGATGCTGGGCGCTGGCCTGTGCGAGGCCTCACCGGCGCCCCGTTGCGCTCGAAGGCGTCGAGCTTGGTCTGCCGTTCCGCTCGGAGTTCGGCCATGCGGCGGTCCTTCGACAGCTCGTGCATCACGGCCACGGCAATCGCGTCGTCGCCCACACGATTGCGGATCGTCTCGAAGAGCTCGATATACGGCTCGGCGTGCTCAATGGTCTGTGTTTCTGTTTCGATTTTCACGGTGGTTCCACCTCCTTTCAGTTGAATGAGACCTGCCCTGCGGGCCCCATCCTATGGGGCCTTACCCGGGTGTAGGCAGGTCGGACTCTCGCGGAGCGTCCGGCGCGGCCGACTCGCCGCGGCAGATCGGCCGGGCGAAAGCTCCAAAATGCCAGCTGACTCCGGAAGCGCTTTTTGCAGCTTTCAGGGCGGGCAGCGGCTATCTGGCGGCGGCAACGGCCGACGCCTCGCCGACCGTAAGATTTATAAACTCCCGTGCGTGTCACTCGGCAGTGACACGATGACCATGCGAATCAACTACCGCCCTGTGAAGGAGATCCGCGTTCTGCCGCCGCGGATTCGAATCATTGAGCCGGAGCTGGAGAATACTACGCCGGCCGAGCGGTACCTGAGCGCGATGGATCAAGCCATCAGCGCCGCGCACCCCATTCCGTTGTACGGTGCACTCGGCGACATCGCGGCCACGGTCTTCGGCAACCAGCAAGCGCAGCAGGAGACGAAGACCCGGCACCTGGCGGAGTTGATCTACGAACGACTGGCCCTGGGCAAGCGGCAAATGCAGGATGTCGATCAGAGCATCGAGCAGCTTCGCCGCCTGATACCGCTCCGGCCATGCGGCCCGGGCCACTACGTGGACGGCACGCTCAACGAAGCCGAGCGACGTATCCTGGATCTGGAACGACAGAAGCGCGCACTGGAACTGACACTTTGGCGCGACACAGTGGAATTACGCACGAACGTGCTGACTGAGCGCGTCGAACAACATGCCCTGCGACGCCGTCTGGCGCTGTTGGGGGGCGGGTCGTATGGCGACCGGTGAGCGCGGCCGGTCAGCCCGCGTGCGGGAGATCTGCATCAAACTCAAGCCGATCATCGGCCAGCAGGCCGACCGGTGCTGGCTGGCGTACATTGCCGAGGACGACGCCGGCAAGGACCAGATCGAGAGCTACCTGGAGCTCGCGGCCGCCCAGCACCTCCGGAGTTCGCTCAGCAGTGACGAGCCCGCGCTTCTGCCGCCCGAAGCGCACGCCGCCGCAGGCCCGTATCACCTCGGCACCGTCAGCTACAACGGCCGCGACCTATACCCATTCGGCCTCCGCGAAGATGAATGGACCCAGCACATCGGCGTGTTCGGTCGGAGCGGCGCCGGAAAGACGAACCTCGGCTTCCTGATCGTGCAGGAGTTGCTTGCCAAAGAGAAGCCCTTGCTGATCTTTGACTGGAAGCGAAACTACCGCGATCTCGTCGCACTGCCGGGCTTCGAGGGCCTGGCGGTGTATACGATCGGCCGGTCTATCGCCCCCTTGTCCTTCAACCCTCTGATCCCGCCGCCGGGCACGCCGCCGCAGACCTGGCTCAAGAAGCTCATCGGCGTCATGGCGCACGCCTACCTCCTCGGCGACGGGGTCATGTTCCTGCTGCAGGAGGCGATTGACGACGTCTACCGCAACGCCGGCGTCTATTCCGGCATCGTGGAGCGCTGGCCAACCCTACGAGACGTGCAAACCGTCTTGAAAAAGCGCCCCTCGATGGGGCGTGAGGCCGGTTGGATGTCCTCCGCGCTGCGGGCCCTTTCCAGCCTCTGCTTCGGCGAGATGGACGTCCTGCTCAACCAAGGCCACGACGACCTCGGTGCACTGCTCAATCGCCCGGTCATCCTAGAGCTCGACGCCCTGACGCAGAGCGACAAGGTCTTCTTCGCGCAGGCCGTGCTCCTTTGGATCCACCACCGCCGGATGGTCGAGCCGATTCGCGAAGCGTTCAAGCACGCCATCATCCTGGAGGAAGCGCACCACGTGCTCTCGGACGAGCGGGCCAGCCTGGTGGGGGGGCAAAGCGTGATGGAAATCACGTTCCGCGAAATCCGGGAATTCGGCGAGGCAATGATCATCCTCGACCAGCACCCCAGCCAGATTTCCATGCCCGCCCTGGGGAACACGTACTGCACGATCTGCTTCAACCTCAAGCACCGCACCGATGTCAGCGCAATGAGCCAGGCCATGCTGTTGCAGGAAGATGAGAAAGCAGCGTTGGCGGACCTGCAGATCGGCGAGGCGGTGGTGCGCCTGCAAGGTCGCTCGATGAAGCCGTTCTTGCTGCGGGTGCCAGAGTTCACCATCACAAAAGGCGCGATGACCGACGTGAGGGTCATGCACCACATGACCAAGCTCGGCCTGCTGGCGGTCCGTCACCACGCAATGGGAACACGGGTTGTGAAGCCAAGGGCGGAGATGCACGAGCGGCCTGACGCCGGTGAAATCGAGTTCCTTCGCGACGTCGCGGCCTATCCGGATGGCGGCGTGGCCGAGCGCTACAAGCGCCTGGGCTTTAGTGTTCGCCTAGGAGAGCGGATTAAGCGAACCATCGCCGAGAAACAGCTCATCGAGCAGGAGATCCAGACCACGCCGCGCGGCAAGCTGCGCGTTATTCGTTTAACCGAAGAAGGTCGCCTGCGCGTGGACCAGGCGCATAGCAGGGCTGCGAAGGCCGCCTGAAGAGGGAATCTGCCGTCACGGTCTCCGGAACCGAACAGGCGGGAAAACGTGCCCGGCAGGGCTGTAATGCCGCGAAAAGGGCATTTCTGCTGCGGGATGCACCATCAATGAGCACGATCAGCACCGGATAACTAGAGAGAGTAGAGTTTATGCGTCAGGTGGTTCACGCGGCCATACGAGGGCGTTTTGTGCCAGAACAACGAACGGCCGGCCAGGCGGCCGCAACTACGACCGACGTTCTCCGCCGGCGCGTTTTGCATAATGCGGTTTCCAGTCGTCGTGCCTTTATAAACCTTGCGGTGCGGCAGAGCGCGGCAGAACACGAGACTGTCGCGGTGCGCGACGCATAAACTGCACTCACTCTCTTCTCGCCGGCTGGTTTTCGGCGTAAGGCCGTGTTCCATCAGCAGCGCGGAACGCGCGGCGCCGCGCAGCGCGGAATGACTCGAGCCGACCTACGAGGACACCCTCGATCTGGTCGAGCATGGTGGTCGGCCAAGGCCCGTGAAACACGTCGGGCGTGAACATCAGCACTGTGAGGCCGTTGGCCGCATACACCGCCTGCTTGCGGGCCATGCCCTCCGCGTAGGCAGGGTCATGCGGCCGGCCGCAGTATTCGAGCAGTACTCCCTGCCCGCTGAGCTGAAAATCAGGATACCACAGCCGCGTCTTGCCGTGTTCGACAACCGCCACGGGCTGCTCGTACTGGAAGCCCAGGCCGTGGCGCTTGAGCATGCGTGCAATCTGGAGTTCGCCCCAGCTGCGAAACCCTTCTTCGCCGAGGTTCGCGCTCGGGGCCGGTGATGAGGTCATTGGGAAAGAACTGGCCGGGTGTATAAATACCTTGCGGTGCGCCAGCCGAATCCCCCGGCCACGCAATCGCGTGCGCCGGGGAGCGCGTCCCGCGGGCGCGCCCCTCGACCGGCCCGGCCTGGAACAGAATCACAAAGTGGCCGAGCCGGGCGTGCCATCCACGCGGCGCCTAAACAGCGGCGCGGGCCTGGGCGTCGTCGATCATCCGCGAGGCTTCGGCCTTGGACACGTTGCGGGGGACGTTGGGGACGTTCAGCGACGCGAGGAAGGCCAGCTGCCTCGGCGTGGCCGGGGCCTCGTCGCTTGCGGTTCGCTCCCCGCGGGAGCTGCCGCGCATCTGCTCGACGCGCCAGTCCTTGCCGCACTGCTCCACCAGAGCCATCGCGACCTGGTCGTCGCCGACCTGCCCGCGGATGTTCTCGAAGAGCCGCACGTACTGCCCGACCCGTTCGTCAATGAAACTCATTGCATTTGCCATATTGTCTGCACCTCCTTTTCATTATTCAGAAAAGAACCGACCAGCGCCGCCCGGACGAGCGCGAGCTGCTCCTGCAGGTAGCGGTACTCCTCTTTGCCGTTGACGGCGTCGAGGAGCTTCAGGAGCAACTCGCGGCTCCGCTCAGCTTGCGTCTGGTTTGTCTTTTCCATGCACGGGTTCAGACGACCGGTTAATACGCGTTTAGCCGGCGCGCTTGAGAGCGGCACCTCCAAGCGCAGAGGCGACCCGTGAGGGGACACGCCTATTATCCGGGCAGTCGTAGTGCCGAAGGAAAAGAGAAACAGCAAGCGCCGGGAGCCAGCCGCGCTGCCGGTGAAGCTCCGCAGCCCTGAGAAAGAGTGCCGCCTGCCTGGCCGGTGAGTGCATGTCGGCGTCGCGGTCCGTCCCGAATCCAAGGAGGTGCCGAAACTACCGGGCAATGCACTGATCGAGACGACCGTGGCAGTACGAGCCTGAGAGCCCATGGTCCGTGCGGGTGCGGATGAGAAGCAGGACTGGTGCGCGGCTGGGCGCTGAAGAAGGCTGAAGGGTATCGAGAAGCAAATGAGATAAGGAATGCGCGGGGAGCGGGCCGTTTTCGACCCGCCCCCCGAGGGTTCGGTCCTACCGCTTCGTTGCGGTGCCCAGGGCGTGGGGGTTCAGCATGTTCTTGTTGTCAGTACGGGGCTTGGCACCTGACGTTCGCCGTGGCACCGCCGTGCACGCGCGGGACTCGTCCCAACCAGGCCCGCCGGGGCCGAAGTGCTCCTGTTCCCAGGCGAGCGCGGCCGTACGGCTGGGGTTGCGGTGCAGAATGCGATCCGGGTCCTGCGCGGCGCAGACGCACCAGCATTGCCGAGATTCGTCAAACTCGACGTGGCTGGCTCGTCGAACATGCAAGACGCCAAGGTCGCCGAGGCGCACTTCGTCGTTCCACAGGCTGCGGATACGGCCGTCGGTGCTGATGCGTAGCCTGATCATCGGGCGCCCTCCCGTTGCGGGTTGGCCTGCGGCGGCAGGCGCTGGGCCTCGGGCTTCAGGCGTTCCTCGCTCACCTGGCCGCCCAGCGCGTCGAGGATCTGCTGGGTGACCTGTGTGCAACTCGCGTCGGTGAAGTGAATCGCATCAACCGAGCAGGTTCCATCGGGCCGAATAATGATACGAACGTGTTTCTGTCGCATGGTTGTGATCTCCTTAGTAGCGCACGCCAACAGCGGCGGGCGTCGATCAGCGGTACCCGCCGATGACCATCTCGATCTCGCCGTTTTCGAGCTCGCGGCGCTGGACCGAGCGGCCGAGACCGCGTTGCTGGCGAGCCACGGCGTGATACGCGTACTCCTGTTTGACGCGGTTCTGCATCTCGGGGTTGAAACGATGCCGCTGGTCGTACTCGCTGATCCAGGCGCGGTACGTCCCGTCCGGCAGTCGTTCCCAGCCGACGTCGTTGGCGGCCTGGCCGACGTGCTGCCGGCGGATGACGATGTGGGCGCGTTGCGAGCGCTCGTCGCCCTGGTAGCCGTACAGCGGGACGGCTTCCTCGTGGATTGCGATCTGGCCGCGGTCGAAACCGACTGCGACGAGGGCTTCGATCAGGGCCGCGCGGTCCTTGAAGCCGGGGGTGCATTCAACGTAGTGGGACATCCTGTGAATATCCTTTCGTATGGTGGAGCGAGTTCGCTCCGCTTGAGGGTACAATGCGTACGATCGGCTCTACGATTAAGCCGGAACACGCAACTGATGGAGAGCGGTTATGCGAGGACTCACGCTATTGGCGTGCTTGTGTCTCGGCGGTGTTACGGGATGCATACCGCACCCGAAGACGCACACGGTGAGAATGCGAGCTGAGGTCGCCGACGTTGACGAGCGAATTATCTCGATCCAGATGGTTTCGCCCATGGCTGCTTGGTCAGAGCGCGTAATCAGCTACGGTGTCTTCACGGCGGCTCAGCTTGAAAGAGCCGATGACAGTCTGGCGGATTTCCTTGCCGGCTATGCATCGCCGAAAACAATAGAACGCGGCGAGATCAAGGTAATCGTACAGGAGTCGGGTGAGACCCGTGTACTTCATCTACCGCCTCGCGAATCGCAGTTCCTAGAGTTGTTCGCGGAACTTGAAGTGCCCGCGGACCTCAAAGAGGCACGAGTCGCTTGGGACACGAACGCCGAAGCGAGGAGGCGTGAAACCTCCCCGCCTCGGTGACTTCGGTTCAATCCAGCACTACCCGCCGCTTCAGCCGGCCGGTCAGAGCCGACAGGCTGCTCGGATCCAGCAATTCCTGCTTGAGCACGGCGCAGGCCTGGCTGAGCTTTTCCGCCAGGTCCGGCTGCTCCTTCAGCGTCTCGCCGGTGAGGCCGAAGAGCTGCGACTTCAGCTCGCTCAACTGCTCGGCCGTGTCGGCGTCGTTGAAGATGTTCATGGCGTGGAAGTGCTCGATCTTGCGGCGGATGGCCTGCAGCGTCTTGCCGTGGACCTTGCCATCGGCATCGATGACCTGGTCGCAGAACTCCGCGACCTCCTTGCGGAATGCCATCACGTAGTCGGCCGCGAACTGCTGGCACTCGGCCCGAAGATTCTGCTTCATCAGGGCGAGCTGCTCTGCGCGGGACTGCTGCCCCACCAACTCGGCCTCGATATCATCGATCGCCATCGCGCTGGCGGCGCCGGCGACCTTGAACGTGTGCCAGCCGAAGCCGAACTTCTTCCGCAGCTCGTCCGCCGCCGGATAGGCCGCGTCTGGCACGTCGGCATGCAGCGACTGCCACTCCGCCCGGAACTGGGGATACTGAACCAGGAAGTCCTCCACGGCCTGGTCGAACTCCGCCTTGAGTACCTGGAGCTCATCGATCAGTTCCGGCACATGATCCCAGGGCACGAAGTGGGCGTTGGCCGCGGGGAACGGCTTCGAGAACTTCCCGAGCTGGTGGCGGGCCTTCTTCTCGATCTGCTGAAAGACCTTGCGTCCCTTGTCGGGATCGATCAGCTCCTTCGAGCCGAACGAGGCGATCGCCTTGCTCTCGACCTCGGACGCCGAGAGGTTGAAGTCCTGCGGCTCGTTGCCGATGCGGCAGGACCAGTACGAGGACCGGATGACGAACAACGCTCCGAGCTGAAACAGGTTGATCGGCTTCTCGGCCGAGTCGAGGGGGGTTGCCTGCGGCGCAGGCGCGGTGAGAGTGGTCATGACACGACCTCCAGAGTGATAGGAACTTGGTTACGCGAACGAACGGATGCTCAGACGGTTACACGCCGCTTGCGCGGCTGGCCGCTAAGCAGATTGGTGGCGGGTAGGCCGTTGCCGGCCGGCTTGGTGTGGCTGTCGAGCCAGTGGGTCATCTCGGTGACGGCCTCGGGATCGGTCTTTGACAGCGGCCGGATCTCGGGGATGGCGGTCAGGAGGTGGTCAACGGTGAGCTGCTCTCCGGCGTGGAACGCCAGCTTGAGGCCCATCTGGACGACCTCCTTGATGTCGGCGCCGGTGTAGGCCTCGGTCTGCTTGGCGAGCTGGTCCAGGTCGAACTGCTGCCGGTCGCGGCCGCGGAGCTTCAGGTGGATTCCAAAGATTTCCTGGCGCTCGGCGTGGGTGGGCAGGTAGACGCCGTAGAGCTCGTCGAACCGGCCCTTGCGGGTGAATTCGACCGGCAGCGCGCGGATATTGTTCGCTGTGGCCACAACATAGACCGGGCACGAACGATCCGACAGCCACTTCAGGAAGATCCCGAAGCTGCGCTGGGCGGCGCCGCCGTCCTGCTCGCCGCCGACACCGCCGAAGCCCTTTTCGATCTCGTCGAGTTGGAGCACGCACGAGCCTAGGCCTTCGAGCAGGCGAATGGCCTCGCGCATGTTGCGCTCGGACTCGCCGACCCATTTCGACATGAGGCTGCCGACGTCGAGTTGAATCAGGGGCAGGCCCAGGTAGCTGGCGATGCACAGGCTCATCTGGGTCTTGCCGCCGCCGGAGATGCCAACCAGCAACAGTCCGCGCGGGAACTCGATCCCAAACGTGCGGGCCTCAGCCGTGAAGCAGGGCTTGTCGAGCTCCACGTGCCGCTTGACGTTGTCCCAGCCGCCGATCAGGTCCAGACCGCCGGCGGGCGGGTCGCGGTAGTCCAGGAGGCCCGTCCGGCGGATGACCTCGGCCTTCTCGTTGAGGATCAGCCGGGCGGCCGCGCCGTTGAGCTTCTTGAACTTCCGCAGCGCGAGGGCCGTGCGGTCTTCGACCTGCTGTTGCGTCATGCCGCGGCAGGCTGTCACCAGCGCCGGCATGGACACTTCGTCAATCGGGTGGTCCTCGCCGACGTAGCGCACGGCCTTCTCGATCGCGGCGTCGTCCGGCAGCTTGAAGTCGATGCTCGTGATCTCGTGTTGGAGCACGGGCGGGATCTCGAAGTCCACGCCGACGAAGATCACGGTCCGGCCGGTGTGGGCCAGCACGTCCCGGATCTCGGACAGCCAGGCGGTCACGAGGTCGCTGTACGTGAACGTGCGGCTGTTCAGGTAATAGCCGAAGTCCTTGAGCACGAAGAGGGCTTCCTCGGGCAGTTCGAGGATCTGCTGCGGGGCGAGCTGCGGATTGGGTTGGCCTAGCTCGCGGCCGTCGGCGGTCTTGGCCGGCTGGCCGTCGGCGTCCTGCCAGCCGGTCGCGGGTGACCAGACGAAGATCGGCCGGCCCTGGGGCGGCAATTCGGCCGCGATCTCCTTCAAGTCCTGCACGAAGCGGGTCTTCTCCGGCGTATGCGCGTGCAGGTACGCGTGTCCGGAGAGGATGTAGTCCGTCAGGCTCTGTCGAAACGACTCATGCATGGGGTTCTCCTCAGGGTGGGGGTACGATGGATGCGTGAAACAGGAAGCCCCCCGGCAAACCGGGCCGACGTTCACGCCCGCATTCGACGCGTGGCCGGACGCGGGCGTGTATCAGCTGTGGATCGAGCTGCGTCGGCCCGTGACGGTGGGTGTCGGGGCCCGGGGCGTGATCCACTTCACCCAAGGCATGTATATCTACACCGGGCGTGCCGCGCGCAACTTGCGCGCGCGGGTGCGGCGGCATGTGGAAGGTGCGAAGCGCCTTCACTGGCACATCGATTACCTGCTGGCGCAGCGTAGCGCCCGGGTGGCAAAGGTGGTGCTGGCGGCCACAGACCCGGCGGAGGAGTGCCGCATCAACCGCGGGGCGGGTGAATGCGGCGGGATTGCGGTGCCGGGTTTCGGTGCCTCGGATTGCCGTAATGGCTGTCCGGGACACCTGTGGCGCGTGCGTTAAGGCGGCGGGCACCCCCGATGTGGCCGGGTGTGGGGCTACCAGTCGATAGCCGTTGGCCAGGTGTGGCCGTTCGGGCAGCAGACCAGCGGCAGGTTGTCCGGCCCTGCGGGAGCATCCTCATTCTGGCGGACCGTGCGTTGCTCGTCCCACCAGATTTCGGTCCAGCCGCTGTAGTCGACAGTCGTGTCGGGCCCGGGCTCGCCGGTGAACTGCGCGTAGCCGGTAAGGCGTTCCACGGTGCCCTGCGCCGGCTCGCCGCATTCGGGGCAGCTTGGCCTATGCAGTTTCACGGGCACCCTCCTGAGGCGCTCTCCGCTTCGTCTTCGAGCTCCTTGGGGAAGTTCGAGCCGAGGTTCTCGGGCGTAACCGCCAGGCCGGCAGTGACCGGCATGACGACCCAGCGCGTGACCGGATCGTGCTCCGTGTAGATGAGCACCGGCTTGCCGAACACCGTGTGGTCGCAGCCGTAACCGTTCTGCGCCACGTCGATGACGACCGTCGCGCCGGTCAGTGACTTGAGCGCATCCAACAGGTACGCGGGATTGAACGCCGTGTGGATCACCGCGTCACCGCCGCCCAGGAACTTGGCCGGCAGGACCGCCGAGGACTCGCCGATGCCGGGTGCTGCCGCGGACAGGCGCACCTGCTGGGGCGACAGGTCCACGCGGACCATTCTCGAATCGTCGCTCGTGGCGAGTGCCACCTCTGAAAGCAACTCGACCAGGGCGTCGCGGTTGATGGCGAATTTCGACTCGCTCTGCGGCACGACATCCTGGTACAGCGGGAAGTGCCCTTCGGGCTCGTACGTGGACAGGAGCCAGTCCGGGCCCGCGGCGAACAGGTGCCCCGGGACCTCCTCGCCCTTCTCGGTCGTGTGCCGTGCGACCGCGAGCACGAGGTAGTCGGTGTGCTTGTCGGTGAGCTTCTCGATGAGGCGCACGAAGCGCCCGGGCAGGATGGCGCGGCCGGTGAACTCGCCTTCGGCCACGTGTAAGCCAACCACGACGAGCCGCCGGCCGTCCGTCGCAACGAGGCGCGTGCCCTTCGTGTCGGATTCCAGCAGGACGCCGTCGATGGCATACCGGCTGGCCTCCTTGGCCACGGCGAGGTTCGCGATGCGCGACGCGGCGACCAGCTCGGCGGCGTCGATGGTCACCGTCTGGCCGACATACGCATCATCGACCGGGGGGAACTCGTCCACGGCCAGGGTGTGCAACGTGTGCCCCACGCGGCCGCCGTTGATCACGAGCTGCTCGCCGTCCGCAGACAGCGCCAGACCGCACGTCGGGTGCTTGGAGCCCTTGAGCCGCCGCGTCAGTTCGGCGAAGGGCACGACGCAGGCCGGCAGCTCGCCGTCGACCGGCATCTGGGTGAACAGCGCCAGGTCGCCGTCGGTGGCGCGGATGCGCAGCCAGTTGTTTGCGGTTTCCAGGTGCACGCACGTGAGGATGGGCTTGGGGAAGCGGGCGGGCATGACGTACCTGGCCCGGTCCAGGGTGGTAACTAGTGTGGCGCGCGAGACTTCGAGCGCGCTGGACGGGGTTGGTGCTTGTACAACCGTCAACATTGAATCATCTCCTTCTCGGGCGATCGCCCGCGCAAAGAAGAAGCCGGCGCGCAGGGGGACCGTCCCAGCTCCGCGCCGGCTTCAGGAATTAGCTATTTGTCAGGGGTAACGACGAGCCGCCGGGCGTGGGAGTGCTGCGGCTCAGGGGGGTGCTACGGCGTGGCCGACGGGTCGCGTTCGGCGAAATACCGCACGCAGCGGTCGCCGTGCGCGTCCGTCCACAGCTGTTCGTCATCGACGTACTCGACGTCGTAGTCGCGGACCTCGATCACGAGGCCGGGCGTGTGGATCGTCACGTCTACCACGCCCCCTTCGATCGTGACAATCGCGTCGGGCCGGCTCATGGTTGCACCTCGTCGGTCAAACCATTGCGGTCCGCCGCGGGGTCGCAGGCCAGGCCGGCGGCCTTCGCGCGCAGGTACTGCTGCTCGATCGTGCCGTACTCGGCGCCTTCGGGTATCTGGAACAGCCGCACGTACGCGAAGCACGTGCCGTTACCATCGGGCTGGACCTCGCGGGCTTCGCCGACCACCTGCCCCTCGGTCACCACCCAGTGCGAAAACGTTGGGTCGGACACAAGCGTCGGTCGATCACCCACGGCAATCGCCGGGACCTGCGTTTTGGCACTCAGTTCCGCCAGGAAGTTGGCCATCTTGCGGGCTTGCTCGCTGCGCGGGATCGGGTCGCTCTCGCAGGCCGGAATTGGCCGGCCGATGACCTGCACCTGTTCACGCTCGATCTCGAGCACCACGCGGCCGTTGTTATCGCCGTACCACTCGAAATACGGGTAGCGGACCCCGTAGTCGTAAGGAGGCTGGCCCGCCGTCATGTCGCCCACTTCTCCAGTCTGATGGGTCGCGAAACCCTCCATGTACTCAGTCGCTTCGGGATCGTCGGGTTGGCCGTCTCCGGTGAGGCGCACCTTCGCCCCGCGGATGTCGCGGTGGAAGTCGCCGCGCAGGTCGAACGTCACCTTCGCCGTGAGGCCGGCGAACTGCATCCAGCCCGTGACCTTGCCGGGCTCAGTGTTGTCCAGCTCGCCTGCGATCAGATACTCACTTGGTCTCCATGCCATGTTGCACCTCCGATTCACGCCTGAAATGGCACGTCTCATACGCTGGGCGTGCCATTCCTGTGGCAGTGCTTCTGAACTCGACTCTTGGGAATTCACGTTTGGGGAAAACTACGATCAGACCCGTCGTGACGCGGCGGGCCGGATAGATGTGGCGCTATCGCGGGTTAAATGCGTCGCGCACGGACGCAATGTCGCGCAGGGCGCGATCCAGACGCGCGACGTATTCATCGGTGTCGATGTCGTCGTCAGCTTCGCGGCACAGGAACAGGAACAGCGTGTCGCCTGTTGCCTCGGCCCGGCTCGCAAACGCGCGGATCGTCTCTCCGGGTTGGGGCGGATCGATCGGCAGCAGGTCCTGGTCCGGATAGGCCGCGTAGATCAGTCTGGCGGCGCGCTGCCGCCACGTCCTGCAGCGGGTCATCACACACCACCTCCCTCATCACCCGTTTCCAGGGACACGGACTGCTGCTCGACCTCCTGGGCGATGATCCGGCCGTGGATGGCATCGGCGGTGCTCGCAGCTTCTTCGTAATCGTCAAACGGACCGTGATGGCGGCCGTCGTCATCTTCCACGTAGTAGCGTTTGCAGACGGGCTGCTCCGGGCTTCCCAGGCTGCCCGGTTCGTCAGTGAACGCCCACCGTCCGGCCTCCACGGCGTCGTCCTGGAGTGCGTCCAGTAGGTGGACGAGCCCCCACAGGGCATCGGCAGCGGGTGTGTTTCGATCCATGCCGTCCAGCACGGTCAGCAATGCCCGCTTCTGCTGATGCAGCAGGGCCCAATCGACGCGGTCAAGTGAAGTGAACATGGTCTCAGTCCTCCTCGGCGCGCGGCCGTCGGCCGGGGCGCGGCGGCCGGATGGTCTTCGTGGTGCGGTCCTTGAACTGCACCCGCATCTTGCCGCTCGCGAAGACCTTCACCGACTTCCAGGCCGGCTTCAGCCCGGCGAGTGCCGCCATAATGCTCCGCCGCAATTGCTCGTCGGGTCCGAGCAGGTCGGCCCAGAACCGGTCCAGTTCCTGCTCGAACGAACAGCGTTGCGTGTCGTACGTATCGCCTTCGTCGCACCAGCCGCCGAAGTGGTACCAGATCTCCGATGGGCGCAGTCGCTCCTCGGCGGCGCGCGTCACGAGCACCTCGTCATCGCACCAGCCGTTCACATCTTCGGGCGGCGGGGCCTTGGCCATACAGACCAGCGACGAGAAGACCTTGCCGTCACTTGTGTGCGCCGTAATAGCGAGCCTGGCGACACACGTGAGCGTGCCGGTCCAGACGCACGCGCTGTGCAGCTCCTTGCCGGCCGTGACCGTGACCTTGCCGATGGTCGGCAGGGCCGCCCAGGTGTAGCCGTCGTACTCCTTGCGGATATTCACGGGAACGAACGGCGCGGCGAACTGTCCGAGTGCGGCGAGCAGGTGGGCGTTGGCCTCGTCCACGTCCGTCCCATCGGGGAAGTCCGGGTCGAAGCGGTAGCAGCGTGCCAGCGGAAACCCCTCCGGCAACTGCACCTCCACCGGATCCGGCTCCGGCGGATCGGACGGGCCAAGCAGTCCGACGTGGAACGTTGGCGTCGCTTCGGGCAACGCGATGCCCAGTTCCTGCGCGCGGATGTACTGCGGGTACGGCAGCCGGTGGTGGCCACGGCGCTGCAGGTAGTGGTACGCCTCCAGCTCGAGCGCCGCTTTCAATTGCTCGAAGGCGTCGTTTTCCACGAGCCGCGTCCGGGCCGGGAGCATGAGGCGAATGCTCGTCGGTTCACCCGTGAGATCGACCAGGAACCACAGCCCCCGCTCGCTGACTGGGTGACAGTCGAAGCTCGTCGTCTGGCCGTGGAAGTTGACCAGCACGTTGTCGCCGCAGGCGAAGCTGCGCCGCACCGGCCGGTGCCAGTGTGTGAGCTGCGCTGCGTCGCGCACCTCGATCCGGCAGCCCAGTTCGGGATGATGCGCGGCGTGCTCACGGACGAACGGCTCGGACGCACACGGGCGGCCGTCGACCAAGACCTGGAGGCCGCTGAAGACGGCCAGCGGGCTGACCAGCGCGTGCGACCACTTCTCGTCTTTGAACTGGACGATTGTGCCCGACACCGGCTCCGGATCGGCCAGCACTGTGACCGGCGCGCCGCGCCAGCCGTCATTGCTGATCTGCACGATCTGGCCGTTGGACCGGATAGTGACGGCGCGTGGTGCCAGGCAGAACAGGCCGACGCCGGCCGGGTCTTCGCTGGCCTCGAAGTCGTCCTCCCAGCCCGAGCCGCCCAGGTCGAGCAGCCTGGCGAAGTCGTCGATGCCGCGGCCATCGTCCCGGACGGTGACCGTGCCGTTTTCGTTGGTGATGTCCACGTTCTTGGCGCCGGCCCGCCGGGCGTTCTGGAGCAGCTCGCTGATCCGGCCCTCCAGTGTCCCGGTGAACAGCCGATTCGCCTTCCTGAGAAGTCTGGGATTTACACATGCTTGGATCATTGTCATTGCATTTCCTCCGTGTGACGTTGAAAACGACGCCGTGCCAACGTAGTCATGGCGTCGCGGTGCCCGCGGCACGCCCGCGCCCGCGCGCAGAGCGTCCACCATGGGCTCAAAAGCAATGGATGCCTGAACGCGTGAGTGGTTCAGGAGAACATGAAGGAAGCCCCCGCTGCATACGCAGATGTGCCAGTCCAAACCAACGTCGCGTCACGGCGACAAACCGCGCCAGGGCACGTTGTCGCCAATCATGATGCGTCTGCTGGTTGCTCGCGCGCGACAACAGAAACAGAAACCCTCCGCCGCGCAGTGAACTTTCGCCCGCAGTCGCGGCACACGCGCAGCGGCCGATCTCCCAGCGTCGCCGTGCGGCGAACACCTTTGCTGATCGTGCGGCCGCCGCAATATGGACATTTCGGCTTGGGACCTCGCTTTCTCATGTGATGCACCTCCAATGTCACATGGCCCCGAGCCTTTTTAAGCCTTGCGCTGCCAGGACAGGCTGGACGTCGACACGAGCCCAGCCTCAGCCGGCACCTCATCCGTGCCGGAGCTCACGAGGTACTCGTACGCCTTCTGCAGCGCGGTGATCGCTTTGGGCACTTCGTTGATGCTCAGACTGTTCGTGCCTTGCCACTGCCCGGCTTTGTCCTTGTAGCGCACTTCGAGGATCACCTTCGCGATCGGGATGCTCTCGCCGTTTCGCTCAAGTGTGTTGCGGAAGATGGACGCGCGCACTGCCCCCATCTTGAATACTTTTTCCGGTTTTGCCATGGTTCTTCCTCCTATCGATCGGATCTACCAATTCGATGCGATCGATAAGACGATGCGGGATATAAACCTTTCGGCTCCGAGCGAACGCGGCGCGGGCACGAAAGGGGCAGGCCTCCGAGCCTGCCGCCACGATACGGGCACGCGGCTCTGCTATCAGCGCGGAGCCACGCCCGACGCGGCTTCGAGTGCGGCGGGTTCAACCGCCAGTTGATCTGTGCGTTCAGAAGACGCGGTCACGAACATGGAAACCGCGCCAAGGGCGCGGCGTGAGCGACGAGGGGTTCAACTGGCCCTGGCCGACATGAGCGGAAGAAGCCGTTTCCGGGCGGAATAAGCGCTGTGTGCGACACAAGGAGCGCGGAGTCGCCTCTGCGGCAATCAGCGTCCTACGGGTTGAGCCGGACAAGTGGTTTGCTCGCATAGGTGGGTGGCGCCCAAGCGCGGTCGGGTATTCGGGCGCCCCTCGGGGGGTGTTGGCACGAGTGTCGGTCCGGTTTTCGCTGTAATTCCGTAAGGACGACGGACTATATAAATCTTTCGTTGCGATGTGTATCTGCTTGGTTGAGCGCGGGTGTGGCCCGCCAGAACAGTGCTCGGTTCTGTCTCCGAGCCCTCCATGCGTCGCAGGCACGGGGGCATTTGCGGTAGTGATGCACACGCCTTTCCGGCATTGGTGCGTTCCCAAGCGATGTCGCGCTGCTCCGCGATCATCGACCCCGGATACGAATAGCAGCCGACGCAGCGGGAATTCGCGTCCGGTTGCGAGCAGATGCTGCCGTTCCAGCCGTTTAGATGCCAGGCGAGTCGTATCGACATGTGCGTGGGTATCGAATCCTCTCACAATCGTCCATGCGCTCGCTGGCGCTGGTGCTCTACCACCACTGACCCGTGAACTCCACAGGAAGTTCGCGCTCCGTGACCTTTGCATGCACTCCTTCGGCGTCCCGTTCGTATTTGGGAATGTCCGGACGACGGTACGAGAGGCCGCATGCCAGGAGCAGCAGGCGGGCCGCGTGCTGCTCCCTCAACGATCCAAGGGGTACCGACTCCCCCGATGGGAGCAGGACCCTAGTGCGATTGGGGATGCTCAGTGTCGCCGGGGGCTCTTCCCACGCGGCCATGTGTCGGGGCGGCTGAGACTCCATCCGCTCGGTCATTGGCGCGCACATTGATCCTCCGCCTACAAGAAAGAGCTTGTACTTCGCCCGACCATTGCAGTACCACGCCCGTGGTCGTTGGTCCAACTGCATGGCTTGGTCCAGCACGCCGGCCTTGTGGCGATAGACCTTGTCGGCAATCGGTTTGATGAGATCTCGATGCGATCGCACCTCATCAGCGTCGAGTGCCTCTCGCGCGGCACGCGCATGGCACGTAGCCACGCCTAGCGGCTTCATCAGGGCCTGGTCCACATCATCCATGCCCACGCGTGTGCTGCCAGCGGAGTAGTACCACGCCGTGGTCCCGCCTTCACCTTTCTGCAACCAGAAGAAGGCCACGTCGGACGTGCCAGCGCCGATATCCACCAGGCCGTACAGGCCCGGATCGCTCTCAGGCAGCAGCAGATACGCCGTCATGGCCGCGTGCGTCTCAGGGAAGATCCTCGTGGGGCTTTCTGCCACGGGTGGCCGCAGAACGCCCCGGACTCGACGCAAAGCAGCGATAGCCTCATCAACGGGCCAGTGCTGTCGCGCGCAATCGGCGAGCATCGATGCGTAATAAAGGACGTTCTCGAAGTGTTCGCCCACCTCCCCAAACTCACTCATCTGGTCAAGGGGCGCTGCCGAATTGACCACGAACCGAACTTCTTCCGGCTTCGCCCCGAGCGCTCTGAGCACTTTCTGTTTGGCCGCCCCCAACACGACCGCGAGATAAAGCGTCGATATTTGCTCTGCGGACAGCTCACGATCACCAAGCCGCAAATGGCCGGGCCGCGTGACCATGCAATTGGGACAAGGATCACCGTCGGTCGATGCGGATTTCGCTGCTGCCTGCGCTTGGCACAGCAAACACATCTTGAATGACCGCACGATACCCGCCGACTGCGCTGTCTCGGCTTCGTAGCCAAACACAAAAGCGCCGTCTTCGATCGCTGCGGATGTCGGCCAGAGGACCTGGCTCGCCTCGTCAGAAGGAGCATCGTGCGCTAACACCACCAGCGATCTGCCCTCCGCCTCTTCCCGGAAACAGCACTTCGACGTTGACGTCCCGAAGTCCAAGCCAATTGTTACTCGCCTCGTCGGGCACTCTTTCGCTTTCGCGCGCGGCGCGGCGGGTTCGGACTCGGCTTTGCTCGGCGGAGCTTTGCACCCCGGGATGAACTTATGCCACCACGCGCACATATCCTGCCCCCTCCACAGCAGAAATGACCGATATCGACCGGTCTTCCTCTAGTTGTCGACAGCGCTCTTCGTACTCGGCGTCGAGCTTGCGAACTTGCGCCTCAAATAGGGGCACCGCTCGCTCACGCTTGCGAAGGCGACTCTCTTCCAGGCGTCGCTCCCGTTCCCGACGCTTCACCTTGTAGGACGACTCAAATGAACTCAGGCGCTGATCGACACGAGTCGCGTTGCGGTTGCGCACTTCACGGCGATACTTCGCCTGCCGTTCCATGAGATTCGACTTGGCCCGCTGCAGCAGTTCGGCCGTGAATTCCTGCGGGGGCGCCGCGAAATCGCGCCAGCGCTCGCCGACCACCACCATCTGGTGCAGGAGCATTTCGGCCGCCTCGGCGTCAACCGGATCACCGCCGTCAGCCGGCACGACCACCGCCCACAGTGATCGGCCGCGGCGTATGCCCGTTTCCTCGATTGACGCCCACAAGAACAGGTACTCGCCGGGAGCCACCGCCGTGGACTGAACCTGAACTGCTGTGACAGGATGCACAAGCGACGGGTTGTCGTCGTATCGCTTGGCAATCGCCCGCACCAGGGGATGGGATGAAGTGACGAGTTCAGCACGCGAGTGCGTCATCGCCTGCTCATTATCGAAGGTCACGGTCAGTCGACCACGCGCCGAGCGCTCAAGAAAGCGCTGCACGGCGGGATCCGTCCGCGGAAGCGGCATGCGCACGAAATCTCGCAACGTTTCGGTCACGTTCATTTCGAAGAGGCTGGCCGATTCACTCTCCCAATTCTCCGATCCGTCGGTGCCCTGTGGACGAAGCCGACACTTGGCGTGCTCGGCCTCCAAGAACTGCCCAACGAAAATGCGCAACTCGTCCCCCGTCACGAAACGGCCCAGGCGCCGGACACGATCAATCTGCTCGTCGAAATACTCGTCGTGCCCCACGAGATTGGCGGACTCAGCTTCCAAGCGCTCCTCGTCGCGAACGCGCTGGGCTAGGGCTAAGGCTTTTTGTTCGATGATCGCTTCGCGCTCCCGAGCAGTTAGACGTGGGTTGAATAGCTCTTTGGTCAGGCTTCGAATCTCTTGGCCCAGGATTGGCTCCAGCACGCCGATGGTCCGCTCGAAGACCCGAATGCGCCCGTAAAGCCGTTCGAGAATCATGTCCTCGATTGTCCCAGGGCACGAAAACGAGAAGATCAGAATCTTTTCTGCCTTCTGACCCAGTCGATCGACCCGACCGACGCGCTGTTCAACCACCATGGGATTCCAGGGCAAGTCCCAATTCACCACGACGTTGCAGAACTGAAAATCCAAACCCTCGCTGCCAACCTCGCTCGACAAGAGGACCTGCATGCGCTGGTCGTCGCGAAACTGCTCGATGCGGCAAATGCGCTCGTCGTTGCTCGGATCCTCGGGGTTCGTAGGCACGTCGCCATCGATGCGCACGCACTGAATGCCTGCGTCGGTCAGCCGCCGCTCAAGGTACCGCAGGCTCCGCTTGAAGTACGCAAACACCACGACCTTTGGCTGGCTTCTGAGAATATCGACAAGCGCCTTCAACTTTTCATCCCGCCGTTCAAGGGTCTCGCGACAACTGCGAACCAGCTCCTCAAACTCAGGGTCAGTACGCAGCCGCCAAGCTGTCTCGGACTCCTCATCCTCGTCCACATCATCAAGATTCTCGTCAATGCCGTCGTCTGACTGCTCGGTCGCCGTCAACTGCTCATAATGCGCGAGCGCGGCTTGGAGTGAACTCGCCAACTGCCGTTGCAGCGTAATGAGCGCGAAACGCGCCGCGAAGTCGCCGTGGAATCGCATGTACCGATCGAAGCAGAACTCCGACAGCCGTTCGTAGACGCTCTGTTCCTCAGTCGAGAACTCCACGCGAACCACGCGCGCTTCCCGCTTGGCCGCGTCCGGGTACACTTCGCGCTTCCGCGTGCGGTTCATGACAGGCGTCAGCACGTTCAGGGTCGCCAAGTTTTCCTGCAAATCCAGTAGCTCCGGACGGGTCAGCTCTCCGTCCCGCTTGAGCAGTTCCAGCGTTTCCTCATAAAGCGCGTTGCCAGCATACCGGTCGCCTTGCGCGGATTGGACAAGCTCGCCCAGCGCGGTCAACGATCGCTCGCGCCAGCCGTCCCCGCCCCTACGCAAGGTCGTCTCCGCTTCAACCACCCAGCGATTGGTCCTCAACCGCTCTTGGAACACGTCAAAGCGATCAAATTCTTCGGGCAGCAGCAAACGCATCAGGTTGAATAGGTTCTCATCGTTGAGGTGGATTGGTGTTGCCGTCAGCAGGACGGTGGCCTCGCTGCAGTCACTGAGGACCCGCACGACGCGATGCTGTTTGGTGTCGCTGTTTCGGCAGTGGTGGGCCTCGTCCACAATGAGCAGGTCGATCGGCGCGCCACGCTGCTCGATGCCCTCAATCACCGTGTTGCCCCGGAGGCTTTCCAGCGAGACGATGCCTTGCAAACGCGGCAGACCACGATCCGCTTGCCCCTCGCGGAGCAGCGCTTTGCCGAGAAACGTGTTCCGATTTAGCACCTCGAATTCTTCACCGAACCTGTACCACAACTCGTTCTGCCACTTCGTTCGCAGCTTCGCAGGGCAAACCACGAGTACTCGGTGGATGTTAAACCTCGCTCGTTCTTCCAGCAGGATGTACCCAGCCTCGATGGTCTTTCCCAAACCGACCTCGTCGGCGACTAGCAGGCGTCGCCGATCGGACGCCAAGAACTTCAGCAGCGGTTTGAACTGGTACGGGTGGAAGTCCGTCCGGGATGCTTTGTAGCTATAGACGGTGTCGCGGAGCGGCCGTCGCAGCTTGGACATCGTCAAACGGCGGGCGAAAGCCACTTGGTCCCCGAATGTTCCCGCCAGCAGCAGGGACTCGACATCCTGCTCGCCGGTGAACGTTTCGAGGTCCTCCTCCATGACGTTGCTGATCCGCCCGTTGAAATTGACCCGGTAATAGGCCTCCCCGGCGTGTCGCTCTGGGCCATCCACGACCGTGCCCACGCAGCTCATGCTTCCACGCTCAACAACATGGTCACCCTTGCGGAACATGTTCCAGCCTCAATTCTGATACAATCATCTGCACACCCTCGGGAAGATCTACGTGCGGATTCAAGCAGTGGTCCCAGTTCCTGCAACATAGTGCTCACGCTGCAGCTCAAACGTAGTGCTTGTTTCGTTGTAGTCCTTCCATCGCTCGTCGTACAATCGGTGCGTAAGCAGCGACACGTCGGTTGTCTCTCCGTCAGTGCCCGGATCGAGCCCGCCTTCGAACCGAATGCCACCGCGTTCGGTCAGAACGTATCGACCGTGGATTCTCTCACCGCCTGCTTTCTGCTTCCATATGATGATCCGTATCCGGAGTCCTGTCGGCACAGACGCAGCGAGCCGGCGGGTACACTCCCTGCAGAACTCATCAACATCCCACTTCGGCTGCCCGTCTGGTCGCCACGCGGATACGTGCAGTTCTGTGCGTGTTGGTGGCTGCCTTGTCGTCTTGAGAGCTTCGCACATGGCTGCGAAGGCCTCGCGCCAGCGAGGTTCCCAGGGATTGAAGTGTGGGTCGATAAGCAGAATCTCACGACTGCACGAGATCAATGAGCTCGCAGCAGCCGCCAGGTCCAGGGCTCGACGTGCAACTTTGCGTTCCCTTGGCACCGCCCAGCGTGGAGTTTCGTCGCTCACGTCGGCAGCAACCAGAACAGCTGCGTCCTTCCTCGGGTTTGAGCGCGCGATGATCGCGTCAAATGGACTGTTGCCGGTTTGCTGAGCCTCCGCATTGACCAGCCACTCGCGTGAGCCATCATATGGCCGCCTCGACTTCGTGGTTGCTGGATCAAGGCGGCGGAGTCGCTCCTCGACTACGGCCATGCGCGTGGTACCACGGAATTCGGTCAGTGCTTCGTATACCAGACGTTTCCAGCTTTTGGGGAACTGCGCGATCAACCTGCCATGCTCGACCCCAAGCCGGTCGATGAAGTACCTGAAGTTGTCCCAGGTAGACAATACAGCAGGCTCAATGGCAAACTCACACAGCATCAAAACAGCTCCCCCGCTCGTTCTTCGAAAAAGCCCTTCGGCCAGCGATCGACGAACTCGCCGGTTTCGTCCACGCGCAAGGGCGTCGCACGAATCGCACCGTCGTGCTGGTCCATGTAGGTGACAGACAGTCCTTCGGACTTCAGCGCGAAATCGTCGACTTCGTGGTCGCCCTCAGTGGTTTGCCGGATGCGCCTCAGTAGGCGCAATAACAGGTGCTCACTATGCGTCTCTATGATAAGTGGCTCGGTGTGCCACCCCGCGGCGTAGATCAGCAGATCGCCCAGGGCAACTTGAATCGCCGGGTGCACGTGCAGCTCGGGCTGTTCAATGACCACCAGACCTGTAACATCAACGAGAAGCGCGACTACCACAGGCAGGATTTGGGCGACGCCTTCTCCGACGTCGGGGGGATCTAGTTTCACTCCGGTATGAGCGTCAACCAACGCCAGACGCAGTCGACGAGGAGACGAGCTCACGCGGATACGCATGTCCTCAAGGTCAGCTTCATCGTACGCGTGCTCGCCAAGAAGAGCCACAATGCTCTGGTCAGCGGTATCGAGTTCAATAGTCTGAAATCGGCGGAGGTAGTAGCCGGTCGCAAGCCTGTCGGGACGACTCAGCCAATCACTGACTTCTGCGAATACCTCAGGGACAACGTAGTGCAGCTCGTCCCATGCCGCCAGTCCGTTGGCCCGTCTCGCGGGGTCGTGATGCCGCAGCGGAACGTAGTGACGCGGGGGCGCTTTCCGTAGCGGCCCCAAGTACTGCATTTCACGCAAGGCGTCTCTTAGAAGCCGTGCTGGTCCCGCAATGAGGCGCGTGATTCCTGCATGGGCAAAGCCATCCGGATCGCCCATCTGGGTGAACGATTCGCCTTCCTCGGCAGGAGATTTCTCGTCGGCAGACGGCTGCACGAAACAAATCGGCTGTTCCAGTCGTGGAAGAGCGTCCCACTGGCCGCTGACAAACACTGGGCCCTGAGTCATGAACTCCGGTATCTGGGGCTCTTTTAAGATCGGATGTCTCGCTGCAAAGTGTGTCAATTCGCACGACGCCCGACCTGCCTGCCGGCCTATCGTGGCCAAAGGCTCACCATTTATGTCCACGCTGTACATGGAAACGAATGGGTGCCGATTGACGTGACTCCAACGCACCTCAATCGACACGCGGGCCTGCGTGACGCAGTCTTCGAACCCGAACGGCGTCTCATCTGGATCAAGGTACGTCAAAAGCCGCCCCGCTTTGATGTCCATGTCTACGGAGATCCGCAGTGGCGTATTGAGCTTTCGGCCGTGCACAAAGTTGGCGAACCCGCCCAGATCGACGGACTCGCCGCCGCTAATGGTGCGATCGGCATCGAGATTGCGATGCTCCAGAATCTCACGGAGGTAATGAAGCGCATCGATAATGGTGCTCTTTCCACCGCTGTTGGGGCCGAATAGCAGCGTGATTGGCTTGAGCTCAATTCGCTGCCGCTCCCCGATCCCTTTGAAGTTCTCGATTTCGATCGCGGTGATCATGGACTCACCTCTCGGATGCCAGCGCGCCGCCGGCGAACCACGTCAAGGCTGCCCGCTGTGCCTCATCGAGCCGCATAGCCGAATTGCGACCTTCCGGATACACCTCCGCCGCATCCCACATCGGACGGGTAACACTCGTGGCCACGCCAAGCTTGACACCGCGCTGCCGCAGCGCCGCATGCAGCGGCCCGGCAGCGAACAGAAACACGTGGTCGATGGCGAACGGCCGTTGCACGCCGCGCGAACTGGCCGCGGCACCGCGCGGGCCCGCCAGCACGAGGTAGTAATCCGGCGGGTGGCTGACGTTGAGGTCCAGCAGGCCTTCCAGCTTGCCGTAGCACTTCACGTTCACCGTTCGACCGGCGAGCGGCCCGGCCGTGAAGCGCCCATCCCGGCCCTTACACGTCGCCGAATGCTCCAGTGTGATCCCGAAGATGCACGCGGCGATGAATTCGCCGAGGTGCCCCTTCTCGGCCGGCCTGCCGATCAGGCGGGCGATTTCGGCATCCGCAGCATTGCGTCGCGCAATGGCCGCGGCCAGAGCCCGAAGCCCCGCGTGCAAGTCGATGTGTGGCGGATCGTTCATCCTTCACATCCGTCCAATCGCTGATTGTCACAGGCGCAGGCCGCGGTAAATCGACGCGAACGAACGCGCCTCGCCCTCCATCAGCGTCAGATAGGCCGGGTCGTAGTCGGTGGGCAGGATCAGCTTGCCCCGGCGCACGTCGAGCAGGCCAACGTTGACCCTGCCTGACCTGGGGCGTAGCTCGGCCTGGAGCAGGTGCAGCATGGCCTCCACCTGACGCTTTCCGGGCTCGCCGTCCTTGAAATACAGCTTCACAAGGTGCGGCGAACCGCCGATCTTCAGCCCCAGCTCAGGATTCAGCGATACGCTCAGATCGTCGATGACCCACGCCTTCTTCGGCGGCGCGAACCAATCCATCGTTCGGCGGCCGGCAAATTTCTTGTATCCCTTCACGAGTGCTGGGTAGGCCGTCTGCTTCTTCCTGTCTGTTAGCCCGCGCAGGACCTGATCAAGGGCGGTCGGTGGTTGGTCATTCCGGTGTAACTCGACGAGCGCGTCCCGGATCGGCTTGTAGAAGTCGGTCTGCGGGCTATACCCCTCGCCATGCTGCTTCTTGGTGCGGCGGACGACCGTAAGCTTCGGCGAACCCGATTTGAGCACAAAATCGACGAATTGAGTCAGCGTAATCTCGATCATTTGCGATCCCACAGCTTGCGATCCACAGCGGCGAATTCCTCGAAGGTATCGAACACCATCACGCGCGTGTCAGTCTGCATGCCGCGGCGAAGAACGTTCATCGCCCGGTGGCGCGCATCGCGATCGGGGTTCACAAGCACGATGTTTCCTAGCTTTCCCCGACCGACAGCGACGCGAAACAGCGAAGAGGTGTGCAGGTCGGTAGCCGGAAATGAATAACCGATCGCGACGATAGTAGTGGCTCGGTGAATTTCCTTTGCGGCCGCGATCCAGATCTTACCAAACACGCCCTTGTCGAAGTCCTTATGCCACTCGGGAGGTATGATTGCGAAGCGCAGGTTGCCAGATGTCTGCTTTGTGTATGGTCGTTCCTTGAGGCCAAAGTAGTTGCTCGACTTGCTTATGAAGTGCAAGGAGCCGTGCAGTTTCAGCAGACGAATCGTCTGGTCCTTTGTCCCCGGCGTGGTGGGCGTCCACTTCTCTTCGCCGTCCAGAGTGGAGCCCTTCCCGCGCTTGAGCGGCAGGCAATACCCATACCGCGGATTCCACTTGGCCTCTCCGTGCTTGGCTAGAGTGTGATCGATCAGACAATCGTAATTAAAAGAAACGATCGCGTCGGACGGTGTCAGCTGTCTGACGACTTGTTCATGATATGTGCAATCACGGTGCTGATGCCCGGTGCCGCCCTGTGGACTGTAGGAGAGCGATTCCTCCAGCACGGCTGCTATCGCCTGCAACAGATTCGTTCGCCTTTTCTCCAGGGTGGACAGGCGCTCGCCCCATCGTTCACCCGTGGTCTTCTCAACGATCCGCTTCTGGTGCTCGATTGTCGTGAACATCGTTTCGAGCGTGAGCTGGAAGTTGTGGCCGAACAGCTCCACGGCGTCCGAGATTAAGCGGTTCACCGTGTCGCGGTGCTTGTCGTTGGCGAGGCGCTGAAGTTGCGTGAAGAAGTCGCCATCCAGCGGCGGCAGGCACAGCGGCCGGTCCTTCTCGCTCTTGACGAACGACGCGCCACGCGTGGCCCCGGCCCCGAGCACGATGAGCGCCATTACATCGCCCTCCGCATTGCTCGGGCGTGCATCTCGGCGATGTCCGCGGGATACGCATACTCATCCGGATACGGCGCGCGGCCCTCCAGTCCCAGCAGCAGGTCGCGATAGCGCTGCACAGCCCTATCGAAATCGGCCCAGTCACCGACGTCGCGGTGCTGATACGCGTGGATTGCGTTGCGCTGCGTGCGGACCATATCGAGCCAAGCGGTCCACGCGTCGCGCTCGCTTTCGGTCCACACCTGTTCGGCGTAAAAGTCAATCAACTCACCCAACATAGGCTCGTCCGGTTCGAGGGGCTCGCCGGCCGTCGGGCCGCGGCGTTTCACCAGCGGTGACTTGGCGTAATCGTGCTCGAACACGCACAGAAACCACTTCAGCGTGCCTTCAACCAGCGCGCCGAGGTTCGTCCACGCCAGAATCAACCGGCCGTCGGATTCGGCGGCGTCGGTGGGCGGCTGCCACAGGCGCAGCGTGCGCGACAGCGACACTTGACGGTCAAACCGTGCCCGGCTCAGCAACTCGGCGGCATCGGCTGGCGCCCAGCCGTCTGCGCGGCTCCAGAACTCTGCGATGTGCGTATTCAAGCGGATGATCTCGTCGATTGCAGCCATGCTCAAAGCTCTCCCCGAAACGCCCGTTGAACGAGCGAGTTGAACAAGGCATCAGCATCGCCGATTGACCCATCGGCACGCTGCGCCACCCGGCGCGCTTCTTGTGCATCGGCGACAAACCGCTCCTGCCGGTCAATTGGCACCCGCGGAACCGGGAGCGCACGAAGCTGCGTCATGTTGATGGTGGCCAGGTTCGAGGTTTTCTTCGCACACCGTAGGAAATACGCCTTGGCGAAATGCGTGCGAATGTAGTTGGCAAAGAAGAGCGGCAGGAGCTTGCCGGGGTTGCAGCGAACGCGAAACACGTGGTTCTGATGGATGCAGTCCGGAACGTCCTGCTCCCAGATTCCGCCACGGCCGAGTTTGTCGAAGTCGCCGCCTTCCGTCATGAGAACGTCGCCGTGCTGCAATCGAAGTGCTTCCACGTCCTGCGGCAAGACTTCGATGGTCTTGATTTCGGTCAGGTCGAGATAGCCGTCCTGCACGTTGGCGACGCGGATGTAGGGGACCACCACGGTCTCCTGGTGGCCGAAGTGGCGTCCCTTCGTAACGCCGGATGCGATATCGGCCAGTTCCTCTTCCCCGAGGCGGGCCATCTCTGAGGGGGGCACGCGTAGCCACTTGGCGAACATCTCGTAGAAGACGCTCGGGATGAGCTGGTCGGCGAGGCGGGCGGCTTCCTGGCGGCGGCGGCGGATGGCGTCCGCCTTGTCCAAAATCGCCGCGATCCGCTTCTGCTCGGCCAGACTCCGCTTCGGATCGTCCGGAAACGGTAGCGGAATCGGGATTCTCAGGCAGAGCCCGTAGTTCAGATTCGAGATGTTCGTCGTCTTGCGACCGCAAAGCCGAGTGAGGTGCTGCGTGTGCGGCGAGCGGAACCAGAAAGCGAGGTAATTCGGGTCGAGACGCTTCCGGTCAGCGCGGAGGATTGAGATGAAGCCACCCGCAGTGGCCGTATAACTGAGTTTGGGAACTAGAACTGCCTTCCCAACAAGCTCCCAGGAGTTCGCGCTCGACACCAAGAGATCACCGGGCTCGACGAACTGCTCTTGCCGGCGGACAAGCTCGCGCGGCACGTAAATCAGATCGTGGTCTTCAAGTTCCTCTTGGATGTTCGTCGTGCGGAAGCAAGCAACGTGGCCGTTCGCTGGGGCGGTTGCGCGGTCGCTCGGCTGGAACGTGATTCCGCGAACGAAGCGTGCGACTTCTGCTAGCGGTGTGGGCGTCAACGCAGCATCCCCTCCAGCTCAGTCAGATCGTGCCCCTCCTGCTCGTTCAGCTTCTTCAGCCGCTTCAGGATCGTCTTCGGCGGGTCGTATTTCGGCTCCTCGTACACCGTTTCCTTGTAGCGGTTGATCGACAGGTCGTAGTTGGCCTCGCGGATGTCGGCGATCGGCACGAAGAACGCCTTGTCCTTGCGGTCGGATTTGGCGGGCGAGACGCCCACCCCACCCTCAAAGCGCTTGGCCCAGCGGGCCCGCACATCGGGCAGGTCGGTCGCGTCGATCGGGTCGCGCTTGTCGTCGAGCGAGAAACCGTCGTTGACCACGTCGTAGAACCAGACGTGCTCGGTCTTGCCGCCCTTCGTGAACAGCAGCACGGCGGTCGAGACGCCGGCGTAGGGCTTGAACACGCCCGCCGGCAGCTTGATCACCGCGTCGAGCTGGTTGTCGTCCACCAGCATCTGCCGCAGCGTGCGGTGGGCGGTGGACGAGCCGAACAGGACGCCGTCCGGCACGATCACGCCACAGCGGCCGCCGAGCTTGAGCATGCGCAGCATGAGCACGAGGAACAGTAGCTCGGTCTTGCGGGTCTTGACCTTGCCGGTGAGCGAAGAATGCACGTCGGCGTGGTCCAGGGCGCCCTTGAACGGCGGGTTGGCGAGGATCAGGTCGAAATACTTAGTCGCCGCGCGGCGGACCTCGGGGGCCGCGGCGGCGGGGAACGAGTTGCTGAGCGTGTCCTGGTAGTAGACGTGCGGGTTATCGACGCCGTGCAGCATCATGTTCATGGCGGCGATGCGCAGCATCGTGATGTCGAAATCGAAGCCGTAGAACATGTCCCGCTGGATGTGCTTGCGGTAGGGCTCCAGCTTGTCGCCGGTGTAGATGACGGCGGGCTGGCCGTCGTCGCCGATGACGGGCCGGCCGTTCTCATCGAGCTGGGGGATGATGCCCTGCTTCGACGACCAGTGGCGCATCAGGAATTCTTTCACCGCGACAAGGAAGCCGCCGGTGCCGCAGGCCGGATCGCCGACCCGCCAGGTGGGCTCCGGCGCGATCAGGTCCACGATCAGGCGGATGATGTGCCGCGGCGTGCGGAACTGGCCGTTGATGCCGGCGGTGGTCAGCTTGGACAGGAGGTATTCATACAGGTCGCCCTTCACGTCGCCCTTTTCGAGCGGGAGCTTGTCGATCATCTCGACCGCGGAAACGAGCAGGCTGGGCTTCTGGATCAGGAGCTGGGCGTCCTGCATGTAGCGGCCGAAGGCGGTGCGCTCGCCATTGGACTTCTCGCCGAGCTTGCGGATGTGGGCGAAGACCTCGTCGCGGACGACGGGGAGCATCTCCTTGCCGCCGAGCCTCTTGAAGTTCTGCCAGCGGCGGGGGTCATGTGGGCCGTCGAAGGGCGTGTGGGCGGGCTGTTTCGTGCGGGCGGCCTTCTTCTCCTCGCGCGTGGCGGCCATGTCGAGCAGGCGTGTGAACATCAGGAAGGAGATCTGTTCGATGACGGTGAGCGGGTTGCTGATCCCGCCGGTCCAGAACTCGTCCCACAGCTTGTTGACCTGGCTCTTGAGTTCGGAAATCACTGCGACGCGCCTCCTTGCGGTTTGGCTGCGGTGAATGACTGGATGATCTTAATGAGTTCCTGCACGGTGCGCTCGTCGGGGAATACGCCGTCGAGGCCCTCGCTGTGCAGCGTCGTGAACGGCGCCTCATACAGCCGCTCGACCGTGATGCTGCCGTATTGGGCGATGTGGTTCTGGAGCATGTCCAGAAACCGCACCTGCTGGGCGGTGAGCGCCGGGTGATTCTGGGCGAATTCCTCGAAACGGCTGCGGACGGCCTGGGCATCGAGCCCGATGATCTGGCGGATCGCCTGGTCGAGGTGGCCGGCGGTCTCGGGGTAGTAGTCCAGCAGGTCGGTCAGGTCGAGTGTGGGGTCCTGCGTGAGCACCAGCGACGTAAGGGCGCGCAAATCGTCGTCGTTGACGGGCGCGCCGGCGCGGATGCGCTGCAGGGTCGGGTTGAGGTCGAACAGGTTGCGGAGCACGCGCTCGACGCGATCGCGGTAGGCGGCCAGTTCGAGCCCTTCGAGCCTGACGGTGTGCACCTTGCGCTCGATCAGGGCGTCGTCCTCGGCCACGTCGATGACCTTCGGTGGCAGCGTTGTGGACGCGGACGGCTGGCGCAGGTGCATCACGCCGCGGAGTTCGACGCGGACGCGCTCCAGGTCGGCAACGGTCGCGCTAACCCAGAAGGCGGGGTTGCGCGCTTCCAGAATTACGGCCTCCTTCGCGCGAACCTGGCTCAGGTTCAACTGAAGCTGCTCAATCTGCCCGCGGATGTCGTCCTTCAGGTCGTCGTAGCGGCTTGCGGCGCGCAGGCGTTCAATCTGCGCCTGGCACATGCGCAAGTCGAATTGGTGCGCCGCCTCGTGCCCCGAGATGTTGCGCCACTGCATCAGCGGGGCGATGTCCTGTTGCAGCACGCCCTTGGTGGCTGCGTCGAACTGCTTGAGCACCTCCTCGCGCTGCACCGTCTTCACCTGCTTCCACTTCTCACGGACTGCGATGCTGCGGTCGGGCAGGTCGGCGATGTCCTTCTGCATCAGGCCGATCGCAAGGTCGAACGCGGTGGTGTCCTGACGCTGGAGCGCCGTTTCCGCCAGCTTCATGCGAGCCTCGAAGAGGCGCTGCGGCAACGACTTGGGCGGGGCCGCTTCCGCCGGTTTGTATTGCTCCTCGAAGTAGTCGAAGTTCCCCCAGTGGTCGAAGATCAGGAAATGGGTCTTGTCGCGCCCCGGGCCTAACAGGTTCGGGCAGAGGCGCGTGCCCCGCCCGATCATCTGCCAGAACTTGATGTAGGAGTAGACGGGCTTGGCGAACACGAGGTTGACGATCTCGGGGACGTCGATGCCGGTGTCGAGCATGTCGACGGAGATCGCGATGGTCAGCGCGGGGTTGCTGCCCTCGCCTTTGAAATCGTCGATCAGGTCCTCGGCGCGCGGGTCGTAGTTGTCGATCACGCGGCAGAAGTTCCCGCCGTACTGCGGATACAGCTCGTCGAACAGGTTCTGCAGCAGGACGGCGTGATTATGGTTGCGCGCGTAGATGATCGTCTTGCCGACGCGCGTGCCGGACGCGTTGCGCAGGCCGCGCTCCATGAGGTTCCGCAGTATCTTCCGGTTCGTGTCCTTATTGAAGATGCTGCGATCAACATCGTTCTGCTCGGCTTCGACCGCCTCGGGCACCGCCTCCTGCTCTTCGAGCTGCTCCCGCTGGTCGGGCGACATCTGCGAGTATTTGATGCCGCGTCGGAGGAAGTCGGTGGTGTGTTCCTCGACTTCGAACGGGACGAGATAGCGCGGGTTGGCGGCGATCGCGTCGGCGTAGCTGTAGAACGCGGTCGGGTTGTCATCCTCACAGCCGAAAAGTTCGTATGTGTTGCGCGAGATAAGGCTGTTGCCGAGCGGGTCCTTGCGTGGCGTCGCGGTGAGCCCGACGGCGTAGGCGTCGAAGTAGCGGAGCAGGTCCCGGTAGCGGTTGTAGATGCTGCGATGCGATTCGTCTGCGATGATGAGGTCGAAGAACCCCACGTCGAAGCTTTCGTAGCACTTCATCATCGCCGGATACGTCGCCAGATAGATGCGCTTGTCGCGATCCTGTGACGTGTTCGCGGACACGATGGTGCGCGGCTCCTGCGAGATGAACTGCTTGAAGACGTTCGACGCCTGTTTGCGCAGCTCGCGGCGATCGCACAGGAACAAGATGCGGCGCGCCCGCTTAGCGCGGATCATCGCCTCGCAGAGCGATACCGCAACGCGCGTCTTGCCCGTGCCCGTAGCTTGGACGAGAAGTGCTCGGCGGTGCTTGCCGGCGAAGCGCTCTATCACCCGCTTGATGGACTCGATCTGATACAGGCGTCCGGCGATAGCGGGATCGGGCGTGATATTCGACGGCGCGAGTTGATGCCGCCGGCGGAACAGCATGTATTCCAGGCTGTCCTGGCTGTAAAAGCCGAACAACTTGCGCGGCGGCTCCTGCTCGGCATCGTTCCACAGCCAGATGTCGAAGCCGTTCGTGTAGAAGATGGCTGGGCGCAGGCCATGCTGCTGCTCCAGGCCATCCGCGTATTCCTTGGCCTGCGTGCGGCCCACCGCGGCATCGACCGCGGTCTTCTTGGCCTCGATCACAGCCAGCGGCTTGTCGTCATTACCCACGAGCACGTAGTCGGCGTAGCCGATGCCACTCGGGGTTGACTGACCGGGGACCTCGTATTCCTGCAGCACGCTCGCAGTGCTCTTGCCGTTCGGAGCGACATCCCAGCCGGCCGATACCAGCAGCTCGTCGATCAGCCGCTTCCGTGTCGTGGCCTCATCGAATCTCAAGGCGTCGGCCGCGGCCTGGCCGGTCGCCATTGTTTCCTGCAGCTCGGCGACAGTGGCCTCCGCGGCGTGAGCCGCAGCTCGGGCAGCATCCAGCTCGGCCAGGAGCTGCTGCATTTCGGCTTCCTGGGCGGCCAACCGCTCCAACACCGCCTTCTTCTCGCGCCGGAGCTGCGACTTGGAATCGTCACCAGCTACCGGCGCGGGCACGGCGAAGCTGGGGCACTGCGCCTTCACTCCGCCAGCATAGGCAATGAACAGCCACTGTCCGAGCTCGAACGCTTCGCCCAGCAGCCACGTTGCCGTCCGACCTGTGATCGACTCGCCGTGGGCGGCCTTGTTGCCATGAAGCCGGAGCGCGTGCAGTTTTGAAACAACCACACGCGGCACTGTCGACCGAAAGGCGTCCGCGCTCAGCTTGTCATTGAGGTTGGCCTGGTAGACCGGCGGGAGTCGCGCCTTATGCCAGATGAACTCGACGATCTGCTCGGCGAATGAGCGGAGCTTGACGGCGGCGCTCGGCGGGTCGGCGTGAACATACTGCTCGGCGAACCCACCAAGTAGGGCAAGTTCCTTCCAGTGCGGCCGTAGGAACTCGAAATTCGCCGACTTCATCCCATCCAGCCCTTGCTGTCGCTGGGCAACGAACGCACCGAACCGTCGGTCGTCGCTGCGGGACCATGAACGCGTGCCGGCATGTGTAGCAGGGGTTTCCACGCCTGCCAAGTCTGCAAGGGGCGTGCCAGCACGTGCCGGGACGACAAAATGCGCGATCCGCTACTTACCACCTGACCTCCACGACACGTTCAGGCGCTTGAGCTGCGCGTCCAGCGTCTGGTAGTTCTTCATCCCAAGGAGCCGGGCCGCGCGGGTCTTCACGCCGTTGCTCTCCTGCATGGCGCGGCGGAGAAAATGCCGCTGAATCTCGGCCAAATGCGCCTCCAGGTCGAAACCGTCACCGAGCGGCCGTTCCAGGATACTCGTGTGGCCCTGGCCAGGCACGGTTGCCACCGCCGCGGCGATCTCGGAGCGTTCAATGGTCGAACCGTCCGCCATCGTCGCTGCCTGCAGCAAGGCGTTATAGAGCTGGCGAACGTTCCCCGGCCAGTCGAACCGCTTCACAAACTCATTTGCACTAGTAGAAAGCGATTTGTGCTCATACCCATCGTCTTGGCTGGCAAACTCGCGGTTGATCCGGTTCAGCAGGTTTTCGGCGATTTTGGGGATGTCAGCCCGCCGATCGCGCAGCGGGGGAACGGCGACCGTGATCACGGCGAGGCGATAGTAGAGATCTTCGCGGAACCGTCCGGCGTTCACCTCGCCGACGAGGTCCCGGTTCGTGGCCGCGATGATCCGCACGTTGCTTTGTTGCTCGGCCGTCGCGCCGACCGGTCTGAACGCCCGGTCGCAGGGACCGCCCTCCTGCGGCGGTTCGAGGACGCGGAGCAGCTTGGCCTGCATGGATGCATCGCATTCGCCGACCTCGTCGAGAAACAGCGTGCCCCCGTTGGCTTGGCCGAAGGCCCCGTCCTTGTCCCTGCTCGCGCCGGTAAACGCGCCCTTGACGTAGCCAAATAGCTCGGACTCAAGCAGCTCGCGCGGTATTGCCGCGCAGTTGATCGCAATGAACGGTCCTTCGCGCCGGGCGCTTGCGGCATGGATTGCTCGGGCGAACATCTCCTTGCCCGTGCCGCTTTCCCCAACAAGGAGCACCGACACGTGGCGGAGGGCGGCGCGCCGAGCACGGCCGACCGCCAAACGAATCGGGTGGCTATCGCCAACCATCTGTTGGAATCCCTGTACCTCGCCCGGGCTCTGGGCAGCCAACTGCTGGAGGTGGGCATCAGGCGCCTTCAGCAACTCGGGAACGAAATCGACGGCGATATCGAACGGAATCTCGGTCTTCCAGGCCCGCCCCTTGTGCGTCTGGTAGAACGTCGCCGGGAACCGCGTCTTCCCCAACAGCAGCCAGATTGCCGTCATCGCCGGCGTTCCAGGGCTCAAGTGAATGCTTAGATCCACCGATCGCCCGGCCACGATCGCGGGTAGCACCCCGCTGACGATCTCGAAGATCCGAGCGTAGTCGGTTGGGTTGTTCAGCTCAACACGGTGAATCTTGGGTTTGCAGCCAAGCCAATTTCCAAAGGGACGGTCCCACTTCGCCCCGTAGTTGCTCAGTAAATGAACCTCGTCGAAGCGTTCGACGTTCAGCAGCGTCTTGATCGGTCCTGGTCCCTCCGCTAGCCCCGCCCCCACGACCTTCAGCAGTGCATCTTGATCGGCGGGCGGCATCTTGGACGCGAACCCGCGGAGGTCCGCATGCCCCACCCAAGACACCAACACGCGCGGCCGCGCCATGCACCACTCCTCTTGTGCAATTACAAACTGAATTGTACTACACGCCGCAATGAAGCACAAGGACGATTCATGGCCCGGTCAGAGCGCGGTTTGCAACCGTGGCACGCGGCTTGCCAACGATCCGCCGGGCTGCCGTATTCGCCCTCTTGGCTCGGGATGAAGGACCCACATGAAGAACGATGCGATGCTCGTTGAACCGCAGATGATCGCCTGTGTGCGAAACAGCCTGGCTGAGCAAGGTGCGCAGGCGGCGCTTCAGGCACTCGCAAAGAGCGAGCCAGCCCTCGCGATGTTTGTGGCTGAGAGCCTGGCAGCTACGGCGGGCCGGCTCGCGTTATCAGGTGCGCCGACAGGCGTGGTTCAGGGTGTCCACGAGGATGTGCTTGAGACAGTATTGACCTCTGTCGAGTCGATCAAACGCGCACACTTCGAGCTATGGAAGGACACCGAACTGGGCGCTCGACTGAAGGCCCTCGCAGCAGCGCCGGAGCGAAAGCACAAGGTTACACGGAAGCGTCGCGTGCAGCGCGATAGCTCGGCGTCACAACGAAAGGACCAGGATGCTTCCTGATGGTCAGGATCTCCTGGTTCCGTATTTTCGGTCGCCGCTTCGGAGGGGGTACCGATGCCGGGTTGCCGATCGACTTCGCTGGAGACGGCATCTCGCCCGTCTCAACCGGCGCGCCGCCGCAAGCCTCACTTTTCTCGCTGGATCCGGTAGGTTAATAAACCCTGCCAGCTTCACATTTGGGACCATATGTGAAAACAAACCGCCGCAGGGCCCGCCCCGGCAGGCGCAACCGGCGGCGTTCACGGGGGTGAATCCGCAAATGTGAAATCTTCACGAAAGAACCAGGAATACGAACGTTTTGGGGAGACGATCCGCTATCTGACAGTAGAAGAGCTGCAGCAATTCTTTGATGCGATCGAGGACTACCGGCATAAGCTCATGCTGCGGATGGTCTACGAGCTGGGCTGCCGCGTAGGCGAGTTCGTGCGGATCCAGCTCAAGCACCTCGCCTTCGAGCGCTGCACCATCTACTTCCCGGCCGAGAACACGAAGACGAAGCAGCGCAGGGTGAGCCACCTGCCAGTGGGCGTGATGAACGAACTCAAGAGCTACCTGCGCCGGGAGGGCCGCATGGCCCAGCGCAGCCTGCGCGTCACGCGTCCGGCCGATTTCCTGTTCTATCCTGGTGGAAAGCCGAAGCGGCGTTACACCGAGAACCGCCTGCGCCAGCTGTTCGCGCGCTACGTGCGGGCGGCCGGAATTGACCGCGAATACGGTCGTGACCGGCGTGGACGCGCGCTGCACGAGCTGACGATCCACTCGCTCCGACACAGCCACATCATGCACTACGTGCACCTGTACAAGCTGCCGCTGCCGATCGTGCAGCGCCAGGTCGGCCACAAGACGCTCAAGGCGACCAGCGTCTATCTGCGGCCATCGGATGAGCAGGTGGGCAATGCCTACGCCGATGCGCGTCGCTACCCCGCGCGGGTGACGAATCCGCCACAAGGTTTAAATACCACGGAATCGTCGTCCTTTGACAATGACAACCGAAAAACACCTCCACGAAACAACGCAGACCAGCCTGGAGCGCATCCTGGACACCGTCGAGTCGATTGACCGCGTCGTGGACGAGATCCGCGACCAGCTGAAGGACCTTTGTGACCAAGCCGCCTACGCGAGCTGGCCCGATGAGCGCTACGGCTGGAACCACGGACCCGATTAAGCGATGCCGACGGACGCGAAAGGTTTATAAAGCCGCGGGGCCTGAATGAAGCATGCAAGCTGACATCCCCGGCGCGCTCCGGGACCTGAAGACGGTGGCCGACCGAATCGAAGAACTCCTCGAATGGGAGAAGCTGGCGCAGCAGGAGCGGCGCCCGCACGTGCCGCCAGCGTTTCAGCTCCGCGAGCACCTCCCGACCGAGATCGTCGGCCTGTACAGCGTATTTCTCACGTTGAGCGAGTCCGCCCATCGCGCGCTGGACCAGGCCAATGCGCCGGATGCGTGCACGGAAGTGGCCGATTGGCGAAAGACGCTTCAGCAGCTCGAGCAGCGCGTCAGCGGCTGGCGTATCAGCGCAAGGTTTATTAAGCCCTGACGGTTAATGCGTGCAGTGGAGTTTATGCGCGCATGAAGATCACCGACTTTGTGGCCCGGCAGGCCCGGCTTCTGGACGAGAGTAGCCGCCGGATCAAGGACTTTCGGGTTTTCGATTTCAATTACATTCCTGAACAGCCGGTCATGCGGGCCGAGGTCGAGCCGATCGTCAGCGCGTGCCTGCGCTATCTGAAAACCGGCATCGCCAACCATCTTTTCATTTTCGGCAGTCGCGGCTCCGGCAAGACGCTCATGATCCGGTACATCCAGCGGCTGCTGGCCGAGCACGCCCAAGCGGACCACCTCTACGTTAACTGCCGCCAGCACAACACGAGCTTCAAGGTGCTCGCGCACTTGCTGGGCGTGCGGCCACGGGGCTGGAGCCTGGATGAGCTGTGGCACCGTTTCTCGGAGCGCTACGCACGCCGCCTGATTCTGGTTCTGGATGAGGTTGATCTCCTGTCCGACAAGGACCGCCAGAAGGACCTGCTCTATCTGCTGGCCCGCTCACCGAACAACTACATGACCGTACTGCTCAGCAACCAGCCGAAATTCCTGGCCCGGCTGGATGAGAGCATTCGATCGTCACTGCAGCCCGAGAAGATCCACTTCCGCAACTACGACGCGAACGAGATTCTGAACATCCTCCGTAACCGCGCCCAGTTGGGGATCGGCCACCCGATCGAGGAGCCGCTGGCGGAGATCGCGGCGCTGACGGTGCGCCTGACGAACTCCGATGTGCGGGTGGCGATCAAGACGCTCTACTACCTCGCACTCGAACCGACCATCAAGGTGCGGCACGTCTTTGAGCGTGCCCGCCGGGACCTGGTCCAGGATGTGCTTATCGACCTGGCGGATTCCAACCTGGTGATCCTGCGCGCCATTGCCGAGAGCCGCGAGCCGTTCGTCAAGGCGATCTACGAGTGCTACCGCCGGCTCAGCTTCGCGGTGGGCAGCGAGCCGTTCTCGTACGTGCACTTCTACGCAAGTCTGTCGTACCTGCAGAGCACCGGGCTGATTCTGCTGGTCTCAACCAAGGTCGGCCGAACCTACACGAACCAGCTGCAGCTGCTGTTCGACCGGGGACTCCTCCAGAGTACCTGGAACACACGTTTCGGCTGAACTCTCCGTGCCCGGCGCCGGATCGTCGCACCTGGAAACATTCCTGTGAAGCTGTCTGGCCCTTTATGGGTAGGGCGGCACCGCAGCCGCCCTGGCCGTCACGGAGAACCTCTGCATGCCCAAGAAGCCATCAACGGTCGTGGTCATGAGGGACTACCCGCCGCTCTCCCGCCGGCGCTGGTACACGTTCACGGTGCAGGGCGTGACGCTCGAGCCCAAGGGACGGGTGTGCCTTGAGCTATTGATCGTCGATGCACCGGAGCAGGCCGGCCGGCGCATCGTGCATCGGATTCCAGCAATTCTGGCCCCGGGCAGCCCGTTGTGCCGCTTGCTGGCCGATGGTTTCGGAATCTGCCTGGCTGAAAACGAGCCCCTGGACCTGGCCACGCTGACGGGGCGGGTTGTCCAGGCCCGGTTCACCAAGCCCGTTGCGGGCGGCGTCCAGGACATCGCGGCCGTACGACAACTCGCGCCCGCCGGTGCCGGCGCGGCACAGCCGGCGGACAGGTGCGCAGGCCAGGAGGCGCCCCATGGACTGGGATAAGACCATCAACACTGTGGCCGAGGTAAGCCGGAAGACCTTCACCCTATTCCTGGCAGCCGTGCTGATTCTGGCGGCGGCGAGCGGCACGTACATCAGCGGTCTGGCCCTGTGGTGGCTGGTGCGGTTTGTCCGGCAGGCACTCGGTTCGTAGCGAGGACACACGATGCCATATCCATCCCAGTCGCAGCGCCGCGTGCCGACCACGCGAGCGACCATGGGCGCCGAGTTCACGCACGCGGACGGCCAGGTCGACCTGCACGGCAACTACGCCGAGGTGCTGGGGGCCTCGCCGGAAGCCGACGTCGACAAGCAGGTCATCCATCGCAAGGTCGAGCTGTCGTGCGGGTGTTACTGGCCCGATGCCGAAGTGGCCGGCGTCTGCGCCCAGTGCGCCGCCGAGGGCACCGCGTCGAACGTGTGCAAGGCGCACTTCGTGGTGTGTGCCTGCGGCACGCCGTGCTGCTGGCGGCATTCGGCCCCGGCAAACGACTCTCTGGCGCGCTTGTGCGAACGCTGCCAGCTGCGCGCCAAGAACAAGGCCCTCGCAGCGGCGATTCAGTCCGGGCTGCGCGGTGTGCTGCAGCGGATCTTCACGCGATAGCGTCTCCACCAGGACGTTCAGGCCATGTTCGACCCGCACCATAACCGCGAAGCGCAACGGCAAGCCGCTCTGATTCAGCGCCGGGCCGATGCACTCGGCGCACGGCGTAACCCCGACCTGGCCGGCTACCTGGCCCTGCTCAACAGCAATCCGGCTGACACCGGGCTCGCGCAGCTCATCACGCTGATGCTCGACGAATACGAGGAGGACCAGCGCCTCGCGCCGAACTGGCTGGCCGCGCCGCCCACGGCCGAGGACCTGTACGACCTTCATCACCTGCCGGACTTCGAGATCGGCCAGACCACCGAGACCGGCGTGCGGTACGGCCCGCGGATGTCCGCCGACTGCGGCAGCATCGTGGTCACCGGCATCAGCGGCGGCGGCAAGACATCGCTGGTGCAGAACATCATTGTCGGCACGCACCGTCACCTACCCGCGGTTGCCACGCTCGTCTTCGACGTGAAAGGCGACTACACGTGTACGGCGGCGCTGCCGCATCCGGCCGTACGCGTTCATCGGATCCGCGAAGAAGCGCCGCTGTGCCTGTTTCGGCCGCCGGACGGGCTGATGTTGGACGCCTGGCTGGCTACCGTGGCGACCTACTTCTGCGAATACCGCGGCCTGAAGAAGTCCCGGCATGTGTTCCTCGACGCGGCCCGGCGCCTGTGCCAGCACTTCGGCGTGGATCGCGACCCCCGCCGGCCGTGGCCAAGCCTCCACAACGAGCTCGCTTTTCTCAAGCAGATGCGCGGCTCGAAGTTCGGCAAGGACGCCGAGTACCGGAGCAGCCTGATCAACGAACTCCAAGGCCTGCTGGAAGACACCGGCAGCGTTTTCGACACGTGTGACGGCATTGACGTCGACCGGCACATGCTGGTCCCCGGCGGTGTCACCGTGCTGCAGATGGAGACCCTGCCCGCCCCCGCCCAGCAGATGATCATCAGCCTCACCGTCGAGCGCATCATCGCCCGGCGTGTCGCGGCCAACGTCCACAACCCCCGCCTTCAGGTGCTGATCGTCCTGGACGAGGCCCAGCAAATCCTCAGTCGTAAGGCCGACTGGGAGGCGGCCAACGGGATCGCGCCGTTGGCGAGCCAGCTCCTGCGGGCGCGGGAGACGGGCGTGGGCTTCATCGTGGTGCCGCACCTCCTGCCGGACACGTCGCGTGCGGTGCTGGCGACGGCCAAGAGCATGCTGGTCGTGGGCGGCCTGAGCGACGTCGCCAGCATCGATATCGCAGCCCAGATGATGAACCTCCCCCTCAAGGCCAAGACCATGATCCCCCGGCTGGGCCGCGGCCAAGCCCTAGCCCGTGAAGTCGGCTTGGGCGCGTACACGGATGCCTTCCTGGTCGACCTGGATCCGCCCGCGCTGGCCAAGGATGTGGTTCCGGAGCCGGTCCGGCAGCGGCGCATGACACCGAAGCTGTCCGGACTGCCCACGACACCATCCAAGCCGCTGACCGACTACCCGTCGATCATGGCCGAATTGAACGCGCCGTGGACCAGCCCCAGTGCACCGGCAAGCCCGGCAGCAGCCGGCCAGCCCCTCACGTCGGGGCAGCGCGACCTGTTGTTCGACTGCGCCCGTTACCGGGATGCCTGGATGAAGGAGCGACGGGCGCGGCTGAACATCCCCGATTACAAGGTGCTGCAGGGCTTGGCCCAGGCGCTGGAGGCCCAGGGCCTGGTCTTACAGCACACGATCCGCCTGGGCAAGACGAACTACACGCTGCTGGAGGTCACTGATCGTGGCTGGCAGACGCTCGGCCAGAACAAGCCCGCGCACTACATCGGGCACGGCGGCCTGGTACACACCGTCCTGCTCAGCCGTGTTGCGCGGTACCTCACCTCGCAGAACTGGGCCAACGTTCAGACCGAGTACCCGGTCGGCCCCCGCCGTCACGCCGTCGACGTGTATGGTCGCAGCCCCGCCGGGACGGTGACGGCCTTCGAGATCACGCTGTCCACCTCCAACGTGGTCAGCAATGCGCTGCACACGCTGGCCCCGCCCAGGGTCATCCAGGAGCTGATCTTCCTCTGCCCGCTGCAGAAAGACTGCCAACGGGTGGAAGCCCTGCTCCGCCAGGATCCGGCCGTCGCCGGCCAGCTCGGCCAGATCCAGTGTCGGCGGGTGGACGAGTTCCTGTCTTAGGAAAGTTTCTGGCGCTTTAGCTGTTGAGCGAGGTCATACGCGAGAGGTGCGACGATGTGGGCGGCGAAAGCGGTTTTCGTGATCTGGCTGCTGAGCGCACTGGCGCTGTGGGTCCGCAGCGGCACGACCTTCTCGATCCTGGAGACGCTGCCGTTCGTGGAGCGCCGTATCGCCCTGCCGCCGGACTATGACTGGGCCGCCCTGGCGGTCCTGGCCACCGGCGTGTGGGGCATGGTCAAGATTACGGGCACGCCTCCTCCAAGCAGCAGCTCAACCCCGAAGCCGATTTCGACCGCGGTGCTGATCCTGGTGCCAATTGCCGTGGTGGTTCTGGCATTACTCACCGCGCGGGTGACGCTGGCCGTCGGCTTCGCCGACGTGGTCGGTCAGCCCCGGGACCTGCTGAAGTACCAATGCCTGACGATCCTGGCACTGGGGGTCATCGCCGCACTACTCGCTGTCAAGTGGTTCCGATCGCGCTGAATTTGTCGCCACAGCCAAGGAGACTTCGATGTTTGGATTCTTTGACCGCGGGCGCCGTAAGCCCGCACGCATCACTGCCGACACGCCGCCGTCCGCCCGCGCCGCTGTTCCCGCGGTGCACGCGCGGCGCGGACACACGCCACGGGCAACGCCTTTGGACGTCGATCGCACCCGGTCCGCTGCGGACGCGGCGCCCGCGGACGGTCGCAAACAGCGGGGCACGCCGCCCGAGAGAATCGCGGCGCTGGCTGGGCTCCTCGCAGACTATCTGCGCCCCTATCTCCACGACTGGCAGGAAGGGCTCACCGCGCGGGTGGAAGAAGTCGTCCGGACGCAGGACACGCCGGGTCGCCAGTGCGCGGATTTGCTCACGGAGCAGGTCAACGCGGCGAACGCGGCCCAGATCGAGGCGCTAAGCCGACAGCTGGAGCAGCGTCTGGTCGGCCGCATCGACGAGCAGGCCGTCAAGGTAACGGACGCCATAACGGAGAAAGTGAACCAGCGCTGGTCGGCACACGAGCAGCGCGTGTTGGAAGCGTGTGCAACGACGGCACAGCGTGCCACGCAGCGGCCGATCATCGATGCGGTGATGGCACTGCACGACCGGGTCTGCCAGGAGACGCAGTTCCAGTCACTCTGGTACCACAAGGATCCCGAGTTGGCCGGCCACCTCGGCTGCCGGCAGTTGCAGGAGCGCTGGGAGAGCGCCGCGCGCTCATACGCGGCCGAAATCCTGCGGATCCTGCACAGCCTGGACGTGGAACCGATCGTCAGCGGCGGGGGGCAGTTCAACCCGCACCATCAACGTGTCGTGAACGTGGAGCCGACCGCGCAGCCGGAGCTGGACGGTCACATCGCCCGCATCGTGCGGCCGGGCTTCACCTGGCACCGTCAGATCCTCCGTCCCGAGGAAGTCATCGTTTACAAGAAGGAGCGCAGGCCCCATGAAAAAGCACACTGAAAGCGGCCTCTTCATCGGCATCGACCTCGGCACGACCAACAGCGTCGTTGCGGTGTTCGAGGCCGATGGTAAGCCCAAGGTCATCCCCAATGCCGACGGCGATCTGCTCGCGCCCTCGGTCGTTACCCTCCGCGACGAACAGCACCCGGTTGTGGGCCGGGCAGCGGTCAACCAGGCTGCCTTTGCACCGGAGTACACTGCCAGCCTGTTCAAACGCACGATGGGCCGGGTTGACGCCGAAGGCCGGCCGATCCCGGCATTCTTGCACGCCGACTCCGGCAAGCCCTACACGCCGGAGGAGCTCTCCAGCTTCGTCATCCGCTACCTCGCCTCCGGCATCGCGGCTGCGACGGGCACGCCGGTCAACGGCGCCTGCATCAGTGTTCCCGCGTACTTCGAGAGCGAAGCGCGCGCGGCCACGAAGCGCGCCGGCGAACTCGCCGGTGTCAAGGTGCTGCAGATTGTCAACGAGCCGACGGCCGCCGGGCTGGCATTCGGGCTCGACGGTGCTATTGATGGCATCTATGTGGTCTATGACCTGGGCGGCGGCACGTTCGACATCACGATTCTCGAGATCCAGGGCGGCACCTTCCGCGTGCTCGCCACGGACGGTGACCGCAACCTGGGTGGATCGGATATCGACAACCTGCTCGTGAGCCGGGCGGTTGAAGCCTTCAGAGCCCAGTACGGGTTCGAGATCACGCCGGAGTCCGACCTGCCTGCCTTCCGCGAGCTCCTCGACAAGGCCGAGTCGGCCAAGAAGACCCTCAGCCAGAGTGACAGCGCCAGCTTCGTGATCTCTGCGCAAGGGCAGCGGCTGCAGGTTGATCTCACGCGGCGTGACTTCAACGAGCTCATCGCACCGATCATTGACCAGACCAGGGAGATCGCCCGCCGCGCGCTCGAGGCTGCCAAAGTGAACGTCGACCAGATCACGGACGTGCTGCTGGTCGGCGGCTCGACCCGCATTCCGGCCGTACGCGAGATGCTCACAAGTGTGTTCGGCAAGGCCCCGCGGACCGACGCCAAGCCGGACGAAGCCGTGGCGCTAGGCGCGGCCATCTACGCCGCCCAGACGGCCGGTGATGCCGGATTGGCAGTTGTCGACACGCAAGGCCAGAAGGTCCTGCCGCCCAACGTGACGGTCAAGGACGTCACCAGCCATTCGCTCGGGTGTCTGGCCTTGAGGAATGGCGTGATGCGCAACTGCGTGATCATTCCGGCCAACACCCCACTGCCGGCAGAGATGAAGGACCGGTTCGCGCTGCTGGACGACAACCAGACCGCGGCCGAGGTCGTCATCACGTCAGGGCCGGACAATGCCGATCCGGCCGACTGCATTATCTACGGGCGTCTGACCCTGTCCGGGCTGCCGCCCCGTCCCGCCGGCCAGAACAGTATCGAAGTGAAGTACGGCTACACGGTCGAAGGCGTGCTCACCGTCACGATCACCGACCTGATCAGCGGCAAGACCTCCAGCGAGGTCCGCCGGCTCACGCTCGGCGAACAACCGGGCGCGGCACATTCTTGACCGTCAACGCCGGCGGTGTCACGCGCGCCGCCGGCCTTTCTTCTCACACTGCAGGAGAGTCTCCGATGTCCGAACTCAGTTACCTCGAACAGGTGGCCAGGGGGTTGCGCAAGCCGGCCGAGGCCGTGCTGCAAATCACCGCCGCCGTGATGGCCGTGATGTACCTGATCATCATTGACCGCTCCGGGAGCATGGGGACGCCCTGTGGCACGGCTGACCGCTTGCGGGCGGCCCAGGACGCGACCATTGCCCTACTGGACGCGCGCCAGGCGCAGCACGCCGATGACTCGGTGGCGGTCATTGCCTTCAACCACGGTGCCGAGCTCGTCTTATCGTTCACGCGCTGCCACGGCAATCGTCTGCGCATCGACAAGGCCATCCGGTCGATCCAAGTGGATGGCGGCACCGATCTCAAGGCGGCCCTGGCCAAGGCACAGAAGGTGCTGCCTCCCTCTGGCCGCGTGCATATCGTCATGCTGACGGACGGTCACGGCGGAAACCCCGTGAAGGTCGCGGAGAAGCTGAAACAGCGCGGCGCCCTCATCGAAACCATCGGCGTCGGCAACTCCCCCGACGAAGTTGATGAGGACATCCTCAAGAAGACCGCCAGCGTCCTAAACGGCACGGTTCTGTATCGCTTCCTCACCGAGGCCGATGAGTTGGTGACGTACTTCCGCACCGAGGTCGCCAACCGCCTCATGAAGCTGGACCCCACATGAGCATCGACGAGGCCCGGAAGATCCTCAACGTGTCGCCGAACGCCACCCGGCAGCAGATTGGTGCCGCGGCTGCTTCTCTTTGCCGGAAGTATGTGACGCAGTTGCAGTACGCCACGAAACCACCCGAGCGCGATTTCGCCGCGGTTGCGCTCGCCAAAGTCCAGGAAGCGCAGCACGCTCTGATAAAGGCGCCGGTCTCGACGCCGATCAAACCGCCCCGGGCTGCGTCGGCGTCCGCGGCCTCGGCCATTCCCCGGGTTTCGTTAGGTGGGACACGGGCGCGTGCGCAGACCGCGGCCTGCACGCCCGTTCCCACGGCTGCCGCCAGAGCACGCACACCAGCGCGCACGCAGAGCAGCGCCGCCGGTCCGGTGCCGGCAAGGTCGCCCGGACGCACGCGGCCGTCCTTCTTCCGCGAGAAAGCCGTGGCCGCCCTCATCTGCCTGGCGATGTTCGTCCTCGCCCTCGCGCTGCTGGCCGGGGCCTGGCGATGAGCGGCACGCGGCCATGGACCCCGGGGTTCGCGGTGAGTTTCCGGGGAAGCATTCAGCGCCGTGGTATATGGAAGAAGACGAGTTCCGCTTACTAATCAGGAGACGTTCCATGTCGAGTGACACGACCAGCAAGCCGATCGCCACGAAACAGTTCGACCGGGTCCAGGCGGCCATTTGGCGCCGGGACAACGACGCGAATGATGCCAACAGGCCGCTACACACGCTGACCCTTTCGCGGAGTTTCAAAGACGCCCAGGGCGAGTGGCGGCGCTCGCACAGCTTCACAGCCCGCGACTTGCCGCACGTGCAGCTCGCGGTCGAGTGGGCGCTGCGCGAACTCCTGTTGAAAGACGACTAGCCGCTCGGCGACCGGCCCGGGCCGGCGGCCCGGCGGCGCCCGGTCAGCCTACCTGGAGCAGAGCAGATCGGTGTTCAGCCGCCTCATGGCCCCGTGGACCGACGCCGGGCCAACGCCACGACCATGCACACGGGTTACACGAAAATGCACACGGTCTCACCGCCACACGATCGCGCCGTCGCCGACAACGTAACCGGGGCACGCCCGAGTGAGCCGGAAGTCGAAGTCACCGGCCTCGAAGTGTGCCGTCCGTCGCTGTTTCTTCGGGCCGATGTGGCCGGCCTGACCGAAGCGACCACCGTGCTCACCGACGGCCGGCCGGTCGGCCGATGGCTGCTCTGCCTGCAGTGGGCCGGCGGCACACGCCAGGTGCTGCCCCTACCTGAGTGGGTGGACCGTCCCAGTGGGGGTCGCCTGTGGCTGGCGCCGTTTCCCGCGGCGCCGCACGTGGGTGTCGTGCCGAGCTGGAGCCCCCAAGGGCGCGAGCGCTGGCTCCAGGGCGAATCCCCGCGTTTCGACGAGTTGTTCCACAACTTGTGCGACCAGATCGGCCGCTTCATCGTCTTCCCCGAGGAGGATGCCGCCGGGGCGCTGGCGACCGTGGCCTTGTGGACCATGCTTACTTACTGCTACCCGGCCTGGGCGGCCGTGCCGTATCTGCACGTGGCCGGAACCCTGGCCAGCGGGAAATCCCGCCTGCTGGACGTACTCTCGCGTCTGGTCCGCCGCCCGATCATGGCCAGCTCAATGACCGCCGGTGTGCTCTTTCGGACGTTGCACGAGCACGGCGGAACCTTGTTGCTGGACGAGGCAGAGCGCCTGGGCGACCAATCGGCTTCGTCCGAACTGCGGACCGTGCTACTCGCGGGCTACCGGGCCGGGGGACGCGTGGCCCGGCTGCGGGCACACGCCGGGGAGTTCCGTCCTGTTCATTTTGACGTGTTCGGCCCGAAGGCCCTGGGCGGCATCGGCGAGCTTCCGCCGGCGCTCGCGAGCCGCTGCATCCGCGTGAGCATGCTGCGGACGGCCGGAAGCAACGCGCAGGTGCGGGCCAGCCTGGATGCCGATGTAGCGCGGTGGCAGCAACTGCGCGATGACATTCACGCACTTATATTAGCTCGCGCGACTGAGATTCTGTCCGCCGCTCAGACAGCGGATGATCTGACTGACGGCCTGAGTGGCCGTGACGCCGAGCTGTGGCGGCCGCTGCTCGTTCTCGCCCGCTTGTGCGACTCGGGCGGCAGCACGGCCCTCCCGGAGTGCCTGCGAGCGTACGCCGACGCCGTCGTCGCCGACAGCCAGGACGACACGGCACCGGAGCCGGAACGCATCCTGGTTGGGATGCTCGCTGCGAGCGTGGCTAATCAGCAGTCCGATGTAACACCCAAGGAGCTGCTGGGGCAGGCCCAGAAGGCCGAGCCGGCCGCTTTTCGAGGGTGGACACCGCATCGCGTGGCCAGCGCCCTGCGCCGCTACGGGCTCCATACCGCCAAGACGAGCGGCGGTCGGCGCTCCTACCGACAATTGACCGGCGAGCACATTCGCCGTGTTACCCGGCTGTACGGTTTCAGTATTACCGTGGAAAACGCCTCTTTCGCCCCGCACGCCACAGCGGGGTGATGGGCTCGTGCGGCCTGGGGCATTGCACAGGCTGTGGACCGGTCGGCGGGTGCGCTGGTGGCGATGGTGGCGATTTCCGAGATCGTGACCGCGGTGCTACGCCGCGGCTCATCTTCACGCGAGTCCCTCCCCGCTCGCGTTCGCGCGACAGTCGGACGTCGACCGCGCAGCCCGCGTGCAGTTTCCGAAGAAGCATTCCGCCCCATTACTGGTAGAGCGACACGGGGCCGGCGTGTTCGGATTGTCGCGAGGCCAAATGGCCCGCCCGCCGCGCCCGGAGCCCAATGGAGGCGGGTTGATGGCTGTTGCTGAGCCACGCACACATGCCGACCAATTCGTGAGCGTCAAGACACTCGCCAAGCAGTGGGACTGCTCGCGCACGACCGTCACGCGTCTCCTCGAGCACGCCGGCGTGAAGGCCTACTACTTCGGGCACGGGCGTACTGGCTCGAAGCGCTACCTGAAGGACGACATCGACCGCTTTCTCGCGCGCGTCGAAAGAGCGTAAGACCCTGATCCTGCCCGGTCCTGCTCTACCCCGCAGCCCGACAGGTTCACAACGGGCCCCCTCAATGGAGGGGGCCCAACGTGTTACAGCGGTGCTTCTCCGAGCTTCGGTCCGCACTCGCCCGCTTACTTAACCCTTCCACCAGAACCCGGCGTCGAATCTCGCTCCACTCTTCCATGTCCGCATACACCCGCGTGGCCCTCGCCGCGTGGCCGCTTCGACGTGACCCCGCCGAAGCACCGCCGGATGCCCCCGCCCAGGAGCACCCGGCGAGCTTGACGGAGCCGTGCATAATCGTCGCTACCCGGCCTAGCCGGGCAGGGCGCTGCAGTTTTCAACCGACCGCCGGCTATCCCTCAGGCGCTGCACTTCTCGAGCGCCATTCACAGATGGGGAGCAACTCAAAGGAAGAACGCTCATCGGTGTCAGTGAGCTGTCCTCCGCCGAAGATCTCACTTTGCTGAACGACTTGACCACCGTACCAGCCGGCCACGAAGTTGGACTGGCTGCCTCCGCTTGACCCACCGGCGCCTGAACGTCCAAACGAGCCGCTGCCGCTTGGCTAGCAGTCGATATCGTCGAACTGGCAGCCGCAGTCGCAATCGCCGTCGCCGTACCAACACGGCGGACAGTTGTTCTCATACTCCGTGCCGTGCCAATCGTAATCGCAGGCGGTCGAAGACGAGCCGCTGCCGCTCGGCGAGCAGTCGATATCGTCGAACTGGCAGCCGCAGTCGCAATCGCCGTCGCCGTACCACCACGGCGGACAGTTGTTCTCATACTCCGTGCCGTGCCAATCGTAATCGCAGGCGATCGAAGACGAGCCGCTGACCGACGACCATCCACTGGAAGAGCCACCCCCGGACGATGCACCGGCGTACGAGCCGCCGCCGCTCGGCGAGCAGTCAATATCGTCGAACTGGCAGCCGCAGTCGCAATCGCCGTCGCCGTACCAACACGGCGGACAGTTGTTCTCATACTGCGTGCCGTACCAATCGTAATCGCAGGCGATCGAAGACGAGCCGCTGACCGACGACCATCCACTGGAAGAGCCACCCCCGGCCGATGCCCCGGCGTACGAGCCGCCGCCCGGCGAGCCACCGCCACCTGAGCTGCTCGATGGACTGGAAGAACCGGAGCTAGAAGCCTCGCTGTGGCTGTAATCAAGGTCAAGAACTCCAGGGCAACCGGCGATCAGCAGCGTGGCCGCCAGTACACTTGAGGCGGAGATGACGAGCTTGCGCGACATGACACGTTCCTCCTTCTTCACGAGAACGGGACCAGCTCACGAAGGTCGCTCGCAGTCAGAGTCCCAGGTCCGCAACAGTAGCCACCAACCTTCACACTCTTGCATACACGGGCTACAGGGGGACCTTGCAGCACGCGAACGAGAATCTGGCTTGCAGCGCGGGCGGAAGATCGCGGGAATCGACCGGCGCTCCAAGTGAGTTGGCCGGGGCCAGTCGGAGGCGCACCCCGGAGTTCTAGGCAAGGAGAACGTGGGGGCAGGCCGTCGGACGCCGTCTCTCCCGAAGGCCCCTGCCGGCGTTCAGCGAGAGGCGCAATCGACGTTCACCCGCCGGCCCTCTGCGATGGCCCTTGGCAAACAGGGCCTCCGTCCCCTAGAATTGCGTGGGTGAGGCACATCATGGACACTACACAGACCAGCCTGCTGCAACGGATTAAAGACCCGGGGGACTCCCTGGCCTGGGGGGAGTTTGTGACGCTGTACCGGCCCATGTTGGTGCGCTTTGCGCGGGCCCGTAGCGTGACTGAGCAGGACGCTGAGGATATCGCCCAACAGTGCCTCGAATCGATCTCCAAGCACATCCGGAGCTTCGAGTACGACCGGCAGCGTGGGGGCTTCAAACGCTGGTTGCACACCCTCGTAAACAACCGCGTACGCAACCTCCTGCGGCAACGTCGCGAGCGCGTGGCCGAGAGTGCGGATTTCAAACGCCCCCAGGAGCGCGAGCGGCCGCCAGAGGAAATCTGGGAGCAACTCTGGCTCCAGGAGCACGTACGGTACTGTCTTGCCAAGATCCGCGAACGCGTCGAAGACCGAACCTTCCGCGCCTTTGAATTTCGGACTCTGCGCGAATGGCCGGTTGACCGCGTTTGCCAGGTGCTTGATATGACGCCGGAACAGGTCCACGTCGCTAAGTCGCGGGTCACACGTCACCTGCGGGAAATGATGAGCGAGATGCTGGCGGGCACGAACTAGCGGTCGGCGAACGCCTTGCCCGGCCGGGAGGAGACGACCATGGGCTGCCCATCCGAAGAGCAGCTGGCCAGCTACGCCGCCGGCGGGTGCAGCGCCGCGCAGGCAGCCGAAATCGAGGCCCATCTGGCCGGCTGCACGCGCTGCCGGGAGTGGGTGGAGCAGGCCCGAACCGACGAGGCCTGGCTCCAGGGCGTCCGGCAGGCCATGGGGCCCGAAGATGA
>Ga0334889_1000489_pt1 | contig 61248 bp, 58 predicted proteins | sample GraSluR1_MG_2_FD_207222 | JGI IMG/M metagenome (GOLD analysis project Ga0334889, IMG submission 207222) | Sludge microbial communities from methane-producing bioreactor in Wageningen University, Netherlands - Granular Sludge_8_08-R1 | ecosystem: Engineered > Bioreactor > Anaerobic > Unclassified...
CGCTTGTTTTCAGCTTTTTCTATCACTTTCATCACCCACTCCATTATACCATGTACATTACTAAAAGCCCAGCTGAACTCGCGTTCATCTGGACTTTTTTGACAGTCTGAAGCTGCCCTAGGGCAGCTTTTTGCATTTTATGTAACAATTGAATTACCAACCACCACCGCCGCCACCACCGGAACCGCCGCCGCTAAAGCCTCCTCCAACACTTCCGCCCCCTCGTTGATTTGGCATGGAGGTCATAGAAGCATTAAGGCTAGCCATACTATTATTGAAGTTATGGTAGAAGAGAAGTGAGTTGAAGTTTCCGTAAGGACGATTTGTCACGTACCACGTGGGAGGCATTAGAGTCAAATGTTCAAATTTTTTGGCCCAATTTTCGGACACTCCTAGGACCATAGCATAGGGAAGAACATCGTAAAAATACTCAGGATTTTCATTGGCTAATAGTTCGATACGGTCTTTTTCTGCATCCATCAGAAAAGTACGAAAGCCTAAAAGGCGGGACATGGTTCGGTTTCCAAGTTCCGTACGTTGATCTGCATTAAAGAAGGCAATTACGAGGACTATGAAGCTGATAAAACCTAGAATTACCGGCAGAAAGCGATTAGCGGTCCAGGCAAAACCCGCAAAGAGAATTAGTAGTCCAACAAGCAATGCTAGTAGGATCAAGGCGAAGAAATAGGCTCCTCTCCCTCCTCCGCGGCGTGCCCGGATGAACAAATAAAGGCCACCAAAGCTTAGCATGAGGGTAATCGGCATGACAACAAGAGCAATCATCGCCAAATCAGCCGGAGGATCATTGAATAATGTAGAGGCTAAAGCCATATGTGCTAAAAAGCTACTGATTAAGGCTAACAGAAGAAGTGCCACCTTGACCAAAGGAATCCAACGACTATAAATACGATCTTCTGCTTTGTGGGTAAAGCCATAGAGCAATAGCCGTTTTGATTCTTCAATGGTTTTGTAAAACTTGTTCTTTAAGCTTTCATCGGTAACACGTTCACCGTCGCCATAGACATGGAATAAATCTCGGAACATCTTTTTTTCATATGATTTTGCAGTTTCGTCGAGTTCGCGAAGTTTGACGAAAGTGAAGCTGCTGCGTTGGATAAATAATACTTTCTCCATGGTTTCTTCAATGGCTAAATACCCTTTAGAAGCCCAATAGAGAATTAGAGAAGTGATATCTTTTGTATCTACTTGATTGTCAAAAATGTAACCGATATCGGCCGAAGTGAGCTCAGGCGGAGGATAGAACTCTACGGTGGGGATCACTTCGGGATTACGTCCTTTTCTGAACCACAGAAGCCCTCCCAAAACGGTAACCAGCGCATAAACAAGGGGGGAAAATCGGTCAATCAACCCAACATAATCGGTGCTCTTTGGCATGGTAGAGAAGTAGCCTTGGGGAAGGGTTAAAGCCACTGTAAGTCCTTCGTATGGCCCTAAGGCTCTTTGCAAACTTCCGGTGATCGTTTGACCTTCCACCGAATATTCGACGGCAGCCGTTTCTTGACTGAAGGTTAAACCGTAGGTGAAGGAAAGAGGAGTGGAATCAAAAGGGTGTGGCATATTGATTCTAAACGTAACTCCATCGATACTCGTATTCCAATCGGTTCCAATCAAGTTATAATAAAGTTCGTCCAAATCTGTGAGTTGATCGTCGCCCAAATGAAAACGATACTGGATTACATAGGTTTCTTGGGCGCGCGAATAGGCATTAGGATCACCAATTCTGATTTTGTAGTCACTTCCCTCACGAGAAGTAGCAAATTGATGTCCACTGAGCAGTTTGATTTCATTGATTCTTGCCCATGTATCAAAATGAGTACGTAAAGGTATTGTACGGTAAATTCCATGCAGCGTTTCCTGAAATGCTACATCAAGAGTTTCCGTAATCAAAATCGAATGATCGTCACGAACATCCAATACGATATCATAGTGCTGGATGGTAAATCCTTCTCTGGCTTCAGCAACGGTAAAGTTGAAACTCAGTAAAAGGAGTATAAAAAGTAGTACGTGCCGTTTTTTCATAGTACTAAAATTTTACTTGTACGGAATCTCGGTCTTGGGGATCAATCATAAAATATTCGTAGGGTTGTAAGTTCATCATTCCCGCGACCACATTTCCTGGAAACATGCCAATTTTGCTGTTGAAGCTCTTGACCACAGCGTTGAAATATTTACGAGATTGCGATATTTCGTTTTCTAAACTCATCAATTGATCCGATAATTGACGAAACCCAGCATCGGCTTTCAATTCAGGGTAGTTTTCGGATAAGGCAAATATCGACCGTATTGAGCCTGCTAAAGCAGCTTCTTGAGTCTGTTTTTCTTCTCGACCGGTAGCTTGCATTGCTTGGGCTCTGGCTTTCATGACCTGATCCAAGGTTTCTTTTTCATGAGAAGCATAGCCTTTTACGGTTTCAACGAGGTTTGGGATTAGTTCGGAACGCTTTTTCAAATAGACATCCATGGTGGCTTCGGCTTCTTCGACCTTGTGTTTCAAGCCAACAAAACCATTGTAGCTAGTGACACCAAATAGAGCAACAAGCAATACGAGTCCTCCAAAAAAATATTCCATGATAAATCCTCCCTTTATGTAGTGATGTTCTTTTCGGTAAACAGGTAAATAATCCCTGCAATAATATAAATAAAAACCTCGGCTCTCTTTTGAAAACCGAGGTATACAGTACTTAAGGTTATTCGGTTCGATATAGATCGGTGATTTCTCCAAAATAGAGAATGTGTCGTTGCTCTCGAATGCCCTCAGCATAAAAACGTTGACGAATTTCAGGTGAGAGGTCCTCTTCCATAACTTCTTGTTGAAAACGGGAAATACACTCCACTTGCAAGAAAGCACCCTTGATAACCGGTGTTGCCACGGTATGGCCAGGCAAGATTTCTAGACTGGCCTGTTCGAATTTGTTGAGATCTTTCCCGGAACGGGTTCCGCAGAAGGCCAGAGCTTTTTTGAAGTCTTCATTGAGGGGGAACGATACCGTAAATTCAGGTTTTTCCATCAAAAAATCATGTGTATATCGGCATATTCTAACTGCAGCAATGAAAAAGGGTTTGTTCCAGAAATAGCCAACGGCTCCCCAACCAATGGTCATTGTATTCAGTTTATCTCCTTGACCTACGGTGAGAAACGCGCCACCCTTATGAGCCAACTGTTCTAATGCTGGGCCGATGTGTTCTAATTCATGTTTCCAATTCATCGTCTGAGCTCCTTTCTTTGTCCGATATCTTTACGATATTGCATTCCTTGAAATGAAATCGATTCAATAGCATCATAAACTTTTTTTAAAGCATTAGCCTTGGTAGAAGAGGTGGCTGAAACTCCTAGGACTCTACCTCCATTGGTTCGCCAATTTCCATGCTCGGATTTGGTTCCGGCATGAAACACAATGATTTCGGAGGAGAGTTGGTCAAGGCCGAAAATCGGTAACCCTTTTGGGTAGGAGTTTGGATATCCCGGTGAAGCAAGGATCACACAGGCAGCCGCTTGGTTTTTCCACTGAATCTTCTGCTGATTTAAGGTGCCTTGGCAACAGGAGAGCATGATTTCTATGAGATCTGTCTCCAATAAAAGCATTAAAGGTTGCGTTTCAGGATCACCGAATCTAGCGTTAAACTCCAAAATTTTAGGACCGGAATCGGTCAACATAAATCCGGTAAATAGTACACCTTGAAAGGGGGTGCTTTCTGAACGCATGGCGTTGATTACCGGTTGTATGATGTCGGCTTGAATCCTTTCAGTTTCCTCTTGTGTTAAAAACGGGAAAGGACAAATCGTGCCCATACCACCGGTGTTAGGGCCGAGGTCACCGTCGAAAATTTGTTTGTGATCTTCAACAGGTGGCATTACGCGAGCGGTTTTGCCATCGCAGAAAGCCAATAGAGAAAACTCGCGTCCTTGTAAGAATTCCTCAATCACAACCGTTTCTCCTGCGGAACCAAATCGCTGTTCGGTCATCATCTCGTACACAGTAGCTGCTGCCTCTGCATAATTGTTAGCGATGACCACTCCTTTTCCTAAGGCTAGGCCACTAGCTTTAATCACAATGGGGAAGGAAACGGTTTTTAGATAAGCGTTAGCTTCATCGGGGTTTTGAAATGCCTGCCATGTTGCCGTGGGGAGGTTGTGACGCTGCATAAAGCTTTTGGAGAATGCTTTTGACCATTCCAACTGAGCAGCTGCTTTAGACGGCCCAAAGACTGTTAATCCATGATCACGTAAGAAGTCACTTAAACCATTGGCTAAACAATCGTCAGGTCCAATGACCACTAAATCGATCTCCAGGCGTTTGGCTGCTTCAAGAAGTGCTTCTTGTTGGTTGACAGCGATGGGAAGGAGTTCGGCAACTTGTGCAATACCATCGTTACCGGGAGCACAGTACAATGCACTGCAGAGGGGAGAGGAGGCAATTTTCCAGCATAAAGCATGCTCTCTGCCGCCGCTTCCAATGACAAGAACTCTCATAGCGGCCTCCTAATGTTTGAAGTGTCGTTCCTTGCTGAGCATGAGGGTGATTCCAGCTTTTGTAGCAGCATCTAAAACTTCTTGTTGACGCTGAGCTCCGGCCGGTTCAATAATCAAGGATATGCCAGCTTCAGCAGCTGCTTCAATGCTATCGGTAAAAGGGAAGAAGGCATCGGAAGCTAAAATCGCTCCTTGGGCTTGATCTCCTGCTTGTCGAATCGCGTGACGGGTGGAGTCGATTCGATTCATCTGACCGGCACCGATTCCTAAAGAAACACCATCTTTGACCAGTACAATCGCATTTGATTTAACATGTTTAACTAAAGTCCAAGCAAACTCTGCATCGAGTAGCTGTTGCTGACTAGGTTGAGGACCTGCTGCAAATTGCCAGGTTGAGGCATCGGCCGGAACCTGATCGGCAGATTGTAATAACAATCCACCACGAATATGTTTAAGTTGAACCATAGTGTTCTGATCAAGTTCGTCTAAATTACCTAAGACCAATAAACGAAGATTGGGCTTTTTGGCAAGAATTTTTCGTGCTTCCAAATCGAAGTCGGGAGCGATGATCACTTCCAAGAAAATTTTTGCCAATAATCGTGCGGTTTCAGCATCGACTACGCGATTTAAAGCAACAATTCCACCAAAGATGGAAACGGGGTCTGCATTATAACAGCGTTGGAAAGCATCAGCTAAAGTTTCACCATAGGCGGCTCCACAGGGATTGGTGTGTTTGACAGCAATCGCGGCAGGACCTCTGTCGAAGTCGAGAATCATTTCCAAAGCGGCATTACCATCATTGAGGTTATTAAAGGATAATTCTTTTCCCTGCAATTGTTCTGCTTGCAGCAAGCTGATTCCGCGGAATAAGGGCTGTTTGTAAACAGCAGCTTGTTGATGTGGATTCTCACCATAGCGTAACGACTGCTGTAAAACCCCGGCAAAGCTGACTTCTTTGGGGAAGCTTTTCAACCCCTCTTCCAATTGATCACCCATCCATTCGGCAATAGCACTGTCATATGCCGCCGTATGTCGATACGCTTTCAAGGCATATTTTTTTCGTTCTGCAAGATCAGGTTCCCCTTGCGTTTCCAGAGCATGGATTAATGAGGGATAATCGTTAGGGTCCACGACCACGGTTACAAAGGCATGATTCTTGGCGGCACTGCGCACCATAGAAGGGCCACCAATATCGATGTTTTCAATGGCATCAGCCCAGGTGACCTGGGGTTTCATCACCGTTTCGACAAAGGGATACAAATTTACCACGACCAAATCAATATCGACAATGCCATGTTTTGCCATCGCTTCTCGATCTTCCGGGAGATCTCTTCGGTTTAAGAGCCCTCCGTGTACTTTGGGGTGTAATGTTTTGACTCGCCCATCCATCATTTCCGGGAAACCGGTTAAGTCATCGATAGGTCGGACCGGGATGCCTGCTGCCTCCATTGCTTTAGCAGTTCCGCCGGTGGAGACCAGCTCAACCCCTTTAGCATGTAACACGTGTGCTAATTCGACTAATCCTTTTTTATCGGAAACACTTAACAAAGCGCGTTTGATCGCCATTTGAACTCAGTCCTTTCTGCTTATTCGAACCCGATTATCGACAATTTGCAATCTCTCTTCGCCGAATAACCGAAGTGCTTCAGGATACGCTTGCCGCTCTGCTTCCATAACTCGGGCAGCAAGAGTATCTTCGGTGTCATCTTCCATGACTGGAACGCATTTTTGCACAATAATAGGTCCAGTGTCATGGCCTTGGTCCACAAACATCACGGTGCATCCACTGACTTTTGCGCCATGGGCTAGCACCATCCGATGTACTTTGATTCCGTACGCCCCTTGTCCACCAAAAGCCGGTAGGAGAGAGGGGTGGATATTGAAGAGTCTTCCTTCATAAAGCTTACAAAATCGTTCACTCAAAAAAGATAGAAAGCCGCACAACACCACGACATCGACTCCATAGGGTTCCAATGCTCTTTCTATGGCAAGACTAAAGTTTTCGATGTCCTCTTTATAATGTTTACGGGCGATTACTACGACTGGAATGCCATAGCGTGCTGCCCTGTCCAGCACTGGAATATGAGGTTTGCTGGCAATGACAACACTCACTTCGGCATTTAACGTACCATCTTCAATTGCATCAAGAATACTCTGCAAATTACTGCCGGATCCCGAAGCGAGGGCAGCGATTTTTAAGTGTCTCATGAGAGTGGCGCCTCCAGGAATCTGACCTTTTTGTCTCCCTTTTCCACATGCCCCATATGATAAACAGTTTCTCCCATGGCTTCTAATTCCTGTAAAATCAAGGGCGCGACTTCGGGTTGGACAAACAGCATGAAACCGATTCCCATGTTAAAGGTTCGGTACATTTCATAATCTTCGACATTCCCTTGTTCTTGAAGCCATTGAAAAACAGGAGGAACCTGCCAAGCCTCTTTGTAGATTACGGCATCTAAATCATTCGGTAGCACCCGAGGAATATTTTCTTGGAAACCACCGCCGGTGATGTGGACCATCCCTTCAATGGAAAATTGCTCTAATAAAGCTAAGATGGTCTTTACATAAATACGGGTTGGTTCTAAAAAGGCCTGGCCCCAGGTTTTCTCTGCCCAAGGAGAAGGTTGATTCCATTGGATTCCAGCTTTTTCAGCGATTCTACGCACTAAAGAGAAGCCGTTGGAATGAACACCGCTGGAGGGTAGTCCTAAAATCCAGTCACCTGCTTGTATGGTCCGCCCGTCGATTAATTTTTCCTCGTCGGCTAATCCGACTGCAAATCCAGCTAAATCGTATTCGCCAACCGAATAAAAGCCCGGCATCTCTGCGGTTTCTCCGCCAATTAGGGCACAACCGGCTAAGCGACAACCATCGGCTATACCACCGACCACAGTCGCCACTTGCTCCGGTTCTACTTTTCCGCAAGCGAAATAGTCCAAGAAGAACAGGGGTTCTGCTCCTTGGACTAAAATATCATTGACGCACATGGCAACCAAATCTTGACCCACTGTATGGTGAATGCCTGTTTCAAAGGCTAACTTGAGTTTCGTGCCCACACCATCGGTTCCGGAAACTAAGACGGGATTCTGAATCGCTCGCTTGGGTAAGCGGAAACAGCCGGCAAAGCCGCCCAAATCCCCCATGACTTCGGGACGGAACGTGGAACGAACTTTTTCTTTCATTAACTCCACTGCACGATTACCGGCATCGACGTCGACTCCGGCATCGGCATAGCGTAATGATTCTTTCTTTTCCATGCTTATATCTCCTTTAGAGGTTCATGTTGGGAATCTTGACGGGGTAATCGCCATCGAAACAACCTACGCAAATCGGAATTCCCTTGTCTGCCAAAATTTTTGTAAGAGAGCTTTGCTTCAAATAATAGAGGCTGTCTGCTCCAATGATGTCCCGGGTTTCATCAATGGTGTTGTTTGCGGCAATCAGCTCTCCTCGAGAAGAGGTATCGATTCCGAAGTAGCAGGGGAAACGATACGGAGGAGAAGATATTCTTACGTGAACCTCTTTAGCGCCAACCTCTTTTAAGAGCTTGATGATGTGGCTGGTAGTGGTACCACGAACGATGGAGTCGTCAACTAAGACGACTCTTTTTCCCTCTACTATGCTCCGCACCGGGTTCAATTTCAAACGAACAGCAGTTTCTCGCATTTCTTGGGTAGGTTTAATAAAGGTTCGACCCATATAACGATTTTTGATTAAACCCATTTCGTAGGGGATGCCACTGGCCTCTGCATAGCCAATGGCAGCAGAAATACTGCTGTCAGGAACACCGGTTACCAAATCGGCCTCAACAGGAGCTTCGTTTGCGAGCTGTTTGCCTAAAAGTTTTCGAATCGCATGAATATTGCTACCATACATGGTTGTATCGGGTCTTGCAAAGTAGATGTATTCAAAAGCGCAGAGATTGTGACGGCCGGCTGGGGCAGCGTGAAAACTCCGTAACCCATTGTTATCAATGGTGATGCCTTCTCCCGGTTCAATTTCACGGATGAAAGTAGCGTTAATTGTATCAAAGGCACAACTTTCACTGGCAATTACATAATGGTCGCCCAATTTCCCTAAGGCTAAGGGACGAATTCCGTTGGGGTCTCGCATGGCGATCATTTTGTCTGCCGTCAAGAAGAGAATGGCATAGCCGCCACGGATGCGCTGTGCAGCCTCGGTCAAAGCAGTTTCAAGCCCGTCAAAGCTACTGCGAGCAATCAGATGAGCAAAAACCTCACTGTCAATAGTCGATGTAAAAATAGAACCTTTTTGTTCTAACTCTTGACGCAACTCATTGGAATTGACCAAGTTTCCATTATGTGCTAACGCTAATTGACCTCCTTTGTATTGAATTAACAAAGGTTGAGAGTTGAGCAATGTTGATACGCCACTGGTCGGATATCGCACATGCCCAATGGCGGCATAACCAGATTCCCTTAAAAGTGGGCTGTGTTCAAAAACATCAGTAACCAAACCCATGCCTTTATGTAGGGTGAGACCTTCTTCGTTTGCTAAAACGATTCCAGCGCTTTCCTGACCACGGTGTTGCAATGAAACCAAACCATAATAGGTTTGGAGAGCGACCGGTTCACCGGGAGCCCATATTCCAAAGATTCCACAGGCTTCTTCTGGACGATCAGCGGGGACATGAATGTTTAATGTTTGCTCAAGATGCAAGGAAGCGCCTCCTTCCAAAGGCTGTATAATTCTTCACAGGAAACATTAATTTTTGATTGATTTTGCTGGGAAATTTCTATGGTTTTCCCCTCAACGTTGCCGAGATATTGGATTGGGGTTGAGCTGTTCTTGATCCATTCTTCCCAGAGACTTTGTTTTTCTTGAGGGATGGTTACGATGATCCGTGATTGACTTTCGCCGAACAGTAAAACATCACTGCGTAACGATTCTTCTAAATTTACCTTGGATCCTAAATTGCCGGTGATAGCCATTTCGGTTAAGGCAACTGCTAGACCACCTTCGGCACAATCGTGAGCTGCATTGACCAACCCATTGCGGATGCCTTTTAGCACGATTGCTTGCACAGATTTTTCTAAATCAAGATCTAAAACTGGGGTTTTTCCGGTGTTGAGGTGATGCACATGACTCAAATATTCGCTAGCACCCAATTCATCTTTGTTGATTCCAACCAGATAGATCGAGTCTCCTTCGTTTTTGAAAGACAGAGTCGTTGCATGGTTGATATCGGTTAATAAACCCATCATGCCAACAGTGGGGGTGGGGTAGACCGCCCCATGTTGATTTTCATTGTAGAAAGAGACGTTGCCACCGGTTACAGGAGTTTCAAGGGCGCGGCAACTTTCGGCCATTCCTTCCACGGCTTCACGGAAGGTGTAAAAAACTTCAGGTTTTTCCGGGTTGCCAAAGTTTAGGCAATTGGTGATTGCCATGGGCTCAGCTCCGCTACAAACCACATTCCGAGCTGCCTCCGCTACTGCGATTTTCCCACCCTCTCTTGGGTTTAGGTAGACATAGCGACTGTTGCAATCGAGAGACATCGCCAGTCCTTTTTGAGTACCTTTAATGCGCAACACAGCGGCATCACTACCCGGGCGGGTTACAGTTGAGGTTCGTACCATATGATCATAATGACGATACACCCATTCTTTAGAACAAATATTGGGGGAGGTCATCATGTTTTTCAAGGCTTCGTTATAATCCTGAGGTTCCGGCAAAGATAGAGGATCAAACTTTTCAGTATCATCTAGGTATGCCGGACGCTTTGACTCTTTATAGTAGATTGGTGCTTCGTCGGTTAAAGCTTTGGCAGGGATGTGGCATACGATCTTTCCGTGTTCACGGACCGTCACATAACCGTCATCGGTGACTTGACCGATGACCGCGGCTTCTAAACCCCATTTGTCGAAGATGGCGGTAACTTCAGATTCGCGGCCCTTTTCCACTACGACCAGCATTCGTTCTTGTGATTCTGACAGTAATATTTCATAAGGTGTCATACCCTTTTCGCGTTGAGGTACTAGAGCAACATCATAATCGATACCACTATTTCCGCGAGCAGCCATTTCGCAGCTGGAAGAGGTGATACCCGCTGCACCCATGTCTTGAATCCCAACGACGGCATCGGTTTCCATGAGCTCCAAACAAGCCTCCAAGAGCAACTTCTCCATAAAAGGATCGCCAACTTGCACAGCAGGTCGTTTATTTTCAGATTCTTCACTCAATTCTTCACTGGCAAAAGTCGCTCCGTGAATACCGTCTCGACCGGTACGGGCACCGACGGCCATGACCGGATTGCCTTTGCCTTTAGCAATGCCTTTATGAATCTTGCCATTCTCAATTAAGCCAACACACATGGCATTGACCAAGGGGTTACCACTATAGGAGTCGTTAAACCAGGTTTCTCCGCCGACCGTGGGGATTCCCATGCAGTTGCCATAAGCGGCAATACCATCAACTACTCCGTTAAGCAGGTAACGAACTCTGGCATTCTCTAAATTACCAAAACGCAAAGAATTCAAGCAGGCAATGGGACGAGCTCCCATGGTGAAAACATCGCGAATAATACCGCCGACTCCGGTTGCGGCTCCTTGAAAAGGTTCAATTGCGGAGGGATGATTATGACTTTCAACTTTGAAAGCGATTGCTTGTCCGTCGCCAATGTCTATGACACCGGCATTTTCACCGGGACCTTGCAGAACGCGTTTGCCGGTGGTAGGGAAGAGGCGTAAAATCGGTTTAGAATTTTTATAAGAACAATGTTCACTCCACATGGCAGCAAACATCCCCAGTTCTGGCAGGGACGGTTCTCTTTTTAAAATGGATAAGACTTTTTCGTATTCGGAATCCGATAAACCCATTTCTTGCCAAGGTGTTTTGGTTGTTTTCATAGTTGGTTCCTCCAGGTTTTCAGCATGGATTGAAAGAGTGCCAAGCCGTCGTCGCCACCCAAAATGACTTCAGACAAACGCTCCGGATGAGGCATCATTCCTAAAACATTTCCTTCTTCGTTAATGATGCCGGCAATATTATTAATAGCACCATTGGGATTGCTTTCTGGGGTTGGGTTGCCTTGGGCATCGCAATAACGGAATACAACTCGGTTTTCAGCTTCCAAGGCGGCAATGGTCTCGGGATCAGCATAATAATTTCCTTCTGCATGAGCAATGGGAATTCGCAAAACCTGATTTTTGGTGTAGAGAGAGGTATACATGGTTTGGTTGTTTTCAACCCGGATAAAGCGATCTTCGCAGATAAACTGCAGGCTTTGGTTGCGCAGAAGTACACCGGGAAGCAGACCACATTCTGTTAAGATCTGAAAGCCATTACAAATACCCAACACCGGCTTACCGGCTTTCGCATGAGCGATGACCGCATCCATAATCGGAGAAAATCGAGCAATTGCTCCACAGCGTAGGTAATCTCCATAGGAGAAGCCTCCCGGTAAGATCACAGCATCAAATTGGGAGAGGTCAGTATCTTTATGCCAAACGGTGGTGACCGGTTCCTGCAGAACTTCTTTGATCACATGCACACAATCGACTTCACAATTGGAACCGGGAAAGAGAATGACAGCGAAATTCATGTCTAAACCTCCGTTAGGGTGAGGGTGTAATCCTCCATGACCGGGTTGGTGAGCAATACTTGACAGAGATCTCTGACCATTTTTTCCGCAGCTGATGCATCGGCTGCCTCTACTACAACTTCCATGAATTTTCCGATACGTACGGATTCAACGGCAGTATAGTTGAGAGATTTCAGAGATTTTAATACAGCCGAACCTTGCGGATCCAAAATGCTGGGGCGTAAAGTAATATTGAGTGAAGCTTTAAATTTCATGATTTATTTCTCCCTTTCTTATAACAATCCCAGTTTTGCGAAAATGTCATTGACATGTTTCAAATGATGCTGAATATCGAAGCAATCATCCAGCTCTTCAGGAGTGAATCTTTCCATGACCAAGGATTCCTGCCCGATCAGTTCACGGAATGGCTTTTCTTCTTCCCAAGCACGCATTGCGTTTTTTTGAACCAAATCATAGGCGGTTTCACGCAAGAGACCTTTTTCAACGAGACGCAATAAGACTTGTTGGCTATGGATTAAACCACGGCTCTTTTCAATGTTGCGTTGCATGTTAACGGGATACACAAAAAGGTCTTTGACAATCCCCGTAAATTTCACCAATATATAATCCATGAGGATGGTGGTGTCGGGCAAAATGATGCGTTCTACCGATGAATGGGAGATATCGCGTTCGTGCCAAAGAGGGATATTTTCCAAGGAAGCCATGGCATTTCCACGCACAACACGGGCTAAGCCACTGACCTGCTCGCAGTTGACCGGATTTCTTTTATGCGGCATTGCGGAGGAGCCTTTTTGACCACTACGGAAGGGTTCTTCTACTTCACGGATCTCGGTTTTCTGTAAAGCGCGAATCTCCGTTGCATATTTATCTAAACAAGAGGCAATGATTGCTAAGGTCGTCATCAGTTCTGCGTGACGGTCTCGTTGCAAAATCTGCGTAGAAATCAAGGCAGGACGTAATTTCATTCCTTCACAAACATAGCGTTCCACGAAGGGGTCAACATTGGCATAAGTTCCGACAGCACCGGAGATTTTGCCTACAGATATTGTTTCTTTGGCATGAGCTAAGCGTTCGATGTTACGGCGGGTTTCACTATACCAAAGAGCTAGTTTTAACCCAAAAGTGGTCGGTTCAGCATGAACACCGTGAGTGCGCCCCATACAAACGGTATCTTTATAACGTACTGCTTGGCTACGTAACACTTCTGCAAACATGTCCAAATCTTCTTGAATGATGCTAACCGCTTCCTGCAAAACTGCAGAGAGTGCAGTATCTACGACATCGGTAGAGGTCAAACCGTAATGAAGAAATTTGGATTCTTCTCCTAAGTTTTCAGCAACACAACGCGTAAAAGCCACAACATCGTGGCGGGTCTGTTCTTCGATTTCTTCAATTCTGAGCACATTGAATTTGGCATTTTTGCGTAACGCAACGGCTGCTTCACGGGGAACAACACCCAATTCTGCCCAAGCTTCTGTTGCTAAGATTTCTACGTCAAGCCATTTTTGAAAACGGTTTTCTTTGGACCAGAGAGATGCCATTTTGGGTCTGGAATAACGATCGATCATTTGCTAACCATCCCTTTCTCCTGTAAATAAGCCGTATAGCCTACTTTTTGCAGATGTTCATTCTTTTTGAGCACTTCTTTGGCTAAATTTAATTTATAGGAAGCAAAACGCGTTGCTAAGTCTGAATCGGTAAGAGAAAGGATTTGGATTGCTAAAAGAGCGGCGTTTTTGGTGCCATTGATCGCTACTGTAGCCACCGGAACACCCGTTGGCATTTGAACGATTGAATGTAATGCATCGGCTCCTTGTAAAGGACCGGAAGCCAGAGGAACTCCAATCACTGGTAAAGGAGTGCTTCCGGCAATTACCCCCGGAAGATGTGCTGCCATACCGGCAGCTGCAACAACGACACCGAATTGGTTCTCAACTAATGATTTAGCTTTGTCAGTCACGAAATCAGTGCACCGATGTGCGGAAGCGATGGTCATTTCGTAAGGAACGCCAAATTCTTCTAATGTTTTAGCTGCGTTGCTCATAAAGGTTAAATCGGAGTCGCTACCCATAATCAACCAAACCTTTTTCATTTTGCTTTTCCTCCTTATTGCGAACGTTCGAAGGGGTTAAACCCTAAAAACGTTCGTATATATAGCTTTACAAGAGCATTATATCACGATTCATTCACCTTGTCAAAGCAAAAATACGAACAATGAATGATTGTAGATGATTATCAGATCTTGAAAAAAGTTCCTTGACAAATGATGAAAAAAAAGAGAGAATTAGAAAGAAGAGTTTAGCCGAACTTCGGAAAGGATGGATTTTATGAAGAGGAAAGTACTGGGACGATGTCCGGTATGCTACGAAGCATTATCGGTGACCCGACTCCATTGCAATAATTGTGGCACAACAATCGAAGGAGATTTCGATGTATGTAAATTTTGCCAGCTCAGTCCGGAGTTGAAAGAATTTATTGAGGTATTCATCCGCTCTCGGGGGAATATTAAAGAAGTGGAACGAGAATTGGGGGTTTCTTACCCAACGGTTCGAAACCGATTGGATACCGTGATTGAGGCTTTGGGGTATACGGTGGATCGTCCCGACAGCGAAGATCAAAAAGCGGCTCGTCGCCGGGCTATTTTAGAACAGTTAGGTAAAGGTGAGCTGTCCATGGAAGATGCTATGGAGAAGATCAAACAAATTTAATTTAAAACTTAAAAAGAAAGATGAACAATATTTGAATTGTTCATCTTTCTTTTTAAGAGTTCTCTTTTGCCGTTGATGTGGACAAAATTTTGGGTCCCGCACTTGCTCCGATGCGAGTGGCTCCGGCAGTAATCATGTTATGTGCATCTTCAAAGGTACGGATGCCTCCGGAAGCTTTGACCCCGAAATCAGGTCCCACAGTTTTTCGCATTAAGGTGATGTGCTCAATCGTCGCTCCAGCGGTAGAAAACCCAGTGGAAGTTTTGACAAAATGGGCACCGGCTCGTTTTGCGCAAAGACAAGCTTCAATGATTTCTTCATGGGTTAGCAAACAGGTTTCCAAGATGACTTTTACAACAGCATTTCCGGCAACTGCACAAACTTCTGCAATATCTTGCTCAACATAAGACCATTGCCCCGCTTTCGCTGCACCAATGGCCATGACCATGTCTAATTCTTCTGCTCCATGTTCCAAAGCCAAGCGCGCTTCTTGTGCTTTTGCTTCAGTAAGGGTAGCTCCTAAAGGAAAACCGATTACGGTACATACTTTTACAGGGCTACTCTTCAGTATTTTTGCTGCAAGTTCAACAAACCTAGGGTTTACACACACCGATGCGAACTCAAAGTCCAAGGCTTCTTGGCATAATTTTTCGATTTGTGTGGAGGTGGCTTCCGGTTTCAATAAGGTATGATCGATCATGGATGCAATATTCATAAAAAAAACCTCCTTCATGTTACTGGTATTATCTTATCATAAATCATGCTTGAAGAGAAGTAGGCAATCACCCTACACAAAAAAGAAGGATAAAACCACCATTGGTTCGAATTGACATACGATATGCGTTAGAAACTGAATTTAAAAAATTACGGAGGTACTGAACTTGGAAGATAAAGCGATAAAACCGGCAACTTTTAGCACAATTCGAGCATTATTGATTTTTGCTGCTTTGGCGATAGCCATTTCTTCATTTGTTTATATTGTAACAGATGGTGCACATGTCCGACAACTCTTTGTTTCAACCGAAGGGGTTGCTGATATGAAAAAACCGAGTGATGCTGAAATCATATTGGAATATAAAACGGATGATTTTTATGCCTATTTTTTGAAGGACAAAAATGTCATAGAATCCTATTCAATGATCAAGAAATTGGGGTTATGGGTGTTTCATTATCCCTCCACGAAGAATCTACAAGGAATTACATTGCGTGGAGAAGATCTTTATTTTTACCGTTCTGTATCGGCTGACCAAGGGATGTCGGTAAACTTATTAACCCCCCTTGGAGAGACGCTCATACCAGTCGCTCAAACCAAGATTCAAGTTGCAGCTGAAAGTCAAATTGCATTTGTATTTAAAATTGAGGATTACAGCAGTTCTGCAGGCGATTATCTGTTGCAATTGCTTGATGATAACGGAAATGTTCTCACCTTGCCTGATGCAGGTCTACAGGAAGCCCGTTTTACAATGATTGAAGATGAGCAGAATTTAGCAGAATTTGCAAAGCGAAAGTATGTTGAGAAGTCTGGCGAAAATCAAGATTTATGGCCTCTTCTTGTTTTGGCAACCGAGACAAGCATTGCTGACAAAGCATTGCTTGAAGAAGAATTCGATTTTGAGGCTTTACCCTTTGCGGTGCAAATGATTTTGGCAGAAATCGATCAAGGATGGCATTTAACGATTTACAATAGTAAAGAATACTATGTCTGGCGCGATCTGAAATCATACCAGGTTCTGTTACACACAGAAAAAGGATCGTTACTGATTGAAACTGAGCAAGATTATCGGCAAATTAATGGGGCGGAAGGGGTTCGCTCCTTAGCGGAAGGAATAAAAAAAGAAGTTTACCAACTGACTTCAGTTTCTGTTTTAGAGCCCCTTTTTGAAATCTTTAAACCTTAATTAAAAAAACCCGCCTCGGCGGGTTTTTTTAATTAAAATTTCTTCTCAACATTTAGATTCCCAGCGCGATCCGATTGAACTTGAATCACTAAATTAGCATTTTCTTTGGTTTTTCGAACCGTCCACACCACACGTTTACGCATGTTGCGTTGATATCCTGCACGGCCGAAAGTATACCACCCTTCACGGGCAAACATGAATCCGTCGAGTTGACCGAGCTTCTCTTTGTCTTTTCCGGTAATGATTTCAAAATCACCGGAAATCATAGCGGTGATGTCCTTGACCATTTTAAGCTGTAAAGCTTTTGTTGTTACATTCGTGGGTAACCATCCTCGGTTCGCCAAATCCAATGTTATCGTATAAATTTGATCTTCTTCAGCTCGAATCTCGAGCTTTTCAATCATGATTTCAGGAAGAGCGGCTGCATGTTTTAAGCTGAACGCATGGTTCCTCTCACATTCGTCTTGGAGACGCGTTAGCCATGGATTTTGAGCAAAATACTTAGGATGCCAACCACCAATTTCCACTTCGCCAAGTTGTGGGTGTTGGAAAGGAGTCCAAGGCATAAAAGCTTCGCCGTTCAAGGCTTCATCGTTCCATTTCAATTTCAATAATTCATCTTCTTCACTGAAACTACGTTCGGTGAAGTTTTTCTTACCGGTTTTTCCGGCTTGTTGCAATGGATCCCATAGTTCCGTTGAAAATCCGAGTAAACCACGGTGTTCGTAGGACCAATCGACAAAGACTCCATAAATCGGGTCTCCAGTAAAGCCTTCCAAAATGGAAATGCAAGGATACCCGGTTAGATCTTCACCGATTTTTCCTAATTCTTTATACGCCATGACATCTGCTTTGGGCAGGGCTTTATCTGGAGTGTTGCCCGAAGGACGTAAAATGGCACCTGACATCGTATGGTATGCTTGCAGAGCACCGATATTGGGGTGGTCTTGGATGAACTTCACCATTGCTAGCGCTTCCGGTTCCGATAATGGGAAAGCACCGCCGCCTCTTTGTGTGGGTTGCCATCCCGATGGGAAGTTGCGATTCATATCTAAATTCCATTGATCAGGAGCCGGCGTGATGGGGCCTCCCTTGTAATTATGAATGGTCCCTTCCAAGTAAAGGTTATAGAAGTCACCCTCAAAATCTCCCGGATTTCGCGGAATCAAAAGGCGAGCATCCTTTTCAGAGACTTTGAAAATACCCAATTCATCTTTGACACGCATGAAACGAACCAAACCATCGTTGTCTAAATCGTCGGGATAAAGAGCACCATCGATTCGATCTTCCCAATCGGGATTTAATCGGGTCACGGAACGGAGCATGAAGGGAGAATTCAAGTACAATTCAGCACCATCGGGATTGACCCTGGGAATCATATACCAGGTTCGTTGGTCGAGTAAATGTTTTATTTGTGCATCCTGAGCGTACAAATGCAATAATTCATAAATGGTGTGTAAACAAACATGGGATGCTGTGACTTCGCCCGCGTGAATGTTCCCGTCAATGTAAATTGCGGGTTTATCGGTATGAAGACCAGTTTCTTTGTTGGTGAGAATCAGGCACCAAATATCACGACCTTCTTGACTCTTGCCGATGCTTATTTTCTCAGCAAGCGTCGGATACTCGGCTACCGCGGTGTCAAAAAAAGATTCGATTTCGGAGTAGGTATAATAGTGATCATAGGTTAACGTTAGTTTAGTCAAATTCATCCCTCCTATTCTTTTCGTCATGCAATATTTCGCGGGGTTGATTCCAAAATCCTTCCGAGTAACGAATATTGCCTTTGTCGAAAGAAATCATCTTTTTCACCAGAAATCGCATTTAAATTGCAGGTAGATTCCACTGTGCCGGCGAAATTGATAAGGTCATTAAGAAGAGGAGGGATATCATGGCTTATCGAGCAGAACAACATAAAAATGGTAATTTTGACGGGGATTGGTTTGGAAAGATTCTCCCTTTACGACAGCAAGCAGAGGTCATCAATCGTTGGTTAACCTTACGATTGGAAACGGTTTTACCCAAAATCATGAAACGTGAAGATTTCGACATGTGGATCGTGGCATGCAGGGAATATAATGAAGATCCCGTATTTATGTCGCTTATTCCTGAACCCGGGATGAGCGCCAGAAGATTAACGGTGCTGGTGTTCCACAGACAAGAAGATGGGACTGTAGAGCGATTTGTTTTGGCAAGGGCCGGTATAGGTGGCGATTTGTATCAACCTGTCTGGAATCAAGAATTAGGGGATCAATGGACAAATCTCAGAGCCATGCTTGAACAACGGCAGCCGAAGCGAATTGGAATCAATGTGGGTCATACTTTTGCCTTTGGAGATGGACTTACACATGCTCTCTATGAAGAAATGATGTCGGCTATCGGAGAAACCTTCGCTTCTCGTTGTGCATCTGCAGAACGTTTAGCGGTTGGTTGGCTTGAAGAACGGACCTATGAAGAAACCGTGGCGTATGAAGGTATTATGCAAATCGCACACGGGGTGATCTCTGAGGCCTTTTCTTCTCGTGTCGTTCATCCCGGGATAACGACTGCAGAAGATGTGGTTTGGTGGATTCGCCAGCGTTTTGTAGATCTAGGGTTAAAACCATGGTTCCAACCCAGCGTTTCTATTCAACGTCGGGGAGCGGTCGGGTTGGGGAGTGTATCCTCAAATGAGATCATCATGCCAGGAGATTTGTTGCATTGTGATGTTGGCTTTGGGTATCTGCGCCTAAACACCGATACACAACAGAATGCTTATGTTCTTAGACGCGGCGAAAAAGATGCACCAAAAGGGCTCAAGAATGCTTTAAAGGCAGCGAATCGTTTACAAGATATCGTTCGTCAAGAGATGAGAGTGGGACGAACCGGTAATGAGATTTTGCAGTCTTCCAGAGAGATTGCATTATCTGAAGGGTTAGTTCCACGAATTTATAATCATCCAATTGGATATCACGGACATGGAGCGGGAACAACGATTGGCTTATTCGATATGCAAGAAGGTGTTCCGGGAAGAGGGGATTATCCTCTGTATGAATCAACCTGTCACGCGCTTGAGTTGAATGTAAAATTCCCGGTGCCTGAGTGGGATGATCAAGAAGTAACTATGGCGTTGGAACAAACCATTTTAATCCGAGATGAGCATGCTTGGTTTTTAGATGGCAGACAAAAAAGCTTACATTTGATTCGCTAAAGGATGAGGGTTATGAATAATCGAGTAAAAAAGATTTTAGTGTGGATTTTAGTGGCAGCTATGGTACTGCCGATGACGATTACTGTAATCAGTTCCTTGTTTCGCTAAAACAGAAAAGGAGATTTACTAATGAAACCGTTTCGAGTGAATGATTTAACCAATTTCAAAGGAGTGGGTGCTGCTGTAGTATCCCCCAATGGTGAGCAAGTTGTTTATGTTGTCAGTGAGATTTTAGAAAAAGAGAACGGATATCGTTCTAGCCTTTGGCTCAAGAAAGGGGAAGAACGGCTACCCTTAACCAATGGCCAAAAACCAGCAACCCGCGATAATAATCCCAAATGGTCTCCCGACGCTACACAGATTGGATTTATTTCGAATCGCAGTGGTACGAATCAGGTATGGGTCTTATCCATGGTTGGGGGAGAAGCCCGGCAGGTCAGCAATTTGTTTAAGGGAGTTAGTTCTTTTCAATGGGCGCACGATAGCAAAAAAATCTATATTTCCGGGAAAGAAGAAACCCCGGAAGATAAACCCCGTGAAGGCTCTACTTTCACCCATGTGACCCGATTACATTACAAAATGAATGGAGTCGGCTACTATGATCGCTTTTGGAATCAAATTTGGTCTATTGAATTAGAAAGCGGCAAAATGGATCGATTGACCAACGGAGACTTTCATTGTGGAGAACCACACCCGTCTCCCGATGGAAAATGGGTGGCTTTTTCCTCGAATCGCACTGGGGAAGAGCAAGACACGATCAATGATTTGTGGTTGTTATCGTTGAGCGATGGTAATTTAACCAATTTGACTCAGCAGAAAGTTGCGTTCCAAGGCATTTCCTGGCTCAAAGACAGCAAAGGCATAGTTTATGCCGGACACCACAAGGGACCGATTCCTGGGGCTCAAGCTGAAATTTGGAGCGTTGACCTCAAAGGGAAGCACACCTTGTTGACTCCCGATTTCCCATACATGGTGGGAACCGCAGCAGGTTCGGACGTTCGTATGGACAGCGGGAATAACGGACCCAGTGTTGCAACCTGTGGCAAGTATGTACTATTTACAGCAACCAACGGGGGTAATGCGTATTTGTATCAACTTACCTTAGAAACCGGTGAAATCAACGTTCTTTATGGGGAAGGAGATATGGCTGTATTTAGCTTTCATGAAGCTAAAGGTGTTTGTGTGTTAAATAAAACCACTCCTGAAACAACAGCAGACCTATGGTTAGCAGATTTGAAAGTAGGAGAAACATTCCATCCCATAACAGCAATCAACGAAGCTCTCTTTGCGGACCGTTGGGTGTCAAAAGCAGAAGTGATCCATTTTAATCATCCCGATGGCACCATTTTGGAAGGGTGGTTGTTAAAACCCTTCGGTTATGAAGAAGGACAACAATATCCTCTGGTTATGGAGATTCATGGTGGGCCGAATACGGCCTATGGTAATAGTTTCTTTCACGAATTCCAAGTTTTAGCTGGCTTGGGCTATGGTGTTTTCTACGGCAATCCTAGAGGTTCGACCGGTTATGGGGAAGAGTTTGCAAAAGCCATCATTGGAGACTGGTGTGGCGTCGATGCCGACGATTTACTCTTTATGGCGAATGAGGTTAGCAAGTTGCATTGGGTTGATGCCACAAGAATGGGAGTGACCGGTGGAAGTCAAGGAGGATACTTCACCAACTGGTTGGTAGGTCACACTGAACTCTTTAAAGCAGCGGTTACCCAGAGAAGTATGTCGAATATGCTGAGCAAATATGGAACGGCTGATAACGGTTGGACACACGATAAACGAGGTATGGGTGGTGCCGATATTTGGGATAGCGAAGACTTGCTCATGGAGCGTTCACCGATTCGCTATGCACCGAAGGTAAAAACGCCTTTACTCTTTATCCATAGTGATCAAGATTTCCGTTGCCCCTTAGAGCAAGCAGAACAATTCTATGTTGCTCTGAAACGATTAGGGGTTGAGACTGAAATGGTCATCTTTAAAGGTGAAAATCACGAGCTGTCTCGTGGCGGAAAACCAGCGAATCGTTTGACCCGACTGGATTATATGATGAATTGGTTTAAGAAATATCTAGGTGAAGTTGAACCTGAAGTTCTTGAAGTATAGGATTTTCAATAAATAGATCACCGGCTCGATTTAATCGAGCCGGTGATCTGTTTATAGATTTTTCTTTTGACGACGATGTTCCCAAAAAGTTCTCCAACTTCGATTAAAGCGGAGCATAATCAATTCTGAAACGCTCAATCCACCGGCAATGGCCAAAGTTGAGGAGATGACGCTGATGACACCTTGGCCGGCTAAGCTTGAATTTCCTTCAATAGCAAATCGCAAAGCGTTATAAGCAGCAGCTCCCGGAACTAAAACAATAATGGCGGGGATAATCATAGTGGTGACCGGTTGGTGTAAGCGAGGTGCAAAGAGATAAGCGATAACACCAATGGTGAACGCAGCGAAAGCTGTTCCAAAAATATCGTGTGATATCCAATATTTAGACATCATCCAAGCTAAAGAACCGGAAATTCCGGCGATTAGAGTGGGGCGTAAAGGAACATCGAACAAATAAGCGTAGCAAACGACAGCAAGGAAGGCAAAGAGGAAATCAAGTTCCATGACTATAACCTCCCATGCAAAATTGTAAAAGCAGTATACACTCCTGCCGCAATGGTAATTAAAGAAATCATAGCTTCCGATAATCGAGCTGTGCCGCTAATCAAGTCCCCATTTGTTAGTTCTCGGATGCTTGTGGTAAGAGGGACACCCGGCAAGAGAAGAAATAAGGCCGCCAAAAGAACTCGGTCTACCGCAGTTTGTGCGAGCGAGGGATATAAAAGGGTCGCCATGGCTAAAATGAAGCTTGTGAGAAAGGTCGAAAGGTACTCGGGGATCTTCCATTTGTTCAAAAGATCGACCATTAAGCTGGCAAAAAAGCCATTCATCGTGGCAAAGAAGAGAGGAATCGGCATACGGAGTTGGAAAAGGAGAGAGAAAGCAAAAGCACCGCAAGCAGAGGCTAATGCTTTTCTTAAGGGGAAAGAGTGAGGAGGGGCTACTAAGAGCTCATTTAGCTGGAATAAGGCATCATCATACGAAAGATTGTTATTACAAAATTCACGAGAAATGTGATTTACCTGCGCGATTAGTCGCAAGCCCGTTCTTCTCATTTTCACTCTTCGGATGTAGGTGTAAACCTGTTGATTCATCGAAAAGCTGGCCTGTATGCCAGATAAGACTGCTAAAACATCGACTCTCTGTGCACCCAAAGCTTTCGCCATACGCTCGATTGTTTGTTCGACTCGAAAGATCTCGGCCCCGTTGATTAGCAAGATCTCGCCTGCCAACATCGGTAGCTGAAACCGTTCCATCCATCGATCCATGAGCAACCCTCCTTTGCTGGTGTTGTCCTCATTTTCGCTTGTTTTGGCAGAGGTGTCAAGAGGAAAATTACGAGGTTTTTTTTGAGATGACTTGCATATCTCAGAAAATATGGTAAGATTAATTGTCACGACATTGAAGAAAGGGCGGATTGAGGATGGATATCATCGGTATCATAATATTAGCGGTCATCGGCAATAAGTTGATTAAATCAAATAAAAATAACACTACCGCTCGTACCTCACGTGTGAACCCATCTTCGGATTACGACCTTGAACGCGAGGCGAAACGCCAACAGCGATTAGAGGAGCGAAGCAGGAGAGAAACAAGAACCTCCCATTATACAGAGCGAGTGGAAACCTTATCGGAAGAATCGATCTATGCCTGTATTCAATTGGTTCAAGAATATAGTACAATGGCCCAAATGCAACGGTCTCAGCTAGAATCAAAAATGAATGAACAGGTCAAAGCGCAATTTTATCACATGTTCAACTGTCTTTGGCAAATGACGGAAATACAGCAATTGGAGTATTTGACCCAGCAAAGTCGTAATGGACTTTATGGTCAGATTGGCACCTTTGCGACTCGATATTTTCGTAGATGAGGGTTTATAGAATAGGAGTAGATGATACGTGAAACAGATTCGGATTTGGGTAGATCATTTTTTGTTATGGCTGATATCGTACCCAATCTTATCAAAATTCTTGCGATTTCTCTATTCTCAGCCCATCAGTTATTTTTTTCTCCCCCTCTATTGCAAATGGTTTGATGTCTGTGTAGAGGAGGCAGAAAAACCGTTGTGGGCATATCGCAGTTTGAGAGATTTTTTTTGCAGACATATCCAAATGGAATTTCGACCGATTGATAAAAAGACGAATACCTTTACCAGTCCGGTAGATGGAGTAATTATTGCAAAAGGTGAAATACGCAAAGGACAGCTATTACAAGTCAAAGGGAGCAGCTATTCTTTACAAAGTTTATTAGATTCACCTTCCATGTCAGAAGCGTTTCAAGGCGGAAATTATTTGACCATTTATATGTCACCGGGAAAATATCATCGAGTTCATGCTTCTACGAATGGATTATTGGTTGACAGCAGATCGATCAAAGGCAAGCGTTTTCCGGTCAACCGATTTAGTCGGTTGCGCATCGGTGAATTGTATCCTAGAAATGAACGCTTAATTTCTTACTTTCATTCCCCACACGGCCTACATAGCTTGGTCATGGTAGGTTCTTGTCAAGTCGGTTCTGTTCAAATGACAAATCCAAAGGCCAGCAATGGCAGAGAAGATTGGTATCAAGTAGAAAAAGGTCAAGAAATCGCCTGGTTTGACTTTGGATCAACAGTCATCTTACTTTGGCCAAAAGGTCGTGTAGATTTGGCAGAAAAGAAGCAAATTGGTGATGAAGTTTTAGTGGGTGAAATTATTGCAACAGCGATAGCGTAGGTTATCGCTGTTTTTTTAATTTATTTTGTAAATACAGAAGGGTTTTGGTCACCGAAGTACAAATTGAATAGCAAATATAGAAAGTGGAGGAAGATTTTATGAAGTATGATTTTAATCAAATCCCCAATCGTCTCTTGAGCAACTCATCTAAATGGAGCAAAAACACTCGGGCGTATCAAAAAGGGGACCTTATCCCCATGCCTGTAGCCGACAGTGATTTTCCCACATGTCCGGAAGTCGTCAATGCCTTGAAAGAATATGTTGAACAAGGTGCCTATGGTTATAGTTCGGATCGACCAACGCTCATCCCGGCGATACAGAACTGGCTAAAAGAACGGTTTGATTGGGAAGTAAAACCGGAATGGATCGATTTTAATTCTGGAGTTATGGACGGTTGTTTTAGTGTTCTGTCAGTTGTAACCAAACCCGGTGACGGCGTTATCATTCAAAATCCGGTCTATCCTCCGTTTTATGCATCCACCAAAAACTGTGGTTGTAATATTATTTTAAATCCTTTGAAATGTGAAGATTGCAATTATATGATGGACTATGACCATTTGGAGAGCCTTTTTAATGGTACTCAGCCAAAACCGAAAGTATTCATCCTATGTTCCCCTCACAATGCCACCGGACGCGTATGGAGTAAAGAAGAACTGCAACGTCTTTTTGACATACTTCTCAAACACGACTGCTTCATCATCTCCGATGAAATCCATTTCGATATCGTTCGTTCCGGCTTCAAACATCATACAGTAGGGACATTTGGTAAGGAAGTCGAACAAAGAATGGCCCTTTTGACAGCTGCTTCTAAAACCTTTAATCTGGCGGGCTTACGAACCAGCTACGTTGTGATTCCCAATGATGAAATTCGTGATGCTTACAAAAAATTTAGAACCGGACGTTCCGGTGGAAATTATTTTGGTAAGCTTGCAACAGAAATCAGTTACACTAAAGGGGTAGAATGGTTAGAACAAATGAAACAACACATTGATCAGAATTTGACTTATATGGTGAATGTGATCAATCAACAATGTGCTCCGATGAGAGCTTATGTCCCTGAAGGAACGTATTTGCTTTGGGTCGACTGCAGTGGATTAAAGATGAGTCAACCGGATTTAATGAAATGGTTCTTTGAAGATTTGAAATTGTCTTTTAACGATGGTACTCTCTATGGTGAAGGTGGAGAAGGCTTCGTAAGAATCAATGTGGCAACTTCAAGTGCCTTGGTAGAAGAAGCAACGGCACGATTAGTGCAAGGAGTTGCTCAGTGGAAAAGCCGTGCATAAAACAAATGCCGCTGTCATTTGACAGCGGCATTCTTATAGGAGGTTCTATGAAACAACTACAATGTCAAATAATGGAACGAACAGAACTTACCAAAACACCGATCTTTTCAGTGGAGAAAAAAGTTGTACTTGATGCTTGGGGAAAGCAGTATTCAAGAGTCGTAGTCAAGAAAAGCCCCGCTGTGGTATTGATTCCGCGCCGAGGAGATGGAAGCATTGTATTGGTTCGTCAATGGCGAGCAGGATCGGAACAGGTTATGTTGGAGCTGCCTGCAGGAGTGATCGATGAGGGAGAAACCCCAAGGCAGACTGCGGAGCGCGAGATTCGCGAGGAAATCGGTTGCCGTAGTGAAAAACTACAATTTTTGGGTTCTTGTTATGTTTCACCGGGTTATTGCAGTGAACAGTATCATTTCTTTTTAGCAGAGGAACTTATTTCAGATCCACTGCCCCCGGATGACGATGAGCATTTGGAGGTTGTTTATCTCACATTGGAGGAAGCAATCGAAAATCCGGAAATCCGCAATGACAGCAAAAGTTGGCTAGGATTGCTGGCAGCGGAGCGCTTTCTGCATCAGAACAGAGACGGAGAAGTCTCGGAATAAGGTTTGCAGCGAAAACCCTTCAAAATGATTTCACCCTCTTCTTTGGGGAGCTCGTCTTTTGCGAGCAAGATTCCCCAGATTTGATGATCTTTGTACCAACGGAAGCCGGCTTTTTTTAATTGGTCCCGAATCGCATACGTGTTATTTTCTACCACCTTGTACAAAATTTGCTGGTTATCCTCGTCGGGTTGGATTTTTAGTTTCTTTAAAGCTAATACGACCTCGGCAGTAGCGCGACAATCAGATAATGCACGATGTGCACGTTCGTTTTCGATTTGAAATTGATTGCAAAGAGCTTTCAAGCCAAATTGAGTTTGCCAAGGTAAGAGTTTTCTAGCTAAAGCAACTGAATCGTAAAGAGCATTGGGTAGTGTATATCCCAAAGCTTGTTGGATAAAGCCAAAATCAAAGGTAGCATTATGGGCAAGCAGCGGCAGGTTACCAATAAAAAATTCGAATCGGGCTAAACCTTCTTCTACAGGGCATGCATAAGCAACATCTTCATCAAAAATCCCATGAATTTGTGAGACCTCATTGGGGATTGGACGATCTGGGTTCATTAAAAGGCTGAATTCGCCTATAATACGGTCTTTTGCAACTAAAACGCAGGCAATCTCCACGATTTTATCTTGGATAGGGTCAAGACCCGTCGTTTCAATATCGACCACGGCAAAATGATCTGTTAAAAATATGTGGTCTGGTTTTTGTAAGATCGGTTTGATCAAATTCTGCATCATATCACCATTTTCCTGAATTATGTTGATTCCTTCGACAGAAAGGGAAGAATTCCCTTTCTTGCAAAGCAAGAAGGCCTTTGGTATAATTATGATAATTGAATATCGGCAGTTCGAAATCCTCCTGCCGTAAAACAAAACTATGGACCGTCAAAGGGAGCCATGGCTCCCTTTTTTGACTGGAAAGGAAGTTCGTTATGAAAACATGGACAATTCGGAGTATTGCTTTAGCCGGTATGATTGCGGCGTATTATGTAATGGTATCCTTTATCTTCCAACCGATCTCCTACGGCGCCCTCCAATTTAGAATAGCAGAAGTTTTAACTGTTCTCCCAATTCTTTTTCCGGAAGCGATTTGGGGGTTAGGGGTTGGATGCTTCTTAACCAATCTATCGAGTCCGTTTGGTATCTATGATTGGGGATTGGGGACCGCAGCGACTGTCATTGCTGCGGTATTGACCTATCGGTTGAGGAAACGTTGGCCTTTGGCTTTAGCGATGCCGGTCGTGGTCAATGGACTGCTGGTAGGTTCTTATGTATCATCTCTATTATCATTACCCTATTGGAGTACAGCGCTTTATATCGGATTATCTCAAACCATTATTGTTTATGGATTGGGACTTCCTTTGCTTTCCCTACTTCGAAAGACTTCTTTTGCAGGAGTCGACACTGCGAAAATCGAAGATAAGAACAACATATGAAAGGGTGAAACAAATGATCAAGATTATTAAGAATGTTCATGTTTATGCACCAGAGGACTTAGGCTTGCTGGATGTTCTCGTTACACACGATAAGATTGCGTTCATTTCGAAAGACATTCCAATACCAAAAGGTCTGGGTGAGGTCGTAGTCGTTGAAGGGAAGGGGCGAAACCTGTTACCCGGTTTTATCGATGGTCACGTTCACATATTAGGGGGTGGAGGTGAGGGAGGACCTGCGACCAGAACCCCGGAGATTACTTTATCACAAATCACTCGCTGGGGTGTAACAACACTTTTTGGCGTGTTGGGGACCGATGGCACAACCCGGTCGGTGGAATCCCTGATCACAAAAGCAAAAGCGCTGGAGTTAGAAGGAATTACGACGTTTTGTTATACGGGGTCCTATGAAGTTCCTACCCCGACCATTACCAAAAATGTACGCGATGATGTCATTCTCATAGAAAAAGTGATTGGAGTTGGTGAAGTGGCGATATCCGATCATCGCTCTGCTCATCCTTCACTCGATGAAATTGGACGCCTAGCCATGGAAGCAAGAGTCGGCGGCTTAATCGGTGGTAAACCCGGGATTGCCCATTTCCATGTGGGTCCTGGCAAAGCTGGGATTCAACCACTCTTTGATCTTTTAGAAGTTTGTGATGTACCGATTCAAAATTTGCTACCTACACATATGGCAAGAAGCACTATGCTTTTAGATCAAGGGGTGCGTTTTGCTAAAATGGGTGGACATATCGACATTACGGCTGGTCCCAAAGCAACGGAAGCAGTTCGTTATGTTTTGCAACAAGGAGCTCCGTTAAATCGCGTTACGATCAGTTCGGACGGTAATGGATCTTTGCCAAAGTTTGATGAAAAGGGCAATTATGCGGGGTTAGGAGTCGGCTCTGTTGAAACTGTTTATCGCTGCTTCCTTGAGTTTTTGGCTTCCGGTATGACGGTAACTGAAGCATTACATCCCATTTCAGTGAATCAAGCAGTATTTTTTGGACTAAAAGGGAAAAAAGGATGTATTCAGGTCGGTGCTGATGCCGATTTCGTAATTACCGATGCTCAATTTGGGATTGATGAAGTGTGGGCGAAAGGAAAATGCATGGTTCAAAATGGGAAACCCATTATCTGGGGAACCTTTGAAAATGTGTAAAACGAGCGCTCTATAACCTTGACAAGCATAAGGTCATTTGTTATAATACCGGCGTTATCTGAAATTCCACAATAGCTCAACGGTAGAGCAACCGGCTGTTAACCGGTAGGTTGTAGGTTCGAATCCTACTTGTGGAGCCAATGCTACTTTAGCCGCGTTCCTTACGCGGCTTTTCTTTTTATCGAAGGGAAGAGAAACGTTATGCCAAGTCAAAAAGTCCTCTTACGTTTCGACAAAAAGGAAACGCAAGAATCTCTTTTACAGCAGGTGGATTTTTTTGCTTCCACACCGGCTTGCTTATCGGATTGGTTCATTCACTCCTTAACGAAACCCGGTGATCATATTTGCGATGTTTTTTCTGGGCGTGGTACGACTGCGATCTCCGCCTTTCAACAGGGTCGGAATGTTATGGCGAATGATATCAATCCTCTTTCGTCTATTTTGATCAAAGGTCGTATTACCTCGACTACCGAACAAGAGTTTAACGAGGTACTGGGACAAGCAATACAAACAAAAGCAGATCCTATGACAGAGGAAGAAGCAAGAGTTTTTGGTATTTATTTTGCTCCTCAAACATTACAGCAACTTTGGTCTATACGCACCTATTTGTTGTCTAATACGAAGGATGCAAGAAAGGAAGAAGCTCAAAGTTGTCTTCGCTTTTTGGTGACCGAGAGATTGCTGGGGAACGGAGCACATTATTTATCGGTGTCTGTTCCGGGAATCGGTCGGATGAATCAGCCAGAGCAACAAGCCCAACGCAATCGATTACGATATCCAACAGGCAAACCGGAAAAGGATGTTGAAACAATTTTAATGAACCGATTTCGTCATTATCAAAGTGCATTTATGGGTTCAGAAAGCAAAGTAACTTGTTTCAGCCAGGAAGCTTCCAATCTTTCGGGAATTCCTGATCAGAGTATTCATTTGCATTTCACAGTTCCGCCAGAGTTAAACACTCAATCCTATGCAGAGGAGCACTGGCTCCGTTTGTGGTACCACGGGATAAAAAGAGAAGAGTGGGGTCCAACGATGCCGAGTCTTTCTACACCGGATGAATGGCAGCATACGATGACTGCGGTTCTGCGGGAGCAAAACAGAACGTTACATAAAGATGGCAGATCCGTATGGGTTTTTGCAGACACCCAACGGATTTCCGAAACACTTTGGCCACGGTTACTCCAATCTGCTAAAGAGATTGGCTGGCTTGATGAAACAGAGTATGCATGTTTGATTCCTATGCAAAAGCAAAAAGGAAGATTGCAGGGGAATATCTCAGTTCGAATTATACAATTTTTAAAAAAGTAAGGCTGGGTTTGATTGTGAAGAAGACATCAGTTACACGTTTTTTAGGCTATTATTTTGTACTCTGCTTTATCTCAAACATTGTTCATCCCATTACTCCTGCTTTTTTGCAAAGTATAGGGAGTCCTGATTCGATGTTTGGAATCGCTTTTGCAACTATGGCAATCGCCAATTTTCTCATGGCGCCTTTCTGGGGCACATTTGGAGATCGATATGGCTATGTAAAAGGATTGAGTGTTGCTTGTTTCGGTTATACCTGCGGTCAGTTGGTCTTTTCACAGGCTAATGGTCCTGAATTGGTATTACTGGGTCGTTTTATTGCTGGTGGTTTTCTTTCCGGGCACGCCGTTAATGTGATGGCTTATCTGGCTACTGATGCCGAGGATAACCAATCAAAAGCCAAGTATATGGCGCTTTTTGCAGCCTTAACCTCTGTCGGTGCGGCGTTAGGCTATTTTATCGGTGGGTTTTTAGGCGATTTTGCATTAAATGCATGGCAAAGTGTCCGTCCAGTTTTTTATGTTCAGGCTATTGGCTTATTTTCGGGGATTGCCTTGATTTGGCCTTGGGTGGGTGAACTCCAAGTGCAACGTAGCGCAGAACCTTTTCGTTTATCTCAAATCAATCCTTTGCGTAGCATCATGAAAAGTGCACCTTTGATCAAAGGTCCTTTAGCTCTCTTTTTACTGATTTCGTTTTTAACCAGTTTTGCAACTAATGCCCAAGATCAATCCTTTAATTATTTTCTGAGAGCCCAGTTGAAATTCCCACCCTCTTATAATGGGGTTTTTAAAGCAATCGTAGGATTAATTGCCTTAACTGCGAACTTAACATTGAATATCTGGTTGAGTCGAAGAACCGATTTACGGAAGTCCATCATCCCGGTATTATTAATGTGCTCGGTTTCATTGGTCTTCTTGGTCGTGGTAGAGAGTCAGATCTTATTTTTCATTTCAGCATTGGTGTTCTATATTTTCAATGCAATCTACCTACCAATGCAGCAAGGATTGATTGTTCGTAACACGAGTGGTAGTAAGGGAGAAATCTCTGGACTCTTCAATGCAATTAAAGCACTGGGAATGTGCTTGGGTCCCTTGTTCTCGGGGTTGGTTTTTGCACAAAATCCAAAATTGCCCTTCATTGCAGCACTTTTTGCTTTCCTAATAGCAGGGATTTTATCGGTGTATAATCGTAGGCAGTATATACAAGCCGAGCAGCGTATCGAATCAATATAAATAGGATGAAAGGAGTGCTAACCCGTGAAATCAATTCGCATTGTTAGAATCATTTTGTGGGTAGCGCTCATTGCTTGGATGCTCTTCATTTTTCATCTTTCAGACCAACCGGCAACGCTTTCTGCAGAAACCAGCAGAACGATCAGTCAGCAGATTTTGGAGGTCGTTCAAGAGGATCCAACTCCTCAAATGATCTATTCCTTTGATCGTTTCTTGCGAAATTCGGCACACTTCGGTGTGTTTTTCGTTCTTGGACTGTTGGCTTATCCAACATTCTTTGTTCAGGGCTGGAAGTATCCAGCTATGATTGCTCTGTTTTTTACAGTTTCTTACGCTTTTTCAGATGAGTTTCATCAGATCTTTGTCGATGGCAGAGCCTTTCAGTTTAGAGATCTGATGTTAGATAGTATTGGAGGTTTCTTAGGCACACTCACGGCGATTCTTTTCCATTATGTATTTAGAAAACAGTTTCTAAAACAGAACCGAGAATAAACAAAAAAGACCGATTACACTAATAAATGTAATCGGTCTTTTTTATATTATTGAAGTGCCCCGCCTTCAGCATCGATATCCCCGTTTTTGAATTGTATCGCAGCGGTAACAGCGGCCTCCAGCCCCGTTACTAATGTTGAAAGAGCCATACTCGGTCTACCTCGTTTACCGGCAGCTTGCTCTGGTAAGAAGGGGATATGGATAAACCCGGTCAGAATATGAGGATAGCGGTTCGCTGCAACATGAGCGACGCCATAGCAAATGTGGTTGCATAAATAGGTGCCGGCAGAATTTGATACGATTGCAGGAACACCAGCGGCTACCATTTCCCGCACCATTGCCTTTATAGGGACAGTGACAAAATAGGCAGCGGGTCCCTCATCGAAGACCGGTTCGCCTTTGGGTTGATTCCCATCGTTGTCAGGAATGGAGTAGTCATCGCAGTTGATGCCAATACGCTCCACTCTCATTTCCAAGGAACCTCCTGCTTGCCCTACATTGATAACAATTTCAGGTTCATACTGCAAAATCAACTTTTCAGTTTCTTCTAAGGCAGAATATCGTGTGACCGGAATCTCTCCGGTTACGATTTCGTAATCCAAAATCTTTTTTCCAGTCAATTCACGGACCGAAACCCATGCAGGGTTGATGGTTTCGCCACCAAAGGGCTGAAATCCAGTTAACAGAACGCGTTTCATTACAGACCTCCTGTTCTTATATTTTGATTGAGTTGAACTTGTTTTAAAAGCCTTTCCACAATACCTGTGTCACGAATACTGACATTTCTCTGATGTCCCCGACCCAATTCAATATGAGGTTTGTTTTTTCCATGGTAGTCAGACCCCCCTGTAGGGATCAACCCAAACTCTTCTGCAATTTGTGCATAATACTGCTGCATGTCTTGAGGGTGATCACTATGCCACACTTCTAACCCTTGTAAACCGGCTTCTTTTAAGACGCGAACAATGTTTTTTAAAGCCAAGGGAGAAGGTTGCAACAAATAAGGATGAGCTAGAACCGGGACACCTCCGGCACGAAGGATGGCCTCTATGCACTCCTCATACGAAACAGGATTTCTTGGAACATAGCAAGAGGACCCTTCCGCTAAATACAGTGTAAAGGCATCTTGCCGAGATTGAGCATAGCCTTTTTCAACTAATACTTGAGCAAAGTGGGGACGTGAAAGAATTTCCTCGCCTCCTGCTTTGGCTCTGATTTCTTCAAGAGTTAAATCAATGCCGATTTGATGAAGCTTCTCAATCATCTCCCGATTACGCCGGTTGCGAGATTCGACCATTTCGTTTAGAAAATGTTGGAAAGCAGAAGTTCGCTCCACTCCGTAACCCAAAAGATGCATTTCTTTACCAGCATAGTGCGTGCTAAGCTCCACCCCTTGAAGAAATACAATGGGATAATTCACAGCTGCCCCAAAAGCTTCGTTAATACCGGCAAGCGTATCATGGTCGGTCAGGGCTAGGAAGGCAACCTTATTTTGAACGGCTTTTTCAATAAGGTCTTTGGGGGAGTCACTGCCATCTGAAGCTGTACTGTGTGTGTGGAGATCGATCCATCTTGAAATCATCATAGCCTCCGATTGTGGTTAAGCCGGTATGTATTTTAAGAACCAATTGGTTAAATGTTGTAAACGTTCAATTCTATGATTTGGTTGACCTGAGCGAGATAATTCGTGGTTTTCATTGGGGAAGCGAACAAACATGGCTTCTTTTTTCAAGAATTTCAACGCAGTAAAAAACTGTTCGCCTTGTTCAATGGGGCAACGAAGGTCTTGCTCACTGTGAATCAGCAGAACCGGAGTTTGAACATTTTCAATATACATAATAGGGGAGTGCATGAGGTAATGCTCATAATTAATCCATGGTTTACCATCGAATTCAAAATTGCCATTATTGTAGCCAACATCAGAAGTCCCAAACATGGAGAAACGATTGCTGGTGGAGCGAAGCGAAACAGCTGCTTTAAAACGGTTTGTATGCCCAAGCATCCAGTTGGTCATGTAACCACCATAAGAGCCGCCTGTTACACCTAAGCGGTCTTCGTCCAGCCAAGACCATTTCTCTAATGCTACATCAATCGCTAACATAAGGTCTCGATAATCTTGACCACCCCAGTCGTGATGGGTCTTATTGTTAAACTCTTGTCCGTAACCCAAAGATCCTTGAGGGTTGGTGTAGAGAACCGCATATCCTAAACCACATAAAACTTGCATTTCGTGATTAAAGGTCAATCCATAGGCAACATGAGGGCCACCATGAATCTGGAGAATCATCGGATATTTTTTTCCTTCTTGGAATCCGTAAGGCTTTAATAACCAACCTTCAACGGTAGCTCCATTATCTGCTTTAAAACTATAGTGTTCTGGTAGCGAGACATGGACTTCGTCATACCAGGCTTGGTTGACAGAAGTCAAACGTTCTTCCGTTTCGCTTTTTAAGTTTCGCACAAACAAATCACCCATGTTAGAAGGTTCGTTGTAGATGACTGCAACTTGATTCGATTCAAGGTGGAAGCTGGTTCCGTAGACCACTTTGTTGGAAGGGGTTAAGGGAGTGGGGATTCCGCCTTTCGCATCTACACTGAATAGTCGGCAAACCCCACCGGTTGTGGCAGTGAAGTATAGTTCCTTTTGATCTAAACTCCAAACCGGACGAGTTTCGCTGGCTGAGGTCATATCGGACCCTACCGCATTACCGACGGAGAAATCAAAGTCCAAACTCAATAACTGAGGTTGTCCACCGGTAGCGGGAATGCAATACAGTTTTGACATGGTTGCCGGTCCGGCTTCATGTTGGTGGCCGAAATATGCGATAAATTGACCATCGGGACTGTAGCTGGGTGAAGAATATTGCCCTTGCACTGAAGTGATCTGCTCAACCTTGTTGTTGCTGATGTCGATGGTATAAAGATCATTATGTTGTACATAGTCGGCATCCTCATAGCGCTTGGCAGCGAAGAGAACTTTTGATCCATCTGGAGTCCATGTTGCAGAACCGTGGTCGAATTCACCTTCGGTCAATTGTTTGGTTTCACCGGTTTTGGCATCAACGACAAAAAGGTGAGTGTTGCGATCATCATGGAAGCCAGCACCGTTCATCTTATAATGTAACTTCGTAATAACCTTGACATCGCTAACTTCTTCCTTCTTTTCTGAGAAATCCGAAGGCTTGCATTTGCAACTCGCTAAAAGTTTGCTTCCATCTGGGCTCCAGCCAACCAAGCTCAAAGCTCTGCTGAATTTTGTAAGTTGGCGAGCTTCACCACCGGATACCGGGAGCAGCCAAATCTGGTTACTACCGGAACGAGCAGAAACAAAAGCAATTGTTTTTCCACAGGGAGACCAGCGTGGAGTTGAGTTTACTGTGTTTTCACCGGTCAGTAATTTGGGTTCTTGCTTCGGTGTTACAGACCAGATTTGAGTTGTATATTTGGTTTTTTCGGTAGGATGGACTTGTTTCTGGACATACAAGATTTGGTGACCTTGAGGAGAGAATTGAGGATCACTAATCCAGCGAACATTCTTCAAATCGCTGATTTCAATGGGTCTTTTTTGCATAATACTACCTCCTTTAAGTGCTGTATTATTTCGTTAAACGAAGCGGTTTATCCTTCAAATAGAAGATTAAAGGAATTTTAAGCTGAAAATCGAAATCAATGGATGAAAGAGGTGATCACAATCGCTACAGTTATAAGAATTGCTTTAGCCGGTTTTGGAACCGTCGCAAAATCATTTCTGACGTTGTTGGATTTGGAGAAAGAACACATCTGGAAAGAGTATCAAATCGCTTTTTTGATTGTTGCCGCATCCGACAGCAAAGGTTCAGTCCTCTGTGAGCAAGGCTTGCCGATTAACAAACTGATGACCATTAAATGGGATACCGGTTCAGTCGCTCATTATCCAACCTATGGTGTAAAAAATATGTCTGCTTTGGAAATGATCGAAGCGACATCCGCTAATCTTGTAATAGAAGCATCTCCGGCGAATTTAAATAATGGACAACCGGCTCTTTCTCATATTACTCGTGCCCTACAATTGGGAAAACATGTCGTCAGTGCCAATAAAGCTCCGCTGGTTTTTGCTTGGGAGGAATTAAGGGCTCTTACAGAAGAACGGCAGAAAAAACTTCGATTTGGAGCTGCGGCCAGTGCCGGATTACCCGTTTTGCAGTTGGGTGCATTTTTGGGGCAAAATGGGGAAATTTTGGAGTTTTCTACGGTCGTTAATGCCACCAGTCAGTATGTTTTGGATCAGATGGAGCATGGAAATTCATTTGAAGAGGCAATCCGCAATGCAAAAGCGAAAGGATTTGCTGAAACAGATCCTAGTGTCGATATCGAAGGATGGGACACTGCAATGAAAACATTGATTTTAGCAAATTCATTTTTGGGAACAGCATTACACCTGAAAGATGTGACCCCAATCGGTATCACCGATCTAACTCAAGAGGAAATCGCTACCGCGGTAGCACTGCAAGAGACATGGCGCTTAGTAGGAAGGGTTTTCCAAATGGGTGAAGAATGGAAGGTCACAGTCGGACCACAAAAGTTCTCACTCAAACATCCCTTAGCTATGGGTGATTGGCGTGATAAAGTTTTATGGATGAAGACGCGTAATTATGGAGATCAGATTCATATCAGTAAAGGTGGGACTGGGAAAGGAACTGCAGCTACGATCTTGACCGATATCCTTGAGATTGCAAGAAATAGTCCTTTCTAAAAAAATCAGCGAAAGGGGGAGAGTTCAATGAACCACAAAAAATATAGAATTTTTTGTACTCTTTTACTGGTTTCTAGCTTGCTGTTTTCGAGCGTTGCTTATGCAGATGTGACCGAGGAAAAGAAAGAAGTCGAACCTGCATACGATGGCTTTTTAGTTTCGATTCGAGAAGGATACTGGGAAGATTATCAAAGGCTACCTAGAGTGTTTTCTGTGGCAGCTGCCAAGCATGTATCAAATGCCCACCGAATCATGCACTTTTCAGATCTATCTGTTGTTCAAAACTGGTTCCCTGAGGAAGCGATTGCATTTTATGAACCGAATTATAAAGTAACGTTATTGGAGGATTCGGAATATCCGATTGCTTGGAACATCACCACATTGAATATGGAAGTCACAAGGAACGAGTGGACCGGTGAAGGGATTCGAGTCGCGATTATTGACACTGGACTATATCCAAATCAGCCGGATCTTGATTATTCAAAAGTGGAACAGGGATGGAATTATGCACTTGCTAACACCGATACAGCAGATACACATGGTCACGGTACCTTTGTTACCGGTGTTATTGCGGCCATTCCACAAAATGGGCTCGGAACCGATGGCGTAGCTCCGGAGGCGACGATTATCCCCCTGAAAGTAACCGATAATCAAAACTCAAGCACTGTTGAGCGTATTATTACAGCAATTCAAGATGCTGTAACAAAGTATGAATGTGATGTGATAAACCTCAGCATGGGCACTACTTCAGATTCGATTTCTTTAAAGCAGGTTGTTGAGTCATTACCGGAGGACGTGGTTTTGGTCGCAGCCGCCGGAAATGACGGTGATACCACGTATCAATATCCGGCTGCTCATCAAAGAACAATTGCGGTGGGTTCGGTCAATCAAAGTGAAGTCGTTTCAGCATTTTCTCAAAAGAATGATCAACTCACGATCGTTGCACCGGGAGAATCTTTACTGGGGTTAGATAATACCTCCTTGTTTTACCCCAATACTGTATCGGGTTCAGGAACCTCCTATGCGGCTCCTCATGTTACTGGTGCCGCCGCTTTAGCTAAACAAGCGAAGCCGACTCTAACCGCGCAAGAATTTCAGGAGGCTCTTATTGAAACAGCGAAAGATTTAGGGGAGGTTGGATATGACACTTCCTATGGGTATGGATTGATCCAGATCGATGCTCTTATGGACCGAATTACGACTTTTAGGATGACCTCTATTCTGATTTCAGAATCGGAGCAAAGCAAAACCTGGCAGCTGGATTTGTATCAAATGCCGATTGGAGAAACCGTTGAAGTACTAATTAGCGGATACCAAGTATCGGGACGAATGGAAAGCCTGCTTTTCAAAACCGCGATTCCAGACGAATTTCGTCGTTGTCAATTGCTCGTTGAGATTCCATTTTCTGAAGAAACAGATCGAATCAAAGTTTTCTTTTTGACCTCCTTAAGCCAATGTCAACCGCGATGGCCGAATGAAGTCTTGTATGAAAGCCCATAAAAAAAGCAAGAACTTTTCGACAAGTTCTTGCTTTTTTTGAGGTTATTTATTTCAGAACTGATTCGTGAAGGAAGGTGACAGCGTCTTTCACAGCCTGAGCAATCCCTTCACTGGAGAAACTGGCACCGGCAACCGCTTGTATTTCACTGCCCATTGCAAAGGTGTTATCGATACCCTTACCTACGAATTGTTCGGAGAAAACCGCATCGGAGGTGACTTTCTTCATCATGCTTGGTGTGTCGTTGTGATCAAGAACGCGAATTCCGGTAATAACACCATCGTTGTCAAACGCGACATACACTTGAAGGGGTCCTTCGTATCCGGCTCCCTTTCCAATGACGAGATAACCGGCTGTTGCTCCTTCGTTCAAACCAAGGAAATAGGTGTGTTCTTCTGTTTCAATTGTTTCAAAGCTAGTTGCTTCGGAAAGGAGTTGTAAAATGTTGGGGTCTACCAACAGGCTTTGCATTTGTGAAGCAGCATCTTTAATGGCGTCTGTGATACCTGCACTTGTACCGCTCGCTCCACTGACTGCTTGGATATCGGTTCCAATGCTTAAAGCATTGTCGGGTGTTTTGCCAATAAATTGTTTGCTGAAGTCTGTGTTTTCAAAAACAGTTGTAGCTATTGTTTTTGTTTCGCTATGATTGCTAATTTGGTAGTTGAGAATTTCACCACTGAGATTGAATGCGACCATCGCCTCAATTTTACCATTATATCCGGTTCCATTCCCAGTGAAGATGTATCCAACGGCTACACCTTCTTTTTCACCCAGATAATAGGAAACGCCATTGCTTTCAGTGGGGATGTAAGAGTCCGCTTCGGGCAAAAGTGAGGCGAAATCTGTCCCCGATGTCTGCATCGCTAAGAAATCAGCAGCATTCTTGATTGCTTGAGTGACACCATCACTCGACATTGAAGCTCCACTGACCCCTTGAATATCTTGGCCCAGTGTCAATGGGTCTTGAATGCTTTTACCCAAGAATTGAGCTACAAAATCAGCACTTTGGGTAACTTTGGTACCGATACCGGGGGTTTCACCATTGCTACCAATTTGAACATTGGTGATACGGTTGTCGGCGTCAAAGCCAACTAATACTTCTAAGGCACCGCCATAACCGCTACCCTTGCCGGTCACAACATACCCAGCAGTGTCATCACCAATGAACCCTTGATAATAAATGACACCCTCAGCGTCTACGGGGCTAAAGCGCTCTGCAGAAGGGAGCAATGTTCCAAGAGCAGCCTTTAATTCTTCGGCCTTGCGTGCCTCAACAACTTTCGAAGTAACACCAACGACAGCCGAGATGGATCCTCCCGAGATGGCTGCAATTAAAGCAAGAATCGCTGCATAACGTAGCATTTCTTTCATAACTAAACACTCCTTGTTTCCGGTTCGGAAACCGAACCTTCATCCTTTTATGAAGCTTATTATATAGAATTCACACAAGAAATTCAAGTACCGTTTGATCGATGAATGAAAATGATTCTATTTCCTCATATTATGAAGAGAAATGACACGAATCAGCTCGCTACACGATGTCTGATTGTGTCAATTTTTATGATTCAAGAAGGAACCTCTTCTAAAAAGGCAGAATTACTCCTCTAATGAACAGCAAAGGAAGTGGAGCGCTTGGACATCATTCCGGTAGAAAATAGGCTTATTGTTCCTATGGACGTTCCCAGTTTGGCAAAAGCAGAGCAATTGTTTGACCAAATTGGGCATAAGGTTTGTTTTTTCAAAATCGGCTATGAATTATACTATGCATCCGGAAGACAAGGAATCGATTTGGCAAAAAGCAAAGGTGCAAGGCTATTTCTGGATTTAAAATTACATGATATTCCGAACACGGTTTCGAAAGCAGTAGAGCAACTTGTAAACTATGGTATCGACATGCTAACTCTGCACATCAGTGGAGGAGGCCCAATGTTGGAAGCTGCTCGTGAGGCAGCCGAGCGCAGAGCTTCAGCTTTAGGGATTCGGCGACCTCTCCTTTTAGGAGTGACTGTTCTGACAAGTATAAATGAGACCGACTTGCAAACCGATGGTATTCAAGTGGGACTGGAAGAATTGGTCATTCGAAGAGCCCTCTTTGCTCAAACCCATGGTGTGGATGGTGTAATCTGTTCACCCAAAGAGGCTGCTTCAATCAAGAAGATGTCCGGCGGGGGGCTTATCACGGTAACACCCGGCATACGCATGACTGCTGAGCATGGAGATCAAAAGCGGGTGACAACACCCATGGAAGCCATGCTTGGAGGCAGCGATTATATTGTGGTTGGCAGACCGATTTATGATGCTGCAAACCCATCTCAGGCCTTTGATGATATTATAGCCAATATGAAAGAGGGACTAGCATGAACAATCAAGAGATTCTAACTTTGTTAACAGAACTTCATGTCTTACGCGAAGGACATTTTTTGTTGACTTCCGGTCGTCACAGTGACCGATTTCTGCTTTGTAGTCAATTGACCATGCATCCTGATGCTACTGAAAAGCTCATTAAAGAACTTGCTATAAAAATCAGAGACTTAAAACCGACGGTGGTGATTGGTCCTGCAATGGGAGGGGTGATTTTGGCTTACGAATTAGCAAGAGCTTTGGGATGTAGAGCAATGTTTGCTGAAAAAGACGGAGACAAAATGGCGATGAAGCGTGGGTTTGTTCTCACCGAAGAAGATCGAGTTGTGATTATCGAAGACGCGGTCAGTACCGGCGGTTCGATTCGCAAAGTTGTTGAGGTGGTGGAGCAAAGCCCAGCTACACTGGTAGGAGTTGCAGCTCTTTTTGATCGTACTGCCGGTCAAGTGCAATTTAATGAAGTTCCATTTGTTTCGCTCATGGAAATCGAAATCAGTAGCTATGATCCAGAGCATTGCCCTTTGTGTTTAGCAAACCAACCCTTAATCAAACCAAAAAGTTAGAAAACGAACGGAGGAACTCGGTATGTCTAAAGAACGCTTATTTGACCTCATTGAAGGCAAGAAAGAACAGTACACGAAAGCTGCGGATCAAATTTGGTCTCATCCAGAGACACGGTATGAAGAAAAGCTTTCTTCAGCGGTGTTGATTAATCTCCTACGCAAGGAAGGGTTCGTAGTAGAAGAAAATGTAGGCGACATTCCTTATGCCTTTGTTGGGACATGGGGTTCCGGTTCTCCTCGAATCGGGTTTTTAGGGGAGTTTGATGCCTTAGGCAGTTTGAGCCAAAAAGCCGATGTTGCGGTTCGTGAGGCAATCAAACAAGGTGGTCACGGCCACGGTTGTGGACATCATTTGTTGGGCACCGCTTCTTTGGCTTCCGTCGTAGCATTAAAAGAGTACATGAGCGAGCAAAAAATCGCAGGAACGGTGCTTTATTATGGAACCCCTGGCGAAGAAGGGGGTTCGGGTAAGGCGTTTATGGCAAGAGAAGGCGTTTTTAAGGGATTAGATGCAGCGATAACCTGGCATCCAGGAACTACTACAAACGTTTCTTCTGGTTCGTCTCTTGCTAATATTCAAGTTTACTTCAAGTATATTGGCAGAGCCTCCCATGCCGGCGGCTCACCGCACCTAGGCCGCAGTGCTTTAGATGCTGTCGAACTGATGAACGTTGGGGTTCAATATCTTCGCGAGCACATCATTACTGAAGCTCGGGTCCATTACGCCATCATAAACACCGGAGGGAAGAGCCCTAATGTCGTTCAACCGGAAGCCGAAGTGTTGTATCTGATTCGGGCACCCAAAAATCAACAAGTCAAAGATATTTTCGAAAGAGTGTGCGATATCGCTCGCGGTGCGGCCTTGATGACATCTACCCAAATGTCTTTCCAAATTGACAAAGCCTGCTCCAACTTGATTCCTAATGAAACCCTCGAAAAATTGATGAATGAAAATTTGAAACTAATTCCGACTCGTGTTCCTAGTGAAGAAGAATTGGCCTTTGCTGAAGAAATTCAGAAAACTTTATCGGAAGAAGAAAAAGCAAGCACCTTAAAAGCGCTGGTTCAAGAATATGGGGAAAAAGAAGCCAGAACATTACGTGAACAATTAACTCAACCTCTATTGAATGACAAGCTTTGGCCGTACAAGACTTCTGACAAAGCGATGTCAGGATCAACCGACGTTTCAGATGTTTCCTGGATTGCCCCTACCGTTCAATGCAATACCAGCTGTTATGCACTGAATACTCCGGGACATTCTTGGCAGTTGGTTGCTCAAGGTAAAAACAATTGGGCACATGGCGGGATGATGACTGCTGCAAAAGCGATGGCAGGAGTAGGCTTAGATTTATTTTTGAATCCGGGTTTATTAAATGAAGCCAAAGCAGAGTTAGCGGACCGCGTCGGTCCGGAAGGATATGTGTGTCCGATTCCGGCCGGGGTACAACCTTCTCCCGTGAAATGAGGATGACTATGAAATCGTTAGTAGAGCGCGCTCAGCGTTTACAGGAAGAACAAATCAAACTTCGTCGAGATTTTCATCATTATGCGGAAGCCGGTTGGACGGAAGTTCGAACAGCTTCGATTATTGCCAGGCGGCTTGTTGAACTCGGCTATGAAGTAAAAATGGGGCGCGAAGTCATTGTTGCAGAAGATCGAATGGGCTTACCTTCTCAAGAAAATCTAGATAAACATTATCAACGAGCTTTGGCTCAAGGCGCAATCCCCGAATATGCTGAAAAGCTTAAAGACGGGTTCACCGGTGTAGTAGCGATCCTTCGAAACGGAGAAGGCCCCGTAATTGGTATGCGTTTTGATATTGATGCCGTAGAGATGAACGAACCCCAAGGAACAGAACGTAGACCCGGACGAGAAGGGTTTGCTTCGGTCAATCCCGGTGCTATGCATTCTTGCGGTCACGATGGACATGCGACGATAGGTCTAGGGGTTGCAGAACTTTTGTTGGAGTATCGGGAGCACTTTAGTGGTACTGTAAAGCTGGTGTTCCAACAAGCAGAAGAGGGAGTCCGAGGAGCAAAATCAATTGTCAGCTCGGGAATCCTTGATGATGTGGATTATATGTTAGGTTCACATATCGGCAATGGAGCACCGGTGGGGACTTTTACACCCGGTCAAGACGGGATGTTAGCAACCAGCAAAATAGATGCCACTTTTACTGGGAAAGCAGCTCACGCCGGTGGTAATCCCGATGGAGGCAAAAATGCCTTATTGGCTGCTGCAACAGCAGTTATGAATCTATATGCCATTCCTCGTCACAAATCCGGTGCGACCCGCGTAAATGTTGGCCGATTACAAGCAGGAACCGGACGTAATGTAATTCCGGATCATGCTCTGTTATCTTTGGAAACGCGGGGAGAAACCAGTGCTTTGAATCAGCATATGTATGAATATGCAATGCGGATTCTCAAAACGTCGGCTGAAATGCACGATTGTGGTCTGGAAACCAAACCTATGGGAGCTGCTCAAGGTGGGATTAGTAATCGTGAACTGATGGCACGTGTTGCTGAGGTTGCCAGAAAATTGGGTTGTTTCCACACAATCTCTACGGAGCCCGGTAAAGTAGGAGGCAGTGAAGATTATACCTACATGATGGAGCGAGTTGAACAAAACGGTGGCCAAGCAATTTTCATGGGCTTAGGAGCAAAATTGGGTAGCGGAGGTTCTGCTTCGGCTTCCGCAGTTGAGGGAGGCGCTCACACCATTGATTTTGATTTCGATGAAGCCTGTCTGCCGTTAGGCAGCGCGATTTTCACTGCAATTGCCTTGGAACTAGCAAAAAAAGCATAAAATGCATAAAAGCAGAGGCAACCATTAAGGTTGCCTCTGCTTTTATGTTTCTTTTAAATGATACCCATTTCTTTACCGACGGCTTCAAACTGTTCCAAAGCAAATTCTAAATCGGATTTTTGATGTGAGGCCGAGATCATGACGCGAATTCGGGCTTTCCCCTTTGGCACGGTGGGGAAGCCGATTGCCATGGCAAAAATGCCTTTTTCAAATAACTTGGCACTGAATTTCCGAGCAATATCTGCTTCACCTAACATGACAGGTGTAATTGGAGTAGCCGAATTACCGGTATCAAAGCCCAGGTTCTTCATACCTTCTTTGAAGAAGCGGCCATTTTCCCAGAGACGATCCACCAATTCCGTGCTTTCACTGAGGATGCGAATAGCCTCCAAGGTTGCTGCAACATCAGCTGCAGGTAAAGCTGAAGAGAATAAGAAGGGTCGTGCTTTCTGTTTTAAATATTGGATTAATACAGAAGAACCGGCAATAAAGCCACCGACTGTTCCAATTGCTTTAGAAAAGGTGCCAATTTCAATGTCGCAGCGGCCATGAAGACCGAAATGATCGACGATTCCGCGGCCGCCCGTGCCTAACACGCCTTCACCATGAGCGTCGTCGACCATGGATAATGCACCGTATTTTTCACACAACTCTACAATTTTCGGTAAATCGGCAACATCACCATCCATAGAGAAGACTCCATCGGTAATGACCAAGACACGCCCGGCGTTTTCGCCTTGCAACAACTCTTCTAAGTGTTGCATATCTCCATGACGGAAAACCTTGATTTTTGCTCCGGATAAGCGTGCTCCATCAATGATTGAAGCGTGATTTAATTCATCGGACAAAATCGTGTCGGCTTTTCCGACCAAAGGAGAAATAACGGCTTGGTTTGCGACAAAGCCACCTTGAAGAGTCAATGCCGCTTCCACTTTTTTAAAGCGGGCAACTTCTTCATCCAATTGAACATGGATCGTTTGCGTTCCGGCTATAGAACGCACCGCAGCCGGTCCCACACCATAGGTATCGATTGCGTCTTTAGCAGCCTGGACCATACGGGGATGATTGGCTAACCCTAAATAGTTATTCGAACATAAGTTCAGAACTTTTTTTCCGTCGACTTGAGTCCAGGCTCCTTGAGCAGACTCAATGGTTCGAATGGAGTTATAGAGGCCTGTAGCTTTGAGTTCATCCATGGTGTCCAGAAGATATTGCATATTTTCTTTCATGGGAAAACCTCCTTGTTATTAGACCGAGCTTTATGAACTCGATTTATGATGCTGATTTCAACTTCTCTTTTCTAAATGTGATTTCCTTCTCAAACCGGAGAAGATGCTGTCGATTGCTAAAATATCTGGACATTTCTCCTTTGGTTGTGCATAATGAGAGCTGAGGAGGCGCTGACATGAAGATTTTACTCGCTACTCTTAACAGCCAATATGTTCATACATCCTTGAGCGTACGAACGCTACGACAAGCCTATATACAAAAAGGATTAGAACGTTTCAGTGATTTGATTGTAAAGGAATATACCATTAATGAAGACTGGCGTCAGATTGCGGATGATATTTTCTTTTTGCAACCAGAAGTGGTCTTGTTTTCTTGTTATATTTGGAACATGAAGGAGATTGATCAAATCGCGAGGCGCCTCAAGCAATGGCGTCAAAATCTTAAGCTTTTAGCAGGCGGTCCTGAGCTTGGCTTTACTCCCGAATCCAGTTTGCGACGTTATCCTTGGATTGATGGAATCTTCTGTGGGGAAGGGGAAGTAAGCTTTCCGAGCGTCATGAAAACATTCTTTCAAAAAGGGGTTCTTCTTCCTCAAGAAGGCTTCGTTGTAAAGACTGAAGAGGGAGCATGTTTAGGAGATACAAAACCAATCTTTGTGCCTGATTTAGATCAAATCGCCTTTTCCTACCCTACTGCTGAACTTGTTTGGCTAAAAGACCAGATTTTATATTATGAGAGCAGTCGTGGTTGCCCTTATTCCTGTCAGTATTGCTTGTCCTCGGTGCATCAACCGGTCCGCTTTCTCCCGTTACAACGAGTGTTTCGTGAAATGGATCAATTTATTGAAGCTGGGGTCCGCCAAGTAAAATTTGTCGATCGCACCTTCAACGCACATCGAAGCAGAGCGAGGGAAATCTGGCGATATCTGATAGAAAAGAACAGTCAAACCAATTTTCATTTTGAGCTAGCAGCGGATTTGTTGGAGCAAGAAGACATTGAACTTTTAAGACGAGTTCCCAAAGGCATGTTCCAATTTGAGATTGGGGTTCAGAGTACGAATCCACGTACCTTGGCATTAGTACAACGCATTACCGATTTTGAGAAGATTAAGCAAATGGTTTCACAAATCCGTGAGCTTGGGACGATCCATCTACATTTGGATCTCATTGCTGGGTTACCCGGTGAAGATTTTCGTAGCTTTGGTAAATCGTTTGATGACGTCTACCAATTAGGTAGCCATATGCTTCAATTAGGTTTTCTTAAAGTTCTTCCCGGGACTGCAATGGAAACCAACGCAAAAAGTTATGGGTTGGTTTATGATCAAGAACCGCCTTACGAGATTTTAGCAACGGCGCACTTGAAACCTGAAGAACTGCTCCGGCTCCACCATATAGAAGAGCTTTTTGAAAGGTATGACAATTCGGGAAAGTTTTCTTTTACCATGGAAGGATTGATTGAGCTTTATGAGGGGGCTTTTGCTTGTTATGAAGCAATGGCACAGATGTTTCAGAAACAAGGGTGGCTGTTTCATCCGGTGCGTGAAGGGGTTCATTGGCAGAGATTGTGGCAATTTATTGAAGTTTCACCCGGAGATCACTGGCTCAAACGAAGACTTTTGCAGCGGATGAAGCTTGATTTTTATCTCAAATTTGCAGATGAAGATTTTCCAATCGAGGCATTAGAAGAAAAAGCAAGTCTAGAAGAAAAGCGTCTCATCCAAAACGCTCTGCGAGAATGGATGGGACCTCAATCTAAAAAAAAGTGGAAGGTCCGAGGAGTATGGCTCGAAGGGACAAAGCATCAGCTGCTGACAGCTATAGGAGATCAATTCGAAACCCCATATTCAACACCAAAAGCGTTGTATGTTTTTTTGTATGATTTGGAAAACCACAGAGAATGTGTAAATTGGTTTGAAATCGAAGAATTATCTAAAACAAATTTTCTCTAGAAGGAATTTAGAAAAATAGCAAGAATATTACAGTAAGAATCAACTGAGGAGGTGTTTTATCAATGGCAAAGTATCGTTGTATCGTATGTGGATATCTCTATGACCCAGCAGAAGAAAACAATGTCGCTTTTGAGGATCTACCCGAAGATTGGGTATGCCCAGTATGTGGTGTAGGGAAAGATCAATTCGAAAAAGAAGAATAAAAATGTTCAATACCGGAGCTGATCAAAGCTCCGGTATTGCTTTTTTTAGTATTTCTTTATTTGACACCGGTTGTGAGCTTTGCTATACTGATAACGCTCTAAAAAGTAAACCTGTTAACGGCGGAGGAATGAAATCTATGCGGGTAGGAAAATTAACCCCAGATGAGCTGAACCAATTTGTATTTCGTCACTTGGTTCAGCGAAGACCGGAAATCTTGGTGCGTTCTGCATTAGGGGAAGACTCTACGCTTTTGGATTTAGGAGATTCCTTATGTGTGATGTCAACCGATCCTATTACGGGTGCTTCTCAAAAATCCGGGTGGCTAGCTGTTCATGTTTCAGCCAATGATGTTGCATCCAATGGAGCAGAGCCGGTTTGCTGTCTGATGACAATTTTAGCACCTCCCGATTGTCCCATGGCTGAAATCGAACAAGTGATGCAGGACGCTGCAAAAGCAGCAACCGAACTCAATATTGAAATCAGTGGTGGTCATACAGAGTTGACTTCAGCAGTCAATAGAATTGTATTATCTACAACTGTTATAGGCAAGGCCAACCGAAAAGGCATCTTACGAACCGATGGTGCGAAAGCGGGTGACGATATTGTCGTGACCAAAACTATTGGGCTTGAAGGAACAGCGATTTTAGCACAAGATGCTAAAGACTATATGCTACAACGTTTCAGTGCAGAAGATATCGAAAGGGCGAGTATGCTCGTTGATCAAATCAGCGTGGTAGCAGAAGGGCGGGCTGCAACTTCGTATGGGGTTCACGCGATGCATGATATTACCGAAGGTGGGTTACTGGGAGCTACGTATGAAATGGCTTCTGGTGCGGGGTTAGGGTTTGATCTTTTTGCCGACCAGATACCGATTGATCCCTTAACTAAAGCTTTTTGCGAATACCTACAACTCGATGTTCTCCGGTTTTTATCAAGCGGGAGCATGTTGATTTCTACTACCAATGGTCAAGAACTTGTTCAACATATAAAAAACCATGGAATCGCGGCAAGTGTAATTGGTCAATTTAAGCACAATAAGGATAAAAGGATCCTCAAGCAAGGTCAATGGCAAGAGGTTTCATCACCAGAAGGGGATGAACTCTGGAGAGGATTAGAACAGATCCATTCCAAGTAAAGAAGCTTACAACCCATAAATTTTATAGAATCAACAGTTCATGTTTCGCGAAAGCGAAGCGTGAACTTTTTTTAATTTTTTTAAAAAACAAGAAGGAGATTCCTTCTGAGTGTTGAATTATGGGTCTATGTGGGTCATAGTGGGGATTTTAAGGAGGTGACGGTATGTTTTTGGGGAACTATCAGCATGCTTTGGATGAGAAGTCCAGATTAACGATACCGTCAAAATTCCGCGAAGGCCTAGGCAATCGTTTTTTTGCTACAACAGGTCTTGATCGAGCAATCTTCGTATATTCCTTAGACGAATGGAAAAAACTTGAAGAACAACTGCGAAAATTACCCATGACCAACAGTGAAGCGCGAGCATTTAATCGTGTCTTCTTTGGGAACGCTTTAGAATGCGAGCCCGATAAGCAGGGAAGGATTCTAATCCCTCCGCATTTGAAGAAACACGCTTTATTAGAGAAAGAGGCTGTTGTTGTTGGTGTTTCTACCCGTGTCGAAATTTGGAGCCGAGAGCAATGGGATCAGTATCAAGAACAAGCAGCGAATGTTTACGAACAAACGGCGGAGCACTTAGAGCGTTTGTTGCCCTCAATATAGGAGGGATAACATGAATGAATTTTTACATGCAAGTGTATTGTTGCAGGAAGCAATGGAGTTTCTAAACCCTAAACCCGGCCAGGTATTTCTGGACTGTACTTTGGGTGCTGGCGGGCATAGCGAAGCAATTTTGAAGCAGCTTAACGGTACAGGCTTGGTAATTGGATTAGACCAAGACGAAACAGCCATGGAGGCTGCTCGAGTCCGGTTAGCACGATTTGGTTCAACCTTTCAAGCACTACGATACAATTTTAAAGATTTGGATCAGGCTTTGAGAGAAGTTCCCATGGAGAGGGTCGATGGCATTTTATTTGACCTAGGTGTCTCTTCTCCTCAATTGGATTTTGAAGAAAGAGGATTTAGCTACTGGGGAAATGCACCGCTTGACATGAGAATGGACCAACGGCAGCAATATACGGCAGCAGATATCCTAACAACGTGCACACAGGCTGAATTAACTTCGATATTACGCGATTTTGGAGAAGAAAAGTGGGCATCGCGTATCGCTCAATTCATTATCGAAGCTAGAAAGACAGAACCGATACAAACCGCCAATCAATTCGTAGATATCATAAAAGCAGCGATCCCTGCTTCTGCTCGTAGAGAAGGAGGACATCCGGCTAAACGTAGTTTTCAGGCATTAAGAATTGCCGTTAACCAAGAACTTGAAGTCTTAAAAACAGGCTTAGAAAAAGCGATTCAACATCTAAAACCCGGTGGAGTTATTGTAGTGATTACGTTTCATTCACTCGAAGATCGAATTGTCAAACATTTTTTTAAGCAACAAGCCAATCCTTGCATTTGCCCTCCAAAGGCACCAATTTGCGTCTGTGGTCGTCGACCTACACTTCGTGTTTTGACCGGTAAACCCGTTATTGCCGGTGCTGTTGAAGTTGATCAAAATCCCAGATCAAAAAGTGCCAAACTCAGAGCTGCTGTTAAACTGAACATAGAAGAAAGTGAAAGGTGAGATTCATGGCTTTAGCAAGACGAGTAGAAGAAGAGTTATTGATATTACAGCCAGATCAAATAGCAATTCCGTTTCCAAGTCCAAAAGAAAACGTCATCATCTTTCCAAAGAAGCACGAACTGGTTGCTCCTTTATTTAACTATTCGCTGCTTAGGTATGTTTGCACCATTACTGTCCTAATCATGCTTACCGGATTGTTTTTGTCAACTCGCGCCTCGTATCTTTATTCTGTTTCTCAAGGGATTGAAAACATTCAAAGAGAAATGGTTGTTTTACGCAATCAAAACGATTTATTGAAGATCGAAATTGCCGAAGTTTCTTCTCTTGAGAATGTAGAAACACACGCACTCGCCTTAGGTTTTGCAAAACCCAGTCAAAATCAGATTTTTCAATTGCCAAATACATTGCGTAATACCATTGACTAAAAAAAATCCGTCTGCAACCGGATTTTTAAATTTCATGTTGCAGGAAACCGCCTCTCGTATACGAGGGCGGTTTTGAATTCGTTATTTCGTTGAGGGTGTTGACGATAGGTGTAAAATCGAATATGATTAATCATTGTGATGATCCATCCTAAAGGGGGGTAGAGCAATGGCTGAATTGACGGTTGAGGAATTTGCTCAAGCGGTTAAAGGCAACACTTGGGGAAATCAATTAGACAAGAAAATCACCAATATTGTTACAGATAGTCGAAATGTTCGACAGGGGTCGTTGTTTATCGCGATTCGCGGAGAGAACTTCGACGGTCATCGTTTCATAAAACAAGCTTTAGATGCTGGAGCTGTGGCTGCTTTATCGGAAGAGACACCCGATGCGTCAACCTGGTCCGTAATTCAGGTAAAGAGTTGCATTGAAGCAATGGCGAATTTAGGCCGTTTTTGCTTAGCGCTTCATCCGGTAAAAATCGTTGCTGTTACAGGTAGTGTTGGTAAAACCAGTTGCAAAGAGATGATTGCTTCGGTTTTGTCAGAAAAATTTCATGTCCTCAAAACAGAAGGGAACCTGAACACAGAAACTGGGTTGCCAATCACCCTATACCGGTTAGAAAAAGAACATCAAGTTGTGGTACTTGAAATGGGAATGCAAGGGTTGGGGGAAATCACCCACCTAACCAAAATCGCTCCTCCGGATTATGCAGCAATAACAAACATTCTCGGAGTACACTTAGAGAGATTAGGGAGTATGGAAGCGATTGCTCAAGCCAAAGCAGAACTTTTTCAAGGTCTAAACCCCGGTGGGATTGCTTTTTTTCGACATGATGAGCCATGGAAGGATTTTCTCGTACAACAAGTTCAAGGAGAGTATTATACCTATGGTTTCTCCGACCAAAGCGATTTTTCAGCTTCGGATGTGAAAAGTCAAGGACTCGAGGGTTCGGAGTTTGTTTTACGTATTTTTCAGCAGCTACAGCTAAATGCAAAAATTCCTCTGCCTGGGAAGCATATGGTTGAAAACGCATGCTTAGCAGCGGCAATCGGACATTTCCTAGGATTATCAACAGAGCAAATCGTGTCAGGACTTGCCAATACCCAGCCCATGAAACAACGGAGCAGTTTGTTGCGAGCACCTGGAGATCGAATCATTCTTAATGATTGTTATAATTCAAGTCCTGTGTCGATGCGTGCTTCTTTAGAGGTTGTTAATGATATACGGGAAGATCGATTTGTTGTGGCAGTTCTGGCCGATATGAAAGAATTAGGTACATCGGAAGTAAGCGAGCATCAACTTGTTGGAGAAATGTTGGCAACGTCGCAGTATAATGGATTGATTACGAAAGGGATTTTGGCTTCACAAATAGGGAAGACCTTTTGTCAAAAACCGGATCAGAATGTACTCTATAAGCACTGTGAAACCAATCAGGAGATTGCAGATTACCTTATTGAGACTGTTCCTCCACGAAGTTTGATTTTAATCAAAGGTTCTCGAAGCATGGCATTGGATGATTTAGCAGACCGTTTACTTCAACGTTGGGGTGAACATCATGAATAGAGTTTTACCGGTTTTTCTTATTTCTTTTGCAGTAGTACTGGTGAGTATGCCTCTTCTACTACCTTTATTATATCGGTTAAAGTTTGGACAAAGTATACGTCAAGAGGGGCTGCAAAGTCATTATAAAAAAGCTGGAACACCTACTATGGGAGGACTCACGCTTTATGCGGCGCTCATTATCGGCCTTTTGATAGCAAATCAATGGACTGCACAACTCGCTGTTTTAATGGGCATTATGGTCGGCCACGGTCTTTTAGGCTTTGCAGATGACTACATCAAATCGGCATTAAAAAATCCCGAGGGATTATCGGCAAGAATGAAGTTGCTAGGTCAATTCTCCATGGCGTTTTTATTAGTGGTCTTTATGAGCATGCAAAACGCCAGTACCACAGTTGCAATCCCCTTTTTGCCCTTTCAAATCCCGTTTGGAATTTTGTATTGGCCTATAGCAATGGTCTACATGGTCTTTTTCAGCAACGCTGTTAACATTATCGATGGCGTCGATGGATTGTGCACCGGACAGACTTTTATTGTGACAGTACTCGCAGGATTTATGGCCTTGCATCAAGGTCAATGGGATTTGGTCTATTTCGCTGCTGCATTATCGGCGGCTTTGCTGGGGTTTTTATTTTATAATCGCCATCCAGCCAAGATTTTCATGGGGGATACCGGATCTTTGGGGTTAGGAGCTGCTTTAGCCGTTTTAGCTTTTTATTTAAAAATCGAAATACTAATGCTCTGGATTGGTATGGTTTTCATTGTAGATATTTTTTCTACGATTGCTCAAGTGTTATATTTTAAAAAAACCGGTGGAAAACGTCTATTTAAAATGAGCCCGATTCATCATCATTTTGAGTTGTCCGGATGGAGCGAGTGGAAAATCGTTGTTATCTTTTGGGGTTGGGGACTATTCTTTGCAGTCTCTGGCTGGCTTATTTATCTGACAATGGGGGTGTCATAATGGATTTCAATGAAAAACGAGTCTTAGTTTTAGGATTAGCCAGAAGTGGCGTTTCAGCCGTGAAAGTCTTACATCGTCACGGCGCTACTGTAATTGCGAATGATGCCGGTAAACCCGAAAAATTGGCGGCCGATTTGGCTGAAGTTCAAGATCTTTGCCAAGAAGTTGTTTTAGGTGAACATCCAATGCGATTATTAGATCTTGGACTGGATTTGATCGTGAAAAACCCTGGAATTCCTTATGATATACCTTTCTTAGCAGAGGCGAGAAAACGGGGGATTTCTGTAGTTAGTGAGGTTGAGTTAGCATATCAAGTAACAAAAGCTCCTTTTATTGGCATCACTGGTTCGAACGGGAAAACCACTACCACTTCTTGGGTAGGGGAGATTATGCAATATGCGCGCGACAAGGTTCACATTGCCGGCAATATCGGACTACCACTCAGTCAGGAGGTCGACGGACTGGGAAACGATCATCTGGTCATCGTAGAATTATCGAGTTTTCAACTTAACGATGTTTCTGAGTTTCGTCCTCATGTAGCGGCACTATTGAACATCTATCCGGCTCATATTGATTGGCATCACACTCCGGAAAACTATTTGAAAGCCAAAAGTAATCTCTTCCGAAATCAAAATGAATCCGATTGGGCAATTCTGAATGCCGACAATTTAGAAGCAATGTCACTTAAACCACAAATAAAGTCAAGAATATTAACTTTCAGTAGCCTGCATCCGGTTGACCAGGGGGCTTGGGTCGCCGAAGATCAACTCGTGATGAGAATTAATGGAAAAAAGGAAGTCGTATTACCTGTTAATCAATTAGGAATCGGCTACGCTCATAATGTTCAAAATGCGTTGGCTGCAACATTAATTTCATTCAGCGCTGGTGCTTCTATGGATGCTATTCGCAAAGGGCTCCAAAGTTTCAAAGGCGTACGCCATCGCTTCCAAATTGTTGATATGCTCAATAATGTATTGTACATCAATGATTCCAAAGCGACCAATTCACAAGCAGCTCTGACAGCTCTAGAATTGCCTCGAAGCCCTATTGTTTGGATTGCCGGTGGATTGGACCGCGGTCAAGATGTAGATGAAATAGCGCAAAAGGCTGCTCAAAATTGTAAAGCTGCAATTTTGCTGGGTCAGACCAAGGAACGTCTTGCTGAGGCTTTGAAACGGTATGGGTTAACTACGATCTATCTTGTATCATCCATGGCAGAAGCGGTTGCTACTGCGAAAAAAATCAGCATTCCCGGAGATACGGTTCTGTTATCTCCGGCGTGTGCCAGTTGGGATATGTATCCAAGTTTTGAGCATCGTGGAGATGACTTTATTCGGGAAGTAACCGGGAAATGAGGTTCGTCCAATGAAAAGGAAAACCAGAGCCATGCCCGATTTGTGGCTTTTAATCATCGTCATTGCTTTGGTTGCCTATGGATTGGTCATGGTTTATTCTTCGAGCTTTGTGGATGCAGCATTAACCCAGGGGAACCATTTCTTTTATTTTTTTCAGCAAGCAAAATGGGCTGGATTAGCGACTCTCGCCATGGGAGTAGCGATCTACTTTCCTTTGAAGTGGATTCAGAAAATGTCGATACCCGTATACGCATTAGGAGTCGTACTTTTACTTGCCCTCTATATTCCCGGATTAGGAGTTGAAATCAAAGGGGCCACTCGTTGGTTTAATCTGGGTTTCACGACCTTCATGCCCTCGGAAGTTGTTAAAATCGGTATGGTTATGATGTTGGCACATCTTTTCTCCAAGCTCAAAGGCCAATTGCGAAAAATCAAAGATATTGTATTGTGTGGTCTTATTTTGCTGATTCCTGCAGGGATCATTTTGTTGCAACCGGACTATGGCACCATGTTAATTTTAGCGGGTACAGCTGGAGTTATGCTAATCATTGCCGGTCTTCCTTGGATTTATACACTTTTTGCGGCCATTGTTGGAGGTGGCGGATTAGCTTTTCTAGCGTTCTCCGAAGATTATCGTCGCGATCGGGTTATGACATTCTTGAATCCGTGGAAAGATCCTTCCGGTGATGGATATCAGGTGATACAATCTCTCTACGCAATTGTTTCGGGTAAATTAACCGGATTGGGGTTTGGGCAGAGCCGTCAGAAGTATGGCTACTTACCTGAAGCTATGAGCGATTTTATTTTTGCAATTGTGGTTGAGGAACTAGGGATTTTTGGTGCTTCTGTGCTGATTATTTTGTATGTTTTGTTCCTATGGCGCGGGTTTCGAATCGCAAGAAATGCAAAAGATACCTATGGAATGTTTCTTGCATTTGGATTTACGACCATGATTTGTCTGCAATCTTTAGTGAATATGGGTGTCGCCACATCAACAATACCAGCTACAGGTATTACACTGCCTTTCATTAGTGCCGGAGGAACTTCTTTGGCGATTTCAATGGTTGCAGTGGGATTAATGTTGAATGTTTCTCGGAATATAACAAAGGTGCAAACCTTGGCGGAGGGTAAGGGACGATGAAAGTATTAGTGACGGGTGGCGGAACGGGCGGACACATTTACCCCGGACTTGCCTTCATCGGAGAATTACAAACGCGGATCCCTGAGGTTGAGATTCTCTATGTAGGCACAAAAAAAGGGATGGAAGCCGACATCGTTTCAAAGGAAAACATCACTTTTGCAGCGATTCATTCGAGGGGATTTCGACGCAAGATATCGCTAAATACCCTTAAAACGATATGGGTGGCTGGCCAAGGTGTTTTTGAAGCAAAACGAATCATTGAGAATTTTCATCCTGATCTAGTCGTGGGAACCGGCGGTTATGTGGCAGGTCCCATGGTTTTACAAGCAGCTTTAAAAAGGGTACCGACCTTGATTCACGAACAAAACGCTCTACCGAGTGTTACAAACCGCTTGTTAGCGAGGTTTGTCACGGCGATTGCGGTTTCATTTCAGCAATCAATTCCTTATTTTCCTAGTGGAAAGCCGATATTTGTGACAGGAAATCCAGTTCGAAGAGAGATTTTGCAACTCAGCAGAGAAGATGCTCTTCAAAAACTAGGGCTTACAAAAGATAATAAGACCATTCTGATTGTTGGTGGAAGCAATGGCGCCGAACCGATTAATAATGCGGTTATGAAGCTGATTCAAGGCTTACAAGAAGAAAAGCTACAATTTATTTTTGTCACGGGTAAACGCAATTTTGATCAAGTACAAGATTACATTAGAACAAACAAGATTGAGATCAAAGAAGGCAACAAGGTCATCCCTTACTTATATGATATGCCGGCAGGGCTCAAGGCAGCCGATCTCATCATCTCTCGCGCCGGTGGAATGATTGCCGAAATCAATGCTTGTGGTCTTCCTGCAATCTACATACCTTCTCCTTACGTGGCGGATAATCACCAGGAATTCAATGCAAAAGCAATTGAAAGTCAGGGCGCTGCAATTATGCTGAGAGAGAAGGAATTAACCTCGGAAGTCCTTTGGAAAATGATTCAAGAGTTAGTATTCCAACCACAACGTTTAGAACAAATGAAACAGGCAGCATTTGCTTTAGCAAAACCGAAAGCTACCCAAGAAATGGTAGACATCGCCCTACAATTGATTAGAAACGAATCACCAATGAGCAAATTGTAGGCATTGAAAGGAAGTATTAATTTGCTATATTTGTCAGATTTTCGGAAAGTACATTTTATTGCCATTGGTGGAATTGGCATGAGTGCTTTAGCGCGAATCTTAATTGGCCGCGGAATGGACGTTCGTGGTTCCGATGAGAAAGAGTCTCAACTAACCAAAGATCTAGAGAGAAAAGGGGCCACCATCTACATCGGTCACAAAAGAGAACAACTCTTCGATGCGGAATTGGTGATTGTTTCCTCAGCTATAAAATATGAGAATGAAGAATTGGAGGAAGCAAAAAGGCTCGGACTTCCAATATGGCATCGTTCAGACTTACTCTCTGCGTTGATGAATGAGAAAATTAGTATTGCCGTTACCGGAGCACATGGCAAAACGACGACCAGTTCTATGGTGACTACGTTATTGATTCATGCTAAAAAGGAACCTGCAGCCATTTTAGGGGGAGAATTATCACTCCTTGAAGGGAATTCTTGCTGGGGTGACGGGGATTATTTGGTAGCTGAGGTCGACGAGAGTGATGGGAGTTTCCTTCGCTTGAATAGTCCTTATGTTATTATTACGAATATTGAGGCGGATCATCTCGACCATTATGGAAATCTTGAAGCGATCGAGCATGCTTTTGTTACGTACTTAAACCAAACTCCAAAAAACGGTCTTGCTATATTAGGTATTGATTCCCCCAGTGTGCGCAAAATTTTACCCCAGTTAACTTGTAGATACCAAACTTTTGGGTTCTCGAATGATGCTGATCTTCAGGCACGAGAAGTAGAATGCTATCATGGGGGTTCGGAATCAAAGCTGTATTGGCACGGTGATTTTCTGGGATTAGTTCAATTGGCGGTTCCCGGTGAATATAATGTTTTGAATGCCATGGCTGCTACGGCAATCGCCTTGGAAATTGGCGTACCATTAACAGTAATCCAAGAGGGATTGCTTCGATTCAAATCAAGTAAACGACGTTATGAATTGATTGGAGCACAAAGAGGAATAACAATTATCGAAGATTATGCACATCATCCTACAGAAGTGAGAGCATTGCTTTCTGCAGCGAAAACCGAAAGCTGTAAACGTGTGGTAATCGTTTTTCAACCACACTTGTATTCTCGAACCAGAACCTTTAAAGATGAATTTGGTCAGGCTTTTACCAATGCAGATGTAGTGGTTTTGACCGATGTCTTTGCCTCTCGTGAAAAGAGGCCGGAGCAAGGAATCAGTGGAGCGACCTTGGTAGAAGCGATTGCCCAGTGGGATCCTTCACGCTCGGTGATTTACGTACCCGATAAGAAAAATCTAGTTCGTGAATTGATGCCGATGCTGCAAATTGGTGATTTAGTGTTGTTTGTTGGAGCTGGTGATATCAATCAAATTGGGATTGAGCTCAACCAGGCCCTTCAAGTGCAAGATGAAAGCATAAAGGAAAGGGATTGAAAGGGATTGAAACATATTGTAGTTCTTGTAGGAAGCTCTTCAGAGCGGGAGGTTTCTTTAATGACAGCAACAGGAATTGTTGCTGCACTTCATGCCCGGGGTTACCGCACGACACAACTGGAGATTGATGCGCTGCTTCCTCAGAAATTAAATGAACTCAAGGTTGATGCCGCCTTTATCGCCTCCCATGGCAAATTTGGTGAAGATGGAACTATTCAGGGTTTACTTGATATCATGGGAATCCCTTACGTCGGTTCGGGTGTATTGGCGAGTTCATTGGCTATGAATAAAATTATGGCAAAGAAAATTTTTGAGTATGAAGGCTTGAAGACACCTAAATGGGTAGCGGTTCATAAAAGAGAATCTTTTTTGGAAATGAAAGCCAAAATTGATGCGGTTTTCTCTGCGGATCAACGCTTGATTGTCAAACCTTCCTCCCAAGGTTCCACGATTGGCTTGAGTTTAATCAAAGATCGCTCATATCTGGAAGAAGCCTTACAAAAAGCAATGAGTTTCGATGATGAGGTTCTTATTGAAGAGGCAATTGTTGGTTCTGAGTTAACAGTACCGGTTCTGGGTAATCGCGATGCGATTGCACTACCTTGCGTTGAGATCATTTCTTTAAATGAACTATATGATTACGAGGCTAAATATGCAGCGAATATGAGCCGTCATATGATTCCACCACAAGTCGAACTTCGTGTTGCACAACAAGCCCAAGACATGGCGTTAACCGCTCATCGAGCTTTGGGATGTGAGGGGATTTCGAGATCTGATTTTATTGCCGATCGAAATGGCCAATGTTGGTTGCTTGAAGTCAATACCTTACCGGGTATGACCAATACAAGTTTAGTGCCAGATTCCGCAAAGGCCTTTGGCTATTCCTATGCCGATTTAGTGGAAAAGCTTATTGAACTTGCTTTGCAGAAATAGAAGGTGCAGTCAGGAGGATTTTATGAAATGGATTCGGTTTCCGTATCTTCGTAGGAGCCTCCTCGCCATGCCGTTTTTTCTGTTCATCGCTTTGTTGGCTGTATGGTTTTTGCCCGGATTCAAAGTTTCACAAATATCAATTCAGGGAAATGAGCATGTTAGTACAGATGAAATTATGGTGCTATTAGAAGAACCTGTTGGCAAACCAATCTTGAAAATGTTTGTTGAACCTTTGAAAGAACGCTTACTTCTTCATCCCTGGGTTTTACATGCGGATGTCCAAGTTCAACTTCCCAATACCTTGGAGATTCAAATCATAGAAAGGGAGGTATTAATCTATTTACCTTATTATGGTAGCTTTTTGGCTGTAGCGGCCGATGGAACGACACTAGCTTTAACAAATGTTTTACCTCACAATAGCCTATTATTTACCGGGGTAGATTTACCTTTCTTAGCATTAGGAGAAAAAATGCCCCACAGCGAGTTCTTAAAGGATTTAGAAACCCTGATCCAAAAAATGGACTCCTCTGTTCGGCTAATGATCAGTGAGTGCAAACTTGGAACGGATAACTTCTTTTATTTGCAAACATCTGATAATTATCAGATGCGAGTGGATGCCACAATTGATGAACAGCAGTTTTTAGATATGCGTGCAATCATTTTATTCATGAGAGAACAGGGGAAACGGGGTACCGTAATTTTACAAGAGGGAGTACCCGTTTTTATTCCTGTTGATTAAAGAAGGATTTACCGGGTGCAATACGAATTATAAACAAGATTTGAAAGATGCAGACCAAAGAATGTCTGTTTAAGGATAAGGGGTGGAAAGATGCTGGAAGTTCAATCGGAGATGCAGGAAATAACAAGAATCAAAGTTATCGGGGTTGGTGGTGGTGGTAGCAATGCCGTTGATCGGATGATTGCAGCCGGGCTAAAAGGTGTTGAGTTTATTGCGATTAATACCGATGGAGTGGTTTTGGAGCATTCTTTAGCTAGTCAAAAGTTGCAAATCGGCACCAAATTGACCAAAGGGCAAGGTGCTGGAGGCATTCCTGAAGTAGGATTAAAAGCAGCCGAGGAAAGTCGAGATGAAATTGCCAGGCTATTGAAGGGTGCAGACATGGTGTTTGTGACTGCTGGCATGGGTGGAGGTACAGGAACCGGAGCAGCTGCCGTTGTTGCGGAAATCGCTAAGAGCTTAGGGGCGCTAACGATTTCTGTTGTCACGAAACCGTTTCATTTTGAAGGAAAGCGTCGGTCTGTACAAGCCGATGGTGGAATCGGACGCTTACGGGATGAAGTGGATGCCTTGATCACAATTCCCAATGATCGATTAATGCAGGTCATTGACAAAAAGACAACCCTACTGGATGCCTTTAAGATGGTAGATGAAGTATTAAGGCAAGGGGTACAGGGAATATCGGACTTGATTGTCGTTCCCGGTATCGTGAACTTAGACTTTGCCGATGTCAAATCTATCATGCAGGACTCCGGAACAGCCATCATGGGAATTGGCTATGGGCAGGGGGAAGGAAGAGCTGTTCAAGCAGCAAAAATGGCGATATCAAGTCCGTTGCTGGAAACATCAATCGATGGTGCCCGTGGGGTCTTATTGAATATCGCTGGTGGACCGGATCTGACCCTATTTGAAACCACAGAGGCAGCCGACATCATAACCCAGGCAGTGGACCCGGATGCGCAGATTATTTGGGGAACTTCAATCGACGAAAAGCTTAAAGACCAAGTTCGGTTAGCTGTTGTGGCAACGGGATTTGATCAAAAAGCACGAGCACCTTATTTTGATCCCAATAAAAAGCCTGAATTACATGATGACAGGAATCTCAACGCAGCATTCCGTCAGGCTCAAAGTAAACAAAACACGGAGTTTTCGATTCCGCCTTTCCTACAAAAAAAATAGGAAAAAGCTGCGCTTATTAGCGCAGCTTCAGACTGTCAAAGAACGCTGTGTCTCAAAACGGAGAAGCAGCGTTCTTCTTGTTATATAGTAGAAAAGCTAAGGAAGAGAAGAAAAAAAGAAGCAATGAGAGCATTAGTATGCCCACATCGCTAG
>Ga0334889_1000491_pt1 | contig 61057 bp, 59 predicted proteins | sample GraSluR1_MG_2_FD_207222 | JGI IMG/M metagenome (GOLD analysis project Ga0334889, IMG submission 207222) | Sludge microbial communities from methane-producing bioreactor in Wageningen University, Netherlands - Granular Sludge_8_08-R1 | ecosystem: Engineered > Bioreactor > Anaerobic > Unclassified...
CCCTCGCCGGAAGGCGAGGGCCGCCACCATTCTTTGTGCCTTGCGCCGGCTTTCGGCTCTCGCGACGGGAGAAGGATTGCTGCAACGAACGTTGTAGTATAATTCGGATGCAATCTCCTTGTGAAAGTTAGGGCCGATGGACGAAGGCAAGAGCAGGCGCGTGAGCGAGCTTCTCGAACACGGGTTCGACGGTTTTTCGCGCTCCCAGAAGGCCGTCGCACGCTACATCATCGACCACCTGGAGGAGATTGGATACCTGAGTGCCGAGGAGTTGGCCCGCAAGGGTAATACCTCGAGTTCCACTGTGGTCCGCTTTGCGCAGTCTCTCGGCTTCGCCGGATATCCGGAGCTGCAGAAGGCCGCCCGCGAGGAGTATCGCCTGGGTGCGAGCACGCGGCCCATGGTGCACAGCGACCAGTTGCTGTTCGTGGTGGAGGAGGATTTCCTCACCAGGGCCCTTCGCACCGACATCCTCAGCCTGGAAGAGACGCTGGCGAAGAACACGTTGGCCGAGTTCGACCGGGCGGTGGAGATCCTTGCGCACGCCGGCCAGCTGCTCATCGTGGGCATGCATGAAGCCGCGTCCCTCGCGCGTCATGCCGCGTATGTGTTCGAGCTTCTGGGTGTCGCAACCCACGTGGTGGAGGATGGTTCGGAGGCACATCACGCCCGTCTCCTCCAGCTCGGGCCGGGTGACGCCCTCATGGCCATCGGTTTTCGGCGTGCGCACCGCCTCACCGTCCTCTTCACCGAGCAAGCGGCCACCCGGGGTGTCGGCACGGTGGTCATCACCGACAACAGTCTCTCCGAGTTGGCCGGCAAGGGTGACGTGACCCTACTCACCGACATCGATTCCACCTTCTTCGCCCATTCACTCGTGGGTCCGCTCAGCTTGATCGGCGCGCTCGCCGCGGCTGTGTATGCACGCGACCCGGAGATGTTCGAGAGGCGCCTGCAGGATCTGCGCCGGCAGATAGACGAGTCGGGTTGGCTGAAGTAGAAAGTCGTCTTGACCGAGGACGGCCGCATGTGCAGCGACGCGTCCACTGGTGCCGTTGAAGGGTACCAGAGGGTCGGCTAAACTCTGTGTATCAAGCGCCCTTATAAGAGGAGTCTGCAGTGAAGGAAACAGGCACATTGCGAGTGAAGACCGGTCTCGCTGAGATGCTGAAGGGCGGCGTCATCATGGACGTCACCAATGCCGCCCAAGCCAAGATCGCCGAAGAGGCCGGTGCCTGCGCGGTGATGGCGCTCGAGCGTGTCCCTGCCGACATCAGGGCCCAGGGCGGGGTCGCCCGTATGGCCGACCCGGAGAAGATCCTCGAGATCAAAGAGGCTGTCAGCATACCGGTGATGGCCAAGGCCCGCATCGGCCACTTCGTCGAGGCGCAGATACTCGAGGCACTCGAGGTCGACTACATCGACGAGAGCGAAGTGTTGACACCCGCCGATGAGGCCAACCACATCAACAAGTGGCGGTTCACCGTCCCGTTCGTGTGTGGGGCGCGCAACTTGGGTGAGGCGCTAAGGCGCATCGCCGAGGGCGCGGCCATGATTCGCACCAAGGGCGAGGCGGGCACGGGTAACGTGGTGGAGGCGGTGCGCCATCTACGCGCCATCGGGGGCGAGATGCGCAGACTGTCCTCCATGGATGAAGATGAACTCTACACGGCTGCCAAGGAGCTCCAGGTGCCCTTCGAGCTGGTGGCGTACGTGGCGGAGCACGGCAAGCTCCCGGTGGTCAACTTCTCGGCGGGCGGCGTGGCCACTCCGGCCGACGCCGCGCTGATGATGCAACTCGGCGCCGAGGGTGTTTTCGTGGGGAGCGGCATCTTCAAGAGCGAGCACCCTGACGTCCGTGCCCGCGCCATCGTCCGGGCGGTCACACACTTCCGCGACGCCTCCGTACTGGCTGAGGTGTCTCGCGCATTGGGAGACGCCATGCCCGGCCTTGAGATCGGGCAGATCGCCGCGGAAGAGATGCTGCAATTCCGCGGCAACTAGGGCCTTTGGGGTCGCGGGGCATGACACCATTGGTCGGGGTCCTGGCCCTGCAAGGGGCATTCAGGGAGCACGGCCACATGTTGCGTGACCTCGGAGCCGAGGTGAGGGAAGTCCGGCTGGCCGCCGACCTGCACCACCTCGACGGTCTCGCCATTCCCGGTGGCGAGAGCACCACCATGAGCAACCTCATGAAGGTCTTCTCGCTCACCGACGCGCTGCGCGACTTCGCCACCCGCCGGCCGGTGCTCGCCACGTGTGCGGGCGCCATATTGCTCGCGGAGAGCATCGAGGACGGCCCAGTCGCCCGTGGCCCTTTGCGGCTTCTCGACATCTGTGTGCGCCGGAACGCCTGGGGCAGGCAGGTGCACAGCTTCGAGTCATCGGTCACACTCCTTCCTCCGGTGCCGAGCGCAGGCAGGAGCTTCCCCGGCGTCTTCATCAGGGCCCCCCGCATCGTGTCGGTGGGTCCTCGTGCCAGGCCCATCGCCGTACTGGAGCAGGAGGTGGTGGGGGTGCTGCAAGGAGGCATCATGGCGCTCACCTTCCACCCGGAACTCACCTCCGACACCCGTATTCACCGCATGTTCCTCGATATCATCAAGAAGCGGGGGAGCGCCGGCGCGCTCGAACCGTCTGTCATATACGCGGAGGTGTAGACCATGTCAGGGCACTCGAAATGGGCCGGCATAAAGCACAAGAAGGCTGCCGTCGACGCCAAGAGAGGCAAGGTCTTCGCCAAGCTCTCGAGGGCGATCACGGTCGCGGCCCGCGAGGGCGGGGGTGACCCCGATCACAACGCCACGCTCGTGCAGGCCATCCAGAAGGCCAAAGACGCGAACATGCCGAACGACAACATAGAGCGGGCCATCAAGAAGGGTACTGGTGCCGACAGTGAGGACAGCACCTTCCTCCACCTCACGTACGAGGGCTACGGACCGGGTGGCGTTGCCGTCTATCTCACGGTGCTCACCGACAACAGGAATCGCTCCGCAGCCGACGTCCGGCACATCTTCGACCGCTCGGGTGGCAAGCTGGGCACCGATGGTTCGGTCAGTTGGCTGTTCGAACGCAAAGGCGTGATCCTCATCGATGGCACCGGTGTCGATGAGGATGAAGTGATGGAGGCCGCCTTGGAGGCGGGAGCGGAAGACATCCTTACTGAGGGCCACATCTACGAGATCCGTACCGACCCGGCCGACTTCATGAAGGTGCGGGAGACACTGGAGGCCGGCGGGTACGAGTTCACCTCTGTGGAACTCACCATGATACCGAAGACGACCGTCGGCCTTGATGAGCCCGAGGCCAAGAAGACACTGCGTCTCATCGATCAACTCGAGGATCACGACGATATCCAGGAAGTCTTCGCAAACTTCGACATACCGGACGACGTGATGGAGGCGATCGCCGCGCAGTAAGACAAGGAGCTTGATGACGACCCGTGTCATCGTCGGACTCGACCCCGGCACCGCTACGTTCGGCTATGGGGTGATATCCACGCTGGGGAACCGTTTCCGCCCCGTCGAATTCGGTGTGATCGAAACCACGGCCGACATGCTGCCCCACCTGCGTCTGTCCTCCATCTTCGACGCGGTGACGGCGCTCATCGGCAGAGTCGGCCCGGAAGCTGTGGCTGTGGAGTCTCTCTACTTCAACGTGAACGTACGCACTGCCCTCGCCGTCGGCCAATCGCGCGGCGTGGCCTTGCTCGCCTGCGCCCGGGCGGGCTGCGAGGTATTCGAGTACACTCCACAACAGGTGAAACAGGGTGTGGCGGGCTACGGCAAGGCCGACAAGGGTCAGGTACAGGAGATGGTGCGGCTGCTCTTGGGCCTCTCTGAGTGTCCTCGCCCCGACGATGCCGCCGACGCTCTCGGGGTGGCGATATGCCACGCCAACAGCGTCGGCTTCCGCAGTCGCGTGGGTGATGCCCTGCGTGGTAGGGAGGGCAAGAGTGATCGATAGGTTGTCGGGACAGGTGGCCGCCCTCTACGGCGCCTCCGTCGTCATGGACGTGAGTGGCGTGGGTTTCCGGCTTGAAGTGTCGACCAACACTCTGAGGGATGTGGGAGGCGTGGGGAGTACGGCCTCTCTCTTCACCCATCTGCACGTGCGCGAGGATGCCCTCCAGCTCTTTGGTTTCTCCACCGAAGAGGAGCGGGCGCTCTTCCAGCTCCTCATCAGCGTGAGCAAAGTGGGGCCCCGGTTGGCCCTTGGGGCGCTTTCCAGCCGTCGGCCAGGGGATCTGGTACGGGCCATCGCCCTGGGTGATGCCGGAGTGTTCCAAGCGGTACCCGGTATCGGGAAGAAGACGGCAGAGAGACTCATTCTCGAACTCAAAGACAAGATCGAGGGCGCGGGTGAGACGACGGCCACGGGCGGAGGCGCGGTGTCCCTGGGATCTTTGGGGGATGATAACCTCCTCTTGGCGCGGGCCGCCCTCCTGGAGTTGGGTCTCAGCGCGACAGAGGCCGAACATGCCCTGCAGGGGGTCGACCGGGAGGAGCCGGTGCAGGCCATCATCACCCAGGCAATCCGGAAGAGAAGAGAGGGATAGATGCCCCCGGAGTTCGACGATAGTCCTTCTCCGACACCTGCCGAGTCCGCAAGGCTCGCCGAACCGGGTGAGGTTGCCGACGACCAAGAGTTCGACGGTTCGCTCCGGCCCCGCTCCCTCTCGGCCTTCGTCGGGCAGCCCGTACTGCGCGAGCAGCTGTCCATCTTCATCCAGGCGGCGCTCTCGCGAGGGGAGCCTCTCGACCACATACTTCTCGCCGGCCCCCCGGGTCTCGGCAAGACCACTCTCGCCACCATCATCGCTCTGGAGATGAGGGTGGGTGTCACCACCACCTCGGGGCCTGTGCTCGAACGGAAGGCCGACATGGCGGCCATCCTCACCAACCTGGCCGAGGGAGATGTGCTGTTCATCGATGAGATCCATCGCCTCAACCGCGCGGTGGAGGAGATCCTCTACCCGGCGATGGAAGACTTCCAGATCGATATCGTCTTGGGCCAGGGTCCGGCGGCAAGGAGTATCAGGCTCGAGCTTCCGCGCTTCACCCTCATCGGAGCCACCACGCGATCGGGGCTCATCACCACACCGCTTCGGGATCGCTTCGGCTTCTCCCAGCGGGTGGAGCACTACTCCATCGACGATCTGGCGGCCATTGTTGTCCGCTCGGCGGGCATCCTGGGTGTAGTGATAGACGGCGAGGGAGCACACGAGATAGCTCTTCGTTCCCGCGGCACCCCGCGCATAGCAAACCGCCTGCTGAAGCGGGTCCGCGACGTCGCCGAGGTGAGGCACGAAGGCAAGGTGACCGCCGACGTGGCCCGGTCGGCACTCGATCTCTTCCAAGTCGACGAGAAGGGTCTCGACCGGGTGGACCGGGAGATACTCACCCTCATCCTGGATAAGTTCGACGGGGGGCCGGTGGGCCTGTCGACTCTCGCGGTGGCCGTCGGGGAGGAACCCGACACCATCGAGGACGTGTATGAGCCCTATCTGCTTCAGCGTGGCTTTCTCAAGCGTACGCCACGGGGCCGTGTGCTCACGCGACTGGGATACGAGCATTGCGGAGTGAAGATGCCTTTGGCGGGAGACGGCAAGGCTACCCTTTTCGAAGCATGAGATCCTCTCTGTTGTTGCACATATGCTGTGGGCCGTGCGCGACGGCAACGGTGGAGTACTGGCGCGGCCAGGGTGTGGAGCCCACGGGCTATTATTTCAATCCCAATATCCAGCCGTATCAGGAATTCGAGAAGCGGTTGGAGGGGGTGCGCGCGTTCGCTGCCGCCACAGAGCTTGCTCTTCGGGAAGACCTCACTTACGACCCGGTGGAGTGGTTTCGCTGCGCCGGGTTGGCCGGCGAGGAGCGCTGCCGCCGTTGCCTCGGCCTACGCTTGACTGCCGCGGCTGCAGAGGCGGCAGACCGTGGTTTCCCGTCCTTAAGCACGACGCTCTCAATCAGCCCGTGGCAACGCCACGACTTCATCAAAGAAGAGGGTGCCCGTGCTGCAGAGGAACACGGGGTGGAGTTCCGTTACGTGGATCTGCGTCACATCTATCGGAAGTCCCAACGGATGGCGGTCGCCCTCGGGCTCTATAGGCAGAAGTACTGTGGCTGCGTGGTGTCGGAATGGGAGCGATATCGTGGGGCTTGAACCGCTCGGCCGCCTTCTGATTGCACTGGGTGTGGGCATAGCCCTCCTCGGTGCGCTGTTTCTCCTTCTCTCGAAGCTGGGAGTGAGCAGTATGCCCGGCAACGTGGTGTTTCGCGGGGAGAGGATCACGGTGCTCATACCGATCGGCCTCTCCATTCTCGTGAGCGTACTGCTCACTGTCGTCCTCAACCTCATCCTCAGGCGCTGAGCCGAGCGCTGTCCGCGAATCTCAGGTGCGACTCGAGGAACTCGACTACCCGTTCTTTGCGGAGCTGATCGCCCAGCGCCCTGCCGAGCCGCGCGATTTGAGCCGACTCCTGGTGCTTGATGCCGCATGTGGGGGGGTGCGGCATCGGCGGTTCCGCGATCTCCCCTCGCTGCTTCGGAAGGGCGACCTCCTGGTGGTGAACGACTCCCGGGTGCTCCCGGCCCGCATCCATGCGCTGAAGCCCACGGGGGGCGTGGTCGAGCTCGTGTTCCTCCGGCCTTGCGGGGGCGAGGAAGGCGGGAGGAACGGAACGGTCGACACGCGAACATGGGAGGTCCTCGCCAAACGGTCCCGACGTCTGCGCGAGGGGAGCCACCTGCGGGTCGTGCCTGCACCCGGTTTCCGTGGGCATGGTGAGCCGGAGGTTGTCGAGAGCAGCGGCGGGGAGCCGGTGGGGCTGTACCTGGAGGCGAGCCTTGGCGAGGGGCGGTGGCTGGTACGCCTGCCGGCGGATACCAGCGCACAGGAGCTCATGGAGGCTCACGGTGAGCTACCCCTGCCCCCTTACATCAGAACACCCCTGCGTACCGCCTCCGACTACCAGACGGTCTATGCGTCCCAGCCCGGCTCAGCCGCGGCACCCACAGCGGGCCTGCACTTCACCTCCCGGGTGCTCCGGGAGTTGGAGGAGGCCGGCATAGAGAGGGCGACCGTGACCCTCCACGTGGGCCTTGACACCTTCCGGCCCCTGAGCGGCGACACCGTGGAGGACCACCCCATTCACACCGAGTTCTACACCGTGCCGCCGCAGGAAGCGGCTCGGATCGACCGGATCCGCGCGGAGGGCAGACGAGTGGTGGCGGTGGGTACCACCACCGTGAGAGTGTTGGAGACCCTGTACCGTCACTCAGACGCGGATGGGCCGCCATCAGCCCCTCTGTCGGGAGCCACCGATCTCTTCATCACTCCCGGCTTTGCCTTCCGAGCGGTTGACGCGCTGATTTCCAACTTCCACCTGCCACGGACCTCATTGCTCGCCTTGGTAATGGCCTTCGCGGGTGTCGACCACATTCGCTCGGCTTATGCCGAGGCCGTCAAGGAACGGTATCGCTTCTTCAGCTTCGGCGATGCCATGCTGATCGACTCCGGCCCTCGGGCCGCGAGGGCATCAGCCGGGGAGAGGGTATGAACGAGGCGAACGGCCCGCAGCAGCTTTCTCCGGCCGCCAAGGCGTGTGTCTCCCGTGATGAAGGGCTTCCCTCATTCCCCTTCGCAGTGGAGGCGCGCGATGGGTCGGCGCGCGCCGGACTTCTCGCCACTCCCCGGGGCGTCGTGCAGACTCCCTGCTTCATGCCGGTGGGCACGAAGGGAACAGTGAAGGCCATGTCTCCCGAGCGGCTCGCGCGCGTCGGCGCCCGGATCATCCTGGCCAACACCTACCACCTCGCCCTCCGGCCGGGCAGCGGTGTGGTAAGCACCCTTGGGGGATTGCACCGCTTCATGGGCTGGGACGGGCCCATCCTGACCGACAGCGGTGGTTTCCAGGTATTCAGTCTCAAACACACCGCCAAGGTTGACGATGGAGGTGCGGCCTTCGACTCGGTGTACGATGGCTCCCGGCAGGTCTTCACGCCCCGCAGGTCCATCGAGGAACAGCACCGCCTGGGTGCCGACATCATCATGTGCTTCGACGAATGCCCACCGGGCGACTCGCCCCGGCAGCTCGTGGAGCGGGCCGTGAGGCGCACATCGCTGTGGGCCGCCGCCTGCAAGGAGGTCCATCTCGAGACCGGCGGTGAGGGCGCCGACGGCCCGCAGATGCTCCTCGGGATCGTGCAGGGTGGGGTCCACACGGATCTCAGGGCCCGCAGTGTGTCCGAGTTGTGCGGCATCGGCTTCCCCGGCTACGCGCTCGGGGGGCTGTCGGTGGGTGAGGAGCGGCAACGTATGCTCGACATCGCTGCCTTCACCGCCGAGCGGCTCCCAAAGGAGCGTATTCGCTACTTCATGGGTATCGGGGATCCGGCCGGTGTGCTGGAGGTCGTAGAGAGAGGCATCGACCTCTTCGATTGCGTACTCCCCACGAGAACCGCCAGGATGGGCACTGCTTTCACGGAGGAGGGGCGGGTCAACCTGCGCAACGCCCGCCACATCCGCTCAACCGACCCGCTTGACGAGGATTGTCCCTGTACAGCCTGCCGGACCTTCTCGCGAGGGGTTCTGCGCCACCTGGTCATGCAGAAGGAGATCCTGGGTCTGGAACTACTCTCCGAACACAACCTCACCTTCATGACCCGTCTGGTGGCGGCGGCCCGGGAGGCCATCATCGCCGGCAGGTTTGCTTCTTTCAAACGGGGCCTTGTGGGGAAGTGGTAGTCGAGCGAAGACGGCGTGGTAACATATGCTGCGTTTGCGGGGTTACCTCCGCGACCCGGCTGTACCCAGTTTCGAATGATTTGATGATTTTGGACACTTGAGCGCATGCACGCGCAAAGGAGGCGGGTTTGAATAATATCGGACTGCTCGCGATCTACGTGGTGGGCTTCATCGCCATCTTCTACTTCCTGGCGGTACGCCCGCAGCAGAAGCAGCGTCGCGCTCATCAGCAACTCATCGATTCGGTCAAGCGCGGTGACCGCATTGTGACCATCGGTGGCATCTTCGGCAAGGTCAAGAGGGTCGAAGAGGGGCTGGTCGTGATCGAGATCGACAAGGGCGTGAAGATCAAAGTCGCACGCAAGGCCATCGCCGAGATTGCGAGTGCTGAGCAGAGAGCCAAAGCCGTCGCCGTGCTCGAAGACGACGATGACGAAGATCTCGAGGACACGGTCGCCGAACTCGAAGCCGCTGAGTACGAACAGGAAGAAGGTGGAGAGGAAGGCGACGAGGACTACGTGGAGGACGAAGACCTCGTAGAAGGCGACGATTACGAGGGCGCCGAGGTCGGCGAGGAAGAAAAGGAAGAGCAGGCCAAGGGCTGATCGTGCACTGCTCCCGCCGCCCGTAGACGGCGCTGAACCCGGAAGGGTATGTGAGCCCCTGTTGTTGACAGGGGCTCAGCCGTGACTTATGCTCCGTTGCCGTGCGTGCGCACAGGCTTCTTCGAAAGGGTAGTTTGTTGTCGACGAACCGGAAGAACATCATCATATTGGTGATCGTCGCGCTGCTTGTGGGAGCAGCCGTCTACTTCATCTACCCTCCGGGGTCGAGCACCCGCTTGGGGCTTGACCTACAGGGTGGGCTGGCCGTCATGCTCGAGGCAAAGGATTCTGAGCGCGCCCCCCGCACTGAGGAAGGCCTGCAGCAGGCCGTCAGCATCATCGGCGAGCGCATCAACCGTTTGGGCGTCACCGAGCCGGAGATCCAGCGCCAGGGCGATTGGAAGGTGAGCATCCAACTCCCGGGAATCGACAATCCGGAGCAGGCTCTCGCCCTCATCGGCAAGACGGCGCTTCTGGCCTTCTACGACGTCAACGAGCAGTTCGGCACCCCTTACGCCACCGAGGAAGAGGCGCTGGCTTCGGCCGGCGTGCAGTCCGAGGACGAGCTTCCGGCCAGCAGCAACCTCATACTCTGGCCGGGGGAGGAGAGTGGGGAGGCCGATGCCTGGTTCCTCGTGACCACCCCGCCGTTGCTCACGGGCGGCGATTTGTCGAAGGCCGGTGTCGGCTTCGACTTCAACAATATGCCCAAGATCGATATGGAGTTCACCTCCGAAGGTGCGAATACGTTTGCCGAGGTCACCGACCGTATGGCAAAGACGGCGCAACTCACCGGGCAGACCCAGCTCTTGGCCATCGTGCTCGACAACAGAGTCGAATCAGCTCCGCGGGTCAACGAACGCATCGACGGCGGTAACGCCGAGATCACGGGCCGCTTCACGCTCGAGGAGGCCCGCCAGCTCGCGCTCGTGCTGCAGACGGGGGCCCTTCCCCTCGAACTCGAAGTCATCGATCAGCGCTCTGTGGGGGCCACCCTGGGTAGAGCGTCGCTGGAACAGGCAATGTTCGCGGGACTCATCGGCTTTGCCCTCGTCTTGGTGTTCATGGTCGCCTACTATCGGGTCCTCGGCCTCATCGCCGACGTGGCGCTCATCATCTACGGCCTCCTCCTGTGGGGCCTCCTGAACGCCATCGGTGCCACTCTCACGCTTCCGGGCATCGCCGGCATCGTGCTCACCCTGGGCATGGCGGTCGATGCCAACGTCATCATCTTCGCCCGTGTCAAGGAAGAGGTGCGAGCCGGGAAGACACTTCGCACGGCGGTTGCGGCCGGCTTCAAGAAGGGCCTCCGTGCCATCATCGATGCCAATGTCACCACTCTCATCACGGCCGTCGTCCTGTTCTTCACGGCCACCGGCGGGGTGCGTGGTTTCGCGCTGACCCTGGGTATCGGCATCCTGCTCTCGATGCTCACGGCGATCATGGTCACCCGCTCAGTACTCGAACTACTCGCCCATACCGGGCTCTTCCATAGGCTGGGGCCGCTCGGCTTGGCCCCACGGAGGGAGACGTCGGCATGAGAGTCTATCCGTTCATGCGCTACAAGACGTGGTACCTGGTTGTCCTGGGTCTGGTCACCCTGCTCGGCATCCTGGGAGTGTTCATCATCGGCCTTCAGTTGGGCATTGAGTTCCAGGGTGGCGCGCGGGTGGAGGTCAGGTTCACCGAACCCGCTACCACCTCCGATGTGCGCAGCCAGGTGGAGGCCGTGGGGGTGACCGGGGCGGTCGTGCAGCCCGTGGGCGCCGATTCCTTTCTCATCACGTCGGCGGCCATGACCGATGAGCAGTTCAATCAACTCATCGACGCTATGCACGACTCTTACGGAGCCGACAAGGCGGCGGCTTCTCTTGAGAGAGTGGGTCCAAGCTTCGGCCGCGAGACCGCCCAGAGGGCGCTCATCGCAGTGCTGATATCCATCGTGGTGATGATCGGCTATATCAGTTGGCGATTCGAGTTCAAGTACGCGTTGTGTGCGATCGTCGCTCTCATCCACGACGTGGCGCTTACGCTGGGCATCTACTCGGTCACCGGCCGTTTGGTGACCACCGCTACTGTTGCCGCCATCCTCACCATCCTGGGTTACTCAGTCAACGACACCATCATCGTCTTCGACCGCATTCGTGAGAACACCCCCCTCATGAAGCGGGAGACCTACTCGGACATGGTCGACCTCTCCATCAGGCAGACCATCGTTCGCTCCATCAACACCTCGCTCACCACACTCTTGCCCGTCACGAGCATCCTCCTCTTCGGCGGGGCCACGTTGAAGGACTTCGCGTTCGCTCTCTTCATCGGCATTCTGGCCGGGGCCTACTCATCCATCTTTGTGGCCTCCCCGCTTCTTGTGATCTTGAAGCAGCGCGAGAAGCGGTATCGCAAGCGCCTCGAAGCAGCGAAGAACTCCTGAGGCACACCTCTCCGGCCGCACGCCTCTCCGGCCAAGCGCTCACGTGCCCATCATCCCCGGCCTGTCGCACTGGGGTCTTCGGGCCGGCGCCGCTCCGCGCATCCGGGTCACACTCCAGGTGTTCACCCAGAGGGGAGAGGGTAGGTGTAGACTGAATGCGAGCACTGCCGGGACCATCTCCGTCTAGGGAAAGGGTGAAGACCAATGGTCGATACCGGGAGCGACACCGGCGCAGGAGCGCCGCAGGAGACCAGTTCGGGGGTACAGGTCAGAGACCTTCTTGAGAAGGCCTTTCTGCTCGGCGTGGGGGCCGCCACCATCACCTTCGAGAGAGCCGGGGTGGTGGTGGACGACTTCGTGAAGCGTGGGCATATCTCGGCGGAAGAAGGGCGCAAGCTGGCCGAGGAAGTGAGCGAGCGCAGCCGGGAGGAGATCAGCCATGTGCTCGGCCGCATGCAGACGGGTGTAGAGTCGACCTATCGCGATGCCGGCCTGGCCACCAAGAGAGACTACGAGGATCTCGACTTCCGCATTCGCCAACTGGAGCATCGGGTGCGGCTGCTGGAGGAGTCGGCTGATGCGGCGTCGTCAGAGTCCGCGCATACCGCCGTCTGACGGCGCGGCCTCACGGCTATCGGCATAATGGCGCCACTGCGCAGACGATACGGGTTTTCCCGCATAAGGAATCTGGAGCGGATAGGAGCGATCGCCCAAGTCGCCGTCAAGCACGGGTTCGGCTACGTCATCGAACACTACCACCTCTGGAACCTCGTTCCCGGTCGAAGAAGGGTTGACCCGGTGCCGCCCGACCGGGGTCGCAGGGTACGCTCCATGCTCGAGGAGCTCGGCCCCACGTTCGTGAAGTTCGGGCAGCTTCTCAGTACCAGGCCCGACCTGATCCCCGCCGACATCATAGAGGAGCTCGTCAAGCTGCGCGATCAGGTGTCGACCTTCGACGCCGAGGAGGCCGCCGCCGTGATCGAGGAGGAGTTCGGGCTCACCCTTGAGCGGGTGTTCGAGGAGATCAGCGACGAGCCGATAGCCGCCGCCTCGATCGGCCAGGTGTACAGGGCGGTGCTACCCGGTGGGCGGGCCGCCATGGTGAAGGTGCAACGGCCCGAGGCGGCCACTCGCGTCCGGCAGGACGTGGATCTCTTCTACCAGATCGCGCGGATGGTGCGCGACCAGGCGGGCGGCCAGATGGTGGTCGATCCCATCGAGCTGGTGGACGAGTTCGCGAGGGCGGTGTCCCGGGAGCTCGACTACACCCTCGAAGCGCGTAACGCCGAGCGTCTGCACAAGCTCTTCGCGGACAGCGAGAGTGTGGTTGTTCCCCGGGTGATCCGGCCGTTGACAACACGCCGGGTGCTCACCCTGGAATTCATTGACGGGCCCACCATGAACGAAATGTCGTTGTCCGACCTCACTCTGCGCGAGCGGAGGGATCTTGCCGAGACGCTGACTCACACCTGGTTCAAGCAGGTTCTGTCCTACGGTTTCTTCCATGCAGATCCTCACCCGGCGAACATCGTCTTCCTCTCGCCGGAGCGTATCGGCCTGCTTGACTTCGGGGTGTGCGGCGCCTTGTCGGAAGCGGACATGGAGAACGGCCTGCGCTTGTTTACCGAGATACTGGATCGCGAAGGATACGGAGTGAAGAAGACGCTCCGGAGACTCGGTATCCGCTGGGGGGCGGGCAAGGACGCAGCGATGGACTCCGCCATCGAAGATGTGTTCAGCCGGTACTACGGGGCCGCGATGTCCGAAGTGGACCCGGCTGAACTGTTGCACGACGCCTTCACGCTTGCGCGAGTGGTGGAGGCCAAGATACCTTCGCGCTTTCTGCTTCTCGAGAAGACCCTCATCACCCTCGAAGGTGTCGTGACAGAGCTGTACCCGGACCTCAACCTGTTTGAAGTGGGACGCCCCTATGCACGTTCTCTCATGCTGCGCCGGGCCATGCCCGACGCGGTTCTTGGCCGGGCAGCCCGCAATGTGACCGCATACCGGGAAGCTCTCGAGAACTATCCCTTTCAGGTGCGTGACCTCTTCGACCAGATCAATCGTGGAGAACTACGCATCAACTTCCTCCACCGCGGGCTCGATGCGTTCGGTCACAAGCTCGACATACTCACCAACCGGGTGGTCGTGGCCCTGGTGGTGGCCACGCTGGCCCTCGCGAGTGCCATCGTCGCCGTGTTCGTGGAGGAGGGCCCGAAACTCGCCGGTCTGTCCATCTGGGGCGTACCCGGCTTCTTGGGGGCCTTCCTTTTCGGTGCGTGGCTGGTGTGGGCCATCTTCCGCTCCGGGCGGCTCTAGCCGGGGGAGGGACGGCCCGCCGCCGTGTTCGGTCCGGGGGTGGCGGTATACTGCCCTCGACATCAATGTGGCTCTTCGAGAGGGATGATTCGTGTTCAACCGTTTCGACTGGAAGACGGCCCCGTGCTCGTTCGACGCGGCTGAGAGTATAGCTGCGGAGTTGCATCTGCCTCCTCTCGTGGGTACCGTGCTGGCCCGCCGGGGCTTCTCCACCGCGGCTGAGGCCCGGGCCTTCTTGGACGTGAATCCCCACGTTCCCGATCCCTTTCTCCTTGAGGGCATGGAGGCGGCTACGGCCGCACTCGAGCAGGCCCTTGGGTCCCGTCGGCGTATCGTCGTCCACGGTGACTACGATGCCGACGGTCTCTCGGCGGCTGCGCTCATGGTCTTGGAGTTGCGCCGGTTGGGAGGGCGGTGCGAGGCGTACATCCCCCAGCGTTTCCGCGAAGGCTACGGCCTGTCCGAGACGGCGGTCCGCGCCATAGCCGCGGAAGGTGATGCTCTCCTCGTCACCGTCGACTGCGGCGTCAATTACCCGGCCGAAGTTGCGCTGGCCCTCGAGCTTGGCCTCGAGGTGGTGGTGACCGACCACCACGAGCTCGGCGAGGTCTTGCCTTCATGCCCAGTGGTGCACCAACAACTCGGTTCGTATCCAGGCGCCGAACTCTGCGGGGTCGGCGTGGCGCTGAAGACTCTGCACGGGCTTCACGCGCGAATGGGCACGGCTGAGCGCACACTGCTCCCCGAAGCTCTGCTCGAGTATCTGGACATCGTGGCTCTCGGCACCGTCGCTGATATCGTCCCCCTGCGAGGCGAGAACCGCTACTACGTTCAGGAAGGTCTCCGGCGTCTCAGGTGGAGCACACGTCCGGGCCTTCGCACTCTGGCGAGAGTGGCGGGTGGTGCGGCTGCCGGCGACGCCTCCAGTATCGGCTTCCGCCTGGCTCCTCGTATCAACGCCGCCGGCCGCATGGGCGACCCGACCAAGGCGCTTGCCCTGCTCCTCACCGACGACGAAACGGAAGCCGCCGCGCTGGCTCTCGAGCTCCACGAACTCAACCTGGTACGCCAAGCCACCGAGCGCGACATCATGGCGGGCGCTCAGGCCGACATCGAGGCCCTGCCCGCTCTCCCTCCTGTCCTGGTGCTTGCCCACGAGCAATGGCACGAAGGTGTGGTCGGCATCGTCGCCTCCCGTTTGGTGGAGCGCTTTCATCGGCCGGTCGTGCTGCTGGCCGTGAAGGAGGGCCGGGCGCGGGGCTCCGGCCGCAGTATCACCCGGTACGACCTCATGGAGGGGCTCAGGTATTGCAGCGATCTCCTGACGGTCTTCGGGGGGCACAGCCAGGCCGCCGGCCTTACCCTGAGCGCCGAGAACATCGACCTCTTTGCCGACCGGCTGCGCGATCACGCGGCGAGCCACCTTCGCCCCGAAGACTTGGTCCCCGCCTTCGCTCCCGATGCGGTGGTGTGCGGCGAGGAGCTCACTCTGGAAACGGCTGAGGGTCTTGCCCGTCTGGCGCCGTTCGGGAGCGGGAACCCACCGGTCAGGCTCTTGGCTGTGGGGGTCGATCTGAAGGAGCCACAACTCACCCGCACCGGCGACCATCTTCGCTGCAGCCTCGAGGTGGACGGTATTCGCACCAAGGGCATTGGTTTCCGCCTCGGGCCGGCGCTCGAGAAGCTCGAGGGCGTCACGGGGAGGGTGCATGCAGCCTTCGAGTTGGGCATCAACGAATGGAACGGCCTTTCCCGCCCCGAGCTCGTGCTCCACAGCCTATATGAGAGCGAGGACAGGGGAGAGGCGGCACTCGGTTGCACGCCCCAGTGCCCGTTCCTCGACGAGCCGTCATCCGGGGCTCCATGCGCACATTGCGCCGACCCGTATGCGGGTCTCTACCGCGAATCCTTGCCTACAGGTGGCGGCGTGCGCAGAGGCGCTCCCTCGTATTCACGCATTGCGCAGATACTCTCGTGCGGTGAGCCCGCAGCGATCATCAGTGCCTCGGTACCGATACGGCTCCGGGCGGTGGTGGCCGCCCTTCCCCTGGCCAATCTCGGCGTGGGGGGGGTGGACTGCGTGAGCCGCCTGTGCTGGCGCACGCGGTCGCTTGAGTTGAGGCCCGACGCCCTGCTGTTCGCCGACTGGACGGCGGTACTGCGAAGAAGCGAACTCCTCGAGGGCAAGGCGCACGTGGTGGTGCTCGATCCGCCCTACAGTCACAGTCATACGCACGTGCTGTCCCAGGCGGCCGGCAGTGGCTCGCGCATCCACTGCCTCTACGGCGAGCGAGAACGGGAGTTCACGGCCAATCTCCTCAAGTTCATGCTCCACCCTCGCCCGGCCATGGTGGGCGTGTACCGGGCCCTGGCCGAGATCGGCCCTGGTGATGCGTGTGCCCCGGGGGAAGTCCTTCGGCAGGCGGCTCAAGCCATGTGGGAGAGCCAAGGCTTCCAACCCGCCTTTGACGAGTTGCACCTCGCATGGCGTATCCTTAGAGATATGGGTATAGGCGACGGTGACAGGCAGAAACAACCAACACGCGAGCCCGAGGATGTGGGCTTGTTCAGAGAGGCGGTCGCATCGTACCAGGAGGCGGTGGGGCTGTGCCGCACGCTGTAGACAAGGGGTCGAAGAGGCAAGTGGAAGAACAGATGGCAGGCGAGGGTGAGGCGCCTGCCAGTCAGGAGCTGAACGCCGAAGCACGCGGACTGCTCGACGATCTGTTCCGCGCCATTGTGCGGTACAACCCCAACTTCGACCGCGACCTGATTCAGCGCTCCTTCGAGTTGGCCGTCTATCAGCACCGCGAACAGCGCCGTGCGAGCGGCCAATACTACATCTACCACCCGGCTGGAACAGCCCGCGTCTGTGCCGACCTGAGGCTTGATTCGGCCACCATCGCAGCGGCATTGCTGCACGACGTCGTCGAGGACACCGACATGTCCATCGACGTCATCAGTGAGCAGTTCGGTGACGAGGTGGCCCTCCTGGTCGACGGTGTGACCAAGCTTGGCCAGATGTCCTTCAAGAGCGTTGAGGAGGAACAGGCCGAGAACTATCGCAAGATGATCCTCGCGATGGCCAAGGACATCCGCGTGGTCCTCATCAAGTTGGCCGACCGGTTGCACAACATGCGCACGCTCTCCTACTTGGGCAAAGAGAAGCAGATCGAGAAGGCGAAGGAGACACTCGAGATCTACGCCCCACTGGCGCATCGGCTCGGTATCGAATCCATTCGCTGGGAGTTGGAAGACCTGGCCTTCCAGACCCTCCACCCGCGGAAGTATCAAGAGATACAGCACATGGTGGCGCAGCGCCGCGTTGATCGCGAGAGGTACATCGAGGATGCCGCCGCCCAGCTCCGAGCCGAACTGAACAGGCTTCACATCGATGCAGATATCTCCGGCCGGGCGAAGCACTTCTATTCCATCTACGACAAGATGGTGCGCCGGGGCAAGGAGTTCAACGAGATATACGATCTCACCGCCCTAAGAGCGATAGTCAGCTCCGTACGTGACTGCTACGCCACCCTGGGAGTCATTCACTCCATGTGGAAGCCCGTGCCGGGCCGCTTCAAAGACTACATCGCCATGCCCAAGTTCAATATGTACCAGTCTCTTCACACGACCGTCATCGGGCCGCAGGGCAAGCCGCTCGAGATACAGGTGCGCACGCGCGAGATGCACGAGACGGCTGAGTACGGCATCGCCGCCCACTGGATCTACAAGGAGAAGGCCGCCGACGGGAGCAGGGGTGAGGGCAGTCTCGACAAGCTCCAGTGGCTGCGCCAGATAATCGACTGGCAATCAGATACCGCCGACGCCTCTGAGTTCATGGAATCGCTCCGGGTGGATCTGTTCCAAGACGAGGTCTATGTGTTCACCCCCAAAGGAGAGGTGAGGAGCCTCCCCGCGGGCTCCACGCCGGTCGATTTCGCCTACGCCATTCACACCGATGTGGGGCACCGCTGTGTGGGTGCCCGTGTGAACGGCCGTATCGTGCCGCTCACCTATCGTCTGCAATCGGGCGACATCGTCGAGATACTCACCTCCAAGACACCCCAGGGGCCGTCTCGCGACTGGCTCACCTTTGTGAAGAGCACTTCGGCCCGTAACCGCATCCGCCAGTGGTTCAAGAGAGAACGCCGGGAGGACTCCCAGCATCAAGGCAAAGATGCCCTACTCGAATCACTCCGCAAACATGGCTTGCCTGCCCAGAAGCTCATCAATTCCGAGACTCTCAACGATGTCATCAAAGACATGGGTTTCCAGAAGCGTGATGACTTCTTCGTGAGCATAGGCACCGGCAAGACGCCCGCGCAGCAGGTCATCGGCAAGCTCATGCCCCGTTTGGACAAGAGCTTCGCCGAGATGAAGCCAGACCTGGTGCCTGCCTTCCAGAAGCGTCCCCGGCCGCACCCCGCCAAAGAGGGCATGGGGGTGAGAGTAGAGGGCATGGACGATGTGGCGGTGAGGGTTCCACAGTGCTGCCGGCCGGTACCGGGAGACGATGTCGTCGGATACATCTCTTTGGGCCGGGGTGTCACCATTCACCGGCGCGATTGTCCTAACGTGAAGGCGCTTGAGAAGAACCCCGAGCGCTTCGTGCCGGTCAGCTGGGATATGTCGAGCGTGGGGCCGTTCCTGGTGGAGATCATGATCGAGGCTCATGATCGCCAGCACCTCCTCGAAGACATCAGCCGGGCGCTCAGTGAATGCAACGTCAACATCATGGCTGCCACCATTCAGACCACAGGCGACAACCAGGTGAAGGACCGCTTTGTCTTCGAAGTGCCCGAGATCGACTACCTCGACTCCGTTCTGCAGCGCATACGCCGCATCGACACGGTATACGACGCCTATCGCATCACCCCCAACTGAGCCGGCGGCTCGCCGTGGGGTCAGGGCAGCCCGGGCATGACTGGCGGCTGTGGCGCGGGCCTGGAAAAGCGTCGGACGGCCCCTTTGCTACAATAGCGCGGGTCCACTGAACAATTGGAGGTCACCCTCTCATGAATATCGTCTGCATGCCCGTCGGCCCCATTCAGGGCAATTGCTACATAGTAAGCGATGACAACAACGTGGCCTGTGCCATCGATCCCGGCGGCGAGCCTGATCGCATCGTGCTGACCGCCGCCAAGAGGCAGCTCACGATCACCCATATCCTTCTCACGCACGGTCACTTTGACCACATGGCTGCCGCCGGCGCGGTGGCCAAGGCCACCGGCGCCGTCGTCTGCTGTGCGCCGGAAGTGGCGCCGATGGTGCGTGATCCCGATCGGCACATCCCATTCCCTGGCTTCGGTGGTGTGCCCGCCTATGAGCCCGACGTCCTCCTCGCGGACGGCGATACGGTGACCTTCGGCGATCTGGAGGCCGAAGCCATCTACACTCCGGGCCACTCCCCCGGTGACACCACGTTCGACATCGCGGGCAGCCTGTTCTGCGGCGATCTGCTCTTCTTCCGCTCGGTGGGCCGTACCGACTTGGAGGGAGGCGATTTCGATACGCTCCTACGCTCGGTGAAGAGGCTCATCGACCTGTATCCGCCCGACACCCCCGTGTACCCCGGCCACATGCAGGCAACCACGCTCGGGGGAGAGCTCGCCGCAAACCCCTTCCTGCGGGGGTTGGCTCCCCGTGGCTGACGCGAAGGCCGAGCCGCTCAGTGCACCAAAGGGCACGTACGATATCCTGCCCGAGGACCAACCGGTACGGTCGTGGATTCTGGCTGCGGCTGAGGACATCTTCAGGCGCTACGGCTACGGTCGGTTGGACACACCTACCTTCGAAGAGACCCGCCTGTTTGCCCGCGGTGTAGGGGAGGCCACCGACATCGTGCGCAAAGAGATGTACACGTTCGTCGATCAGGGCGGGAGGTCGCTCACACTGCGGCCCGAGGGTACTGCACCTGCCGCCCGGGCGTACGTGGAGCACGGCATGCATACACGTCCCCAGCCGGTGAAGCTCTGGTACCTGTGGCCCATGTTCAGGTACGAGAGTCCCCAGAGCGGACGCTACCGCCAGCATTATCAGATCGGCATCGAGGCCTTCGGGTCGCCGTCGCCGTTGCTCGATGCAGAGGTTATCGCCGTTCTTGGCACCCTCTACGAGACCGTGGGTCTCACCGGCGTCGAGCTTCGCCTCAACTCCATGGGCTGCCCCTGCTGCCGTGCGCCCTACAGGGAACGGTTGGCCTCGTATCTCGCTGCCCATGACACCGAGCTGTGCGGCGAATGCCGTGAACGTGCCGTCGCCAACCCCCTGCGGACCTTCGACTGCAAGGTGTCGGTGTGCCGCGAGGTGCTCGAAGGCGCTCCCCGGCTGCCCGACGGCTTGTGCCCCGATTGCGCCGCCCATCACGAGGTCGTGAAGCAGGCCCTTGCGGTCCAAGGGTTCGCCTTCGTGGAAGACCATCGCTTGGTGCGAGGCATGGACTACTACACCCGCACCACCTTCGAATTTCAATCGTCGCTCTTGGGCGCCCAATCGGGAGTGGGAGGGGGTGGGCGCTACGACCAGCTGGTGGAAGACATCGGCGGCCCACCCACTCCCGGCGTGGGCTGGGGCACGGGGGTCGAACGTATCCTGTTGGCCCTGAGGCAGACCTTCGACAATCTGCCGACGGCGGTGCCTCCGGTGGCCTATCTCGTGGCTTTCGGCGAGCGCGCGCGCGCCGAGGTGTTTGCCTTGGCGCACGAGTTGCGTCGCAAGCGAGCCTCCGTTGAATTCGACTACATGGAACGCAGCGGCAGGGGCCAGATGAAACAGGCGGGTAGGAGCGGAGCCCTCTTGGCCCTCATCATCGGGGATGACGAACTGGACACCGGTACCATCACGGTTCGCCGGCTGGCCGAGGGCGTGGAGACGAGAGTTGCCAGGGATGAGGCGCTCTCGATGGTCATCGAAGCGGAAGAAGGCCGGTCATGAGTTACAGGAATGCCTGGTGCGGCGAAGTGCTCGAGGATCTCGTCGGCACCCGAGTGGCTCTTGCGGGATGGGTGCACCGCCGCCGCGATCACGGTGGGCTGGTGTTCGTCGACCTCCGGGACCGCACGGGTTTGGTGCAGCTCGTGTTCGATCCCGCGGTGAACGAGCGGGTTCACGAGACGGCGCATCGTCTTCGCAGCGAGTTCGTTGTTTCTGCCGAGGGTACCGTGGTCCCGCGGGGCGAGGAGCGTGTGAACCCCAACATGAAGACCGGGCACATCGAGATAGCCGTCGATTCGCTTACCATCTTGGCTGAGGCCAAGACCCCTCCCTTCACGCCCGGCGAGTTCGGCCACGTCGACGACAACACTCGCCTCCGCTACCGCTACATCGATCTCCGCCGCAGCCGGATGCAGGAGAATCTCCGTCTGCGTGACGCGGCCGTGCAATCGGTGCGGCGATACTTCGGTGAGCACGGCTTCCTCGAAATCGAGACGCCCATCCTCACCAAGAGCACTCCCGAGGGCGCGCGCGACTTCCTCGTGCCCAGCCGGCTGCAACCGGGAGCCTTCTATGCCCTCCCACAGTCGCCCCAGCTGTTCAAACAACTCTTGATGATCGCGGGTTACGAGCGCTATTACCAACTTGCGCGTGCGTTCCGCGATGAAGACCTGCGCGCCGACCGCCAGCCCGAGCACACCCAGATCGATCTCGAGATGAGTTTTGTCGAAGAGCGGGACATCCAAGAGTTGGTGGAGGGCATGATGGTGCAGGTGTTTCGTGACGTGTTGGATATCGAGGTGCCGCGCCCTTTTCCCCGCCTCACCTACGCAGAAGCCATGCGCCGTTTCGGGAGCGACAAGCCCGATGTCCGCTTCGGCTTGGAGATCATCGATATCTCTGAGCTGGTTTCCGGGTCGGGCTTCAAGGTCTTCGCCGACACTGTGGCCCGGGGGGGTGCCGTCCGGGGCATATGCGTGCCGGGGGCAGGCGCCTTCTCCCGCAAAGACGTTGACGATCTCGCTGCAGCTATCGCTCCCCACGGGGCCAAGGGTCTCGTACCCGTGTGGGTGGAGGCCGGAGGAATCCGTTCTCCGATAGCCAAGTTCCTAAGTGTGGAAGTCGTCACGTCACTGCTTTCGACGGTGGAGGCGCAACCGGGCGACATACTCCTATTGGTCGCCGATGAGCGTCCCATTGTCGAAGCCGCTCTGGGTGCTCTGCGGCTCCACCTTGCCGAGAAGCTGTCGCTCGAACGGGAGGGGTGGGAGTTCTTGTGGATCATCGACCCACCCATGTTTGAGTGGGATGAGAAGGAGAAACGGTTGAAGGCCCAACATCACCCCTTCACCAAACCGCGGGTGAAGGCCCCTTCTGAGCTGGCCGAGCGGCCGCTGGACATCGGCACCTATGCCTACGACTTGGTGCTGAACGGTGTGGAGTTGGGCAGTGGTTCGCTGCGTATCGCCGACCCGGCTCTTCAAGAGGCCGTATTTGAGGCTCTGGGCCTGTCGGCCGAGGAGATCGAGGGGAAGTTCGGCTTCCTGGTGGAGGCCATGGACTACGGTATTCCGCCGCACGGCGGCATGGCGATGGGGCTCGACCGCCTCGTTATGCTGATGGCCGGCGAGAAGTCCATACGGGAGGTCATCGCCTTCCCGAAGACCCAGAGCGGCGGGTGCCCCCTCACGGCAGCCCCCTCGGGAGTGGCCGTCGAGCAGTTGCGAGAGCTTCGGATAAGGCCCCTCTAGGCGGTGGTGCGTGGGGGGGTTTGTGGGAGAAATGGCCCTGTGATACATTTGAGGTGCTCGACCTTGTTCGTGATCTGCTGCAATCTTGAGCCAACACATTCGAATCGGGAGGTCGGCTCTTCCGGTCGGTGGAACGACCCTCCGGTGGCCGCCACCCACCTGCTTAGGCAGGTTCAAGATTCCTCCAGACACGGCAAGGTGGAGCATTTTCTTTTCCTTGATGGGGGTGCGGCATGAGTAGAAGGCGCTCGTGGGGCCGAACAAGCCCTGTCGGTTTCATCGGTGTGGCGGCATGGTTCGTGCTTGTGTGCGGCCTGCTGTTCTTGGCTGGGTGCGGCGGCACCACGACGACCAGTACGGTTGCACCCATAACTCCCACCACGGCTGCTCCCGTGCCGGGTGAAGGCATCATGGGCCGCGAGATCACAGCTTCCGAGGATACCCCCTTTGAGGTAGCGCGTGCTTTCTCAGAGCAACAGCCCGTAGTGGTGTTGTTCTATGTCGCCGGTGGATCCGACGACCAGCCGGTTCGCGACGCGTTGAGCCGTATTGCAGCCCGCTACCCCGACATCGCCTTCGCCCTCTACGACTACAAACTGCCGGAAGCGTACGGCGACCTCGCCGTCGCGCTCGCAGTCGACTATACGCCGTATACTGTCTTCATCGGTGCCGACGGTATCGTTGCACACACTGTGACCGGTTTTGCCGACGAGGCGGTACTGCAGCAGTTCGTCGAGAACCTTCAGCAGGGAACATAAGGCGTGTCGTGACAGATGGTTTCCGCCCTTCCGGGCAGCGGCGGGGGGTACTCCTAGCAGTAAGCGGAGGCGTCGATAGTGGGGTCGCCGCCCTCCGGCTCCTGCAGCAGGGTTACTGGGTGGAGGCCGTCACTTTCAGCCTGTGGACCGACCCCGATGCCTCGAAACCCAACCGCTGCTGTGCGGCCGACGCCATCCTGGCCGCCCGCGATTTGGCCGATCACCTGGGTATCGTGCATCACTTGGTCGACCTCCGCGAAGAGTTCCTGAGTGAGGTAGTATCGTACTTCGTGGAGACGTACGCCGATGCCCGCACTCCCAATCCCTGCGTGCAATGCAACGCACACCTACGGTTTCCGGTGCTTGTCCGTATGGCCGAAGAGCTGGGTCTGGATCACATCTCGACGGGCCACTATGCCCGCCTCGATCCCGGTTCGGACTGTTTACTTCGAGGCCACGACAATCACAAGGACCAGTCATACGTCTTGGCGCACGTCTCGCCCGCCCTGTTGCGCCAGTCTCTATTCCCGGTGGGAGATCTCACCAAGGGAGAGGTCCGCGCCTGTGCACGGGAGCACGGCCTGCCGGTGCACGCCTCTCCGGAGAGCCAAGATATCTGCTTCATCCCGGACGGGGACTACCGGCGCTTCCTCGCCACCAGGATACGGAGCGGGGAGGGCCCTATCCTCGACAGGGAGGGGAAGGTGCGGGGCACCCACTCCGGCCTCTATCGTTACACGATCGGGCAGCGGCGCGGTCTTGGCATAGCCGACACAGAGCCCCTGTATGTGGTGGAACTGCGCCCCTCCCGCAACGCCCTCGTGGTGGGCAGGTGGGAAGACCTCGAGGTGACGAGCCTTGAGCTGACGGATGTCGTCGTACACGCGCCACTGCACGTCGGTGATGATGCCCCGACCGTGGTGCAGTACCGCTCCACGGGGGACTCGGTGCCTGTGGTCCCGCCACGGTATGACCACGACACCGACAGCCTCCTCCTCACACTGAAGCGCCCTGCCCAGGGTGTTTCCCCGGGGCAGCTTGCCGTCGTGTACCAGGGTGCCTCCGTACTCCTTTCCGGCACCATACTGTGCGCTTCTCCCCGGACCGGGGGAAGGGTAGAGCCAGCAGGCACCCGAGCCCCGGGCTGAGGAAGGCCGCCCGTCTTGCCGTGAGGGGCCTATCGTGTATCCTAGGGGTACGGTCAAGCGTGAGGCGGTCGTCTTTGCGCCGGCTCGAGTCATCGCGGAAGGGGAGAGTGCATGGAATCTGATGCGGGCGCATTCATGAGGATCGCCATCGGAGTCTTCTTCTTGCTGTTTGGGATGGGACTGGCCTATATGCTCTATCGATTGGCCACCACCTTCTCGGCGGCCGCGGAGATGATCCAGGACGTGAACAAGGAGGTTGTCCCCATCCTCTCCCGGGTACAGACCACCCTCGACGAGGTCAATTCCGAACTCGGTAAGATCGACGAGCTCACCGGCACGGTGGTGGCGGTGGCCGACAAGCTCGAATCCACGACTTCCGCGGCGCAGAGTGCAGTGGCGGTGCCGCTCAAGAAGGTCGGCGGCCTGGCTGCCGGGCTCAGCCGGGGCGTCTCGAGCTTCTTCGAAGGCAGAAAGGCGGGCGGCCATGGGTAAGCTGGTGTTCTGTACGGTGGCCCTCCTCGGCACTGTGGCCGGGGCGGCCGTGGTCACCGCGTTGCAGATCTCCCGCCGCACCGGCCGTCCCTTCGTGGAGGCCCTTTCCGAGGTACCGACCGAGGCCAAGCGTTGGCTCGACGACGTGAACTCCAGGCTGAAGGTTGCCGTTGAAACAGGCAAGTCGGCGGCGGCGGCCAAGGAGGAGGAGATCGAACGGGTGCTGCAGGGCGACGATCACCTCCCGGTCTCGCCGGAGTCGGTGGTGTAGGGCGTTGTGGTGGCAGTCGACACCGTCACGCTGACTCTTCCCCGTGGGGCCGGCTATCTGGCGCTGTTGCATCTGGTGTTGGGTGGGATAGCACTTCGGAAGGACCTGAGCTTCGACGACTTGGACGACGTGCAGCTCGCCGTCGACAGTATCCTGGCTGAGGATCCGGGTCGGGTGGGCGACGTGGAGATGAAGGTGTCCCTCGAGGAGGAGGGCCTGCGTATCCGGCTTGCCGCTTTCTCCAACCAGAGCATGAAGGCCTCGCTCGGCGGCAGTTCTCGGTCGCCTGCGCCTGAACCGCAGCACCTCGACATGGGCGTGCTCCTGGAAAGCCTCTGCGACAGCTTCGTGGTTGAGGACTTGAGGGGCGATTGTTATGCCATCGAATTGTGGAAGCGGACAGGTTAGCCCCCGTATGGTGCAAGAGCCCCACGATGCGTGGCATAGTTCAGCGGGATTCCACGAGAATCTCGCCGACGTACCGGAGAAGGAATTGCTGCGTCGGGTCCACGAAGAGGGTGACCGCGCCGCGCGGGACGAACTGATCACGAGATACCTCCCACTTGTGCGCAGTCTGGCGCGGCGATTCGCTGCGCGGGGGCAATCGGTAGAGGATCTCACGCAAGTCGGCTCCATAGGTCTCATCAAAGCCATCGACCGCTTCGACGTGGAGAGAGGAGTGGAGCTCTCCACCTACGCGACGCCGACCGTGATGGGGGAGATCAAGCGCTACTTCAGGGATAAGGGGTGGGCGGTCAAAGTACCGCGGGCCCTGCAGGATCTCAACGTTCGCCTCAATCGGGTCATCGAACAACTCACGGTCGAACTGAAACGCTCGCCCACCATTGCCGACATGGCTGAGGCGTGCGATGTGAGCGAGGAGGATGTGCTGGAGGCTCTCGAAAGCGGCCGTGCCTACAGTTCGCTGTCGATCTACGGTGGAAGCACTTCCGAAGATGACGATGCATTTGAGATACTTGATTGTCTCGGTACCGAGGAGCGGGAGTATGAATTGGTGGAACAGCGCCGCTTCCTCGCACCGGCAATGGAGAAACTGGACGAGCGAGAGCGTCTGATACTGCACCTTCGCTTCTTCGAAGGCATGACCCAGACGCAGATCGCGGCACGTGTGGGCATCTCGCAGATGCACGTCTCGCGGCTCATCAGGAAGTCCCTGGAGGTGCTCCGCACTGCCATGGCTGACACTGGGGCGGTCTCACCTGCGGAACAGGTGAAGGGCAGCACCGGCCACTGACCGCCTGGTCGAGCCGTCCGTCTCAGATTCTCCAGGCACATACAAGGGAAATACTGGAAAGGGCCTCTTTCGTGAAGACAAGCGAACTCAGGAAGCTGTTCCTCGAGTACTTCGTGCAGAATGGACACCTCCTGGTGCCCAGCTCATCTCTCATACCGCATCGTGATCCTTCGGTTCTTCTGACCACTGCAGGCATGCAGCAGTTCAAGCCCTACTACCTCGGAGTGGAGGAGCCTCCCAGCCGGCGTCTCGCCAGCTGCCAGAAGTGTTTCCGTACCACCGACATCGATCGGGTCGGCTCCACCGCCAGGCACTGCACCTTCTTTGAGATGCTGGGCAACTTCGCCATCGGCGATTACTTCAAGAGGGAAGCCATTCACTTTGGATACGAGTTCTCGGTGGACTACCTGGGCTTCGACCCCCAACTGCTGTGGGTGTCGGTATTCGAGGGTGACGACGAGGTACCTCCCGACGAGGAGGCCATCGAGGCGTGGGAGCAGATGGGTATACCACGCGACCGCATGGTACGGCTGCCGCGCAGCGAGAACTTCTGGGGGCCGGCCGGTCCCACCGGTCCCTGCGGGCCCTGCTCCGAGCTGTACCTGGATCGCGGCCCCGGCGTGGGCTGCGGCGAGCCGGACTGCAAGCCTGGATGTGAGTGCGACCGCTTCATCGAGTATTGGAACCTCGTCTTTACCCAGTACAACATGGGCTCCGACGGACGGGTTTCGCCGCTGCCTTCGAAGAACATCGACACGGGCATGGGTTTGGAGCGGGTGGCCGCCCTCGTCCAAGGCGTCGATTCCGTGTTCATGAACGACGTGTTCCAACCTCTCATCGAGCTGGGGGAGGAGCTCGCGGAGGTGCCGTTCGGACGGGACGAGAGGGCCGACGTCGCTCTCAGAGTGTTGGCCGACCACTCACGGGCCATGACCTTCCTCATTGCCGACGGGGTTCTTCCGGGCAACGAGGGCCGGGGCTATGTGTTGCGGCGTGTCATCCGCCGCGCTGCCCGGGTCAGTCGCACCGTCGACATGCAACCGCCCTTCCTCGGCCGCTTCGCCGAGCGGGTCATCGAGGTCCTCGGTGACGCATACCCGGAGTTATGTGAGCGCCGCGACACCATAGTCCGCATCGTGGACGCAGAGGAGGAACGCTTCAACCGCACGCTGGACCAGGGTCTCGTGCTGCTCAATCAGGAGATCGCCCGGACGCTCGAGGAAGGCAGCGGCACCCTTGCCGGCCGCGTGGCCTTCGTTCTCCACGACACGTATGGTTTTCCGGTGGAGGTCACCCGGGAACTCGCCTCCGAACGAGGTCTCTCCCTCGACACGGAGGAGTTCGCCCAAGCCATGGATGAACAAAGGGCCCGGGCGCGGAGCTCGCAGCAGGTGAGTAGCGAGGACAAGGAAGTGCTCGAGTTCGCCCGCGGGGTGGAGCAGCCCACTGAGTTCTGTGGATACGAGCGCGATGAGCTCTTCACCGTGATCCAGGATGTGCGTGAGGTTGGTGAGGGGCGCATGGTCGTGTCTCTGCGGGAGAGTCCCTTCTATGCGGAGAAGGGGGGACAAACCGCCGATATTGGTTGGCTTGAGTCTGACACGGGTAAGGCCGAGGTGCTCGACGTCCAAGAACACGGTGCGGTTCAGATCATTGCGGCCCGCATTCTTCAGGGTAGCGTTCGCGCCGGCCAGCGCGTGCGGGCGGCCATCTCCACCGTGCACCGGCATTCAGTGGCTGCGAACCACACTGGCACCCATCTGCTCCACTATGCCCTGCGCACCATCCTGGGGGACGACGCCACCCAGGCCGGCTCGGCGGTGCGTGCCGACAAGTTCCGCTTCGATTTTGCGTACCCCGGCCCCTTGGGTTCGGAGCGGGTGGCCGATATCGAGGAGCTGGTGAACCGCAAGATCGTGGAGAATCACCCGGTGCGGGTCTTTACCACTACCCTCGAGCACGCGCGCGATCTGGGCGCGACGGCGCTCTTTGGCGAGAAGTACAGCGATTTCGTCCGCGTGGTCGAGGTCGATGATTTCAGTCGAGAGTTGTGCGGAGGCACCCATGTCTCCACTACCAGTGAAATTGGTGCCTTTAAGATACTGTCAGAGGCCAGCGTGGGGGCCAACGTGCGCCGCATCGAAGCGGTGACCGGACGCAAGGCGGTGGAGTACTACCGCGAGCGTGATCACATGCTGTCGCTGGTGGCAGAGGAGCTCCAAGTCCGTGACGATCAGGTTCTCCCTGGAGTGGGCAGGCTCAAGCAGCGCATCTCCGAACTGCACGAGGAGATACAAGAACTCCGTTCGGGAAAGACGGCCGACGTGGTGGGAGACTTGGCGGCCCAGGCCACCAAGGTGGGTTCGGCGGCATATGTGGTGGCGACCATCGAAGCCCGCGATCTCGAGCAGATGCTCGGGGTGGTCGACAAGGTGAGAGACCGGCTGAAGCAGGGTGTGGTGGCCTTGGGTGCCCAAGTGGACGGTAAGGCCCTTCTCGTGGTGGGCACAACGAAGGACTTGGACGGAACCCTCCACGCCGGTAACCTGGCCAAGGAGGCGGCTTCCCGGGTGGCGGGGGGTGGAGGAGGCACGGCGACTCTGGGCAGGGCCGGAGGTGGAGATCTCTCCGGCCTCGACGACGCGCTTGCCACCATACGCAGAGCGATTGAGGAAGCTCTGAGAGCGTAGCCTTGCGGGTACTCGCGGTCGACGTCGGTACCGCCCGGAGCGGTCTCGCTCTCTCCGACCCCAGCGGGCTCATCTGCCGACCTCTCGACATCATCGAAGAGAGAGACCACGAAGCTCTTGCCCGGACGGTGGCGGAAATCGCCACACGGGAGGGTGCGGGCATGGTCCTGGTCGGGGTGCCGCGTTCCCTGCGCGGCCATCCCAACAAGCAGTCGATTCTGTCGGAGAGGTTCGCCGGCCTGCTGCGCGCCCGTTTCGAGGGGCAGGTGGTGATGTGGGATGAGCGCTTCACCACCACACTCGCCCGCAGACTGAGCCCGCGGGGCCATATGCCCGACGATGCCCGGGCGGCATGCTACCTTCTACAAAGCTACCTCGATGCTCCCCGCGAGGCGAGGGCAGGTATAGTTACTCGTGATGAGACATCCACGTCGAACAAACGAGACGACAGCAGTCGTAGCGGTCACAGAGGCGGTAGATAATGCCTGAGGAGATACATACGCCCGCCCGGAGAACCGGCCGGAAGGCGACCACACGGCGGAACCGGTTCCTCGTGCTGGCGGGTTTCGGTGTGCTCATCGTGGTGGCCGTCATCATCGTGGTTGCCGCCGCCGGCGGTCTGCGTGACAGAGGGGCCACCACGGCCTCAACCTCGCCGACGGGGCCGATCCACGTCACCATAGAGACCGGTCTGTCTGCCGTGGCCATCGCAGAGCTACTCGAAGAGGCGGGTGTAGTGACTTCGGCCCGGGGGTTTTTGAACGATGTGAAGGCCGCGGGTGCGGAGACGCAGCTTCGTCCCGGGCGGTACGCCTTTGGCGCCCTCGAGCCCCACGAATCGATCATCACCAAGCTGTCAACCGGCCAGCAGGATGATGTCGCGAAGATCACCATTCCCGAGGGTTTGAGCATAGACCAGGTGGCGGCCAGGCTCGAAGACACGGTGGACGTGGACGGCGCCGACTACGAAGCATTGGCGCACAGCCCGAGCAGCTTCTCCGTGCCACGAGTGGCGGGAGACCGACTGGAGGTCGAAGATCTCGAGGGCCTACTCTTTCCGAGCACGTATTACGTAGAGCCGGGTTTCTCCTCCGAGCAGCTTATTGCCATCCAGCTTGCGACGTTCGAACAGAAGACGGCTTCTCTGCCCTGGTCCAACGCAGCTGGTCTGGGGCTCACGCCGTATGACATCATCATCATCGCCTCTCTGATCGAGAAAGAGACCAGCATTCCCGAGGAGCGACCGCTGGCGGCGGCAGTCATCTATAACCGGCTGGACAAGGACATGCGTCTCGAGTTCTGTTCGAGCGTGCGTTTCGCCCTCAAGAAGTGGACAGGCGCCCTCACCACGAGTGACCTTGAGACCGAATCTCCGTATAACACCTACAGGAACAGGGGTCTGCCGCCGGGTCCGGTGTCGAGTCCGGGCCTCGATGCTCTTGAGGCGGCGCTCAACCCGGCGGATGTCGACTACCTGTATTTCGTCCTGATCGATGAGGATGGGCATCACTTCTTCACCTCGTCGTACGACGATTTCCTGGAAGCCAAGCGCCGGTCCCCCGGCCAGTAGAGGGTTCAGCGCAGGGTTCTCCGCGCCGGGGTGCCAAGAGAGGCCCCAAGTCGTATGAAACTCACGCGCCGTGCGTAGTAGGGTGGGGAAGGCGGGTGGGTTCGACCAGGAGAGGGGAACAATGGCCGCTGCCATCTCGGGCTCGACGAAGGTTCTGGCATTGCTGGGTCATCCCGTGGCGCATTCACTGTCGCCGCGGCTTCACAATGCCGCCTGTGAGGCTCTTGGCCTCGATATGGTCTATGTCACGTTCGACGTCGAGCCCGCCGCTCTCCCTGCCGCGGTCGACGGCCTCCGCGCCCTGGGCGTGGCCGGTGCGAATGTCACCGTGCCCCACAAGGAGCGGGTGGCTGCTTTGCTCGACACCTTGGAGGGCGCTGCCGCCTCGCTTCGCACGGTGAACACCATCGTGAATCGTGACGGCCGCTTGAGCGGTCACAACACCGACGTTGCGGGTTTCAGCCGCGCCCTCTGCGCAGGGCTCCCAGGGAAGCCTGCCGGAAGCCGGTACGTGGTCTTCGGGGCGGGCGGGGCCGCGCGGGCCGTGGTGTGGGGGCTCGTAGCCCTCGGCGCGGCGCGTGTCTCCATCTACAACAGGACTCACGAGAAGGCGGTGGCCTTGGCGGCCGAAGCACGCAACTGGGCCTCTCCCGAGGGTGCGTGTGAGGTCGAAGCAACCGTCCTCTCCGGCCTGGCCGCACGTATCGACGACGCCCAGGTGGTGGTGAACGCCACCAGTGTCGGTTTGGAATCCGGCCTCAAGGACATTCCCTTTCCTGTCGATAGTCTATCTAGCAAACACACGGTGATGGATTTGGTGTACGACACACAACCAACGGTGTTCCTACAAAAGGCGGGGGAGAAGGGCGCTCACCTCATCTCAGGTGTGTCCATGCTTCTGGAGCAGGCCGCGCTCTCTTTCACTCTCTGGACGGGGCGGAAGCCCCCGCTCTTGGACATGAAGAGGGCACTGGAGCTGGTGTGATGCAATTGCCGAACGAAGAGCTCTCTCAGCGCAGACAGACGAAGAAGCGTACAGGTGAGATCCTGGTGGAGATGGGTCTCATCACCCCGCAGCAACTCATGGAGGCGCTCGAGGAGCAGAAGGTCAGCCATCGGCGCATTGGAGAGATCCTGGTTGAGCGCAAATGGGTCAAGAACTACGAGCTGGCCGAAGCCTTGGGCCGTCGGCTCGGTGTGCGTTTTATCGATCTCTCTGAGACCAGGATCGATCCCGCCGCCGCCAGCCTCATCTCTGAACGTGATGCCAGACGCTATGCGGCGCTGCCGGTGGCATTCGATGATGATCATACCCTTGTTGTGGCAATGGCCGATCCGGCCAACATCTTTGCCATAGATGATCTGCGTATCCTCACCGGCTGCGACATTGAGCCGGGCATCGCCACAGAGGAAGACATCTTCGAACAGATCGGCCAGCTGAACCGGCTCGATGAGAGGGTGGGGCAGGATCTCGAAACCGCTGCGGAAGAAGACGCCTCTGACCAAGACATCCGCGACCTCTTGGAGAGGGTCGACGAGGCCCCCATCGTCAAGCTCGTCAACAGCATCATTGCTCAGGCCGCCGAGGACGGGGCCTCCGACATACACTTCGAGCCACAGGCCAAGGAGATGACTGTGCGGTTCCGCCAAGACGGCGTGCTCCACGAGGTGATGTCGGTACCGCGCAGGCTGCAATCAGGCGTATTGTCCCGGCTCAAGATCATGGCCGACCTCGACATCGCCGAACGCCGTGTTCCGCAAGATGGGCGCATCGGGCTCATGGTGGGCGGCAAACCCATCGACATGCGGGTCGCCAGCCTGCCCACCGTGTACGGAGAGAAGATTGTCATCCGTTTGCTCGACCGGTCCAGCGTGCTCATGCGTCTTGAAGACCTGGGCTTCGGTGAGAAAGCCCTCGCCCGCTACCGTAAGTCGTTCACGAAGCCCTACGGGGCCATCCTGGTGACGGGCCCGACTGGATCGGGCAAGTCCACCACGCTCTATGCGACGCTGAACATCTTGAACTCGCCGGAGAAGAACGTGATCACGGTGGAGGACCCGGTGGAGTACCGCCTCCCGGGCATCAACCAGGTGCAGACCAACACCAAAGCCGGGCTCACGTTTGCTTCGGGCCTCCGTTCGATCCTGCGTTGTGATCCCGACATCGTCATGATCGGCGAGATTCGCGACAAGGAGACCGCTCAGATAGCCATCGAATCGGCCCTCACCGGCCATCTCGTGCTCTCCACACTGCACACGAACGATGCTCCCGGAGCGCTGTCCCGGCTCACGGAGATGGGCATCGAGCCCTTCCTCACCGCTTCCGCAGTCGATTGTGTGCTGGCCCAGAGGCTGGCGCGGCGCCTTTGCGACTTCTGCAAAGAAGCTTACAAGCCGACGAAGGAGATGCTGCGCCGTAACGACTTCCCCCAAGAAGTGGTGGATGACTGGGAGTCCGTGACGCTCTACCGCGCCCAGGGCTGCAAGCGCTGCAACGGCACCGGCTACAAGGGCCGTTTGGGCATCTACGAGGTCATGCTGGTCTCTGAAGCCATAGAAAGGCTAACGGTAGAACGCAAGAGTGCCGATGAAATAGGCAGAGTGGCTCAAGCTGAGGGCATGAAGAGCCTTCGTGAGGATGGCATCGACAAGGTACTCGACGGCATCACGAGCATCGAAGAGATTGCCCGCGTGATCGTGTAGCGGCACGCAGACGGCAGGGAGGTACAACGTGGATCTGGCCGACATTCTGCTTGAGGTATTGGAACGGGGGGCATCCGACCTTCACCTCACGGTGGGGGTGCCTCCTGCGGTTCGCATCAACGGTACCCTCGAGCATCTCGATTATCCACGCCTGAGCCTCACCGACACCAGAGAACTCGTCTACAGCATCCTCACCCAGGAGCAGCGACAGCGCTTGGAAACCGACTGGGAGATCGACTTCTCCTACTCCGTACCCGGGGCAGCCCGCTTCCGTGTCAATGCCTTCTTCCAGCGGAACAGCCTGGGCGCCGCGTTTCGCTTGGTGCCGCTGAACGTTCTGAATATCGACGACCTGTCGTTGCCGAAGGTGGCGCATACCTTCTGTACGAAGGCTCGAGGCATCATCCTGGTTACGGGCCCCACCGGTTCGGGGAAGTCCACCACGCTCGCGGCCATCATCGACGAGATCAACGATATCCGCTCCGACCACATCATGACCATCGAAGATCCCATCGAATTCCTTCATAAGCACAAGAGCTGTATCGTGAATCAGCGCGAGGTCGGCACGGACACCAAGGGGTTCGGCCGGGCGCTGCGCTCGGTACTCCGGCAGGATCCCGACATCATTCTCATCGGCGAGATGCGCGACTTGGAGACCATACAGACCGCGCTCACCGCGGCCGAGACGGGCCACTTGGTCTTCGCCACCCTTCACACGCAGGACTGCCCGCAGACCATCGACCGGATGATCGACGTCTTCCCCCCTCATCAGCAGGAGCAGATCAGGGTCCAGATCGCAGCGACCATCCAGGGTGTGCTGTCACAACAGCTTCTGGCCCGTAGGGACGGCCACGGGCGAGTGGTGGCCTGTGAGGTGTTGATTCCCACGCCGGCGGTGCGCAATCTCATACGCGAGGGAAAGACCCATCAGATCTACACCATTATGCAGACCGGCACCAAGTTCGGCATGCAGACCATGGATGCAGCCCTCGCCGATCTCGTGAGACGCAAGCTCATCACCCGCGAGATGGCGGAGACCCACGCATCCAACCCGGAAGACCTGGGCAGGTTGCTCATGAGCGGCGCTGCGTAGGCGGCGGTGTGTGAGCGGAGGAGCGGGGGAGGGATACAGTGACAACCTATGTGTACACCGCTCGAGGTGACCGGGGAGCCTCACAGCGCGGCGAGGCTGACGGTGCCTCCAAGGCTGCGGTAGCCGCTGAGCTGCGGCGGAAGGGTCTGACCGTACTCACCCTCGACGAGAAGCGTGGCCAGAGCCTCAAGGCCCTCGACGACTACCTGCAGAACTTGACCACCATCAAGATGCGCGATCGGGTAGTGTTCTCGCGGCAGTTCGCCACGATGATCAACTCCGGGCTGGCCATCCTGCGTTCGCTCTATATCCTCGAGGAACAAACCGCCAATCCGCGATTCAAGAAGATCATCGCCGCCGTACGGAACGACGTGGAAGCCGGTCTACCCATCTCCGATGCTATGGAGAAACATCCGGCGGCCTTCAACACACTCTACGTAGCCATGGTCCGTGCGGGAGAAGTGGGGGGCGTACTCGACCAGACACTCGACAGGCTGGCGACTCAGCTAGAGAAGCAGGACAGCCTCAGGCGGACCGTCAAGTCGGCCATGACCTACCCGATTCTCATCGGAGTCTTCGCCATCCTCGTCATGTTTGGCATGATCGTCTTCCTCATTCCCATGTTCGAGAACATGTATACCGAACTCGGGGGCACTCTGCCGCTCCTCACCCGGATCATGGTGGGCATCAGTAACTTTGTGCGCAGCTGGTGGTTCATCGTGTTCCCCGCCCTCATCGCGCTCATCTTCGGTCTTCGTGAACTCAAGCGCAGCAAACAGGGTGTGAGAGTCTGGGATCGCGTCAAGCTGAAGACCCCCATGCGAATCGGCGACATCATCCGCAAGATCGTGATGGCACGTTTCAGTCGTACCCTGGCGACGCTGGTCACTTCCGGGGTCCCTATTCTGCAGGCCATCGACATCACGGGCAAGACCGCCGGTAACAGCGTAGTGGAAGAAGCCATGCATGACACCAAGGAACGCATCAAGGCGGGTGACTCCATAGCCCGGCCCTTGGAGAGGTTCCCCATATTCCCTCCCATGGTCACACAAATGATCGCCATCGGGGAAGAGACCGGCGCCCTCGACAGCATGCTGCATAAGATCGCCGATTTCTACGAGGATGAGGTCGATGCCGCCATCAAGTCTCTGACTTCCATCTTGGAACCCATAATGATGATCCTGGTGGGAGGCCTGGTGGGAGTCATCGTCATCTCGATGTACCTGCCCATCTTCAACATGTTCAACCTGGTGCAGTAGGAGAGGATCGTGCCGGCAACCGCACAACTGGCGAGCGTAGAGGCCTCGGCCGGCTCCCGGGTCGAGTCCCGCGACATGTTGCTCGGCAGGGCACCGCAGCCCGGCCGGCACACGTCTGAGACGAACGAGGCCTGGGCGAGCTGTTACCAGAGAACCGGTTGTCTGACCTGCCTGGATACCCTTGTGGAGGCCAACGAGCCGCTCCTGCATCACACCTTGCGACGCTTCCGTTCCAGCAACGAACCCTACGAAGACCTGTTCCAAGTCGCCCGCATGGGCCTGTTGAAGGCCGCACAGCGCTATAAGCCCGACCGGGGCACGCGCTTCTCCACGTACGCGACCGCTATAGTCGACGGTGAAGTCCGACATTACCTGCGCGACAGTCTGCTTATGCGCCAGCCCCGATGGGCACGACGTCTCTACGGTGAGGTCGAACGTGCGCAGGCCGACTTCTTTCGGGAGCGCGGTCGGTATCCGACGGTGTCGGAAATCGGCGAGGCCATCAACGTGCGCGAGGAAGGTGTCACCGAGATTCTTCGTGTGTGGGCTCAGCTCAATATCCATTCCTGTGACGAGCCCGATGTCTTGGAGGAGTCTCCTTCGGTGGATCGGAGCCTCGTACGTAGCGCACGCAGAGAGAGCTTCAGCTTACCCGTAGAAGATCGCATCGCGCTGTACGACGCGCTGTCGACTCTGTCTGAGCTGCAGCGGCGCATCATCTACCTGGTGTTCTTCAAAGACCTCACGCAACAGCAGGTGGCCGATGAGGTCGGCCTGAACCAACGGGCCGTCTCGCGAGAACAGATGAGAGCCCTGTCGCGCCTGAAGGGCATACTCACCAAGAAGGTCTTCTGAGCGGTTACCGGCCCAGCCGAGGCCGGTGCGCACCCGTCATCCGGCAGTAAGTGACAATGGGCGCCGCTCGGCCTCTTGGTCGGTCGGGTATCGGTGAAGAAGGCGCCGGAAGATGAGGCAATCGCGAATGAGTTGCGCCTCCCCACGTTTCCCTCCTGCTCTCACGCGCGATAATGTACATTATGTCAAGTAGACATCGGCACGCGCATCCGACTCCACAAGGTGAACCTTTCGTTGCGTCTCTGAGGACTCTCAGATTCCTCAACCCCCCACCCCTGGCCCAACCCCGCGGATGCCGGTCGCATAGGGTGGCGCGCAGCCGCGGACCGTGTTCTCGCCGCGGCGCGGAATCTCAGCGCGGCTTTGTGCCGCCAACGTGTGGGGTCTGCCGCGAGGTGATCGCGGCCGTTTACGAGGACGTCAGGGAGCGGCCGAAGCGGCGCATCTCCTTGTACAGCAGCAACTGCCGCAGGTTGCCGAGCAACGTGCCCAGTTCCACCAGGAGCTCCCGTCCCTCTTCTCTACGCTCGCGGTTGTGGGAGTGCAGAGAGGGTGCCACCACCTGTTCGACCAGGGAGAACTCCCGCTCGACCGATGAGCGCAGGAGCCGCAGATTCCGAGGCTCCAACCCGTACCTGCCGAACCGGTGGCAGATACGCGCGATCTCCACATCGCTCTCCCCGAGCAGCCCGCTCAGGCCGTCCTCCCGGCGATCTATGAGCCGGAACTCCACCAGTTGGGCCAGGAAATCCTCACTCACCCCCAGGACCTCAAGAGCCTCGTCCCAGGTCATCTCTGACTCCTGGCGTATCAGGGCATCTGAGCGCTCGGGAGTATGAGAACCGGGTATGGCGCCGCTCACCGCCGAGGCCGTACCCCTATCCAAGCGATCCTTGATGACGTTGAGGGGCAAGTATTGATCGCGCTGCAGCTGCAGAGCCGTTCTCAAGCGGTGGACATCAGCGGCCGCGTACTTCCGGTAGCCGCCGGAGGTGCGCCGAGGGGTGATGATGCCACGATCTTCGAGATAGCGCACCTTGCTGATACTGACATCGGGGAAGTCGGAGATGAGCTGTTTCACCACCTGGCCGATGGTGAAAAGACGTTCCTGGGTGCCGCTGGAAGCGAGAGGCTTCGGTTCTCTGGGTTGCTCCACGCCGCTCATCACCCCGCCCGGCCTAGCTTTGCGCCTGTTCCAAGAACACGAGCTTGAATTTGCCGATCTGCAGCTCGTCGCCGTCCTTCAGGCGCTGGCGCTCCACGCGCGTACGATTGACGTAGGTTCCGTTGAGGCTGTTCTGGTCCTCAACCAGCAGACCCGTGGCGTCACGCATGATGCGGGCGTGATGCCGCGACACCGTGACATCATCCAGGAACAAGCCGCTCTCCGGCGTACGTCCGATAGTGAGGGGCTCGTCCGTGAGGGGTATCTCCTCCCCTTCGCGCCCTCCACCGGCACGAATGATGAGCATGGGTGCTTCGCGTGGGTAGACAGTCTCGTATTCCTGGTCATGCGGCTCGCATTCGGCCACCGACTCGAGCACGGCCGTCGTGTGCGCTGCGTCCGATGGTACAAGGCGATTGCCACAACGGCTGCAGAAATTGGCGTCGTCGCTGTTCTCGAAGCCACACTTGGCGCACCCGATCATCTATCGCCTAACCCTTCTTACTCCGTACGTCCATCACGGCGTAGTCGACTTTGTACTGATAGAGCCGGCCGGCAAGCTGATTCTCGATACCCTCCACTATTTCGGGTTTCTCCACCAACCGGGCGCGGGAATCCTCACTGGTGTTGTTCAGCACATATGGTTCGGCCAGCACCTCATCGAAACGCTTACCACTCTGCATCTCGGCGACGATGTGCCGCACGACCCGCTGTTCTCGCACCCCACCCCTCATGTTCGCGAAGAAGTCTCTCGTAGCTTCAATGGCCCGCTCAAGCATTACTCTTACCCCCTTGCCACGTCGCCACAACCCTAAACCTAAAGTGTACCTGCAGAGGGGCCCTTGTCAATACGGCACCCCGCCTCACGTGGCTCCTCCCGCTCGGCTTGGAGCAAGGCCGTGACCCCCTGTCACGTCTCGGGCAGTGCACACCCGGCGGTGTGTTATTCCGAGGCCGGCGGATCGACCGGCTCGTCTTCCACCAGGCCGCGAGAGCTCAGGATCGACGACAGCCGGGTGATGTCGGCCTCGTCAAACAGCGGCCTGCCCTGCCGATGCTTGTCGCGCAGGCGCCTCACCATCTCCGCACGAATGATATCGAGCTGACCGTGCAGCAGGCGACGCTTCTTTGATATCTCGCGTTCCTCGGTCTCCAAACGTGCCGACAGTGTCTGTAGGTCATCATCGCTGTAGGATTGGATGTTGACCAGTAGATCGAACGAAGACGTGTCCTGTTCACTCATGCGGAGTACCCCTGCTCGAATGGGTGTCGGGAACGAAAGGCTTCACTGGCGGTACTTCAGGTTATTCCCCTTGCTCGGCCAGCATAGCCTCGTATTGCTCATGCGACATGAGCGCATCAAGCTCCTCCATGTGGGAAAGACGCACCTTGACCAGCCAGCCCTGCTCGTAAGGACTGGAGTTAAGCAGCTCGGGAGCATCGACGACCTGCTCGTTCGCCTCGAGCACAGTACCGGTCATGGGCGCGAACACATCGGACACCGCCTTCACCGACTCGATCTCCGCATACGGCTCGTCGGCGGCGAGTTCGGTGCCCACTTCGGGCAACTCCACGTACACGATGTCACCAAGGGACTTCTGAGCGTAGTCGGTGATGCCGAAGGTGCCGACATCTCCCTCCACACACACCCAGTCGTGCTCCTTGTGGAACTTGAGGTCCCTGGTGTTCACCTGCGCTCCTTTCTTGGCCGGGTACGGCTGCTTGTCATGATAGCATGGGGCTGGGACGCGGTTTCCCTCCAGCCTCGGAGGTGATTCCCGGAGGCCCCCTCCTGCTCCGCACCGGATGGCCGGCTTCGTCGTTATCACCAGTACACATCCACGCTGAGTCCTGACCGGCCTTTTTGTTATACTCACGCGGGCTTCGCGCCGCCTTCATGCCGAGAGGAGCGCCTCATGGGCACCCGAAAAGCTCTCGTGTTCAGCAATCGTCAAATGAGACGGGTGGATGAGATCTTGGTGCGCCTGCGCGAAGCCTCGGGCTCCCGCTTCATCGCTCTCGTGTCGACAAGCGGTCAGCCCATCACCTCGAGTTCCGTCGATGCATCCCCCGATGCCCTCTCGCTCGCTTCGCTGGCGGCGAGTTCCTTCGCGGCTACCCAACAGTTGGCCGAGATTCTGGCGGAGCGTGAGTTCACCCTCCTCTTCCACGAGGGGCGGGATTCCAATCTGCACGTCTCGCCCGTGACCGAACGGGTACTCTTGGTATTGACCTTCGGCAGGGAGACCCAGCTCGGCAAAGTCCGCCTCTACACCAATAGGGCCGTCGAAGCGCTCGCCCCCATCTTCGCCGATGCGGAGCGCGATGAGGAGGATTTGGCCATAGACAGGGAGTATTCCGCGAAAGCCGACCAAGCAATCGAAGACCTCTTTGCCGATGCGGAGTAGCGTACAGTGCCACTGATCAATTTTGCTGCGCGCGAAATCAATTACAAGATTGTCTACTATGGTTGTGGTCTGTGTGGAAAGACTACGAACATCCAGTACATCCACCGCAAGGTCAATCCCTCGGCACGGGGAAAGCTCGTGAGCATCGCCACCGAGGAGGAGCGGACGCTGTACTTCGACTTCCTCCCCCTCTCTCTCGGTACGGTCAAGGGCATGAACACCCGTTTTCACCTCTACACAGTCCCTGGGCAATCCCACTACAATGCGTCGCGGAAGCTCGTGTTGCAAGGGGTGGATGGAGTCGTGTTCGTTGCCGACAGCCAGATCAGCCGCTTGGACGAGAACGTGGAGAGCTACCTGAACCTGTGGGACAACCTTCTCGATCAGAGCGACGACCTGTCGCGGCTCCCCACCGTCCTCCAGCTCAACAAGCGCGACCTCACCGACATCTTCTCGGTGGCCGACCTCACCGAGCTTCTCAATCACACCTCGTCACTGGTGGTGGAGGCGTGTGCCCTGACTGGGGTGGGTGTGTTCGAGACCCTCAAGCTCATCTGCAAACAGGTGATAGCCCGCACAGCCCAGGCCTGAGGAGGATCACCGGACCGGGCAAGCGGGCCTGAACAACCCGGCCGAGGAGCCGTGAGGGGCTACGAATGCCCGCCTCAGGCTCCCACTCTCACGATGTAGTCCTTGGGGGCGTACTCGCTGTTGAACGTGTCTTCGAAGAGCACGTGCCCCTCAGGGCCGTACACCAAGCGATGTACCTCGGTCATACGTCCGGGAATGCCCTCCTCCACTTCCGAGCGCGAACCTGGGGGCAGGGTCGGATCACGCAAGACGCGCGGCTTGTCAGGAGAGCTGAGGGGCGGCACCGGGTCGCCGGTCTCGATGACCCGGTAGTCGACCTCCCTCTCCCACGAGGGGGCGGAGAGGGAAACCTCCACCCATGTCTCTCCCGTGCTCACGCTGATGAGGATCACCTGGTCGCTATCGTTGCGAAAGCGGAAATCCTGCGAGCCGTAGGAGACCGTTGCATCGCGGCCCAAGGGATAGCGATCGATGAGAAAGGAGTGAGGCCAGCGTTCCACCACGGGCAGGCCGGCAAAGAAGACGGCGTTGAAGAGCGTGGTCGACACCTGGCAGATACCCCCTCCCACTCCCGGGCGCAGCACCCCTCCACTGATGACCGGGGCCACGTCGAAACCGGCGGCAACGGTGCGGGGACCGACCGTGGTGTTGAAGGAGAACTCCGTTCCCGGAGAGACCACCACTCCATCCAAGAGGCCGGCAACCTGGCGTATGTTGTGCGCCCTCGCTTCATTGGCCGGACTGAAGAAGGTCCGGAAGGAGGCCACCGGCCTCCGTGTGGCCAACAGGAGCGCATCATCTGTGGACAGTTTCGGTTTGGCCACGGTGGTGGGGATGGCGACCAGGCGGCGGGCGGGCTGGGCTGCTACTCGTTCCATGGAGGCCACAAGGGCTTCCCACTGAATGACCGTGCCATCGCTACTCTCGCGCACCACAAACCCCCGCCCGTCCTCCGCGGGGATTATCTCCGCTTCCACCGGAGGTCTCTCCACCCCGGTGAGCAGGGTCTCCAACTCGCTCATCGTCTGCTCGGGTGAGAGCATGAGCGGTCTACCGACGGCGATGCCGGCGATATTCACCAGGACAAGCCGGGCCAGATCATCCACCGTTACCACGTATTCCTGGTCGCGATAGGTCAACACGAGCGGCGCGGAGAGAAACACCTGGGCCGCTTCGAGGGCTTCCAGGGCGGCAGAGGTCGTCACCGCCGGCTCGACCTGCTCGAGCGGCAGGGCGACCTTCCTCCGTCCCTGGGCAAGCGCCTCCTCCACCCGCGTGCGCAGAAGGCCCTCGTCCACGGCCACGCCGGCCTCGCCGGCCACCACCTTCGCCACCCCCTCGACGACGACGAGGGAGGCCTCTTGGGGGAGGCGTTCGTGCTTCAACGCGATGGCGTCCAGAGTTGTTCTCCAAGAGGGTTCGTCCACCACCAACACACCTTCGATCGATTCCGCCCTAATCCAGGTACGGGCCCTGGCTGCCAGGCCGGTGAAGAACGCTCCCCTCCCCAGCTGAAGCGCCTTCACTGCCGTCGCCGAGGCGTCGAGGGAGAAACCGGCAGCTCGGGGCACGATCTCCGAGTGCGTCTCGACACGTCCGTTCTCGCTCTCGAGCACGAGTGAGAGCGGAGTATCGAGGCGGGGAGCGGCAGCCTGCTGCACAGCCGCGACTAACGCCTCACCGCGAAGTCCGTCGAGCCGCTCCCCCCACAGCTCGACCCCTCGATGGACGCCGCCCCGGTAGGCGACATAATCGAGAAGGGAGAGAACCAACGTCGTCGCGACCACGGCCATGAGCACCACAAGGCCGACACGTATCACTCTCATCCTTAGTCCTCGACCCGCGTCGCGTACTGGAAGAGAGGCGTCCGGTCGACAGAGGGAACATGAAGCTGCTCCTGCCGGTGCACTTCGACATGTACTCCGGGGAGGCTGCCAAGGCGGGCGGCGAGGCCGCCGGGCATGAGTAGCGCCGAATGCAGCTCGGCCGGGTTGCCCAAGGCCACGATGTCGTAGGGCGGCGAGATGTGGCGCCCCGACATGAGGATGCCCGCCGCGCCTTCGGAGAAGCCGGTATTGAAATCAACCCTGTGGCCATTCACGGCTATGGCCCTCGCTGCCGCCACGCGAAGCTCGTTGATGATTTCGCACATGTCATACGGGCCGACGAGGCTGCCCCGAGTATCGGTCAACACCATCCGTACCCCGGGGCCCACAGCTGAGATCGCCCCGGTCACCAGCTCGAGTTCATCTCGGCTGCGCCTCCGCTCGTCTACCATTTCGGCATCGGTCTTGCGCGCATACTGGGAGCCGATGAGCTCCAGTCGTAGGTCGACCACCTCAGCCTGAAGGCGCTCCGACTCACGACTGAGGGTCGCGACGAGCACGCTCAGCTCGTCGACGCTCATGGAAGCGAGATCGGCCTCCACCTGCTGGTGCGTACGGAACTGCAGCACGAGCAGAAAACCCAATACGGCAAACGTGAGGAACAGGCCCCAGCCGATGCGTGTTGAACGAAGCGCCGCCATGTCACGCCCAGGCCATCTACTTCACGATGAGGCGTCGGATGACGGCCAGGTTCTGGAACAGCCTCACTCCAAAGGCGACCACAGCGGCCAGGTACAGATTCACACCCAAGCGGTCGCCCAAGAAGGTGATAAGAGCGGCGAGTATGGTGTTGGTGACGAACCCGGAGATGAAGAGGCGGTCGTTGAACGTGCGTTCCATGAGCGCCCGCACCCCTCCGAGAGCCGAATCGAGTGCGGCGAGGACGGCCACGGACAGATAGCGCGCGTACGTGGGAGGCACGTCGTAGCGTATGAGGAGACCGATGCCCACGCCCAACGTCAGGCCCAGAATGGGAAGGTAGTACAGCCTCTTCACCACGCACGCTCCCGCTTCACTGCACACGCTCCACCATCTCGCCCGGCGACAGCCGGCCTTCATATGCGGGCAGAAGCAGCTCACCCCTTTCTTCGATCCTCACCCGGAGACCGAACCGGCGGGCATAGTCTTCGACCAGTAGTCGTGCATCTTCATTCTCCCTGAGTGCTCGGGACAAAGACCCGGGGTCGCCTATTGCCTCGATGACGAAGGGCGAGGACAGTCTTACCGAGTTCACCAAGACCATGGGGCCCACGCAGCGAATGGCTGAGAACAGCGTGAGCCTCTGCCCGTTGATGGCGACGGCTTCCGCGCCTCCCACCCAGAGGGCGTTCACCACGACCCGCAGATCGTAGTCGTGGATGACATAGCCGGCGGGATCGACGCTGCCCTCCGGAGGATGAGGGTTGTCGGCAAGGGTGATGCGGACGCCTTTGCCCGCCACCCGAACCACGCCCGCGTTCATGGCCAGCTGGGCAAGCTGGGCATTGTAGCTGGCGACCAGACCCTGGCGGACTGCGATTCCGCTCTCGTGGTTCATGACCTGGGCTCTGAGGGCGGCCAAGTCGGCGGAGAGCTCGCTCTTGGTGCGTTCCAAGTCTTCGACCACCCGTATGAGTTCGTCCTGCCGGCCTCCCATGGTGGAACCGAGGAGAGTGTCACCGGAGCGAAGCGCGGTGACCAGCAGCAGCCCGAGAACACACATAACGGCCGAGAAGACGACCACGTGTCTGCCTTGGTGGGACATTCGTCAGCCGGCCAACCTCCCGCGCTCATCGATGATGAGGCGCAGTCTCTCTGCGTATTCTTCTGCGATCGCCCTCACGCTGGCATCCGTATTCGATTCTGCGTACACGTGAAAGAGGGGCTCGTCTGCATCAGGAATCACCTGGGCCCAGTCACCTCGGTCGAGCATCACCTTGATGCCGTCGACCAGTGAGACCTCGGCACCCTTCAACTCTTCGACCATGAGACGCATCACCGAGCCCTTGGCATGCCACGGACAGGGAACCGTGACCTGTTCAGTGTGCACTTCGGGCAGTGAAGCCACCTGCTCACTCAAAGCGTGCTCTCGTACGGCCACTGTCTCCATCACCTTGCCGAAGGCAAACACGGCATCCAGGTACGCGAGGAAGCGGGGGAAGGCGAAGCCCCCGTCCGCGGTGGCGGCAAACACCACGTCGGGGCTGGCCGCCTCGGCCAGAAGGAACGAAGGTGAGACCTTCGTTCGTACCACCTGCATGCCGTGCTGCCGTGCGATTGCGTCGACGTGGCGGGTGACGTTGAGCGGGAAGGCGGCGGTCGCCCCCATCTCTTGACGGCACACGTGCTGCAGAAGCAACAGGAGCAAGGCGTTGTCAGACACTCTGACCCCCCTCTCATCCACCACTACCATACGCTCTGCCGCGGCATCGAATAGCACTCCCACGTCCGCTTCCATGGACGTCACGAGCCGGGCCACGTTCTCGACCGCCCGGTCGAGACGCTCGTGATCGGACACGCCTTCCGCCGGGGATCGTGACGAGGTGGCGGTGAGTACCTCGAGTTCGAGTTTGTCGAGCAGTTGCGGGAGCAGAAGGCCAGCAGCCGAGGCCCCGTAATCGACGGCCACCCGGATGGTCCGCCCTCGTATCGCGGCCGTATCCCACAGCTCGTACAGGGTGAGAAGGTAGCTCTCGATGGCCCGCGCCGGGTAGATTATTGTGCCGATCTCGTGGGACGGAGCCCGGCGGAAATCCTCGCGATGATAGTAGTTCTCGAGCGTGCGCTCCCGTTTGGGGTCAAGTGGGACCCCGGGCGGCTCTGCAAAGAGAATCTCAACCTCTTCGTAGTTGTCCGGAGACACGCGCACGTGCACACCGCCGGCGGCGTTGCCCATCTTCAGGTCGAAGCGGTTCACGGCCCCGGGGACCTCCTCGAGATCCCTCACCCAGATGCCGGTGGAGTTCAAACCGGAGATGATGGCCCGCTTGAGCACTCTCGAGGCAGGGTGGGCGTCACGGCTGGTCACCACCCACGACTTGTTGCGAAGAAGCGTGCCGTACGACATGGCCAGACGCATCGCCGTCTCGGGGGTGATATCGACGTTCACGAGACCACGGACGCCATTGCGGCCGAAGAGCGCACTGGTCCCTCTCGTCTCCCAGATGATGCTCGATTTGATGGAAGAGCCCGGCTCCACGCTCTTCAGCGGATAGATCTTGACGTTGTTGCCAATGAAGGAATGCTTGCCGATGGAGCTCTGATCTCCGATGGCGGCTCCCTCGGCAACCATCGTGTTGGCGCGGATGTCGACTGAATGCCCGATCACTGCTCCCTGCACCCGCACACCGTCCCCAAGGTAGGAGTTGTCGCCGACGACGGTGTTGATGACCTGCGAGCCCTTCTTCAGAACCACGTTGTTACCCAGTACGGAGTGCGGCCCCACGAACGCAGTCGGGTCGATTCGGGAGTAGCTGCCAATGACGGCGGGCCCTTCGACGTTGTCGAGGTCGTTCAGGTTGACATCCTGGCCCAGCCAGATGTTGCCACGCAGCCGCACACCTGGTAGCTGCACGCGGACCAATCCGTCGAGTGCGTCGCGGTTGGCCTGGATATACTGCTCCAGATTGCCGATGTCCTGCCAGTACCCGCCGGCCAGGTAGCCGTAGAGTGGTTTGTGCATGTCGAAGAGTCTGGGGAAGAGCTCATGGCTGAAATCGTAGGGCCTGCCGGGAGGGATGTGATCGAGCACCTCTGGCTCCAGCACGTAGATGCCGGTGTTGATGGTGTCGGAGAAGACCTGCCCCCACCCCGGCTTCTCCAAGAACCGTTCGATGCGGCCGTCTTCGTCCACAATGACCACGCCGAACTCCAACGGGTTGTCCACGCTCTTGAGGGCGATGGTGACCATAGCCTCCCGCTCCCGGTGGAAGGCCAGTATCTCGCCGAGGTCGAAATCGGTGAGTGCGTCTCCGCTGATGACCATGAACGTGTCATCCAGTGCCGACTGCACGTTCTTGACGGAACCGGCTGTGCCAAGCGGTGACTCCTCCACCCCATACTCTATGCTCATACCCAGGCTGGAACCGTCGCCGAAGTGATTGCTGATGACCTGCGAAAGGAAACCCACGGTCATCACGACTTCATTGATACCGTGGTACTTCAGCAACTCCAGAATGTGTTGGGCACAGGGCTTGTTGCCGATCGCTACCATCGGCTTGGGCTGGTTCGAGGTGAGCGGCCTCAGCCTGGTTCCCTGTCCTCCAGCCATCACGACAGCCTTCATGTCGCCCTCCTCCCTGGGTGAATAGCGGAAAAGATACCATTATCGTCGCCCGCCGAACGGTCTGGGACGCACCGCAGGACAAGCGCGCCCCCTAACCCGGCAACGTGTGGTCGCCGGACCGCAGCCGGCACCCTCACATGATCGGGGACCCGGCACCGCGTATCGCGGTGCCGGGTCCCCGATTGCACTACATCGTCCAACGAGGTGCGCAATGCTGCGACGCAGGGGGCTGCCTGCCGCAGCAGAGGGCGGGGGTTCTACAGGTAGCCTTCCCCCGTGCCCCAGTTTTCGATGACGTAGTCGAGGTCTTTGTCGCCCCGACCGCTCATATTGACGAGAATGGTACCGGTGCCCATCTGCTTCGCCTTCTCGATGGCGAAGTACATGGCGTGGGCGCTTTCCAGCGCGGGGATGATGCCCTCATACCGGCTCAGGAGGAAGAAGGCCTCAGCCGTCTGCTTGTCGGAGGCCGTGACGTAGTTCACGCGGCCTACATCCTTCAGGTAGGAGTGCTCCGGCCCCACGCCGGGGTAGTCGAGACCGCTGGCGCAGGAGTAGACCGGAGCCGGCGAACCGTCCTCGTTCTGAAGAAGGTAACACTTGAAGCCGTGGATGACGCCCTCACTGCCGTAGCTGATGGTGGCTGCGTGGTCCCCGAGGTGATCGGCGCACGCTTCCACCGACTCCTGGTGGCCCGACGGTTCCACTCCGTAGATCTCGACCTCTGGGTCGTCCAAGAAACCCTGGAAAATGCCCATGGCGTTCGACCCGCCACCGACGCACGCGCACACCACATCGGGAAGCTGGCCGGTCATATCGTAGAACTGTTCTCTCGCCTCGAGACCAACGACCCGCTGGAAGTCGCGCACCATCATGGGGAACGGATGCGGACCGACGACTGAGCCGATGCAGTAAATGGAGTTCTCCGGATCGGCCAGGTATGCTTCGAACGCCGAGTCGACGGCTTCCTTCAAGGTCCTGAGACCGTGTTTCACCGGCACCACGGTGGCACCCAGGATATTCATGCGCTCCACGTTTGGCTGCTGCTTGGCCATGTCTACTTCGCCCTGGTGGATCTCACACTCCAGACCGAAGTACGCGGCGGCGGTGGCGAGTGCCACGCCGTGCTGGCCGGCGCCCGTCTCGGCAATGAGCTTCTTCTTGCCCATGTACTTGGCGAGAAGACCTTCACCCATGCAGTGATTCAGCTTGTGGGAACCAGTGTGATTGAGGTCTTCCCTCTTCAGATAGATCTGCGCCCCCCCGAGCGCCATGGACAGCCTACGCGCGTGATACACGGGAGTCGGGCGGCCCTGGTAATGCTCACGAATCGACCGGAGTTCTTCGATGAACCTCGCGTCGCTATGGATGCGGTAGTACGCCTCGACAATCTCTGCGAACGGCTTCTCGAGAACCGGCGGCAGATACTGGCCTCCGTATGGCCCAAAATAGCCATCCTTATCGGGACCGGTGCAATACTTGTCCGGCTTGGTCAAAGTGCCAGCCATAGTACCCCCCAAAAGTCTTGGTGTGTGATGAAGCGCGCCCCCTGCTGCACTTCACCGGAGTATAAAACGAACCTCCGGGTTCGGCAAGTGGCAATACCCCCCGGCCCAAGCGTTCCATGCGGTCCCGAGCAGGGTGGGAATGGGAGAGAAGCAGTATGGAGAGACGTATGGTGAACCCGCCTTCAGGCTGGTGCCCAGGGCGAGTAAGATCATGATCGGGACGGCCGGATTTGAACCGGCGACCTTCCGGCCCCCAGCCGGATGCGCTACCAGGCTACGCCACGTCCCGATGCGGCAACCAGTATAGCACGGTCCTCGGGGAGACGCGCCTCCCTCTCCTCAGACATGCTCGGCACGGGGCTGCCTTACCATGAGGTCGTGCACCACCCGGTGAACATCTCGTCCCTCGTATACGACCTCCGTGACAGCTTTCGTGATGGGCATCTCGACACCGAGCGCGCGTGCCAGTTCCAGTATAGCCGGGGCGGCGGTCAGACCTTCGGCCACCATCCCCATCTCGAGCTCTATCTCTCGCGGAGAGTGGCCTCGGGCTATGAGTTCACCCGCCAAGCGGTTGCGGCTGTGGCTCGACGTGCAGGTAACGATGAGATCACCCATGCCTGCGAGCCCCGAGAACGTGAGCGGGTCGGCACCCATCTCCCGGCCGAGACGGGCCATCTCCGCAAGTCCCCGCGTCATGAGCGCCGCTCGGGTGTTGTCGCCGTAGCCGACTCCATCGGAGGTACCGGTGGCGATAGCGATGACGTTCTTCACCGCACTCGCTATCTCCACCCCTACCACGTCCTGGTTGACGTACGCACGGAAATGCTCATTACTGAGGAGTACCTGCAGCCAGCGGGCCAACTCTACGTCATCAGAGGCTATGACGGTGGCTGCCGGCTTGTCGCGCGAAACCTCTTCGGCGTGATTGGGCCCGGAGAGAACGGCCACCCGCGGGGAGATACGAGCCAGCCGCTCCTGCACCAGAAGACTCAACCGTGTGCCGCTCGTCGGCTCGACCCCTTTGGTGAGACTGAGGAGGGCGACCGACCGGGGCAGGGACTCGGCGATGCTGTCAAGAGCGGCCGCGTAGCCCTTGCTGGGCACGCACATGACCACCAGATCCTCGTTGCGGAAGTCATAGCCTGGATACACTGCGGCCCGGAGTTCCTGGGGTAGGCGGACGTTCCGCAGGTAATCGGGATTGTGCCGGCTGAGGCGGATGGTCTCGGCCAGCGCCGCTCTCCGGCACAACAGCACCGTATCGATACCCACGAGAGACAGGTGGCGCGCGAACGCGGTACCCCAGCTGCCCGCGCCGACGACGGCCGCCCGAACACGACGGCCGTTGTGAAGAGGCCCGGCGGTGCTACTCCCTTCCATCCTCCCCTTTCCGAACACTTTGGGCGGGGTCGCGCTTCTCGCCTCCACGCGCGCGGCGGATGCGGGTCCACGGAAGCTTGATGCGCGGTTCCTCGCGCCGCCACAGGCGCCTCATGTTTCCCCTGTGCGCGTACAGGGTGATCGAGGCAGCCGCAAGCGAGAATATCACGTACGCGAGTGGCTGGCCCATGGTGAGGGTGAGTGTGGGAAAGAGGAGACTCACGAAGATGGACGCAGCCGACACCGTGGACGTGGCAAGCAGGACCACGGCGAAGCCGGCCAAGAGGAGGGCGCTGATGACCGGCATCATGGCTATGATGGCACCCGCGGCGGTGGCTATGCCCTTGCCGCCGCGTCCGCGTAAGAAGACTGAATAGTTGTGGCCCACCATGGCGGCGACGGCCGCCGCTATGAGTACCCAGGAGTCCACCCCGAGCAGGCGCGCGGCCAGCACCGGCATGAATCCCTTGGCCACGTCACAGATCAGGACCACAATCCCCAGCCACACGCCGAGCACGCGGAACGCGTTGGTAGTGCCTGGGTTCCCGCTGCCGTGTTCGCGGACGTCCACCCCCTTTATCAGCCGTCCCAGGAACACGCTGGGAGACAATGAACCAAGCAGGTACGAAGCGAGCAGGAGCAGTATCGCGGAAACGACCTCGCTGCTCATGTGTAGCGCTCTTCCTTGCCTTCGAAATCAATGATCAGCGGGATACCCCACATAGCGAACGCCTCCCGCAGGCGATTCTCCAAGAAGAAGCCGTAGTTGCGTGTGATGAGAGCACGGCTGTTGATCATGACCTTGAAGCGCGGAGGCGCTGCATCGTACTGTACCGCGTAGAAGAGCTTGAGTTTCTTGCCGGACTTCTGCGGGACCCCGCGCTCCCTCAAGGACCCGAGCCAGCGGTTGAGGTCGGCCGTGGGGATACGCGTGCTGTACCGCTCGTAGAGACTGAGGGCCATCGGTAGCACGTGACCGAGGTTGCGTCCGGTGAGGGCGGAGATTGTGAGCACCGGTGGACGCATCTGCACCTTGGTGAAGATGCGTTCCTTTGCCTTCTGCAGGTCCATGTCGGCCATGTCCCACTTGTTGAAGAGCACGGCGGTGGCGCACTTGGCCCGTTGGGCCTCGTAGGCGACCTGCAGGTCGAGGTCAACCAAGCCTTCGGAGGCATCGACGAGGACGAGGGCGACGTCGCTTCGTTCCATAGCGCGAACCGCCCGCAGTGAGCTGAAGAACTCGATGCTCTCCTCGGCACGCTTGGCCTTGCGCCTGAGCCCGGCGGTGTCGACCAGGTCTATGGCGCGGCCGTGGTATTCGATTCGAGTGTCGATGGAGTCCCGAGTGGTGCCCGGGAGCGGTGATACGATGACCCGGTCGCTGCCGAGCAGCGCGTTTACCAAGGAGCTCTTGCCCACGTTGGGCCTGCCCACGATGGCCACCCTCACCACTTCTGCCGCGACGTCGCCGGGGGTGAGAGCGCTGGGTGCGGAAACGGGGAGACGGTCGAAGACGGCGTCGAGGAGATCCCCGATGCCCAACCCATGTTCGGCCGAGATGGGAAGAGGCTCACCGAGGTCGAGCTCCCAGAAGTCATGAAGGGCATGGAGCGCCGGAGGGCGGTCGGTCTTGTTCACGGCCAGAATGACCGGTGCACGGCTCCGATGCAGGATGTGGGCTATCTCGTGGAGTTGGGGACCGACCGGTTGCGTACCGTCTACCACGAACACCACGGCGTCGGCCTCTTCGATTGCGTACCGGGCTTGAGCGGCCATCTGGTCGGCGAGCGGCTCGGTAGCCGCGAAATCCATACCCCCCGTGTCGACTGCGACGAAGAACCGTGACCGCCACTCACCAAGGCCCTCCTTGCGGTCACGGGTGACTCCGGCGGTGGGCTCGACCACAGCCTCCCGGCTCTCGGTGAGTCGGTTGAAGAGAGTGGACTTGCCGGAGTTGGGGTAGCCCACAATCGCCACTTTGGGCCAATCGGCGTGGCGGGAAGGTTGCCCGGGAAACACGTCCCCTTTCATGAGGCCACCCCCTTGAGGTGCGCCACAAGCGCCTCAATCTGGTCGGGAGGCGTCGAAGCGCCCGCCGTGACTCCTATGCGGCGGCAGCCTTCGAGCCATTCCTTGCGTATCTCGTCCGGCAGCTCGATGTGGTGTGTGTTGGGTTGCACGGCACGGCATATCTCGGCCAACCTCGTGGTGTTACCGGAATTCCTCCCCCCCACCACGATGACCACATCCACCGAGGCGGCCACGGCTTGCGCCGATTGCTGCCGCTGCTCCGTGGCGTTGCAGATGGTGTTGTAGACGAGCAGTTCGCGCACCTTCGAGGCGAGCGCGCCCACCAGCGCCGCCAAGCGCTCTTGGGACTGGGTGGTCTGTACCACGACCCCCACCCTCTTCGAGGAGAGTTCTCCCGGCAGCATGTCTGAGTTCTCCACCACGAGGGCGTCCGGGCCGGCGTAAGAACGAAGCCCCATCACCTCCGGATGGGCAGGTTCACCCAGAATCACCACCAAGTACCCACTCTCGCGCAGACGCGCCGCCTTCTCCTGGGCCGCCTTGACGAAGGTGCACGTCGCATCGACGACGTGCAAACCCCGCCTCTGCAGCCGCTCGATGACCTCACGCTCGACCCCATGGGAGCGGACCACCACTGTACCGCTTCTCGCATCCTCTTCCCGCTCGATAACGCTGAGGCCCTGGGCCTCGAGTTGACGGATGACCTCGGGGTTGTGAATGAGCGGACCGAAGCTGCACACGGGCTTCTTTGCGTTGAAAGCGGCATCGCGGGCCAAGTCGAGTGCTCGCTCCACACCCCAGCAGTATCCTGCGAACTCCGAGATGAGTATCTCCGGGGGACTCATGGGCCTCACTCCTCCGGCTGCCAATCCACGCCGAGAAGTGCGGCGATGGAGCGCATGATGCGGTGGCTGACCTCCCGATTGCGCCCGGACTTGGCCGAGGGCAGGCCTTCGATGCTCACCGGGGGACCGATGGCGACGGTGACCTTCGGGAGACGAGGGACACGACCGGACATGATGAGGTTGGTGCCCGAAATCGCGACGGGGATGGTGGTCACCCCCGGCCGGAGCGAGAACATACCCACTCCAGGCTGAACCTGTCCCAGTCTGCCGCTCCGCTGCCGGTGTCCCTCCGGAAAGATGCCCAGGCAACGTCCTCCGGCCAAGTGGCCGAATGCGATCCGTACGGCCTCACGGTCCGCCTCACCCCGGTGTACGGGAAAGGCCTGTAAACGATCGACACAAGAACCGAGTACACGGCTCTTCCAGATCTCCGACTTGGCCATGAAATGTATCTGCCGGGGAAACGACACTCCCAGGAAGATGGGATCGAGATTGGAGAGGTGGTTGCAGGCAACCACGAGAGGCCCCTCTGCAGGTACATGCTCGAGGCCTCGCACCTGGAGACGGAAGAGGAGGCGGCCAACGGCTCCCAAGCTGCGATGAGCCAGGCGATATGTCAGTGTGCCGACCTCACCCTGAAGTCTCACTCGGGTCACGCTTCCGCCGCCTTCAACTTGGCTGCCTTCCTCTCGCTCTCCACCAGCGCGCACACCTTCTCTACCACCTGCTCCACCGTCAGTACGGTGGTATCGATCTCCACCGCATCTGGGGCTCTGGTGAGGGGGGCAAGCGAACGTCCGGAGTCGTAGCGATCGCGGGTGGCGATGTCGCGCTCCACCTGATCGGCCTCGACCGCCACTCCCTGCTCCACGAATTGGTCACGGCGGCGCCTCGCGCGTTCGGCCAACGAAGCGGTGAGGAATACCTTGACATCGGCGTCGGGACACACCACGGTGCCGGTATCCCTGCCTTCGAGCACCGTGTCGCCCGCAGCCGCGAGTTCCCTCTGTTTGATTGTCATGGCCGTCCGCACGTCTCGATGAGCCGATACCTGCGATACCGCGGCCGTCACCTCTGGGCTGCGAATGGCCAATGTGATGTCGTGACCGCCGGCGAAGAGTCGAGGCAGCCCGTCGGCAGATGAAGAGCTGGTGCCATGCGAGGGGGCATCGGAGGAGAACGCAAGCTCGGCCTCGACTGCCAAGGCGCCGAGAGACGGTGCGTCGTCGAGGAGGACTCCGTTCTCGAGGGCAAGCAGGGTCACCGCACGATACATGGCACCTGTGTCGAGGTAGGTGAAACCCAAGCAGCCTGCCACCTCTCTCGCCACCGTGCTCTTGCCCGACCCGGCAGGTCCGTCAATGGCGACGATCACGCCTTCCTCCTCACCGTAGCCCCACGTGGGCAATGGTATCAGCGAAGCGAGGAAAAGAGACACTCATACAGGCCACGTCGTCTACCACCACACCTCTCTCGGATGCATAGCCGGCGACCGCTCCGACCATGGCGATGCGATGATCGCCCCGCGACGCCACCCGGCACTCACCCGGCCATGGCGCCTTGCCCGCTTCCCTCCGCGTTCCCTGTCCGACGATGTCGAGGCCGTCCTCGTAGTCGACCACCTCCACTCCGAGCGACCGCAGGAGAGAGGCCGTGGTAGCCAAGCGATCGCTCTCCTTCACGCGCAACTCGCGTGCGCCGCGCAGGCGGGAGGTGCCCTCCGCTGCGGCGGCGGCAAGCGCCCAGATGGGAAGCTCGTCGATGAGAAGGGGTACCTCGTCGGTCTCCACCTCGGTGGCCCGCAGAAGCGAGAACTGCGCCCTTATGTCGCCGAGCGGCTCCACCCCGGTCTCATCGGACCGTACCACTGAGACCGCCGCTCCCATTCTCTGCAGTACGGGCAGGAGGCCGGTGCGGGTGGGATTCAGACCCACACCCTCCACCGTGAGGTCTGAGCCGGGCACAAGCAGGGCGGCCACAAGAAGGAAAGCCGCCGAACTCATATCGCCGGGGACATCTATGTGGGGAAGCACCAGGCGGTCCACCGGCCACACTCGCACGGTGCCCGAACCCAGCAGGGGGCCCTCCCTTTCCACGCGGCCTCCACCGAAGCGGATCATCCGCTCGGTGTGGTCGCGGGTGGGGCCGGGTTCCTTTACCTCCGTCTGGCCTGTTGCGCGCAACCCCGCCAAGAGGAGGCAGGACTTCACTTGGGCCGAGGCCACCTGCAGGCGATGCCGGATACCGGTGAGACCACCACCGCAGAGCGCCACCGGAGGCAGCCGCCCCTCGTCGCGGGCCCAGATGGAGGCACCCATGCGCCGCAGAGGCTCGACGACCCGGCCCATGGGCCGGCCGCGGATGCTGGCGTCGCCGGTGAGTACGCACAGGAAGGGGCGGGCGGCGACAAGTCCCGGCAGTAACCTCATGAGCGTGCCTGCGTTCTTCACGTCTATGACGGCTTCAGGCTCAGACAGCCCGTCCAAGCCCACCCCGTGTACGAGCAGGCCTTCACCACCCTCGTCCTCGATGGGCACGCCCAAGGCCCTCATGGCAGCAACTGTGGCCCCCGTGTCGGCCGATTGCAGGAATCCCCTCACCTCGACTGTGGATGCCGACACTCCGGCCAGCATGACCGCCCGGTGTGAGATGGACTTGTCGCCAGGCGCCTGGGTGACGCCGCACAACCCGGCGGCCGGTGGTGTGAAGAGAGCGTCTCGTGTCATGTGGAGTCCTCCGCGCCCGGGCCCTGCGCCTGGACGGATCTCGTGATGGCGTCGATCGGCAGGATCATCTCTCACCGGCCCGCAAACTCGACCACAGGCGGATACCCGAGTTCGTTGAGGATGTCGCCGGCCTGTTCAGCCGCCTCTTGTCCGGCGAGGAAGAGCACCAGGTCACCGCCGGCGGCGCGGCTGAAGTGATGCAGCGTGAGGTCCTCGATGTTGATGTTGGCATTGCCGAGGGCCGTCATCACGCGGGAGAGCAGACCGGGCTCATCGGGGATACGTACCGTGACCCTGTAGAGGGTCTCGGGAGTGATGTCGGAGAGGGCCAGCAACTCTTGGCGGAAGGCCGCCGCCGCTTCGATCGAGTGGGAGACCTCACCCACCTCCTCGGCCATCAACTCGTCGCAGAAGTCATCGATGCGGCCCACGATTGACTGGAGCGCCTGCACGAGTGCCTGCCGGTTCTCCAGGAAGATGTCACGCCACATGTCGGGATTGGCACCGGCGACGCGGGTGAGATCGCGAAAGCTCGGGCCCACGCAGAAGAGGGCCCGGCGGCCCACCGGTTGGCAGCGGCCCACCTCGGTCATGAGCACGTTGGCGAGTACATGCGGCACGTGGCTCACGAGGGCCACGATCTGGTCGTGGGCTTCGGGATCGATGGCGACCGGGCGGGCGCCCAGGCTCTGTACGAAGGCGTGCATGGCCTGGTAGCGCTGTGAGGAGACCGAGGAGGGAGCGCAGAGGAAGTACAAGGCGCCCTCAAACAGATTGGGCCGGGTGTATCTCAGCCCGGCGGTCTCGCCTCCGCAGATGGGGTGGCCGCCCACGAAGATCCGGCGCACCTCTGAGGAGAGGCCGCGCATGATGCTGGACTTGGTGCTGCCCATATCGGAGATCAGGCGCGGGAGTGGACGCGCACGGCCGCACTCCTCCACCGCGCCCAAGATGTGGCCGACCGGTGTCGCCACCACCGCCAGGTCGGCCCCCGCCGCGGCTTCAGCCACGGAGGAGCAGGATTGGGTGATGACACCCTGCTCCAGCGCGTGCGCCACTACCGCCGGGTCGGCATCGAACCCGCGGACCTCGACGACCTCCGGCAGGCGGCGCGCAGCCAACGCAAGACTGCCGCCCATGAGGCCCACGCCTATTACGGCCAGGCGCCTCACCGGGGCCGGGCTCAGGTTGATATCCATGCCGCTCACCCAATCTGCTTGCCCATCCACGCCACCATATCCGCGATGAGCGAGGCGGTGCGGGCGAACTGAGCCGGATTGAGGGATTGCGCGCCATCGCAGAGGGCCTCTTCCGGAACCGGATGGGCTTCGATGATGAGTCCGTCGGCGCCCGCGGCCACTGCCGCGAGAGAGAGCGGCCGGATGAGTTCGACTTTGCCCGAGGCGTGGCTCGGGTCGACGATGACGGGAAGATGAGAGCGTTGCTTCACGATGGGGACGGCGGATATGTCGAGGGTGTTCCGCGTGTAGGTCTCGAAGGTGCGGATGCCGCGTTCACAGAGGATCACCTGTGCGTTACCGGCCCGCACCACATACTCGGCCGCCATGAGCCACTCCTCGATGGTGGCGGAGAGGCCGCGCTTCAACAGGACCGGCTTGTCGATCTCACCTACGGCGGCCAGCAAATGGAAGTTCTGCATATTGCGGGCGCCTATCTGGATGATGTCGGCGTATTCGACCAGATGGTCGAGATGGCGCACATCCATGAGTTCGGTGACCACCGGTAGCCCGGTCTCCTCCCGGGCTTCGGCCATGAGTCTCAGTGCCTCCACACCCAACCCCTGGAAGGCGTAGGGGCTGGTACGCGGTTTGAAGGCGCCGCCTCTCAGCATCGTGGCTCCGGCTGCCTTCACGAAACGAGCGGCCGAGCGGACCTGTTCGCGGGTCTCGACAGAACAGGGCCCGGCGATGAGGCCAAAGTGGCCGCCGCCGACTTTGGTGTCGCCGACCGAGATCACCGTGTCGGCCGTGCGGAAGTCGCGGCTGACCAGTTTGTAAGGCTTGAGGATGGTGACAACTTTCTCCACGCCCGGATAGGCTTCGAGCGGGAGCATCGCCACCGCCTCGCGGTCGCCTTCAACAGCCACGACGGCGGCTGCTTCATTGGCGGATACGTGGCCGACGGCACCTGCTTCCTGCAGGCGTTCTAGAAGGGCGGCTATGTCGGCCTGTGATGCGCTCTCGCGCATGATGATCATCATGGGAAGTGACCTCCGTCAGGAGACGTTACGCAGCTCTACTCCTGCCGGCGATGGACTCGAATACCTGTAGGAGCGCCTCGTTCTCGGATCGCGACCCCACGGTCACGCGAATCCACCCCGGGCACCCGAAGAAATAGCCTGACCGCGTCATGATCCCCTGCGCAAGAAGGGAACGCGGTACCTCCTCTCCGGGCACAGGAAGGCCCTCCACGTTGACAAGCACGAAGTTCGCCTGGCTGGGTACACACGCCACTCCCAGGCGTGCGAAGTCCTCATACAGGGTGGCCCTCTCCCGATGTACATACTCGCGCCGCTCACTCACCCGTTCTTGATGCCGGAATGCCTCGGCAGCCGCCACCTGGGCGAGCGAGGTCACGTTGTAGGGCTGACGCAACATGTCGACGGCTGCCACCAGATCGGGGTGGGCTATGCCGTAGCCGACCCGGAGACCGGCCAGTCCGTAGATCTTGGAAAAGGTGCGCAAAATGACCAGGTTGGGGTGGGTCTTGATGAGGGGCACGGTGTCCCTGCGGGACGGCGTAGTGACGAACTCGCCGTACGCCTCGTCCAAGACCACGGTCACGTCGGAGGGGATGGAGCCCAGAAAACCCTCTATCTCTTCCACGGAAAGGTAGGTGCCGGTAGGGTTGTTCGGATTGCAGATGATGACGAGCCGCGTGCGCTCATCGATGAGAGACGACATGGCTTCGAGATCGACGGTGAACGCATCGAGCGGCACGGCCGCGAAAGCCGCCCTGAGCTCAAGCGCGATGAGACGATAAACAACGAACGAGGGCTCCGGGAACACCATGTGATCGCCGGGGTCGACGAGCGCCGTCCCCAGGAGCTTCAAGAGCTCACACGAGCCAGTACCGAACATGAGCCGGCCCGCATCGACCCCCAGACTGCCGCACAGGAGTGCCCTCAGTTCGGCGCAATCCTGGTCGGGGTAGCGGTTGAGCGCGGGCAGTGCCTGTTGCAGGGCGGCGAGCACCTCCGGGAACGGGCCCTCCCAATACTCATTGGCGGCGAGCAGGACCAGATCCTCGAGCCCGTACTCAGTGCGTATCTCCTCGAGAGACGGGCCGGGGATATACGGCTTCAGGTTCTGTGTGGCCTTGCTCAATCGCACCACGAATCCGCTTTCGTCGAGACGGTTCTTCCATCGATTCGCCCGGGGGCCGCTCCGAGGCCACAAGGGCTGCTGGAAAAGGCCGGATGGTGAAGTACGTATTATACGTGAAATGCTTCCTCCGGTGCGGCTCCGGCCGCCTCCCACAAAGAGCGAATCTCCTCGTCGCTGAGCTCCCGGCAGCCTCCGGGCGGAAGACCTTCAATGCCCAAGGGCCCGAAACGGGTGCGGTGAAGAGAGATCACCTCGTGTCCGACTGCCTTCAGCATGCGGCGAACCTGCCGCTTGCGGCCCTCTCGCAGTCGCAACCTCACGCGACACTCATCGTGGCTCTGCCGCAGAACTTCCACCTCGGCCGGCAAGGTGGGGCCGTCCTCCAGCTGCACGCCGCTCTGCAGCCGCTCACGTTCGCGAGCGGTCACCCGCCCGCTCACCCGGGCCTCATACTCCTTGGTGACCTCACGGCTCGGATGCAAGAGGGCGTGGGCGAGGGAGCCGTCGTTGGTGAGCACCAGCACGCCGGTCGTATCCATATCCAAGCGGCCGACAGGGAACACGCGCCCCCGGGCCGGCACCACGTCGACCACGGTACGGCGGCCGTGCGTGTCCTTGGACGTCGATACCACACCGATAGGTTTGTGAAGAAGCCAATACTCCTTCCTCTCGGCCGCCACCGTCCGTCCGTCGACCGTGACGTGGTCCACTCCGGGTATGACTGTGCAGCCGATCTCCGCATCCGCACCGCCGACCGCCACCCGGCCCTCGCGGATGAGTAGCTCACAGGCCCGCCTCGACCCGAATCCGGCCTCAGCCAGGTACCTCTGCAACCGGACCGCGCGGGCCCGGGAAGCCTCGTGCCCGGAGTCACTCACCGGCATCTCCCCCACCTGGGCCCACGCCTAGACGCCGTCGCAGTTCGCCCCTTTCCTCCGCCGAAGGCGCGAACGATTCGCAAGGGGGAAGGTCTTCGAGGCCGGCCAGCCCGAACAGTCGCAGGAAGCGAGGGGTGGTCGCGTAAAGAGCCGCCCGGCCGGGCTGATCGAGACGCCCCACTTCCCGTACCATGTCGCGTTCGAGCAAGGTGCGCAGACTCGACTCCGGGTTGACGCCTCTGATCTCAGCGATATCGCTGCGCGTGACCGGCTGCAAATAGGCAATCACCGCCAGCGTCTCGTAGGCCGCGGCGGTCAGCCTGGTCTCACTGCCCACGTCGAACAGTGCCTCAAGCACTGTACGGCAGGCGCGGTTGGTACGGAAGCACCAGCCGGCCGGTGTGAGGGCCAGCTCGAATCCCCGCGATCCATCAATGGGATACTCGAGCTGTAGCTGTTCCAACAGCCTCTCCACGGAGTCACTGCCAAGCGAATACCTCGCTCGGAGCACTTTCTCCATCTCCTCCAGCGGAAGCGGGCGCCCCGAGGCGAAGAGGATCGCCTCGACGGCTCGGCGGAGCTCGAAGGCATGCCCCTCCATGGTCCGCCCGGCACCGTCATCAACCGAAGACCCGTCCTGCTGAAGCGATTCGCGACTGGGATGTGGAACCTCGTCGAATGTCATCGTCTATCCTTCAACCTTATGTCGATGTCACCGAACACCGAATCTTGATCTACCTCTACCTCTCCCTGAGACATGAGGGTCAGTAGCCCGAAGACCGTCATCGCCTGCACCAGGCGGTCGGCTTTCCCGAAGACCTCTTCGAACGACATTCTTCTCTCCCGTATGAGCGCCCGGCGGATGGCAGCTATCTGCCGCGTGAGAGACACACGCGCTGCTGTGAGGTGGTCGGTATCGGGAGGGCGCCGTTGAGCCAGGAGGTCCTTCATCGAGGCCACGAGCTCTGTCGATTCTTCGCTCGGTGCGAGAGCCTCGAGCGGTGGCAAGTGATACCCCTCCGGTGGGGTGGGTGGTCGGAGTAGGCGCCCCTGCACGCCGTCTGCGACCTCAGCCAGATGTACGGCGGCTCGCTTGAAGGTGAGGTAGCGCGCGAGCTTCTCGGCGAGAAGCTCGCGCGCCAC